>Ga0209563_100660_pt1 | contig 10997 bp, 12 predicted proteins | sample AraplaCvi_mMF_r2_FD_184271 | JGI IMG/M metagenome (GOLD analysis project Ga0209563, IMG submission 184271) | Arabidopsis root microbial communities from North Carolina, USA - plate scrape CL_Cvi_mMF_r2 (SPAdes) (version 2) | ecosystem: Host-associated > Plants > Roots > Endosphere | place: USA... | reverse complement strand
ATATTCGTTTAACAGGAAAGGCCCGACTTTGCTGAAGAACCTCAGCCCGCTGCTGTCCGGTGCGCTCTTGAGCGCGCTCGACGCCATGAGTGATGGCGAGACGCTTACCCTCGTGGGCAGCGGCTATCCGGAAGACCAGATCACCACGCCCGTCGTCCACCTCGGTGACGACGTCACGACGGAGGCCGCCGCCGAGGCCATCCTCTCCGTGTTCCCGCTCGATCAGGAGGATGCCTCACCGATCGTGTTCCTCGACCTCGCCGACGAACCCTACGACGTACCCGACGTCGCGTTCGCGGTGAACGGGATCGCGTCGGATGCCGAACTCCGCCGAGTCCCGATGACCCGCCTCGAGCTCGACGCCTTCGTCGAGCTCGCCCGACACTCCTCCGTCATGGTCCGCGTCGGTTCCGACGCGCCGCCATGCGCATTCCTGTTCCGCCGGGGAGCGCTGTAGCCGACAGCGCCCCACACACAGCGCCGCCCGCCCGGCCGGAGAGCGAGGTCTCCGGGAACCGGGCGGGCGCACCACGTCCGGCCCGCGTAGAGTGGGATGCCGTGTCCCGCCCTCACACGCCGCAGCAGCCCGCCTACAACCGGGCCGCCCTCGCGCCCGGCATCCTCGGCGCCATCGTGCTCCTCGCCGGCCTCGCCCTGGTCGGCGGCGACTGGTACCTCTATGTGCGGTACGCGGTCAGCATCCTGGCGCTCATCCTCTGCGTCTTCGCGGGGCAGGCGCGGATGTGGTGGTGGCTCGCGGGACTCGTGCCGCTCGCGGTCGTGTGGAACCCGGTCTGGCCGCTGCCGCTCGGCGACGTCGTGGTGCAGGGGCTCTCCATCGTCGGGGTGGTCGTCTTCGTCGCCGCCGCGGTCACGATCAAGATCCCCGCCGACACGCGTCGCTGAACGTCCGACTTTCCGGTAAAATAGCTCTGCGCGGCCATCCTGTGCCGCGCTCCCGGCGTCACCCGCGTCGAGCCCGGTCCACTCGGTCACCGGTCCTCGCGCCTCCGCCGGCCTCACGCCAACACGGCGTCGCGTCCTCCGACAGCGCGCGGCGCCTCCACTGGAGGACCATGTCTCGTTCCGGTCAGCGCACCAGCCCGACCCGGCAGCAGCAGCGGAAGAACCGGCACGCCAACAACGACGGGCTGATCCCCGTCCTCGCGCGCAAAGTGCGCGAGGTGGAGGCGAAGGCCGCGGACGGCAAGAAGCTCGGGCCGACCAACCGCACCAAGTTCCAGGTCATCGCGTTCCTGATGCGGGAGGAGCGCGCCCGCGCGAAGTCCGACCCCGACCTCAGCGACGCCCAGCGCGCCGAGCAGCTGAAGCGGCTCGACGGCATCGCGACCATCCTGGCCAAGACGGCGGCGCGCGACACGTCGCTGATCTCGCTGCTGGAGAGCGAGTCGCCCTCCACGGCCACCGCGCAGAAGATGCGCAGGGACTGGCTGCTCGAGTCCGGCACCGAGCTCTCGCCCGACGACCTCATCATCACGGTCGAGCGGCCGGTCGCGAAGCAGGACACCGTCATCCCTCCCGAGCTCGCCGAGAAGCAGGTCATCCCGCAGTCGGTGAAGGCGCGTCAGCTCTCCAACCCGTTCCTCGCGCCCGACCTCTCCCGGCTGACCCCTGCCGCACCCACCCCTCGGCGCCGGCTCGACTCGTGGGAGCTGCTCGGCCCGCTGTTCAAGTCGTTCGAGTACGGTGCGGGCGGCCAGGCCGCCAGCATGGAGCTGCCGCCGGCGCCGCTCATCGACCGCTACTCGCCGCACGGCCTGGAGCTGATGCACCACCAGTCGCGGTTCATCGAGAGCGTGCGGCAGGGGCACCGCAGCTTCCTGCTCGCCGACGAGCCCGGCCTCGGCAAGACGGCGCAGTCGGTGCTCGCGGCCTCCGTCGCCGGCGCGTACCCGCTGCTCGCGGTCGTCCCGAACGTGGTCAAGATGAACTGGGCGCGCGAGGTGGAGCGGTGGACGCCGCATCGCCGCGCCACCGTCATCCACGGCGACGGCGAGGGGCTGGACGCCTTCGCGGACATCGTCATCGTCAACTACGAGGTGCTCGACCGGCACCTCTCCTGGCTGTCGACCCTCGGCTTCAAGGGCATGGTCGTCGACGAGGCGCACTTCATCAAGAACCTGCACTCGCAGCGCTCGCGCCTGGTGCTGGGGCTGGCGGACGCCATCCGGCACGCCACGCCCGACCCGCTGATGATCGCGCTGACCGGGACGCCGCTGATCAACGACATCGACGACTTCAAGGCGATCTGGCAGTTCCTCGGCTGGATCGACGGCAACAAGCCGACCGCGCAGCTGATGGAGCACCTGGAGGAGACGGGCCTGACCCCGGCGGACTTCGGCTTCTACGCCGCCGCGCGCGAGGCCGTGATCGACATGGGCATCGTGCGCCGGCGCAAGCTCGACGTGGCCGCCGACCTGCCCAGCCGCCGCGTCGTCGACCTGCCGGTCGAGCTCGACGACGAGCTGGGGCGCTCGATCCGCCAGGCCGAGCGGGAGCTCGCCGCCCGGCTCGTCGCCAAGTTCCACCGTGCCGCGGCGGCCGGCCGCCCTGACTCGTTCGAGGGCGACGACGAGGCGCACCGCCGCCACCTCATCCGCCTGGTGGCGCAGTCGGAGCTGGAGGAGTCGAAGTCGGCGAAGTCCGGCGACAACGTCTTCACGATGGTCCGGAAGATCGGCCAGGCGAAGGCGGGGCTCGCCTCCGACTACACCGCCCAGCTGGCCCGCTCGGTCGGCAAGGTGGTGTTCTTCGCCAAGCACATCGACGTGATGGATGCGGCGGAGGAGGCGTTCGCGGCCCGCGACCTGAAGACGGTCTCCATCCGCGGCGACCAGTCGGCCCTGGCCCGGCAGAAGGAGATCGACGCCTTCAACAACGACCCGGAGGTCGCGGTGGCGGTCTGCTCGCTGACCGCGGCGGGCGTCGGCCTCAACCTGCAGGCCGCGTCGAACGTCGTGCTCGCCGAGCTGTCGTGGACGGCCGCCGAGCAGACGCAGGCGATCGACCGCGTCCACCGCATCGGTCAGGAGGAGCCGGTCACGGCGTGGCGCATCATCGCCGCGCAGACGATCGACTCGAAGATCGCCGAGCTGATCGACGCGAAGCAGGGGCTCGCCGCGCGCGCCCTCGACGGCAGCGACGCGGAGGTCGGCTCGACCGACTCCGTCCAGCTCGACGCCCTCATCCACCTCCTCGAGGACGCCCTCGCCTGACCCGCGCGCGTCCCTCAGCCATCGGCTCCTGAGTTTTTCGACCTCGACGCGGCGTGTCGGTCGAAGAACTCAGGAGCTGACGGCGTGGGGACGGGGTCAGGCGATCTCGGCGTCGTCGGGGTCGAGGGGGACCGGGCGGTCGTCGTCGGGGAGGAGCTCGTCGTCCTCGTCGTCGACCACGGGGAGGTCCTCGGGGTCGTGCACGACCGGCTCCGGCTCGTAGTCGGCCTCCTGCGATTCGACGAAGTCGTCGAGGTCGTCGTCTTCAGTGGGGTCGCTCATGCCCCGAGGGTACCGCCGCGGGCAGTGCCCGTGAAGGGCCGATCAGACCAGCTCGAACACGAAGAACGCGCCGCGGTCGTCGTGCTCGATCCGTGCCGTACCCCGGAAGCCGGCGAAGTCTCCCGTGCCCGTCCCCGGCACGATGTTGCCGAAGGCGGAGGCCTCGCCCGGATGCTGCAGCGCGCCGTGGTGCACCGTCACCGATCCGCTGCGCCCGTCCGCCAGCCGGCCGGTGATCCGCTCCGCCGCGAGGTAGCCGCGCCCGGCCTCCTCGGTGCCGGAGGACACGAAGTGCGCGACCGACTCGCCCACCAGCCCCTCGGTGTACGTCTTGCGCATCACGACGGCGCCGACCCAGTCCCCGTCGATGCCGGGGAGGTCGGCCGGCTCCCAGCCGGTCACGTCGAAGCGGGCGGTGATCGTCTCTGCGCTCATGCGTTCACCGTAGAGCGGGCGCACGGCCGTCCGCTTGAAATTTCGCGACAGACCGGATGTGGACTAGACAGGGGATATGCCCCACCATTCCCAGACCGAGATCGAGCGCAAGTACGACGTGGACGCCGAGGCGCGGCATCCACTGCTCGTCGGCGTGGGGGCGGTGGCCGTGCAGCAGGAGCCGCAGCGGTACGAACTGGTCGCGACCTACTTCGACACGGCGGACCTGGCCCTCGCCGCCCACCGCACCGCGCTGCGCGTGCGGCACGGCGGCCATGACGAGGGCTGGCACGTGAAGGAGCCTGCCGACGAGGGCCGCACCGAGCTGCACTGGCCGCTCACCGAGGCGGACGAGCCGCCCGCCGAGCTGCGGGAGCACCTCCGCCCGCTCATCGGCGACGAGCCGCTCGTCCCGATCGCCCGGGTCACCAACCAGCGCGACGCGGTCACCCTGCTCGACGCGGCCGGCTTCGAGGTCGCCGAGCTGACCGACGACCACGTGCGCAGTGAGAACCTGCGCACCGGCGGCACCCAGGAGTGGCGCGAGTGGGAGGTCGAACTCCTCGCCGGGGCGCCCGACACCCGCAGCGGGCGCACCGCCCTCCTCGACGGGATCGAGGAGCGCCTGCTCGCGGCCGGCGCCCGCCCCTCCGCCAGCTCGTCGAAGCTGCAACGCGCGCTCGGACTCTGACGCGCCTACCACCGCGCACCCGCCTCCGTCCAGTGCGATTTTGTGCAGCCCGGTGCCTCCGGGCATGATTCAGGGGACGCATCGCACGAAACGGAGCAGCATGAAGATCGGCATCCTCACCAGCGGCGGCGACTGCCCGGGCCTGAACGCGGTCATCCGCGGCGCGGTCCTGAAAGGCGACCGCGTGTACCGCTCCGAGTTCGCCGGCTTCCGCTACGGGTGGCGCGGCGTGGTGGAGGGCGACATCATGCCGCTCGACCGGCACAGCGTCCGCGGCCTGTCCCGCCAGGGCGGAACCATCCTCGGCTCCAGCCGCACCAACCCGTTCGAGACCGACCAGGGCGGACCCGAGAACATCCAGCGCATGATGGACGAGAACGGCATCGACGCCATCATCGCCATCGGCGGCGAGGGCACCCTGACCGCTGCGCGCCGGCTGACGGATGCCGGCCTGCGCATCGTGGGCGTGCCGAAGACCATCGACAACGACCTGGCCGCGACGGACTACTCGTTCGGCTTCGACACGGCCGTCGAGATCGCCACGGAGGCCATCGACCGCCTCCGCACGACCGCCGAGTCGCACCAGCGCTGCATGGTCGTGGAGGTCATGGGCCGCCACGTGGGATGGATCGCCCTCCACTCGGGCATGGCGGGCGGCGCGCACGCCATCCTCATCCCCGAGCAGCCGCAGTCGATCGAGCAGATCTGCGAGTGGGTCGAGTCGGTGCGCGACCGCGGACGCGCTCCGGTCATCGTCGTGTCCGAGGGCTTCCACCTGGACACGATGGAGGAGGCGCACTCGCACAAGGGCCTGGATGCGTTCAACCGTCCCCGCCTCGGCGGCATCGGCGAGATGCTCGCCCCGATGATCGAGGAGCGCACCGGCATCGAGTCGCGCGCGACCGTGCTCGGCCACATGCAGCGCGGCGGCGTGCCGAGCGCCTACGACCGCGTGCTCGCCACGCGCCTGGGCATGGCGGCGGTCGACGCGGTGTACGAGGGCCGGTGGGGATCGATGGTCGCGCTGCGCGGCACGGATGTCGTCAACGTGTCCATCGCCGACGCGACCGGGGGCCTCAAGACGGTGCCGGACGCGCGCTACGAGGAGGCCGCCCTCCTCTTCGGCTGAGCGTCCCCGCTCGGTGAGCGTCCCCGCTCGCTGCGGCTCCGTGCTCGCTGCGGCTCCCTGCCGTTCGGGGGCCGCCGGGTCTAGGCTCCTCCCTACCAGGGGAAGGAGACCATCCGTGCCGCGTTTCGTCCAGTTCGAGGAGTTCGGTTCCCGCGACTACCTGAGGGTCGTCGATCGGGAGAGGCCGTGGCCCGGCCCAGGCCAAATCCTCGTGCGGGTGATGGCGGCGGGCCTCAACCCGATGGACTACAAGGCGTACCGGTCCGAGCAGGCGGCGGCCCACATGGGCGTCACCCTCCCGAGCGGGATCGGCCAGGACTTCGCCGGCTTCGTGGAGGAGCGGGGCGAGGGGGCCACCCGGTTCGAGCTCGGGCAGGCGGTTCTCGGCACGGCGCCGTTCGCCTCCATCGCCGACTTCGTCGTGCTGCCGGAGGACGGCGCGGTGATCGCCAAGCCCGACCCGCTGACCTTCGAGGCGGCCGGATCGCTCGGCGTGGTCGGCCGGACGGCGATGGCGACCGTCCGTTCGCTCGACCTGCACGAGCGCGACACGGTGCTCGTCAGCGCGGCGGCCGGGGGCGTCGGCGTGCTCGCGGCGCAGCTGGCCGTCCGGGCCGGAGCGACCGTCATCGGGACGGCCTCGGAGGAGAACCACGAGTTCCTGGAGTCGCTCGGCGTCATCCCGGTGTCGTACGGGGACGGGCTGGCCCAGCGGGTGCGCGACGTTCTCGACGACGACCGCGTCACGGCCGTGCTGGACAACCACGGGCCGGACACCATCGAGGCGGCGCTGGAGCTCGGCGTCCCGATCGAACGCGTGAACACGATCGCCGTCTTCGGTCCGGACGCGCATGGCGCCCGCAACGTCGGCGGCCGTGCGGCGGGCAACGCCGAGCTGGAGGAGCTGGCGCACCTGCTGGCGGAGAACGAGCTGGTGCTGCCGATCGACTCCATCTACCCCATCGAGCGCACGGTGGAGGCCTTCGGGAGGCTCGAAGGCGGGCATGTGCGCGGCAAGATCGTCGTCGTCACCGACTGAGAGGGAGCATCCGTGATCCATGAGGACATCGCCCGGCAGCTCCGGGCCGCGGGCCTGCGCTGGCAGCCCGCCTCCGGCGACACCTTCGCCATCGACCGGCCGGGGATGGAGGGGGAGCGCTTCACCGTGAGCGACATGACCATCGAGCCGCACCACTTCGACACCGGCACCATCCTGGGCTTCAACGGGACCACGGAGTGGGCGCTCGACTCGCTCGCCGTCGAGGACGCGCTGTGGATCCCGCGCGAGGACCAGCTGCGGGAGCTGCTCGGCGGCACCTTCCGTCACCTGGCGCGCACGCCGGACGGCTACCGCGTGACCGCCGTCGTCGACGCCCACGAGCGCTACTACGAGGACGAGGACGCCGCCACCGCCTACGCTCAGGCCCTGCTCTCGCTGATCGGCGCCGCCGTCTCGTAGGCGCGCATCCGCTGGTCCCGACACGCCGCCACGGCGCATGGCGTGACGGCGTGTCGGGACCAGCGGATCGTGCGGGTGGGGTCAGGCCGGGGCGAGGATGGACGCGTCCAGCTCCGCGACAGTGCGCGCGCCGGCCAGTCCCAGCGTGATGTCGAGTTCGGCCACGGTGTTGCGCAGCAGCTCGCGCACGCCCTCCTCGCCGCCGAGGGCGAGCGCGTACGCGTAGGGCCGCCCGATCGCGACCGCCCGGGCGCCGAGCGCCAGGGCGATGACCGCATCCGCTCCACTGCGCACGCCGCTGTCGAAGAGGACGGGCACCCGGCCGTCGACGGCATCGACCACACCGGGGAGGGCATCGAGGGAGGCCACCTCGCCGTCGATCTGACGGCCGCCGTGGTTCGACACCTGCACGGCGTCCACGCCCGCGTCGAGCGCCCGGCGGGCGTCGTCGGGGTGCAGGACGCCCTTCAGCACGATCGGCAGGCGGGTGCGCTCGCGCAGGAAGGCGAGGTCGTCCCAGGTGAGGGACGGGTCGGCGAACACGTCGAGGAACGTCTCGACGGCGGCCAGCGGTTCGCCGGACCGGAGGTTGTCGCGCAGGCGCCCGGGGTGGCGGCGCAGGATGCCGGCGAACGCCGCGACCGCCGCCGGCGTGATGCGCGTCGCGCTCCGACCGTGCGCGGCCCGCTCGCGGACGAGCTCGCGGAACACCGGGTCGGAGGTGTACTGCGCGATACCGAGCCCGCGGCTGAACGGCAGGTAGCCGAGGTCGAGGTCGCGCGGACGCCAGCCCAGCAGGTGGGTGTCGAGCGTGACCACGATCGCCTCGCATCCGGAACGCTCCGCCCGGTCGACGAGGCTCGCGACCAGGTCGCGCGACGAGCTCCAGTACAGCTGGAACCAGCGCGGCGCGCCGAGCGCGACGGCGTCCATCGCCGCGGCCACCTCCTCCATCGGCTGCGAGGCCTGCGTGGAGAGCATGACGGGGATGCCGAGGGAGGCGGCGGCGCGTGCCGCCGCAGCGTCGCCGCCGCGGCGGGCGAGCTCGAGGACGCCGATCGGCGCGAGCAGCAGGGGAGTGGGCCGGCGCACGCCGAGGAGGTCGACGGAGAGGTCGCGGGCCGAGACGTCCCGCAGCACGCGGGGGACGATGCGGTGGCGGCCGAACGCCTCCCGGTTGGCCTGCGCGGTGCGCTCCAGCCCCGCGGCGCCGGCGACGTAGGCGAAGGCGGCGCGCGACATCCGCCGCTGCGCCGCCCGCTCCAGCTGAGCGAAGCCGACCGGCACGCGCGGCCGCCGCCCGGCGACGCCGTCCCGGTAGATGGCCGACTGCGCCTCGCGTCCCACGCTGGAGCTCATGCCCCCATCCTGCCCCGCCGCGCATCCATGGGGCGCAACACGCCGTTACGCCGGCGCGCGAGCGGCGTGTTGCGCCCCATGGATGAGGTCAGGGGCGGCGTTTACGGGAGGGCCGGGAGGGGCGGGCGGCGCCCGCGCGCTCGCGCGCGGCGACCTCGGGGTTGCGGGAGCTGTGGGCGGTGCGTCCGCGGACGATGCCGATGAAGTCGTCGACCAGCGGATGCTGCCCTTCGCGCGGCCAGGTGAGGCCGATCCTGCTCTGCGGGGCGTCCTCCAGCCGCAGCGCGACGACGTCGCGCCGGCGGAGCGCCTTGGCGACGGAGGCGGGCAGGAAGGCGACGCCGTCGCCCGCGGCGACGCTGCGCATGAGCGCCTCCGACGGCTCGCCCGTGACCCGCGGCTCGTCGTCGAAGTCGGCCAGCTGCCAGCTCTCTTCGAGGGTCAGCAGGTGCTCGTGGTGGACGACGGCCACCACATCCTCCGCGTAGAGCGGGATGAGGTGGCGGTCGTCGTCGGCCTCCGCATCCCGCGCGAACACCATGTCGGCCTCACCGGAGGCGAGCGTCGCCAACGGGTCGTCGCTCGGCCGCACCACGAGCTCGACCCGGGGGAAGCGCTGCTCGAAGGTGCGCGTCCACTTGCCGACGGTGACGCCGAGCGGGAACGCTACGCGGAAGGGGGAGGACACCCCACGAGGGTAGCGAACGGTAGCCTTGAGCACATGAAGGCGCAGACCATGAAACCCGCGACCGCGGCCAAGAAGCTCGGCATCTACCTGCCGGCGGCGCCGGAGGAGTTCCGCGACGGCGAGATCAGCCGCACCGAGCTCGACACCCTGACCGCGGAGCCGCCGGAGTGGCTGCGCACGCTCCGCGCCGAGGGCCCGCACCCGCGCGACGTGGTCGCCCGCAAGCTCGGCGTCTCCAACTCGGGCCTGGCCCGCGGCGGCATCACCGAGGCCCTGACCACCGCGCAGATCAAGGACCTGCTGGCCGACCCGCCGGAGTGGCTGGTCGCCGAGCGGGCGACGCAGGCGGCCGTCCGCGCCGAGAACGCCCGCGTGAAGCAGCGCGACGCCGAGCGCGCGGCACGGCGCGCAGCCGAAGAGGGCTAGGGGCCGACGCGGCCGGCGCCCGCTACAGCCCCGCCGGCTGCTGCCCGCCGTCGGGCGTCCGCATCGCCGACCGCGCGGCGTTCGCGACCACCGACGGCCCGGTCGTGAGCAGCGCCCGGCGCCACGGCGCCACCCCGTCGATCTCGACCTGCAGCGAGAAGCTCAGGATGGTGCGGATGAGCACGATGATGCCCAGCACCAGCGCGTCGGTCAGCGAGGGCGTCGACGTGACCGTCTTGACGAGGTCCGCCGCGACCAGGATCTCGAGCCCCAGCAGGATGACGCCGCCGAAGCTCTCCCGCAGCGTGCGGAACGCGGCGACCCCGCTCCGCTGACGCCGCCACGCGACGATCGCGAGCACGATCGCGACGACGAAACCGATCGCCATCGCCGCGACCCCCGCGAACTCGAACGCCAGGCCGGTCGCCTCGAAGAAGGCGTGCGCATCCATGGGTTCATGGTGCCACGTAGAATCTTCCGGTGCCTCCCGAAACCCCGGCCGTGTCCGGCATCGACCCCGACGATCTCGCGGCGACCCTCCGCGTGCTCGAGCGCCTCCACGAGCTCGACCACGACCATCCCGACTTCGTCGCCGTCCGGCGTGCGACCGGCCACATGTTCAAGGCGGTCAAGCAGGAGCGGCGGCGCACCCTCCGGCAGCAGGTCCAGGAGGCCGACAAGGCCGTCATCGCGGCGACCGCGACCGGCGCTCCCGACCGCATCGACGACGAGACGCGCGGCCGGGAGCTGACCTCCAGCACCACGGGATCGCGCACCGCGGGCACCCTGCTCACCTCGCGCGCCTGCTACATCTGCAAGCAGCACTACACCGAGGTCGACTGGTTCTACCACCAGCTCTGCCCGTCGTGCGCGGCCTTCAGCCACGTCAAGCGCAACGCGCGCACCGACCTGACCGGCAAGCGTGCGCTCCTCACCGGCGGCCGGGCGAAGATCGGCATGCACATCGCGCTGCGGCTGCTGCGCGACGGCGCGCACCTGACCATCACCACCCGGTTCCCGCGGGATGCGGTCCGCCGGTTCTCGCAGCTCCCCGACGCCGGGAAGTGGATCGACCGGCTGCGTGTCGTCGGCATCGACTTGCGCGACCCCGCCCAGGTGATCGCGCTGGCCGACTCGGTCGCCGAGCGCGGACCGCTGGATGTCCTCATCAACAACGCCGCCCAGACGGTCCGGCGGTCGCCCGGCGCGTACTCGCTGCTCGCCGAGGCGGAGACGCAGCCGCTTCCGGACGGGCCGCTCCCGGAGCTGGAGACCTTCGGCCACACCGCGGA
>Ga0209563_100656_pt1 | contig 11041 bp, 9 predicted proteins | sample AraplaCvi_mMF_r2_FD_184271 | JGI IMG/M metagenome (GOLD analysis project Ga0209563, IMG submission 184271) | Arabidopsis root microbial communities from North Carolina, USA - plate scrape CL_Cvi_mMF_r2 (SPAdes) (version 2) | ecosystem: Host-associated > Plants > Roots > Endosphere | place: USA... | reverse complement strand
ACAGGAGATCAGCATGTCTGGCGCTCGATGCCATCGGAAGGACGAAACATCCGCACATTGTAGCGATAGCGAGCCGCTCGCTAGTCAACAGAACTACCGCCCGCCGCTGCATAACGGCCGGGGGTGGTTCCCGTTGCGCGCCTGAACATGTCGATGAAAGCGCTCACGTTCTCGTAGCCTAGTTCGAGTGCAATGGTCGTGATGCTGACACCATCGGCGACCAGTTCCAACGCGCGCAGCAATCTGGCCTGCGCGCGCCATTGCGCAAAGCTGAGCCCCGTCTCGGCGACGAACCGCCTGCTCAGCGTGCGCGGCGAAAGCCCTGCCCACTCGGCCCATTGTTCGAGACGGCGCGTGTCGGACAGATTGCAAACGAGCGCGTCGGTGATGCGCACTAGCCGTGCGTCTTCTGGGCTCGGCAAGCCCAGCAATTCTGCCTTGGACGCCGCCAGTTCGTCCAGGATGACCTCGGCGACCCGCGTCTGTTGCACATCGAGCAGCGACCCGTTCCAGCTTGCTGCGCGCCGCACAGCGGCTCGCAGCAGCGGCGTGGTGCGGATCGAGCGCGGCTCACGCGGTAACGCATCGCACCTATGCTCCGCAATAAACACGCTCCACCCTGAAAACGGGCCATGCGAGCGGATCGAGTGCTCGCAATGCGGCGGAATCCATATCGCGTGAATTGCGGGAACGACCCATTGCTGCCGCTTCACGCCGACCGAAACGAGCCCGCTCAATGCGCCCATTAATTGCCCGCGCGCATGGGCATGCGACGACACCGCGCGCGATTCGCGCTGCGTGAGTTCTGCGGCAGCAAGGAACGGCCCGTCGGGCGATGTCACTAGCTCTGGGCGAATCAGCGGAGTGGTCATGGCTGAAAATCCGTATCGAATGGCCTTTATACCTGAGACGCGCCGCCGCTGCTTGCCTACACTGAGCGCACTACCACTTCGAGGAACTCACTGCGATGAGAGCCGAACAGCTTCTTCCAGACCACGATTCCGTCGACGTTCGCGGCGTGACGATCCGCAAGGGCACCGTCGCGGCCTTTCTTGCCAACGCGCGTATCTGGAGCGACCGCGCCTCCGGCGAGACGGCGCGTGAGCGAGCCGCCGCCGATATTGTCGAGGCATTGCCGGCCTTGCGCGCGTCGGGACTGTTCGATGTGCTTACCATTATCGATCCGGCATTGCGTGCATGGATCGACGCCCACCCGCTTAGTTGCTCGCTCGACGAGGTGAAACGATGAAAGCAGCCGTCGTTATGCAAGCCGGCCACATGCCCGTCTATGGGGGCTTCCCTGAACCTGTACCAGCGGATGGCCACGTGGTGATCGACGTCGAGGCTTCCGCCCTCAGCCATGTCACGCGCGGGAGAGCGTCCGGTACGCACTATTCGTCGTCGCAGACGTTGCCGTTCGTACCCGGTATCGACGGTGTCGGGCGCCGCCCGGACGGCACGCGCGTGTATTTCTTCGGACCCAGCGAGCCGTCAGGCGGTTTCGCGCAGCGAACCCTGGTCGCGCAGAAGCAGTGCATCGTCATTCCGGAGGCACTCGACCCTGTCGCCGCGGCGGCCCTAGCCATTCCGGGCATGTCGTCGTGGGCAGCCCTCACCGAGCGCGCAAAATTCGTTGCCGGCGAGACTGTACTGGTGAACGGTGCGACGGGTGCATCGGGACGCCTCGCCGTGCAGATTGCGAAGCATCTCGGAGCCGCAAAGGTCATTGCAACAGGGCGGCATCCGCAGACGCTCAGCCGACTCCAGGCCGTGGGCGCGGACTGCGTGATCTCGCTGGATCAGGACGAGCCGGCGTTGAACCGTGCGCTGCAACCGCACTTTCGTGACGGCGTTGACGTGGTGCTCGACTACTTGTGGGGCGCGAGCGCGTTGACGCTGCTGACAGCCGCGGCGCGATCGCTTCCCGGCGGTTATCCGATGCGTTTCGTGCAGATCGGCTCGATCGCCGGCGCCGCTGTTGCATTGCCGGCCGCAGCGCTGCGCGCTTCGGCAATCACGTTGCTCGGCAGCGGCATAGGCAGCGTTCCTTTCGAGCGGCTTCTGCACGCGGTGCGCGAGGTGCTCCAAGCGGCCGTGCCGTCGCGCTTCGAAATCGATACACGCGCGGTTCCTCTTGCAGAACTAGCGACGCATTGGGAAGACAATGGGAGTCGCGCGCGCTCGGTTTTTATCATGCAAGAGTGACAGGCGGGCGTTTGTCTTTATGCGCGCATCGCACCGATCGACTAAGCACGATCGCAGGGCGAGACGCACGTAAAGGACAGCCGGTTCGGCACGACGGCAACCGACGCGCATTGATCGAACGGTGGCCGCGTCGCCGAACCCTGGCAGATGACATTCGATGCGCGTGCGCGAGCCGGCAACAATTCCAGCCACAGCGACGCGCTGGCGTTGACACATCTTCACTGCTGCGCATGCTTCGCTGCGTCTTCGATCACCGCGGCGACTTCCTTGGGACGCGATTCATACACGGAGTGGCTTGCACCCGCCAGTACCGTAATGTGGCTATGCGCGCGCTGGTAGTAAAAGCGCTCGAGGTCCGGATTGATGATCTTGTCGTCGGCCGCCACGATGCCCCAACTCGGTTTCATGGTCCAGGCGGCAACCTTCATCGGCTCGGAGAAGACCTTGGCTGCCGTGAGGATTTGCGCGCGTGACTCGAACTCCGCTTCCTTGAGCGGCAGATCGGCTGCGAAATCTTTCGCGAAATCGGCGGGATTCAGATAGGTGTAACCGTCGTCCGTCTTCTTGATGGCGCCTGCCTGCTGCGACGTGTAGCTGGGCATCTTCTTGCCCAGATCGCTTTCGTCTTCGCCCACTGCCGGCGCATGAGCCGCGACGTATACGAGCCCCGCTACTTTCGGATCGACGCCGGCCTCGGTGATCACCGAGCCACCATAACTATGCGCGACCAGAATGGTGGGACCGTCCTGCATGTCGATCACCCGCTTCGCTGCGGCCACGTCGTCGTCGAGCGAGGTCAGCGGCTCCTGCACCATTGTGACGTGGTAGCCGTCTTTGGTCAGGATGTCATAGACCGGCCTCCACCCCGAGCCGTCAACCCACGCGCCATGAACGAGAACGATATTGCGGATCGGCGCTTTGGCGGGTTGCGTGTCCTGCGCCATTGCGCTGGCGGATGCGAACATGCATGCAGACAAGGAAAGAACCGTTGCGGCTAATGGCAAGATTTTCACGGCGAAACTCCATTGATAACGATTAGATAACCAGTTGGGATCCTGTGCACGACTGCATGGTCCACAGGATCCGGCGTGCGGCACTTAACTACCGGCGTAGAGGTTGCAGAAGCTGACCGGGCCGACGCACGCAGATTGCATTGCGGTATGCGACGCAGCACCCGACGCCGAACTGCCGCTTTGCGCGACACCGCCGACGGCTTGCATCGTCAGTTGCTGGTCGCCTTGTGCTGCGACTTTTGCTTCTGCTGCCTGGACATCTGCCGGGTAGTTAACATCGTCACCGCTGGTAGGCCGATATCCAGCGTGCTCGACTCGAACGAGATCCGCACGAACTTCCGCACGTGTGAGCGGAGCGCTGCTTTGAGCGAAGCTGAGTACCGGAGCGCCGAGAGCGGAAACGGCGAGAGCGAGGCTTACGAACAATTTTGACATGATCAATACTCCTTAATTAAGTGAATGGTTCGCGGCGGCAAGCCGCGGATAAAATCGCTTTGCACAGACCGGCAGGATCATTTCCGCCGAACAACAATTACTATCGGATTCCTAACTATCTGACTTTCCGGTATCACGGGTCGGCATTCGTTCCTTCGAACTTCCTTCTCGTCGGGTTCCGGATTAATGCGTTTGCATCTGGCTACATAGGGGCAAACACAGGGCCCCGACGTTTATTCCAAACTTTTTTTAAATTGATGGACCGCGGCGCTCACCTCGCGGCGAAGCCTTAGCAGGCGACATGCAAGCGGACATAAAGGAAACTGCAAGGAACGCGTTTGCGAGCCCGCGCACAAACGCCTGTTTGTTTCCGCGACGCATGCGGCTGCGCGGCCCGGCATCCTGGTAAGAGACGTCGCGAAGTCCGCGTTCGCGCCGCCCTTATAGCTGGTAGCGGAAGATTCTGGACTTATCTACCCTGAAAATCAGCGAAAGATGCGTCCAGCTGACGAGCCGATAACCGCGCTTCTCAAGATAGTCGTACACTTTCGAGTCAACGACATCCCGCATTGAAGTAGACGAGGATTCGACAATGATGATTTTCGGCTTGTACTTTTCAATATTGATCGACATCAACACCTGATAATCGTGACCTTCGGCGTCGATGGAAAGCAGGTCGATCTCATGATCGGAGTAACGGCTGTGTTCGAGCACGTCGTCCAACGTCGTGGTCTCGACGCTGCGCACCGATGTAGGCGACGCCGTTCCATTTGCGGCTACTTCGGGATCGAGAGTGGAGGTCAACCCATAGCTCGAGAAGTTATAGACATTCTTTACAGCCTTTTCGCTTGAAATAGCCGCGCACACATTTGTATCGGACGCCCGCGCGAGTCTGAAGGCCTCGATCTTGATGGGGTCCATATCAATGTTGATGCCCCGCCAGCCGCGCTTGTACAACGCATACGTATTTGAAAACTTGATCGGGTGATAAGCACCCACATCCACATAGACGCCCTTGGAGCACGCAGGGCTGATTATCTCGCGGAGCACAGCATCTTCTCCGAACTGGGAATAATACAAGCGTGCTCCCCGTGTCAGCCACGTTTTCCGCACAAGCCAAAGAAAATGCCCGAAGGTCTTAAGCGAACTCATAGTAGCCCCACGCCCTGAAATCGATGCGATGGCGGAAGACTAATCAACATTCCGCGCTTTTCAAGGACATTAACTCAACGAATTGGGCCTTTCAGAAACAGGGGCTTATCATTTGCGTCTTTCGAAGACTTGATGTGCTAAGTCTTTAACACCCCTCAGCAGGCCGTCACTTTATTCTCAGTGCCTGAAAATCACCGCATAAAAAGATCTGCTTGATGTCGCGGGCTCGCAGCCCGGAAGAAGCGATTATGTCGTTGCTTTTGGGCCAGCATAGGATCTTTAGAACTTCGCAATCTGCGGAATCATGGCCGCCTGGCCACGCACCACGCCTGAGTCGTCGAATAACTGCCACACCGTTGCATGCTCGATCCAGAAACGCTGTCCGGACTTCGTAATGCGAATGCCGCGATACCCGGTGACGAAACCGTCACGCGCGACCTGATCCAGAAACGCCTGGCGCTCCCCGCGCTCCGGAAGTTCCGCTGAAAGCCGCGAGCGCAGAGACGTGATCTCGTCCCAGTCGTATCCGAAGATCGTCTGCGCTTTTGAGTTGCCATAGATGAACATCGGGTCGGTCTGCGTATCGTGCGCGAGAAGGCCGAACGGCGCTGACGAATAGAGCCATGCAGCGCCCTCGGTGTCGCTAATGCCGGACGGCACCAGCGATTTACCGAGCAAACGGCGATAGCTATTCGTGAGGAGGCGGAAGAATTCGACATCCGTCTTCAGTGACATGGTGTAGATCGCTCCAGATCTGGTTATCCAAAGCAGTGCAATGGGACCATTGTGAATACCGCTCGTCGCAACACGTGCGAGATTACGCAAATCACGACCGTTCTATCAATCGACAGAGAGAACGGGATCGATCTCTTTGTGCGTGAAGCCAAACCTCGCCATTTGCTCGCGATGCGCGGCCGAGCCCAAATACGATCGCAATTCCCGGTTGACCGCATGGCGTAGATCATCGCTGCTCTTGCTGAACGAAAAAGCACCGAAGGGTATTTCGAGCGCGCTGCCTGTCACAGGCCGATGCTCGACCGCGCGAAGCACCGTGCCGCCGATGCGCTCAGCCAGTATGCGATTCCCGAGGGCGGTGCTCGCATAAGCGTCCACGGTGCCTGCGCGAACTGCCTCTATCGCTTCAGCCTGCTGCTGATAGACGACAATCTGGTCCTCGCTTACGCCAGCCGCTCTGGCCGACTCGTGCTGCACCTGTCCTGCGATGATGCCAAGCCGGGCATCGCGCCGCTCGGCGACCGACGCATAGCTGTCCAGCGCCTTGTCGTTGTCTGTACGAACGAGAAAGCCGTCTGCCATCGCCCACACGGGAACGCTGAAGGCCACCTGCTGTGCCCGCTCCGGCGTGATGAACAGAGGAACGTTCATGTCCCAGCGCCCAGTTGCTACGCCATCAAGCAACTCGCTAAATGTAGTGAGGCAATGCTCGATCTCCGTCGCACCAATGGCACGAAGAACAACCGTGGCCAGATCGATATCGGCGCCCATAGCCGCGCCGTCCGGTCCGTTCCATCCAAACGGAGGTTCTTCCAGATACGCGATCCGAATCTTCATTGCTACCTCGCAAATCCGCGACGTCGATGGTGCGTCGATTGTACTGGCGCACGCGACATCGTGAGAAAACGCAAAGTCTGATGCAAAGAAAAAGCCACCCATGAAGGGTGGCTTTTCAATGTTTGGTGGGCCTCCCGTGAGTCGAACACGGCACCAACGGATTATGCTAACCAGCTACGGCTTTCGCCGCCCCTTTCGGGTTTGTGGTCTGGACTGTCTCTTGTCTTTACGACCTGCCCGTTCAGTCTCTACACGTTCTCTCAAAGAGAGCTTCGCTCGGGATTGCCACGCTGCGAGAACAGCAGAGGTTTCCCCGAATTTGAGCAGTTCTACCGAGGGGCAGAGCTAACTTACCCCAAGGCAACCCATTCATGACTCACCATGCCGCGCTGCATGGTTTAGGTGAGTCTTTGCTAAGTCCGCTGCTCTAACCAAGCATGAGCTAGAGGCCCTGAGAAGTCGAGATTTTACCGTATCTGAAGCGACCAACGTACAGCATGTTGCGCATGCCAGTTTGTCGAGTGGCCGCCATACTACACGAAAAAGGGGCCTCCGCGACCGCTCCGCCTTGACGGAACGATTGGGAGACCCCTTCAAACTGCTACTTACTCACTATGGCCACACCTGCCGATCAGTTGCCCTCAAGGAACGACTTGAGTTTGTCCGAGCGGCTCGGATGACGCAGCTTGCGCAGCGCCTTTGCCTCGATCTGACGAATCCGCTCACGCGTGACGTCGAACTGTTTGCCGACTTCTTCGAGCGTGTGATCGGTGCTCATCTCGATACCGAAACGCATGCGCAGCACCTTCGCTTCGCGCGGCGTCAACGAATCGAGCACGTCTTTGACGACGTCGCGCATGCTCGCGTGCAACGCGGCGTCCGCCGGCGCTACGGTGTTCGTATCTTCGATAAAGTCGCCCAGATGCGAATCGTCGTCGTCACCAATCGGCGTTTCCATCGAGATCGGCTCTTTCGCGATCTTCATGATCTTGCGGATCTTGTCTTCCGGCATTTCCATCTTCTCGGCCAGCGTTGCCGGATCCGGCTCGAGGCCGGTTTCCTGCAGAATCTGACGCGAGATGCGGTTCATCTTGTTGATCGTTTCGATCATGTGAACCGGAATACGGATCGTGCGCGCCTGGTCCGCGATCGAACGCGTGATGGCCTGACGGATCCACCACGTTGCATACGTGGAGAACTTGTAGCCACGACGATATTCGAACTTGTCCACCGCCTTCATCAGGCCGATGTTGCCTTCCTGAATCAGGTCGAGGAACTGCAGACCGCGGTTCGTGTACTTCTTCGCAATCGAAATCACGAGACGCAGGTTGGCCTCGGTCATTTCGCGCTTCGCCTGGCGCGCCTTCAGTTCGCCGGCCGCCATTTGACGGTTGGTTTCCTTCAGGTCCTTCAGCGGTAGCACCACACGCGCCTGCAGATCCAGCAGACGTTGTTGCTGCTCGCGAATGGCCGGAATGTTCCGCGTGAGGATCGCGCTGTACGCGTGACCTTCGCTGACAATCTTGTCGGCCCACTCGAGGTCCGTTTCGCTACCCGGGAAACGCGCGATGAACTCCGCACGCGGCATGCCGCACTTGTCGACCACCGTATGCAGAATCTGACGCTCGACCTGACGCACTTCGTCCACCTGCGCACGCAACGTGTCGCACAAACGCTCGACGGTGCGCGCGGTGAAGCGGATCGTCATCAGCTCGTTCTGGATGGTTTCCTGCGCTTTCAGGTACGACTTCGACTTGTAGCCTTCCTTCTCGAACGCGCGACGCATCTTGTCGAACCATTCGCTGATCAGCGCGAATTTTTCGAGCGACGCACGCTTGAGCGCTTCCATTTGCGCTGCGTTGGCCGTGGCCTGCGCGGTGCCGTCGTCTTCTTCTTCGTCCTCTTCGTCTTCTTCCTCGGCTTCTTCGTCCTCGCTCTCGATCGCTTCCGCTTCCTGCACGGAGAAGCCGTCCGCGTCTTCTGCGTCGGCGTCGATCAGGCCGTCGACCAGTTCGTCGATGCGGATTTCCTCGTTCGCGACGCGCTCTGCCATGGCGAGAATGTCGGCGATCGTGGTCGGGCACGCGGAAATGGCCATCACCATGTGCTTCAGGCCGTCTTCGATACGCTTGGCGATTTCAATCTCGCCTTCGCGCGTCAGCAGTTCGACCGTGCCCATTTCGCGCATGTACATGCGCACCGGGTCGGTCGTGCGGCCGAATTCCGAGTCGACGGTGGACAGCGCAACTTCCGCCTCTTCTTCGACTTCGTCGTCTGACGAAGCGGCGGGCGCGTTGTCGTTCAGCAGCAGCGTTTCAGCGTCGGGCGCCTGCTCGTACACAGCCACGCCCATGTCGTTGAACGTGCTGATGATGCCTTCGATCGCCTCGGTCTCAGTGAAGTTGTCCGGCAGGTGATCGTTGATCTCAGCGTACGTGAGGAAACCGCGCTCCTTGCCGAGCTTGATGAGCGCGCGCAATTTGGAGCGGCGCTCCTCGAGTTCCTCCACCGTGCCGGGTGCCGATGAAGAAAACGCGTCTTTCAGAAGCGCCTTTTCTTTGGCACGGCGGTCGCGAGCCTTGGCCTTTTCCACTTTGCCGGAAGCGGCCACAGGGGTTTCTTCGCTCTGGGTTGCGTCGTCATCGACGGGTACTTCATTCAGCTTTTTCGTCATGGAGTTCGCCGTACCGGCTGTAGTCTCGACTCGCGGCTGGTGGACAACAGCCGGTTGAACCGTGGATACTGGAGTCTCGCGCACTGCCGCATCGTCCTGCGCGACAGCCGCTTCCCTTGCGCTTCTGACACCCGGTCGTTTCGCGGCCGGAGGTGGTACAGTTTTCGCCGCCTTGGCGACCGCCTTTGCCATCTGAGCCGGCTCCGCTCGCGCGGCCGGAGTGGCTAAAGACTTCTTCCCGGCAGCCGGTGTAACGCTAACGGCAGACGCTTTCCGGACGGAAGAATCTAACCTGGCCGAAGTGACCTTTCTGGTCTTCTCCCTGGAGCGTGGGCCGGGTGTGTTCTTTCCGTCTGTAGTCTTTGCCATCGCATCGCCTTTTCGCCTTTGCTAGGAAAACCCTTTGAAAAACAAACCGCTGGAAACCTTTTATTATACCACTCAGGTTTCTGCGCTTCCGCCTACAAGCCGAGCTGGCGCTTCATGTCAGCCCGCTTCCTGTTGAGCTCCGCAAGCTCCGCGAACTCCTCCGGCGTGTGCCGGGATTGTCGTGAAAGTTGCTCGAGACGATCGCAATAAGCGTCGTATCGCATCTTCAGAATCGCCGCTTTCAGCTCCTCTCCGACGATCCTCTCCTGCTCGCGCCGCTCTTCTATGACGGTCGCATCTTCCGGGTCCTTCAGCAACAAATCCCGGACATTTTCATCATAGTCCAGAATTTTGCGAAAGATTTCCTCGAAAGTTGGGGCGTTTGCGCCGTTTCGCAATAGGTCGGAGAGCAATTGAAACTCCGCCGAATCGCCGAGTGCGCGCGCATGCGTCGTCACTTCTTCAAATAGTTCGCCGTGCCGGGTCACGGTGAGAAGCGCTTGTTCGGCTTCTTCGTCGAGCACCGCGACCGTGCGCGGATACATCACAAGATTGCGCAGCGTCTTTTCTTCGATGCCAGTCACGCTGCGCCGGTCCTTACGGGCCGGCGCCGAACGCGCCGCCGCCGCAATGCGCGAGTCGACCTCGCAGAGCGCGGCAACCTCGTCGAAAGGCACATCCAGCCGGTCGGCGAACATATGCATAATCTGCGCGCGCAGTGCATTGGCCGGCAGCGCCTGCAGCAGCGGCTTGGCGTCGAATAGCGCGCGTGCACGGCCTTCCGGCTGGTCCAGCTCCTTGCCGGCGAGCACCTCGTTAAGCATGAACTGCGAGAGCGGCATAGCGCGTTCCACCTGCTCGGCGAACGCCTCGGTACCAAACTCGCGGACGTAGCTGTCCGGGTCGTGTTCAGCCGGCAGAAACAGGAAGCGAATGGTCCGGTTGTCAGCCGCGTGTGGCAAACAGGCGTCCAATGCGCGCCGTGCGGCGCGCCGCCCGGCTGAATCGCCGTCGAAACTGAAGATGACCGTGTCTGTCTGGCGCATCAGTTTCTGCACATGGATCGGCGTGCAGGCCGTGCCCAACGTCGCGACCGCGTTCTGAAACCCCAATTGGGCCAGCGCGACCACATCCATATAACCTTCGACGACCAGCACGTAGTGCTGTTCCCGGATCGCAAGACGGGCCTCGAAAAGCCCGTACAACTCGCTGCCTTTGTTAAATAGAGGCGTTTCCGGCGAATTCAAATACTTCGGCTCGCCGCCGTCCAGCACCCGGCCGCCGAAGCCGATTACCTGCCCCTTCACGTTGCGTATAGGGAACATGATCCGCTCGCGAAAGCGGTCGTAGCGGCGATTCTGGCCCTGCGCGTCCGACTTCTCGCTGACGATTACCAGACCCGATTCGACCAGGGAATCGTCGCGATAGTTCGGAAAAGCCGTTTCCAGGTTCTGCCAGCCGTCCGGCGCGTAGCCCAACCCGAAGCGGGCGGCGATCTCGCCGGTCAGGCCGCGTTTCTTCAGATATTGAATCGCGACAGGCGCGCCGCGCAATTGCTTGCGGTAGTAGTCGCAAGCCGTCTGCATGACGTCGGAAAGCGCGGTAGTTACTGCTTTCGAGG
>Ga0209563_100650_pt1 | contig 11176 bp, 10 predicted proteins | sample AraplaCvi_mMF_r2_FD_184271 | JGI IMG/M metagenome (GOLD analysis project Ga0209563, IMG submission 184271) | Arabidopsis root microbial communities from North Carolina, USA - plate scrape CL_Cvi_mMF_r2 (SPAdes) (version 2) | ecosystem: Host-associated > Plants > Roots > Endosphere | place: USA... | reverse complement strand
CCTGTCTTCCGATACTCCGGCGACGGACAGCTCGGACGTCAGCTCGCCGGCCGGCGACGGAGCCGCGGATGCGACGGACGACGGTGCGGCGTCCCCGGAGGCGACCCCCTCTCCCACGTCGCCCACGATCGTCGAAGCCGACTACTCCGGACGCGTGTCCGATCAGGCCGCGGCCGAGCTCATCCAGGAGGGGATGCGCGTCACGTTCGCCGACGCTTCCGGCAACGTCCTCCCCAGTGCTCCCGGCTGGTCGGTGATCGGCGAGACGCCGCCCGCGGGGACCGCGCTCACCGCGGGGTCGTCCGTTCAGCTGATCCTCAGTCCGCCGGCGCCTCCGCCCGCGCCTGCTCCCGCGCCGGCTCCCGCGCCGGAGGCTCCCGCCTCCGGGGCCACCGCGAAGTGCAACGACGGCACGCTGTCGTATTCGGCGCACCATCAGGGGACGTGCTCGCACCACGGCGGCGTGGCCGAGTGGTACCGCTGAGCCGACCGACCCGCTTGCACCCTCATCCGCGCGTCTGCTGCGCCGCGTCACATCTGCGCTGCGGGGCCGCAATCGTGACAGGTGACCGCATCCGCTAGTGCCGGCGAGAGGATCCCGCGCCACACTGGCCGCATGACGGCCTCGCCCACAGACGAGCCCGGGTCCGCGCCCGCGCCCGCGCCTCCGACCGCACCTCTCACCGACGCGCAGCGCAGCCTGCGCGCGCAGTTGCTCGCGACCGAGCACTGGAGCCTGCTCGCGTCGCGCAGCACGACGCAGAGCGAGGTGCTGACGCGGATCGCGATCTTCCTCACGCTGGTGTCGGCGGGGCTGGTGACGCTCGGGTTCATCGGGCAGGCGAGCGGGTTCCACGGGTGGTTCGGGATCGCGGCGCTCGGCGTGCTGCTCGTGCTCGCGCTGCTCGGGCTGATCACGATGGTGCGGGTGTTCAACACCTCCGACGAGGACATGATGTACGTCGTCGCCATGAACCGGTTGCGGGCGGCGTACCTCGATCTCGATCCGGGGCTCGGACGCTACCTTTTCGCGTCGGCCAACGACGACGAGGACGGCATCCGGACGACGTACCACTTCTTCTACGAGCGGGGCGCGAGTCCGGTGCTGGGCAGCTCCATGATGCTGATCGCGGTCGTGGAGTCGATCGTGCTCGGGCTGCTCGTGGGCAGTGCGACCGCTGCGCTCGGGGCGGCGCCGGCCGTCGCGATCGTCGTCGGGGTGGTCGTCGCCGTGGTCGCCGTCGTGCTGGCGATGCTGTGGGGCTACTCGATCTACCGGCGCGCGATCGCGTCGCTGCGGCCGGTCAACCCCACCCAGTGACCGCTACTCGTTGCCGACGCGCTTGTCGGCCTCGTCGCGGGCGCCCTCGATCGTGTCGTCGAACCTGCCGCCCGTCACCTTCTTCGCCGCTCCCACGACGCCGTCGAGGAGCTTGTCGCTGATGTCCTCGGCCTGCTCGGAGCTCAGAGCATCCTTGACCTTCGGGTCGTTGAGGAACTCCTGCGCCTTCTTCGTGATGTCGTCGAATCCCGCCATGCGGCCATCCAACACTCAGCGCTGCAGGAAGGCCAGTACCGCCAGCACCCGGCGGTGGTCGTCGCCGGAGTCCTCCAGGCCCAGCTTCTGGAAGATAGAGGTCACGTTCTTCTCCACCGCGCCGACGCCGACGACCATGCGGGAGGCGATGGCCGCATTCGTCCGGCCCTCCGCCATCAGCTCCAGCACCTCCCGCTCGCGTGGGGTCAGGGTGGCGAGCGGGTCGGTGCGGCGGGTCAGCAGCTCGCGGACCACCTGAGGATCGAGGACGGTGCCGCCCGCGGCGACGCGGGTGACGGCATCCTCCAGCTCGTCGAGGGAGGCGATGCGGTCCTTCAGCAGGTAGCCGGTTCGGCCCTCGCCGCCGGCCAGCAGCTCCTGCGCGTACGTGGACTCCACGTACTGCGACAGCAGCAGCACGGAGATGTCGGGATGCTCGCGCCGGATGCGCAGCGCGGCTCGCACCCCTTCGTCGCGGAACGTCGGCGGCATCCGTACGTCGAGCACGACCACGTCGGGCATCAGGTCGGGCAGCGCCTCCAGCAGGGTGTCCGCGTCGCCGAACGCGCCGACGGTGTCGAAGCCGGCCTCGTCGAAGAGGCGGATGAGCCCTTCCCGGAGCAGGACGGAGTCGTCCGCGACGACCAGACGCAGAGGGGAGGGCACCCGTCCACCCTAGCGGCGGCTCCCGCCCCGCCGCCCGAGTGCGGCGGTGCGGGACGTCTGCGGGCGGGCGCGCCGCCGCAGACGTTCCGCACCGCCGCAGACGTCGCGGACGCCGCGCGGGCGGCGTCCGCGCCGCGAGCGCCCGCTCAGGCGAGCGGGATGCGCGCTCCGATGCGGGTGGGCCCGCCGGCCGGGCTGTCCACGGTCAGCTCGCCGCGGAGTCCCCGCACCCGCTCCTCCAGGCCGCTCAGGCCGTGGCCCGCGACCGGCGACGCGCCGCCGCGGCCGTTGTCGGTCAGCCAGACGCTCAGCCACGCGGTTCCCGAGCCGTCGAGGGTGCGGTCGAGGAACATCCGCGCCGCCGACGCGTCGGAGTGCTTGGCCAGGTTGGCGGCCAGCTCGGCGAGCACGTAGTACGCGTTGCGCTCGATCTCGGGGCTGAACCGCTCCCCCGGCTGCAGCGTCGACTCCAGCGCAATCGGGATGGGGCTGCGCGCGGCGAGCGACTCCGCGGCGGCGGCCAGTCCCCGGTCCTGCAGGATGGGCGGCGCGAAACCGCGGGACAGGGCGCGCAGCTCCTCCAGCGTGTCGCCCGCCTGCTGACGGGCCTCGACGAGGAGTGCCGCGGCGGCCTCCGGGTCGTCGGCCAGTTTGCGCTCGGCCGCGGCGATGTCCATCTGCAGCCGGATGAGACGCTGCTGCGGTCCGTCGTGCAGGTCGCGCTCCAGGCGGCGCAGCGCCTGGTCCTCCGCGGCGACCGCGGCGCCCCGCGAGGCGGACAGGTCCGCGACCTCGCGCTGCAGCGCCTCCGAGGGCCACCGGCCCAGCAGGCCGCGCGCGACGGCCTCGTGGATGACGGTCAGGCCACGCGTGATGTACGGGAGGGTGACGGCGAAGATGACGCCGAGGACGAACTCCAGGATGCGGTCCCCGAGCACCGGGTCGAAGGTCGAGTGCGTGCGGAAGACCGCATCCACGATCGTGGTCGACAGGTAGAAGGTGCGGTCGCCCTGCGGGATGAACGGCTGCCAGATCCACCCGGTCAGGCCGCCGAGGGCCATCGAGGCCCAGACGATGGTGACGGTCCAGGAGAAGATGCTGACGATCGGGTTCACGATCGCGCCGTGCAGCAGGTACAGCCAGTAGTGGCCGTTCGCGAAGGGGGCGACCAGCCCGCGCCAGAACGACACCGGCGTACCGGGCTTGCGCCACACCGGGCGCGGGATGGACGGACGGCCCGCCCAGTCCAGCCGGGTCAGCTCCACCTCGCCGAAGCCGCGCGCGGTGTAGAACGTGGCGACCAGCACGAAGAAGCCGACGTAGATCACGATGGTGCCGACGCCGAGCCAGAACAGCGACAGCAGCACCGAGAGGCCGACGATCGCGATCGGCATGGTCAGCACCAGGAAGCCGAGCTCGCGCGGGACGCCGCGCCAGAGCGCCCCGTAGCCGGAGCGGGCGGACGGCGGATTCGCGGGGGTCACGCCATCCAGCGTGGCAGAAGAGGGGCTAGTGGTCATGGGTCGTGTCCTTTCTCATTCCGCTGCCGCCGTGCGGCGCGGTGGTGTCCTCTGGGACGGTTCCCGCCTGCTCCCCGGGCGTGACGACCACGAACTGGCCCATCATCCCGGCGTCCTCGTGGGCGAGCAGGTGGCAGTGGTACATGTAGGGGGCGTTGCGGTCGGTGTAGCCGGAGAACCGCATCAGGAGGCGGAACGCGGTGTGCGGCGGCAGGTAGACGGTGTCCTTCCAGCCCGCCAGCTCGGGAGGCGGCGGCGCGCCGGCGATCGACGCGATCAGGAACTGCACGTCGTGCACGTGGAAGCTGTGCGGCAGGTCCATCGTGTTCGTCACGACCCACTGCTCCAGCGTGTCGACGGTGACGGTCTCGTCGACCCGGCCGGACTCCATCTTTCGGCCGTTGATCTCGTGGCCGTCGAGCCGGAAGGTGCGCGTCGTGACGGCGTCGGAGGGCGACCAGCGCTCCAGCGGCGCGAGCGTCGCCGGGACAGCGGGGCCGGGGGTCAGCGTCGGGGCGGCCCGCAGCTGGAGCACGTCGAGGGTGTCCGAGCCGGCGTTGACGGTCGGGAGCGGGCCGTCGAGGCCGAGGTCGGGCGGGAACGAGCGCAGCACGGCGCGCTCCCCCGGCGTCATCGTGACCACGACCTCCGCGCGTTCTCCGGGCGACAGCCGGATGTGCTCGACCGGCACCGGCGCCGGGAGCAGGCCGCCGTCGGTCGCGACGAGCTGGACGGTGCGGCGGTCGGCCAGGCCGAAGTCGTAGGTGCGGGCGGCGGACGCGTTCAGCAGCCGCAGCCGGACCCGCTCGGTGGTCACATCCAGGTAGGGGCCGATGGCGCCGTTCACCACGAGGGTGTCGCCGATCGGGCCGATGAAGCCGGACGTGCTGTCCGTGAACTGGCCGTCGCCGTCGAACCGCTTGTCCTGCACGATCACCGGCACGTCGTCGACGCCGTAGCGGCCCGGCAGCGCGAGCGCGCGCTCCACCGGGTCGTGGAGCAGGAAGAGGCCGGCCATCCCGAGCTGGACGTGCTGCTCGGTGCGCCCGTGCAGGTGCGGGTGGTACCAGAGCGTCGCCGCGGGCTGGTCGATGCGCCACTGCGGCTGCCACACCTCGCCGGGCGACACCATCTGGTGCGGGCCGCCGTCCATCCCGGCCGGGAGGTGCATCCCGTGCCAGTGGACGCTGGTCTCCTCGGTCAGGTGGTTCGTCACGCGGACCCGCACCCGGTCGCCGCGGTCGGCGACGAGCGTCGGGCCGAGGTAGGAGCCGTTGAAGCCCCAGGTGGTGGTCTTCGTGCCCGGACGGAACGCGGTGGAGCCGGCGCGGGCGTCGAGCGTGAACGTCTTGGTGCCGTCGGCGGCGACCTCCGGCTGCGCCAGGGGCGGCACCGGGAGCGCCGTCGCGAAGTCGACCTTCCCCGCGGTGTCGATGCGGCCGGCCCCGGCGCCGGTGCAGGCGACCAGGGTCGCGGCCACCGCCACGGCGGTGGCGAGCGACAGGCCGAGGGCGATGACGGAGGCACGCGGGCGGCGGAGTCTCGAGGTCATGGTTCGAGCCTGGCGGGAGCGGCGCATCCACACCCTCCCGCGGGCCTCCGAACCGGTCCGGGGGTTAACCCCTCCTTACTAAGCGGAGCCTTCGCTTCGTTGCGGAATTCGCGTGCCTCGGTAGCGTTGTGGCAGGCAGACGAAAGGACACCATCCCATGACGGACATCGCCGCAACCCAGAGCGTCTCCAACCCGGACGTCGCCGCCGGGGTCGCACAGTTCCTGAGCCCCGTGGTGGTCGACCTGACCGCCATCGTGGTCAACGGCAAGCAGGCCCACTGGCACGTGCGGGGCGCCAACTTCATCGGCGTGCACGAGCTGCTCGACACCATCGTCGACCACGCCCAGGAGTGGGCGGACCTCGCCGCGGAGCGCATCGTCGCCCTCGGCCTGCCGGTGGACGCGCGCCTCGCCACGGTCGCCGCGCAGACCACCACGCCCGCGCTGACCGCCGGCTTCCGCCCCTCGAACGAGACCATCGCCGAGGTCATCGCGCAGCTCGACGCCGCGCTCGCCGCCGTCAACACGGCCGTGCGCGAGCTGGCGGAGCTCGACCAGACGTCGCAGGATGTGGCGATCGAGATCGCCCGCGGGCTGGACAAGGACCGCTGGTTCCTGTTCGCGCACATCAGCGAGTAGGGGTGCTTGGGAGGGGCCGTCCGCGGGAGCGGGCGGCCCTTCGTGCGTATGGGGGCGGCATTGCAGGGGCGGGCCTGTGGAGAGTGGCCGGTTGTGCACAGTCGGATGGAGCGGTCGGATAGTCCGTCTGGGCTGACAGCTGTCGGAGATTCGGGCGTTTGGGGTGCGAATCCCCGACGCAGCGGCGGCGGGAGCGTCGGCTGTGGAAAGTCGGATGGGGCGGTCGGATAGTCCGGCTGGGCTGCCTAGGGTCGGAGATTCGGGCGATTCGGCGGCGAATGTCCGACGCTGCGAGAGTGGAGCGCCCGCGGTCAGCGCAGGGTGTCGTGCGTGAGGCGGCCGGCGAGGAGGGTGGCGGCGACGGGCATCGTGCGGAGGTCGTCGGGGGACGCGTCGAGAGGGTCGCGGTCGAGCACGGCGAGGTCGGCGGGCTGGCCGGGCGCAACGGTGGAGCGGACGGATGCGGCGAGGGCGGCCTCCGCACCGAGGCGCTGCTCGGGGTGCCACGGCTCGCGGCCGTCGCGCGTGCGGCCGACGGCGGAGGCGATCGCGGCCCACGGGTCGAGCGGGGCGACGGGCGCGTCCGAGCCGAAGGCGAGGCGGACGCCCGCGCGATGCAGCTCGGCCAGCGGGAAGGCGCGGTCCGTGCGACCGGCCCAGAGGCGGTCGGCGACGTCCCGATCGTCCATGGCGTGCTCGGGCTGCACGCTGGCGGTGACGCCGAGGCGGGCGAACCGGGGCACGTCGGCGGAGTCGATCAGCTGCGCGTGCTCGATGCGACCTCCGACGCCGAGGGTCTCGAAGGCGTCGAGCGCGCGGCGGTTCGCCTCGTCGCCGATGGCGTGCACGGCCGGCTCCAGTCCGTGCTCGGCGGCGAAGCGCATCCGGTCGACGAGCTCCGTCTGCGACAGGTTGGCCACGCCGTGCCCGCCGTCGGAGTACGGGTGCTCGCACAGCGCGGTGCGTGTGTTGAGGGAGCCGTCGGAGATGACCTTGAACGGGCCGACGGTGAGCAGTCCCCCGGTGTGGTCGATGGTCGCGCCCGTGCGCAGGCCGAGCGCCGCGGCGCGGTCGAGGCCGTCGGCGTAGATGCCGAACTCGACGCGGAGGCCGTCGGCGCCGGCGGCGAGACGGCGGCGCCAGACGTCGAGGTTCCAGCCGTACTCCAGGTCGACGATGCCGACGACGCCGCGCGTGGCGGCGGTGGCCGCCGCGTCGGCGGCCCAGCGGTCGAGGGTCGCGTCGTCGGCGGTGGAGAGGCGGCTCGTGACGGCGAAGCTGGCGTCCTCGCGCAGCACGGCCTCCGTCGACCCCGGCGCGAACACGGCCGCGGCCGCGGTGTTCAGCCAGGAGCAGTGCAGGTCGCCCGCGACGAGCACCACCGGGCGGCCGCCGGCGGCCGCATCCAGCAGCTCACGGGTGGGCACGTCGGGCCAGAGGGCGTCGTGGAAGCCGAAGCCGACGATGAGGTCGCCACCAGGCTGCGCGGCGGCACGCGCGCGGACGAGGTCGGCCGCCTCGACCGCGGACGCCGCGCGCGAGACGTCGAGCCGGCGTGCGGTCTGCGCCCACTGCGTGAAGTGCACGTGCTGGTCCCACAGCCCGGGCACCAGCCAGCGGCCGCCCAGCGCGATGCGCTCCACCGCGCCTGCCGCCGCTCCACCGGCCGCCACGCCATCCGGCGCCGCGACCGCATCCCCCGCCGCGCCCGATGGCACGACCGACCGGATGCGGCCCTCCGCGACCAGCACATCCACCGCCCCCTCGCGCCCGGGGAGGCGGCCGCCGGTCAGCAGGAGCGCGGGCGCCGCCGTCATCGGGCGGCGCGGCGGCGCTCGTGCACGAGCTGCATCTCGCGGAGCAGGCCGGCGCTCGCGTACGGTCCCTCGCCGCCGAGCTCTGCCATGATCGCGTCGACGATGTGGTCGGGACGGTTCTGGCTCATCTTCTGCTTGGCGACGACGCGGGTCGGTGTGAGCCGCAGCCCGACCGTCCCGGAGACGATGCGCTCGGCGTAGGCGGCGTCCTGCAGCGTGCCGCGCATGCGGCGGGGCGACGGGAGTTCGTCCTCGAAGTGGTCGACCAGGCGCGCGAGCACGTCCAGGTTCTCCTCGTCGCTCAGCAGCTCGGGCACGCCGGAGAAGTGCGCGGCGACGAAGTTCCACGTCGGCACCGCCGGCTTCTCGTCGTACCAGCCGGAGGAGATGTAGCCGTGCGGACCCTGCACGATCACGAGCAGCTCGTGCTCGCCGAGCTCGTGCAGCTGCTCGTCGGGCCGGCCGACGTGGCTGAGCAGGGTGAGCTCCTCGCGGGTGTCGTCGAGGATCACGGGATAGTGGGAAGCCACCAGCCCGGCCGACGTGCTGCTCACGAACGTGGCCCACGGGTTCTCGCGCACGAGCCGCTTCAGCTCGGCGGGGTCGGTGAGCGTGAAGCTCGGATTCTGTCGCACGGCTCCTCCTAGGCCTGGTCGACCGGGCACCAGTACAGCTTGCGGCCGCCCAGCTCCTCCATCACGATGTGCGTCCCGCACACGCGGCACGGCAGGCCCTCGCGCTTGTAGACCCAGTGCCGGTCGTCGCGGCTCGCCATCGCCTTGCGGTACGACTCGTCGTCGAGGTCGTCCATGGTCATCATCTGGCCGGTCTCGACGCCGATCCGCAGCAGATGCACCCAGTCGCGCCAGAGCGCGCGCACGGTCTCCTCCGGCACCTTCTTGCCCGGCGTGTGCGGGTTCTGCCGCGCGCGGAACAGCAGCTCTGCGCGGTAGACGTTCCCGATTCCGCTGACGACGCTCTGGTCCATGAGCAGCAGCGCGATGGAGGTCGGCTTGCGCCGGACGATGGAGACGAACCGCTCCTCCGCCTCCGGGCCGTCGTCGACCTGGGGGTCGGGGCCGAGCTTGGCGATCACCGCATCCACCTCGGCCGGGTCGAGCACCTCGCACGCGGTCGGCCCGCGCAGGTCGGCGACGGCGGTGTCGGTCAGCAGCCGCACGCGCACCTGGCCGATCGGCTCGGGCGGGAAGGACGTGATCTCGGCCTCCACCTTCTCGGACTCGGCCATGCGCAGCCGCGTGCGGCGGGGCGCGCCGATGGAGTGGAGGGAGTTCTCCCCAGCCGAGTCGAGGATAGGAGCGTCGGGGCTCGGGTCGAGGTCGGTGCCGCGCTGGTTGGTCTGCCCCATCCGGCCGTTGGCGCTCGCGATGGTCGGGTCGATGCTGATGTCGCCGGCGAAGTCCCACGCGCCGTAGAGGCCGAGGTGGACGCGCAGCCAGAGCTCGTTGTCGAACTCCAGGAACATCTGCTTGCCGACGGCCTTGGCGTCCGTCATGACGTGCCCGTCGATGCGCGTGGCGTCGGCGGCGAAGCGGCCCTGCGGCGACGAGACGGCGACCCGGTGGCCGACGAAGTTGACGGCGAACTGCCGGGCGATGCGGTGGACGGAATGACCCTCTGGCATCAGTGGTCCACGTTCTTGCCCGCGATGTCGCCGGTGGCCTCGTACTCCGCCAGCTGCGCGATGCGGCGCACGTGCCGCTCCTCGAACGAGAAGGGCTCGGCGATGAACGTGTCGATGAAGCTCGTCGCCTCCTCCACTGTGTGCTGCCGGGCGCCGATCGCGATGACGTTGGCGTCGTTGTGCTGGCGCGCGAGCTGCGCCGTGGACTGGCTCCACACCAGGGCGGCCCGCACGCCCTTGACCTTGTTGGCCGCGATCTGCTCGCCGTTGCCCGAGCCGCCGAACACGATGCCGAGCGCCTCGACACCGGCCTGCTGGTCGCGCACGACAGCCGCGGCGGCGTTGATGCAGAAGGCCGGGTAGTCGTCGATCGGGTCGTACTCCTTCGGCCCGTGGTCGATCACCTCGTGACCCGCCGCCGCGAGGTGCTCCTGCAGGTGCGTGCTGAAGTCGAGGCCGGCGTGGTCGGTGGCGATGTGGATGCGCATATCCACAGTTTAGGGACGACCACCGACCCCGCCCGCGCCGGTGGCTAAGGTGGTTCGGGTGGACACGATCCACGCCGTCCCATGATCGCTCAAGGAGTCAGCGTTGCCCGGAGAAAACCTCACCCGCATCGAAGCACAGGAGCGCGCGTCGCTCGTCCGCACCCACTCGTACGACGTCAGCCTCGACCTGACCACCGGGCCGGAGACCTTCCGCAGCACCACGACCGTGCGCTTCTCGGCGAAGGAGGGGGCGTCGACGTTCATCGACGCGATCACGCGGACGGTGCACTCCGTCACCCTGAACGGCGTGGAGCTCGACCCGGCCGCGGTGAGCGACGGGGTGCGCATCCAGCTCGACGGCCTCAAGGACGAGAACGAGCTGACCGTCGACGCCGACGCGATCTACACCAACACCGGTGAGGGCCTGCACCGCTTCGTCGACCCGGTCGACGGCGAGGTGTACCTGTACAGCCAGTTCGAGGTGCCGGACTCGCGGCGCATGTTCGCCGTGTTCGAGCAGCCCGACCTGAAGGCGCAGTTCACCTTCACCGTCACGGCTCCGGCGCACTGGGCGGTCGTGAGCAACTCCCCCACGCCGGAGCCCACCGACGCGGGCGACGGCAAGAAGGTCTGGGCGTTCGCTCCGACCCCGGTCATCTCCTCGTACATCACCGCGCTGATCGCCGGTCCGTACGAGTCCGTCCACAGCGAGCTCACCAGCCGCGACGGCCGCACCATCCCGCTCGGCGTGTACGCGCGCAAGAGCCTGGCCGAGTACCTCGACGCCGACTACATCTTCGAGAAGACGCGCGAGGGCTTCGCCTTCTACGAGGAGCGCTTCGACTACGCCTACCCGTTCGAGAAGTACGACCAGCTGTTCGTGCCGGAGTTCAACGCAGGCGCGATGGAGAACGCCGGAGCGGTGACCTTCACCGAGACCTACGTCTTCCGCTCGAAGGTCACCGACGCGATCAAGGAGCGCCGGGTCGTCACGATCCTGCACGAGCTGGCCCACATGTGGTTCGGTGACCTGGTCACCATGAAGTGGTGGAACGACCTCTGGCTGAACGAGTCGTTCGCCGAGTACGCCTCCACCCTGGCCACCGCCGAGGCCACGGAGTGGACCGAGGCGTGGACCACGTTCGCCGCGATGGAGAAGAGCTGGGCGTACCGCCAGGACCAGCTGCCCTCGACGCACCCCATCGTCGCGACGATCAACGACCTGGAGGACGTGCAGGTCAACTTCGACGGCATCACCTACGCCAAGGGCGCCTCGGTGCTCAAGCAGCTCGTCGCCTGGGTCGGCCAGGA
>Ga0209563_100647_pt1 | contig 11203 bp, 8 predicted proteins | sample AraplaCvi_mMF_r2_FD_184271 | JGI IMG/M metagenome (GOLD analysis project Ga0209563, IMG submission 184271) | Arabidopsis root microbial communities from North Carolina, USA - plate scrape CL_Cvi_mMF_r2 (SPAdes) (version 2) | ecosystem: Host-associated > Plants > Roots > Endosphere | place: USA... | reverse complement strand
AGGTCGTAGGTCGCCCAGCGGCGCTCGGTGCCCTCCTCGTCGACCGTCTCCGCGGCCGCGACGATGAGCACGGCGGCGGAGCCGGCCCACACGGTGTTGAAGCCGGCCAGGTTGGCGACGATGGTGTCGAACGCCTCCGTGCCGCGGCGGGCGACGATGAAGCGCCACGGCTGGGTGTTGCCGGCGGAGGGCGACCAGCGGGCCGCCTCGAGCGCGGTGTTCAGGGTCGTGTCGTCGATGCCGATCGACGGGTCGAAGGAGCGGGGGCTCCAGCGCCCGGCGAGGGCGGGCAGCAGCGGGGCCGTGGTGTCGGCGGTGCGCGGGGCGGCTTCGGCGATGGACATGCGGTTCCTCCGGGGAGTGTTCAGGGGGTTGGACCCGGCTCCATTGCCCGGCTATATCCATGTGAACACATGCACCTGCGTCGCAATTCCCATGTCTAGCGCAGACCACCCCTGTGGAGCCATGCTGGCGCTGACCGCGCGAGGCGGTCCAAGGAAAGGGGTGGATCCGATGTCCGAAGTACGTGTTCAGAGCGGATGGACGGGCTGGGTGCTGTTCGCAGCCGTGCTCCTGATCATCGCCGCTGTCATCGACGTGTTCTACGGGTTCATGGCACTGCTCGGGCCCGACACCGGCTATTTCGTCTCGTCGTCCGGCGTCCAGACCTTCAACCTCACGTCGTGGGGCTGGTGGTCGATCATCCTGGGCGTCCTGCTGCTGCTCGCCGGCATCGCGCTCGCGAGCGGGAGGATGTGGGCCCGCATCTTCGCCGTCATCATCGCCGGCGTGCATGCGATCGGCCAGCTGATCGCCTTCCCGGCGCAGCCGTGGTGGTCCATCGCGATGGTGACGATGGACATCCTCATCATCTACGCCGTCACCGTCCACGGGCGGGAGCTGCGGAGGGACTGACCGGTCGTCCTCCGGGACGCGGGGGAACCAGCGGGGGAGCACGAAGCCCGTCGGCGCAGAGAGCGCCGGCGGGCTTCGTGTGTGAACGGGATGTGTCCCGCGTGTAAAAGTTCGTAACATTCACAGAGTGGGCCGGTGTCCCACATCCGGGGTACAGGATCGGGGCATCCCGGGCGCGTCGCACTGCGGAGGCGGAGGCATCCCCGACACGCCGAAATAGAGCCGCCCACCAGCATTTCTCTCTGGCACCGCCCATCCTTTGCGGTCTCACACGCTCCCTCCGCCGCCTGTCCGCGTGTCGACGGACACGGCCCTGCGGGGGACGGCGCAACACGCCGGAGCGACCCGTTCCACCCCCACTTGCGGGGCGCGGTGCCACCCCCGTAGAACTGTCTTCACCCGAACCCGACCAGATCCCCAGCGCTGCGGATGCCGCCCCCACGAACCACAGTGAGAGGTCCCGTCCGTGTTCATCTTCCTTCTCCAGATCCGCCACATGATCGGCGGTCACCCCGAGCTCTACCTCTTCGCCGTCTACTCCGCCCTGATCTGGGTCATCTGGATCGTCAAGGCCCTCATGTCGCGCCGCTACCGCGCCTACACGGGCGAGTTCCACGGCACCACCAGCGTCGTCGTGCCCGTGGTGGATGAGCCGCTCGACCTGTTCCGCGACGTCATCGGCCGCATGGTCGAGCAGAAGCCGGGCGAGATCATCGTCGTCATCAACGGCGCCCCCAACCCCGAGCTCGCGGAGGTCTGCGAGGAGTTCGCGCCGCTCGTCCGCTGGGTGCACACGCCCATCCCGGGCAAGCGCAACGCCGTCATGATCGGCACCAAGATGTCCACCGGCGAGATCACGGTGCTCGTCGACTCCGACACGATCTGGACCGAGGGGACGCTGGCGGAGCTCGTCAAGCCGTTCGCCGACGAGCGCGTCGGCGGCGTGACCACGAAGCAGCGCATCCTGGAGCCGACCCGCAGCTGGATCACCCGCTGGGCGGACTGGCTGGAGAACTCCCGCGCGCTGTACTCGATGCCCGCGCAGAGCGTCGTCGGCCAGATCGGCTGCCTCCCCGGCCGCACCATCGCCTTCCGCCGCTCGATCCTCATGCGGGTCATGGACAAGTTCATGTCGGAGAAGTTCCTCGGCGTCTTCCTGGAGGTCTCCGACGACCGCACGCTGACGAACCTCACGCTCAAGGAGGGCTACCGCACCGTCTACCAGCACACCAGCCTGGTCTACACGGACGCTCCGCTGAAGGTGAAGAAGCTCTACAAGCAGCAGCTCCGCTGGGCGCGCGGCAGCCAGTACAACACCCTCCGGATGCTGCCGTGGATGCTCGGCCACGCACCCGTGCTGGCGTTCTTCTTCGTGATGGACATCCTGCTCCCGTTCATCCTCGCCGGCGTGCTCGGCGGCTGGGTGTACCGCTCGATCACCGGGCAGGGCTACAACTTCTACGAGGGCTTCCTGAAGACCTACGGCATCGAGGGCGGCATCATCACGGTCATCGCGCTGATGGTCGCCTCGTCGGTGATCAGCATGTCGATCCGCCAGATCCGGCACCTCTCCGAGAAGCCGAGCGACTTCTTCCGGCTGCCGATCTTCATCATCGTCTCGACGTTCTTCCTCATGCCGATCCGCCTGCTCGGGTTCTTCCGCATGGCGCACGCGAGTGGATGGGGCACCCGCGCCGGCGCGTACGCCGGCGGCTCCGGCGAGGTCAGCTCCGAGGAGGAGATCGCGCGGCACGCCGGGGGTCCGTCCTCCGCGCCTGCCCTGCCCGACGCCGTCGGCGGCGTGACCACCGCGACCGCGCTCGCCACCCGCACGCAGGTCGTTCCTCGGTCGCAGGCTCCCTCGGCGCTGGGGTCGCGGCATCGCTCCGCGCTGCCCTCAAGCTCCACCGCGCGCGCGGAGGCCAAGGCCGCCGAGGCCCGCGCCGCGGAGGCCGCCGCCCAGGCTCCCGCGCCGAAGACCACCGCGCGGCGGCGGCTGAACCCGCTCGCCGCCATCCCGTACCTGATCGGTTTCGCGATCCTGACCCTGGAGGCTCTCTTCCTTGTCTGACCAGACCGCCCCCTCCCGGGCCGCCACCTGGTGGGCCCAGTCCAAGACCCGCTCGCAGGCGACCGCCGTCGCCGCGCTCGTGCTGACCGCCGTGCTCGTCGGCATCTCCGCCTACGTCTGGGTGTCGCCCACCGGCGCCCCGCTGCGCAAGGCCGTCGACCAGGCCGCGGAGGTCGTCACCCCGTTCGCGGCCCAGAACGTGCAGCTGAAGCGCAACCTCGACCGCGCCACCGAGACGATTGCCTCCCAGAAGGGCAAGCTCACCGCCCTGCAGAAGTCGTCGCTCGCCGCGCAGGCCGCAGCCGCCAAGCAGCTCGCGACCGCGCAGCAGAAGGCGTCGGCGGCGGAGAGCCAGCTGGCCAGCCTCCAGGCCCAGCTCTCGGCCGCGCAGGCCAAGGGCTCGGGCTCGCAGGCCGGCACCAGCGCCGGCGCCGGGACCGCCTCCGGCGGTAAGGGCTCCGGCTCGTCCGGCGGCAGCGCCGCGGCGCCGATCACGGCCCCGTCGCGGGCTGCGCTGCTCAACCCCGACAAGCGCTACTACGGCATGTACACCGAGCAGGCGCCCTTCAACTGGGCCACCTTCGACGCCACCAGCGCGAAGGTCGGCGTCTCGCCCAACGTCGTCGGCTACTTCAGCGGCTGGGACGAGAACTTCCGCGCCAACGCGGTCACCCGGGCCTGGCAGCAGGGCCGCCTGCCGCTGATGACCTGGGAGTCGCGCCCGATCGCCGCGGGCAACGACACCGTGGACGCGCCGGCGTACTCGCTGCCCAAGATCATCCGCGGCGACTTCGACGCCTACCTGCACCAGTACGCGAAGGACATCGTCGCGACCGGCCTGCCCCTCGCCATCCGCCTCGATCACGAGATGAACGGCATCTGGTACCCGTGGTCGGAGACCGACGGGCAGGGCAATTCCATCAACGGCAACAGCCCGGGCGACTACGTGGCGATGTGGCGGCACGTCCACGACGTCTTCCAGCAGGAGGGCGCGAACAACCTCGTCATGTGGCTGTGGGCCCCCAACATCGTCAACAACCTTCCCGCCACCCACAAGGCGGCCGGCTACCTGGAGTCGCTCTACCCCGGAGACGAGTACGTCGACTGGGTCGGCCTCTCCGGCTACCTGCGCCCGCCGTACAAGTCCGACAACGACTTCAGCTTCGACTACACGTTCAAGGCCAGCCTGGACAAGCTCCGCTCGATCACGAGTAAGCCCATCCTGCTCGCCGAGGTCGGGGCGTCGGAGACGGAAGGGCACAAGGCGGCCTGGATCACCTCCTTCTTCGACGCGCTCGCCAAACCGGAGAACAAGGACATCATCGGGTTCTCCTGGTTCAACCTCGCCGTCACCAGTTACGTGGAGGGCGTGCGCGCCACCAACGACTGGCGCATCGACTCGCGCGCCGACAGTCTCTCGGCCTTCATCGCCGGCCTCACCCGGCCCGAGGACGATTTCACCCTCACCCCCGCTTCCTGAGCTCCGACCAGCAGAAAGGACGATCGTCATGACCGCTCCCAAGAAGACCAAGGACCAGCCCGCGCCGCGCATCAGCGTGATCGGCACCGGCTACCTCGGCGCGACGCACGCGGCCGCCATGGCCGAACTCGGCTTCGACGTCGTCGGCGTCGACACCGACCCGCACAAGGTGGAGGAGCTGAAGGAGGGCCGCGCGCCGTTCTTCGAGCCGGGCCTCCCCGAGCTGATCCGCCGGAACGTCGCCGCCGGCCGGCTCACCTTCACCACCGACCTCGCCGAGGCGGTCGCCGTCTCGGACGTCCACTTCATCTGCGTCGGAACGCCGCAGCAGTCCGGTTCGTTCGCCGCCAACCTCTCCTACGTGGAGGCGGCGGCCCGCGGCGTGGCCGAGAACCTCACGCACGACGGTCTGATCGTCGGCAAGTCGACGGTCCCGGTCGGAACGGGAGCGCGGCTCCGCGCGATCGTCGCCGAGACGGCGCCCGCCGGGATCGACGTCGAGCTCGTCTGGAACCCCGAGTTCCTGCGCGAGGGCAAGGCCGTGGAGGACACCCTCTCGCCCGACCGGCTGGTGTTCGGTGGCGCCTCGGCGAAGGCGGAGGCGACCCTCCGCCGCATCTACGAGAAGCCGATCTCCGACGGCTCGCCGGTGCTCGTGGCCGACCTGCCGACGGCGGAGCTGGTGAAGGTGAGCGCGAACGCGTTCCTCGCCACCAAGATCTCGTTCATCAACGCGATCGCCGAGGTCTGCGACGCGGCCGGTGCGGATGTGTCGCTCCTGGCCGACGCGCTCGGGCACGACAAGCGGATCGGGCGGCAGTTCCTGAACGCCGGTCTCGGCTTCGGCGGCGGCTGCCTCCCGAAGGACATCCGCGCGCTCATGCACCGCTCGAACGAGCTCGGCGCGCACGCGGCGGTCGGCCTCCTCCAGCAGGTCGACGAGATCAACATGGGTCGCCGCCAGCGCGTGATGGACCTCGCACTGAAGGCGATGGGCGGGTCGGTGCTCAACCGGCGCATCGGCGTGCTCGGTGCCGCCTTCAAGCCGCACACGGACGATGTGCGCGACTCGCCGGCGCTGAACGTCGCGGCCGCCCTGCACCTGCGCGGCGCGCAGGTGGTCGTCTACGACCCGCAGGCGCGCGCGACCGCGCAGCGGCTGTTCCCCACGCTCGGGTACGCGGACTCGATGGAGGAGGCCCTCACCGGCGCCGACCTGACGGTCGTGCTCACCGAGTGGGACGAGTTCACCACCGCCGACCCGGCGGCGCTCGCGGCCCTGGTGAGCGGCCGGAACGTGATCGACGGCCGCAACTGCCTCGACTCCGCCGCGTGGAGCCGTGCCGGCTGGTCCGTGCACGCCATGGGCACCGTCCCTGCCGTCGCCCCCCTGGCCGACGACCTCGCCACCCTCACCCCCGCCATCCGCTGACCCCCCTCCGCTGAGGTGCTCGCCGTTGCACCCGCGCTCGGCGTGTCGGCAGCATCTGCGAGCACCTCAGCGGCTTTAGAAGGAGAAGAACGTGAGCAGTTATGTGACTAAGGCCGTTATTCCGGCGGCGGGGCTGGGGACGCGGTTCCTGCCCGCGACCAAGGCCATGCCGAAGGAGATGCTGCCGGTGGTGGACAAGCCGGCCATCCAGTACGTGGTCGAGGAGGCCGTGGCCTCCGGCCTCCACGACGTGCTGCTGGTGACCGGCCGCAACAAGAACGCGCTCGAGAACCACTTCGACCGCAACGCGGAGCTGGAGGACGCCCTGGAGAAGAAGGGCGACCGCGACAAGCTCCTCAAGGTCAGCTACTCCACCTCCCTCGCCGACATGCACTACGTGCGGCAGGGCGACCCGAAGGGCCTCGGCCATGCGGTCCTCCGCGCGAAGATGCACATCGGGCACGAGCCGTTCGCGGTGCTGCTCGGCGACGACATCATCGACGCGCGCGACCCGCTGCTCGCCCGGATGCTGGAGGTGCAGCACGCGCTCAACACGACCGTCGTCGCGCTGATGGAGGTGCCGCCGGAGTCCATCCACCTGTACGGCGCCGCCGCGGTGGTGGAGACGGACGACGACGATGTGGTGCGCATCACCGGCCTCGTCGAGAAGCCCAGCCGCGAGAACGCGCCGTCGAACTACGCGGTCATCGGCCGCTACGTCCTCCGGCCCGAGATCTTCGACATCCTGGAGAAGACGGAGCCGGGCAAGGGCGGCGAGATCCAGCTGACGGATGCGCTGCAAGGTCTGGCGACCGCTCCGGCGTGGACGGGCGGCGTGCACGGCGTCATCTTCCGGGGACGCCGCTACGACACGGGCGACCGGCTGGACTACCTGAAGGCGATCGTGCAGATGGCGGTGGCCCGGGAGGACCTGGGCCCCGACCTCCTGCCCTGGCTGAAGGAGTTCGCGACGACCGCCGGCCCCGCCGAGACGGCGCCCATCCCGACGCTGCCCGCGCTCACGCCCGCCGCTGTCGCGCCAGCTCCCGACGCGCCGGCCGCCGATGCGCCGGCCGCTGATGCGCTGTCCGCTGAGGCGCCCGCTCCCGCCAAGCCGGTGGTCGTCAAGCCCGCCGCGACGAAGCCGAAACCCGCCGCCCGCGAGCTGGTGCCCACCGCCGGCGCCTGACGCCCCGATCCGCTGGTCCCGACACGCCGTCACGCCCGACCCCTGGCGGCGAGTCGGGAGCAGCTGTTTGCGCGGCAGAGGTCAGTCGAGCCCGAGCCGCTTGAGCGTGTGCTTCTCGCTGTGGCCGGGGTCGGTCTCGATCTCGTCGATCGCGATCGGGATGCTGGGGCCGACCGCCAGCCACACGAATCCGTCGCGGTGCACCAGCGGCACCAGGTCCGTCGTGCCGTCGCGCAGCAGCGTCCGCACGCGTTTGAGCAGGGCGTACCCCTCGGAGGGCTTCGTCACGTAGGTCTTGCGGCGGTAGTGGATGACGTGCGCGACCGTCTTGGCGCTGAGTCCGGCGACTTCGGAGTCGGTCAGCGGCTCATCGGTCACGGTTCGGGTGTCGCTCATGGCACGCACGGTACGCCGCCTGCGCTAGCGTCGACAGGTGCCCCTGCCCGACGCCGCGACCCTCGACCGCCTTGCCGACCGTGGCTGGCCGGCCCTGGAGCGGGAGCGGCTCGGCGCCTGGACGCTCCGGGCCTCATCGGGTGTCACGAACCGCGCGAACTCGGTGCTCACCGCGGGTCCGGTCGACGACGAGGGCGCGGCGGTGGATGCGGCGGAGCGCTGGTACGCGGCCCGGTCCCTCCCCGCGGTGTTCCAGGTGAGCGCGGCGTCGCCGGCCGGACTCGGCGCCCTCCTCGCAGCGCGCGGGTATCGCGAGCACTCCCAGACCGACGTCCTGGTGGCGGAGTGCGCCGACGTGCCGCCGGTGGATGGTCACGACATCCGCATCGACGAGGAGCCGGGCGATGCCTGGATCGAGACCTGGTGGTCCGTCGACGGCCGGGGCGGCGACGCCGAGCGCGCGGTGGCCGCGCGCATCCTCACCGGCGGCCCGGCACTCTACGCGTCGGCCGGCGTCCCCGCGGCGCCGGACGCCGTCGCCCGCCTCGCCCTCGTGGGCGAGTGGGGCGGGCTGTACGCGGTGGCGACCCGTCCGCAGGCGCGGCGGCGCGGGCTCGCCCGGGCGCTCGCCGGGGCGCTCGCGACGGCCGCGGCCGGGCACGGCGTGGAGCGGCTCTGGCTGCAGGTGCTTTCCGGCAACGCCGCCGCCCACGCGCTCTACGCGTCCCTGGGCTTCCGGAGCGCCTCGGCCTACGCGTACTGGTCGCCGTCATCCATTGATCCCGACACGCCGTCAGCGGCACGACCGTAACGGCATGTTGGGACCAGCCGATCAGGCCCCGAAGATGGCCCGCAGCTCCGCGATGGGCGCCTTGGGGCGGCGGTCCTCGAAGACGAGGCCGTTGGTCTCCTGCCCGGTGTCGGCCAGCTGCGTGTAGCAGTAGCCGGCGAGCGGGGCGGAGGCGCGCACGGCGCCGACCAGCGCCCGCAGCCGCTCCACCAGGTCGGCCTGGCTCGTGGCGGTGGAGTAGCCCCAGGCGTCGTCCGGCCCCTCCTCGGTGTACGAGATGCCGCCGAACTCGGTGAGCATGAGCGGCACGTCGGTCGGCTGGGCCGCATCCACCACCAGCCGGCGGCCGGGGAACGTGAACGCCGCTTCGAGGATGCCCTCGCGCGTCGCGTAACGCTCGGCGATCCGCTCCGGGTCGTGGTCGTAGTCGTGGATCGACAGGATGTCGGACGCCGCGTGCTCCCAGCCGTCGTTTGAGATGACCGGCCGCGTCGGGTCGACCGTCTTCGTCAGCTCGACGAGCGCCTTCGCGTACGACACCATCCGCTCGTCGTGCGCGAGGTGCTGCACCCCCCAGCTCTCGTTGAGCGGCACCCAGGTGACGATCGACGGATGCGAGCGGTCGCGGTCGAGGATCGCCGACCATTCGGCGACGGACCGGCGCACGGCCTCCGGCGTGAAGGCGTACGCGGCCGGCGCCTCGCCCCACACCAGCAGGCCGAGCTTGTCGGCCCAGAAGAGGAAGCGCGGGTCCTCGTACTTCTGGTGCAGCCGGGCGGCGTTGAAGCCGAGGTCGAGGATGAGCTGCGCCTCCGCGCGGAGGGCGTCGGCCGACGGTGCCGCGGAGTGCGACTCCGGCCAGTAGCCCTGGTTGAGCACCGAGCGCAGGTACAGCGGACGGTCGTTGAGCAGGAACCGCCCGCCCTCGACGCCAACGGACCGCAGCCCGAAGTACGACGCCACCACGTCGGCGGGCGCGCCGGGAACCCTCAACTCGACCGTCGCGTCGAGCAGCGTGGGGTGCGCGGGCGACCACAGCAGCTCCTCGTAGGCCTGCCCGTTGCTCTGGCGGTGGATGCGGAAGGGCACCTCGGCCTCGCGGCCGACGACGGTCGTCTCGACGCTCGCCAGCTCCTCGTCGCCGAGCGCGACCCGGATGCGCACGGTCGTGCCCGCCGGTGCCGGCCGGCTGAGCCGCAGCTGGGCGGTGACCTCGCCCGCGGGCACGTCGGTCAGCCAGTGCAGCTGCTCCACGCGCACGGCGGGCGCCGCCTCCAGCCACACCGGCTGCCAGATGCCCGTCGTGCGGTGGTACCAGATCGAGTGCGGGTGGTGCCGCCAGTCCTGCTTGCCGCGCGGCTGCGCCACGTCGGCCGGGTCGTCCTCCGCCCGGATCGTCAGCGAGACGTCGCCGTCGCCGACGAGGTCGGTGATGTCGAGCGTGAACGGCGTCGAGCCGCCCTCGTGGCGTCCGGCCGAGCGGCCGTCCACCCACACCTCGCTCGCGTGGTCGACCGCGCCCAGGTGGAGCAGGATGCGCCCGCCGCGGGGGAGGTCGTCGCGCAGCACCGTGCGCTGGTACCAGACGACCGGGTGGAAGCCGGTGTCGCCGACGCCGGAGGCCGCCGACTCGAAGGGGTACGGCACCTGGATGACACCGCGCAGCGGGCCGGCCGACTCCCAGTGCTCGCCGCGCCCGCGGTCGTCGTCGTCGAACGCGAACGTCCAGGGGCCGGACAGGTCGAGCCAGTCGGCCCGGACGAGCTGCGGGCGCGGGTAGCGTCCGTCCTGCGCGGTGGCCGCGGCGACGCGGCGGTCCTCGGTGAGCATGCCCCCAGCATGCACGATTCATGCAGCGCTGTAAAGCCGGAAATGCCGACAGGGTCGCGACCCATCGACGCCCGACCATTCGTGCCGAATGTGCGGTATTCGTGACGAATACCGCACATTCGGCACGAATCGGGTGGGGCCGGGCTCGTCGGGGTCAGGGGAGCGCGGGCGCGCTCTCGCGGGTGACCAGCGAGAACGGGGCCAGCTCGTGCCGGCCCATGCCGTCGAACCCGTCGACCCGCTCCAGCAGCATCTCGACGGCGCGCGAGGCGAGCGCCCGCATGTCCGGAGCCACGGTGGTGAGCGACGGATAGGTGACGGCCGTCATGGGCGTGTTGTCCCATCCCGTCACGGCGACGTCGTCCGGCACGCGGATGCCGCGCTCCTGCAGTGCCCGCAGCGCGCCGATCGCCGCGAGGTCGTCGCGGCAGACCAGCCCGTCGAACCGCAGGCCGGCGTCGAGGGCGGCGCCGACGGCGCGCACGGCGCTGCCGGCGGAGATCGCCGCGCTCGGGATGAGCAGCTCCGGCTCCGGCGTGATCCCCGCGTCCTCGAGCGCCTGCTGGTATCCGGCCATGCGCAGCGTGGAGGTGCGCGTCGGCCGCGGGGACTCGTGGCCGGCGAACGCGATCCTGGTGCGGCCGAGCGCCAGCAGGTGGTCCGTGGCCGCGCGCGCCGCCTCGACGTTGTCGATCATGATGCGGTCGACCGTCAGCGGGGCCGCGTTCTCGCCGAGGACGACGAGCGGGATGTCGATGCGCGACTGCGCCAGCTCGGCCGAGTTCATCACGCTCGGCTGGAAGATCATGCCGTCGACGAGGCCGGACTCGCCCGCGGAGACGACGGCGTGCTCGCCCTCGGCCGTACCCTCCGTCTGCTCCAGGAGCACGCGGTAGCCGCGGCGCTCGGCCTCGTCGGCGACGACGCGCGCGAGCTCGGCGAAGTAGGGGAGGGTGACATCGGCGAAGGCGAGGGCCAGCAGTCCGGTGCGGCCCGTCGCGAGGCGGCGGCCCATCACGTTCGGCCGGTAGCCCAGCTCGTCGATGGCGCGCTGTACGCGCTCCCGCATCTGCGGGCTGACGTGGGCGTAGTTGCGGACG
>Ga0209563_100642_pt1 | contig 11251 bp, 10 predicted proteins | sample AraplaCvi_mMF_r2_FD_184271 | JGI IMG/M metagenome (GOLD analysis project Ga0209563, IMG submission 184271) | Arabidopsis root microbial communities from North Carolina, USA - plate scrape CL_Cvi_mMF_r2 (SPAdes) (version 2) | ecosystem: Host-associated > Plants > Roots > Endosphere | place: USA... | reverse complement strand
GAGCCAATGGATGCGGTACATTCGTATCCCATCGATACGTCGGCAGGGTAAGAGAGGGAGGCTCCGAATGATTCTTGTACGTCAGGAAATCGGCGACGTGCTCAGGGACTTCCGCCTGCAAAAGGGTCGTACGCTCCGCCAGGTGGCGAGCAAGGCCAGTGTCGCGCTCGGGTACCTCAGCGAGGTCGAGCGCGGGCAGAAGGAGGCGTCGAGCGAGATCCTCGCCTCCGTCGCCGACGCGCTGGAGACGCCGGTCTCGGTCATCATGCGCGAGGTGGGTGACCGCATCGCGGTGCTCGAGGGACTCGAGCCGGTGATTCCGGACACGATCCCCGACGAGTTCGTCTCGGCGATGGACTCCGATCTGGTCGTCCACTGATCCACACGCTGTCGAGGACGCCCCGCCGTGCGCGGGGCGTCCTTCGTTTTCCCCCGCCTCTGGCGGGAAGAAAGGGCCCATGAAGTCCAGTGAGTTCCAGCGCGCCGTCGCCGACGAGTTCGGTGCGGGCTACGGCCAGGCGCTGCTGACCGACCTCGTCCTCGCCGAGCTCGGCAACCGTACGGCGAGCGAGGCGATCACCGCCGGCGTCCCGCCGCGGGAGGTCTGGTTGGCCCTGTGCAGGGAGGCCGGTGTGCCGCAGTCGCACTGGTACGGCGCGGGGAGGCCCGCCCCCAAGCGCTGATCCGAGTGCGACACGCCGGTTTCGATGTATCGAAGATATGTTCGGAACTGGCTAGAATTTCTTCACAGCGGCAGTCGAAAACCGGTTGTCCACAGATGGGTCGTCCTTCGCTTCGAGTGTCGGACGTCACTCCTAGAGTCGAACCGTAGCGAAGCCACGAAGGAGAACCGCACATGCCATCACCCGCAGACCGCGAGAAGGCGCTAGAGACCGCACTCGCGCAGATCGACCGCCAGTTCGGCAAGGGCTCGGTCATGCGACTGGGCAGCGACGAGCGCGCGCCCGTCGAGATCGTCCCCACCGGATCCATCGCGCTCGATGTCGCACTCGGTATCGGCGGCCTCCCGCGGGGCCGCATCGTCGAGATCTATGGTCCGGAGTCGTCGGGTAAGACGACGCTGACCCTGCACGCGATCGCCAACGCCCAGCGGGCCGGCGGCATCGCCGCGTTCATCGACGCCGAGCACGCGCTCGACCCGGAGTACGCCCGTAAGCTCGGCGTCGACATCGACGCGCTGCTCGTGTCGCAGCCCGACACGGGTGAGCAGGCGCTCGAGATCGCCGACATGCTGGTGCGTTCCGGCTCCATCGACCTCATCGTCATCGACTCCGTCGCGGCGCTCGTTCCCCGCGCCGAGATCGAGGGCGAGATGGGCGACTCCCACGTCGGTCTGCAGGCGCGACTCATGTCGCAGGCGCTCCGCAAGCTGACCGGTGCGCTGAGCCAGACCAACACCACGATGATCTTCATCAACCAGCTGCGCGAGAAGGTCGGCGTGTTCTTCGGAAGCCCGGAGACCACCGCCGGTGGTAAGGCGCTCAAGTTCTACGCCTCGGTGCGTCTCGACATCCGACGTATCGAGACCCTCAAAGACGGCACCGACGCGGTCGGCAACCGCACCCGCGTCAAGGTGGTCAAGAACAAGATGGCGCCGCCCTTCAAGCAGGCCGAGTTCGACATTCTGTACGGCGTCGGCATCTCCCGCGAGGGGAGCCTGCTCGACTTCGGCGTGGAGCACGCGATCGTCAAGAAGTCCGGCGCCTGGTACACCTACGAGGGCGACCAACTCGGGCAGGGCAAGGAGAACTCGCGTAACTTCCTGATCGCCAACCCCGACATCGCGGCGGAGATCGAGCAGAAGATCAAGATCAAGCTCGGCATCATGGCCGACCCGAACGCCGTGGCGGAGGAGCCGTCCAACGTCGGGTCGATCGAAGACAAGCTTCAGGCTCGCAAGGGCGCGTGATCGTGCCCTTCGCCTCGCGAAGGAGTTCCTCGTGGTGGTGAGATTCCCGTCCTCGACCGGGGACGATGACGGAACGGCATCCGACGCCGGCGCTGCGCGCGACGGGGTGGAGGCGGCGGAGCGACTCGCTCCCGTCACTCCGCTTCGGCGCGCCGGCTCGGGGCGGGCGTCCTCGGGGCGAGCAGCCTCGGGGCGTGCGCGCACAGCGGCCGAGGAGCATCCTTCGCGTCGTTCCGCAGCGCGGCCGGTGGTCGAGCTGCCGGGCGCCGATGTTCCGGCGGCGGAAGCCTCCGGTAGCGGCGTTCCTGCGGCTGGCGGCGCTCCGGCCGCCACCGGTGGTTCTGCCGGCGCCGGCGGTTCTGTCGGCACCGGCGGTTCTGTCGGCACCGGGGCTTCTGCCGACGCGGGCGCGTGGAACAACACTTGGGGCACCGACCCGACGACGCCTAGCGCAGCGCCGGACGACGCGGCGGATGAGGAGGCCGCGCGCCAGACGCGCAAGACGTCCGGCCTCGCCATCCGGCAGCTGGCGCGGCGCGGCATGTCACGGTGGGAGCTCGAGCAGGTGCTGCTCCGGCGCGAGATCGAGCCGGAGGTGTTCGGCCCAGAGCTCGATCGCCTCGAAGCGCTCGGCGTGATCGACGACGCGTCGCTCGCGACCTCGCTGGCGTTCACCCAGCACAGCCGCAAGGGGCTGGGGCGTACGGCCATCGAGCAGGAGCTCAAGCGCAGGCACATCGACCCCGAGCTGATCGAGATCGCCCTCGCTGACATCGGCGCCGACGACGAGCTGGAACGGGCGACCGAGCTGGCGGTCAAGCGCATCGGGCAGCTGTCCTCTTACGACGACGACACAGTGCGCCGCCGGTTGCACGGCTTCCTCGCGCGCAAGGGGTACTCGTCCGAGGTGATCCGGCAGGCGATGGATGCCGCCTTCGCCGGGCGGCGCTCGCGCGGCGGGTCGGGCGTCCGCTTCCAATAGCGGTCGTCGATCTCCCAGCGGGAAACGTAGACTTGTCGCCATCATGAGCATCGTCGAGCAGCGCAGTGTGATCGAGCCGTCCGAGGCGGCGGTCCGTCCCGACGGCCGGGCACGCACCTACGAGGTGCGCACCTTCGGCTGCCAGATGAATGTGCACGACTCCGAGAGGCTGAGCGGGTCCCTCGAAGCGGCCGGTTACGTTCCCGCCGACGGCGAAGAGGCCGACATCGTCGTCATCAACACGTGCGCGGTGCGCGAGAACGCCGACAACAAGCTCTACGGCAACCTCGGCCACCTCGCCGGGGTGAAGCGTCGCCACGAAGGCATGCAGATCGCCGTCGGCGGCTGCCTCGCCCAGAAGGACAAGAACGTCATCCTCGAGAAGGCGCCGTGGGTCGACGTCGTGTTCGGCACCCACAATATGGGCGCCCTTCCGAGCCTGCTCGAGCGGGCCCGGCACAACGACGCCGCCGAGATCGAGATCCTGGAGGCGCTCGAGACGTTCCCCTCGACGCTCCCCACCAAGCGCGACTCGTCGTACTCCGGCTGGGTGTCCATCTCCGTCGGCTGCAACAACACCTGCACCTTCTGCATCGTCCCGTCGCTGCGCGGCAAGGAGAAGGACCGTCGTCCCGGCGACATCCTGGCGGAGATCCAGGCGCTCGTCGACGACGGCGCGATCGAGGTCACCCTGCTCGGCCAGAACGTGAACTCCTACGGCGTCGAGTTCGGCGACCGCCAGGCGTTCAGCAAGCTCCTCCGGGCCGCAGGGGAGATCGACGGGCTGGAGCGCATCCGGTTCACGAGCCCGCACCCGGCCGCCTTCACCGACGATGTCATCGACGCCATGGCGCAGACGCCGAACGTCATGCCGCAGCTGCACATGCCGCTGCAGTCCGGCTCCGACCGCATCCTGCGCGCCATGCGCCGCTCGTACCGGTCCGAGAAGTTCCTCGGCATCCTCGACCGTGTGCGCGCCCAGCTGCCCGACGCCGCGATCAGCACCGACATCATCGTCGGGTTCCCCGGCGAGACGGAGGAGGACTTCCAGGAGACCCTTCGCGTCGTCGAGGCCGCGCGGTTCGCCTCCGCCTTCACCTTCCAGTACTCGATCCGCCCGGGCACGCCGGCCGCCACCATGGCGGACCAGGTGCCCAAGGAGATCGTGCAGGACCGCTACGACCGCCTCATCGCCCTGCAGGAGCGCATCTCGCTCGAAGAGAACGAGAAGCTCGTCGGCCGCGAGGTCGAACTCCTCGTCGCGAACGGCGAGGGCCGCAAGGACGCCGACACCCGCCGGCTCAGCGGGCGCGCTCGCGACAGCCGCCTGGTGCACTTCGAGGTGCCGGCCGGGTCCGACATCCCGCGACCCGGAGACGTGGTCACGGTCCGGGTCACGCAGGCCGCGCCCCACTACCTGATCGCCGATGACGCCGACGGCGCGCCCCTCCGCATCCGCCGCACCCGTGCGGGAGACGCCTGGGATCGCGCCGAGGCGGAGTCCTGCGCCGTTCCCGCACACGGGTCCGGCGCGACCGCGGGGGAGAACGGCCGGGTCTCGCTCGGGCTCCCCGAGCTGCGGGTCGGGATGCCGACCCTGCGCCCGCGCGAGCCGCTCACGTCGCCCGGCGTCGGCACCATGCCGATCTACGACCCGACGGACGGGCAGCGCTGAGCACCCCGCCTCCGCTGGTCGCGATCGTCGGGCCGACCGGCACCGGCAAGACCGACCTCTCGCTCGCCGTCGCCGAGGCGCTGCGCGCCCGCGGCACCGCGGCCGAGGTCGTCAACGCCGACGCGATGCAGTTCTACCGCGGGATGGACATCGGCACGGCCAAGATCTCCCCGGACCACTGGCGCGGCATCCCGCACCACCTGTTCGACGTGCTCGACGTCACCGACGAGGCGACGGTCGCCCGCTACCAGCCGGAGGCGCGCGCCCGCGTCGAGGACATCGTGAGCCGCGGAGCGGTCCCGATCCTGGTCGGCGGATCGGGGCTGTACGTGTCGAGCGTCCTCTTCGACCTCCGATTCCCCGGAACCGACCCGGAGCTGCGGGCGCGCCTCGAAGCCGAGCTCGCCGAGCAGGGCCCCGGGATGCTGTTCCAGCGCCTCGCCGAGCGCGACCCGGAGGCCGCGCGCCGGATCGGGTCCCGCAACGGACGGCGCATCGTGCGCGCTCTCGAAGTCGCCCAGCTCACCGGCACGTCGGTCAGCGGAACCCTTCCGGACGAGCCGCAGCCCTGGCACCGGCCGACGGCGATCATCGGGCTCGCGGCTCCCCGTGACGAGCTCGTGCAGCGGCTCGACGCGCGGGTCGACCGCATGTGGGCCGACGGCCTGCTCGCCGAGGTGTCCGCCCTCATCCCGCAGGGGATCGACCGCGGGGTGACCGCGCGCCGGGCGATCGGGTACGCGCAGGCGCTGGCCGAGCTCCGCGGCGAGCTGACCCGGGAGGAGGCCGTCGCGCAGACGCAGCAGCTGACCCGCCGCTACGCCCGCCGGCAGGTGAGCTGGTTCAAGCGCTACCCGGGCATCCACTGGCTCGACTACGACGACCCGGACCTGGTGGAGGCTGCGCTCGCGGTGATCGACGCCGCCTGAGGCCAGCCGCCAGGGAACGGTGGACCGATTACGGTCGCTAGGCTGGGGCGTATGGCGACCATCCACTTCACCAAGGGTCAGGGCACCGGCAACGACTTCGTGCTCTACTCCGACCCGGAGGGCCGTCTGCCCCTGAGCGCCGCGCAGATCGCCGAGATCTGCGACCGGCACTTCGGCGTGGGCGCGGACGGGGTGATCCGGGCCGTCCGCTCTGCGCACCTTCCCGAGGGGGAGGCGGCGCTCGCGGAAGACGACGGCGCCATCTGGTTCATGGACTACTACAACGCCGACGGGTCGCCCGCGGAGATGTGCGGCAACGGCATCCGCGTCTACGTCCGCTACCTGCTGGAGACCGGGCTCGCCGAGCTGCCGGAGGGCGGGACGCTCGCCATCGGCACCCGCTCCGGCGTGCGCGACGTGCAGCGCAGCACCAATGGCTTCCAGGTCGACCTCGGCCGCTGGGACCTCGCGGGCGGCGAGCCGCTCGTCCGCGCGAAGGAGCTGCCGATCGCGCGTCCCGGCCTGGGCATCGACATGGGCAATCCGCACGTCGTCGTCGCGGTCGCCGACGACTCCGAGCTCGACGCCGCCGACCTCTCCTACATCCCGCACATCGAGCCCGCGCCCGAGCACGGAGCCAATGTCGAGTTCGTCGTGCCGCACGAGCCGCTCGTGAAGGACGGCGTCGGCCGCATCCGGATGCGCGTGCACGAGCGCGGCAGCGGAGAGACGCTCTCCTGCGGCACCGGCGCCGCGGCCGCCGCCCTCGCCGTGCGCTACTGGGCGGGCGAGGCGGCCCCGAACCAGTGGCGCGTCGACGTCCCCGGCGGCACCGTCGGCGTCCGCATGTTCGCCACGGAGGACGGCGAGCACGTCGGCCTCTCCGGCCCCGCCGAGCTCGTCTTCACCGGCACCCTCGACCTCGCCTAGCCATCGCCTCCTGAGTTCTTCGACCGAATCGGCGCGATTCGCTCGAAAAACTCAGGAGCTGTTGGCCTGGGGACGGGACCCGGGACAGGCGGGGGCGGGTCAGGCGTGGGAGCGGGCGCGGAGGACGCGGTAGCCCTTGGCGGTGGCGGCGCGGGTGGTGGTCAGGTCCGGGAAGGTGGCCTGCATCCAGCGGTGCAGCGAGTCGCTGCCCAGGTTGCGCTGCACGACCAGCCACGCGTCCGACCCGGGCTCCAGGCGCGGCAGCCACTGCTCCAGGATGGCGTGGAGCTCGTTCTTGCCGACCCGGATCGGCGGATTCGACCAGATCGTGGTGAATCGAACGTCGTCGGGAAGATTTTCGGGCGTCACCGGGTTTACATTGGTGAGACCGAGCTTCTGCGCATTCCGGCGCACCAGATCCAGAGCTCGGGTGTTGACGTCGACGGCCCAGACCGTCGCATGAGGGGATTCGAGAGCAAGTGTGAGAGCCAGCGGCCCCCAGCCGCAGCCGAGGTCGAGGAGCTGACCTCCGGGCGGCGGGGTGGGCACTTGGTCCAGCAGCACTCGCGTACCCGCATCCACGCGCTCGGGGCTGAAGATCCCGTTGGCTGTCACCAGTTCGTAGGTCGTCCCGGCCAGGCGTACGGTGAACGGCCTCAGGTTCAGTTCGCTCTCCGGCGCCGGGGAAAAGTAGTGATCTCCGCTGGCCATAAGCCGACGGTACAGGACAGACAACGACAAGACGAACTAGGGTTGACCCGGATCAGGGGAACTGAATGACTGATAAGACCGATATCCGCGAACAGGGCGCAGACGACGTGGTCGCGCGCGTGCTCGCGACCGAGCAGAACCGCGCCAGCGTGACCCTGTTCGGCGACACCGGACGCGCGCAGGCGCTGCAGAGCGACGCGATCGACGGAGGCCTCCACGACGGCGAGCAGTTCGACCGCGAGGAGCGCGCGGCGCTCCGGCGCGTGTCGGGCCTCTCGACCGAGCTGCAGGATGTCACCGAGGTCGAGTACCGGCAGCTGCGGCTCGAGAACGTCGTGCTGATCGGCGTGTACTCGCAGGGCTCCCTGCAGGATGCCGAGAACTCGATGCGCGAGCTGGCCGCACTGGCCGAGACCGCGGGAGCCGCGGTGCTCGACGGCCTGCTGCAGCGACGGCCGCATCCCGACCCCAGCACGTACCTGGGGCGCGGCAAGGCGGAGGAGCTGGCCGGAATCGTGGCCGCTCTCGGCGCCGACACCGTGATCGCCGACACCGAGCTGGCTCCGAGCCAGCGCCGTGCGCTGGAGGACGTGGTGAAGGTGAAGGTGATCGACCGCACGGCCGTGATCCTCGACATCTTCAGCCAGCACGCCAAGAGCCGCGAGGGCAAGGCGCAGGTCGAGCTCGCGCAGCTCGAGTACCTGCTCCCGCGCCTCCGCGGCTGGGGCGAGTCGATGTCCCGCCAGGCCGGTGGCCAGGTGGGCGGCGCGGGCGCCGGCATGGGCTCGCGTGGTCCGGGTGAGACGAAGATCGAGCTCGACCGCCGCCGCATCCACACCCGCATGGCCCGGCTGCGCAAGCAGATCGCCGGTTTCAAGCCGGCGCGCGAGGCGAAGCGGGCGAACCGCAACCGCAACTCGGTGCCGTCGGTGGCGATCGCCGGCTACACCAACGCGGGCAAGTCCAGCCTCCTGAACCGCGTCACCAAGGCCGGCGTGCTGGTCGAGAACGCGCTGTTCGCGACGCTGGATGCGACGGTGCGCCGCAGCGTGACCGCCGACGGCCGGCTGTACACGCTGGCCGACACGGTCGGCTTCGTGCGCAACCTGCCGCACCAGCTGGTGGAGGCGTTCCGCTCGACGCTGGAGGAGGTCGCCGACTCCGACGTCATCCTGCACGTGGTCGACGGTTCGCACCCGGACCCCGCGTCGCAGCTGGCGACGGTCCGCGACGTGATCGGCGAGGTCGGCGCGCGCGACATCCCGGAGATCGTGGTCTTCAACAAGGCCGACCTGATCTCCGCGGACGACCGCCTGGTGCTGCGGGGCCTGGAGCCCGGCGCGATCTTCGCCTCGGCCCGCACGGGCGAGGGCGTGGACGAGGTGCTCGCCGCCATCGCGCGGCTGCTGCCCGACCCGTCCCTGGAGGTGGAGCTGGTGGTGCCGTACGACCGCGGCGACCTCATCTCGGCCCTGCACGAGCGCGGCCGGGTGCTCTCGACGGAGTACGTCGAGGAGGGCACGCGGGTGACCGCGCGGATCATGCCGGAGTACCACGCGGCGTTCGAGCCGTTCGAGGTGACCGCCTCCGCGTAGGAGCAAGAAGGAACCGGCGAGGGCCGGACGGGATCGACTGTGTCGAAGCATGACACGGACGATTCCGTCCGGCCCTTCGCGTTGCTAGATTGCTCGTCAACCGCAGCGGGCGACCGCTGCCGTGGTGCGACAGCCGAGCCCGGCACCCGCCCGTGAGTCCCCGCCTGCGCGTGAGCGCGGCGGCGGGGCCGTCCCGTGCCGCTGTCCGACCATCCGAGGTTCCACCCATGAGCTGTACCGACGCCCGGTACTCCTTCGAGTTGTACCCGCCGCGCACCGAGCGCGCCGCCGCCGCGCTGCCGGCGACGATCGACCGGCTCGCCGCCGTGCATCCCGACTTCATCTCGGTGACGTACGGCGCGGGCGGCTCCTCGCGGTCCGCCTCCCTGGAGGTGCTGCGCTACATCCTGGAGCGCACCGACGTGAGCCCGATGGCGCACCTCACCTGCGTCGGCTCGTCGCACGAGGAGGCGCACCGGCTGATCCGGGAGTTCCTGGACGCCGGCATCCGCCGGTTCCTCGCCGTGCGCGGCGACCCGCCCGCCGACCTGCCGGAGGGCGAGGACGGGATCGGCGACATCCGCACCACCGCCGAGCTGGTGCAGCTCATCCACCGCGTGCAGGCGGAGCGCGCGCCCTACGGCGAGCTGGAGGTGCCGGGCCTCCCCGCGCAGGCGGTGCTCCAGCACCGGGAGCGCGTGCGGATCGCCGTCGCGGCATTCCCCAACGGCCACCCCTCGTCGCACTCCGTCTCGCAGGACATCGACGCCCTGCTCGCCAAGCAGGCGGCCGGTGCCAACCTCGGCATCACGCAGCTGTTCTTCCACGCCGAGGACTACCTGCATTTCGCCCAGCGGGCCGCCGAGGCGGGCGTGACCTTCCCGATCCTGCCCGGCATCATGCCCGTCACCAGCCCCGCCCGCCTGACCCGGATGCTGGAGCTGAGCGGCGAGGACCTGCCCAGCGACCTCGCCATCGAGCTGGAGGTCGAACCGACCGACGAGGGCCGGCGCGAGATCGGCATCGCCTGGGCGGCCCGGCTGGGCCGCCGCCTGCTCGACGGGGGCGCCCCCGGCCTCCACCTCTACACGTTCAACCAGCACGAGGCCGTTCTCTCCGTGCTCGACCGCATCGGCCTCCTTCCCGTCGGGGGCGCCGCCCACACCCACACACCGAAGAACTCGGCCACCGAAAAGGAATCAGCATGACCGACACCACCGCACGCCCCGCCTTCCCGGCCGGGACGATCATCGGCTACCCGCGCATCGGCCGCCGGCGCGAGCTCAAGAAGGCCGTCGAGGCCTTCTGGGCGGGCAGCATCGGCGCGGAGGAGCTGGAGGCGACCGCCGCCGACCTGCGCTCCGCCACGCGTGAGCGCCTGGCCGCGCTCGGCCTCGGGCGCACCGACGCCGCCATCCCGGAGAGCTTCAGCTTCTACGACCAGGTGCTGGATGCGGCCGTCACGGTGGGCGCGCTGCCGTCGCGTTTCGCGGCGCTGGCCGGGGACGACGGCGCGGTCGACCTCGCCGGGTACTTCACCCTCGCCCGCGGCGAGGGGGAGAACCCGCCGCTGGAGATGACCAAGTGGTTCGACTCCAACTACCACTACCTCGTGCCCGAGATCGGCCCGGAGACCGCGTTCCGGCTGGCCTCCGACCGCATCGTGCGCGAGTTCGAGGAGGCCCGCGCGGCCGGCTTCGTCACGCGTCCGGTCATCGTGGGACCGGTGACCTTCCTGCTCCTGAGCAAGCCGAGCGACGAGGCGCCGGAGGGCTTCCGCCCGCTCGCGCGTCTCGCGGACCTCCTGCTGGTGTACCGCGAGCTGCTGGCCCGTCTCGCGGCGGCTGGTGCGCCCTGGGTGCAGCTGGACGAGCCGGCGCTGGTGAGCGAGAGCATCGACGAGTCGCCGGAGGCGGTCCACGCGGCCGTGCGGACCGCCTACGACGCGCTCGGCGGCGCCGTGGAGCGGCCGGCGCTGTTCGTCGCGGCGCCCTACGGCAGCCTCGGCGACGCCCTCCCGGCCCTCGCCGCGACGCCCGTTGAGGCGATCTCGCTCGACCTCGTGCGGGGCGGCATCCCGGACCGGCTCGACTCCGCGACCCGGTCGGCTCTTGCTCAGAAGACGCTCGTCGGCGGTGTGGTCGACGGGCACAACATCTGGCGCGGCGACCTGGAGGCGGCGTTCGGCACGCTCACCGAGCTCCTGTCCCTGAGCCCGGAGGTGACGGTGTCGACCTCCACGTCGCTGCTGCACGTGCCGCACGACGTCGATGACGAGCCGGACCTGGATGCGCGCCTGAAGAGCTGGCTCGCCTTCGCCGACCAGAAGGTCGCGCAGGTGGCGGTGCTCGCCCGCGGGATCGTGGACGGCCACGAGGCGATCCAGGCGGAGCTCAGCGCGGCGACGGCTGCGCTCGCCGACCGGGCGTCCGCTCCGGGGGTCCGGGTGCCCGCGGTGCGCGAGCGCGAGGCGGCCCTCACCGCGGCCGACTTCCGCCG
>Ga0209563_100638_pt1 | contig 11306 bp, 10 predicted proteins | sample AraplaCvi_mMF_r2_FD_184271 | JGI IMG/M metagenome (GOLD analysis project Ga0209563, IMG submission 184271) | Arabidopsis root microbial communities from North Carolina, USA - plate scrape CL_Cvi_mMF_r2 (SPAdes) (version 2) | ecosystem: Host-associated > Plants > Roots > Endosphere | place: USA... | reverse complement strand
GTCATTGGGGCCGTCGGCCTCGCCGTCGACTACATACTCGACACCCGCGCGGGTCGCCAGTTTGGACGAATTCAGCTGAACGCCAAAGCTGGCGACGTTGAAGCACTGATGGGACGCCCTGATGTCAGCCGTCCTTGTGGTCAATATCTATGGTGGGGCGGCGATCGCGACTATCGCGGCAAGAACGACGGACGGTGCATCACTGAAGTCCGGTATGAGCACTTCCTGAGCGCCTGGGCTGTCGGATACTCAGCCGACGGGCACGTCGTCAGCAAATACCACTACGTTTCAGAGTGAGGATTGAACTTTGGTCGGAATGCGGCCACAAGCGGGCCTTCGCGGGTGTCTGCTTTTGTTCGGCCTACTGAAACCAAGCACTCTGGAAGAAACCATGAGCGAAGAGCACGTACGGCCCGGAGAAATTATCCCGCTCCCTGCGGGAAAGGGACTGCATGTCTTCCATGGCGGCGACCTGAGTGGGGTGGGGCTAGAACGAGCCGTGCGCAAGGCGCTTTGGACCATGGCTCTCCGTCGCTGCATCCGCATGCTGACGACATCGCAGCGCGCCCAGGCCTGGGCCACTGAAATGGGCGCGTCGATGGCGCCCGGAGATCACAACAAAGTTGTGCCGTTTCCGAGTGTGTGGGAGGGATTTGAAACTGCTTCGGCACTTCGAGATTTGGCCGTCGTCGCCTTCATGACCGTGTTCAATCCCGGAAACCGCGATCCGGGCGCAGTCGCCGACAACAAGTCAATGCGCGACTTCTTGGATGAGTGCCTTGCAATCGCATTTCCTGATGGGCCAGCGCGGGATTCGTTTGAAGCCCTGCGTACCCGCCTCAGGACACTACGTGACAAGCTCATCGCGCACGTTGACGGTGAGGCTCAAGAAGCCGATCTCCAGGCGCAGGTTGCATCGTTTTCCGGGCATGCTGCGAATCTGGACTCGAGCGAGGTACCGCAGTTCCTTGAGGGCGCTCGTGCGCTCTTAGCCGCAATCGAGGCGCAGCAGCCTTGAGCTTCGCGCAACACCGGAACTGCGATCAAATGGGGAAGTCGTCTTTCCGCTCGCGGCAACAAGCGGACAGCCGCATATGACTGCTACGGGGCCGCGAACTACCGACCGCTTCGCATTCGCACGAGTCAAGAATGTCACACATTGATCAGGAGCAAGCAGAAGCGCTGAGACGACTTCTCGGACGAGACATCACCGCGGACGAAGAGTGCTGCGCCGGTTTTGGGGAACTTTCAGATGCTCATCTGCTGGAGATCGGCCGCTTGGCGAACGGCGGGGCGCGGCTCTATGCGATCTTGTACCTACGCCACCTGATTGGTCGGCCTGCCAGTCTCCGAAACGCTGTGTCATTCGTGGAGCGTGTCATCATCCACAAGGACAGCATCTCAGAGTGGCAAGCCGCGCATTTTCATGACGAGTGACTGGCAGGAGCCGGCCACTAGCCGACGGTCGCGAGTGTCAGCTTCGGGTGAACTGTCCATCCCACCGGAAGGCAGGTCTGCTGCAATACTCTCGAAACTGCGCGGGAATAGCTTAGTGGTAGAGCGCAGCCCCCCAAGGCTGAGACGCAGCATCGAACCCTGCTTCCCGCTCCAGCGCATTGACGCCCCCTCTCGGCGCGCACGTTGGTCAAGCGCTTTCGGCAACCAGTCATCGTCCGCTTCGGACTGACGGTCAAGCTTTGCGTCAGGCGCCGGTCAGCTACCGTCATCGAGCTCGGATTGCTTGCACAGATACTGTGAAGTGGAGGATGCGATGACTCGTGAAGAGGCCGAACAATTGATGGCAGGAATTGGCAAGGTGAGCACTCAGCTCGCGAATCTAGCGGAGGCCTGCGAGGACATCAGTGAGGGCGAAGTCAAGAGGCGCGTGAAGGAGTCCTTTGCGCAAGCGGTCGATTCGATTTGGTTCGATCTGACAGCACCGATTTGCCGTCAATTTCCGGATCTCGATCCCGACAAGCAAACACTGGGTGCGTAGCACTTTACCGCCTTGACCGCAGAAGTCGAAGTCGCAAGCTGCAGAAGGTTCAGAGCACGGCCTCCATGTCGTGCTCTTCGGCAAATCTCTGGTACCCGACCGGGTTCCGTGCCTAGAGCCTCAGTTTGCAGACATTTGATGTGACGGCTTTCCAGCGAGGCCGGGACTGTACTTACGCGACCGTTCGGGTTAACGATCAAACCCCGGCGCGGACTTGCCTCTGCGCGGACAACGTGCTCACCGGCACGGCTCCGCGCTTTACGCTGCTTTGCATTGCTGAAGGCAAGCCGAGTCAACGGCTCGTTCCAGCTCGTCGTTGATGCAGGACTGTGCCGTGCTCTCAGGGACCCCTCATGAGGCCGGCGTGACATCAACGATATGGGGCCGTTGTCGACTCTTTCGCTTGCCGCTCTCTTTCGCGGCGGCGTGTCGATATGCGCGCCTTGAGGCAGGAGCTCTCATGAACTTTCGTCTTTCCTTTGTCGCTGTCGCTGCATTGAGCGCGATGCTGCTGACTGCTTGCGGGGGCGGCGCTGATGTTGGCGTGGATGCCGGCGGTGGCTCGGAGGCAAACGTGCTGGTCAGCGACATCGGCACGACTGGCGCCTTCCTCGCGTACGCCGATCCGACGACCGACACCTTCTACGCCGCGCCTATCGGCAGCTATGCCGGCAAGCGCCAAGTGCTGCGCGGCACAATCGACTTCACCACCAACGCCGACCTCGGCCAGATGGCAGACGTTGAGGTCTACAAGGGCAGCGATGGCCACATTTACGCGCTAGATCTGACCACGACTGATGGCCCGCAGCCGCAGCAGCTGTCCAGCGAAAGCGCGGCCACGGTCGACGACACGTGCTCTCTGAGCGGCACGCAGGTTGCGGGCGCGGCCTATACCTACGCAGGCGTCTACTTCGCCGCCGACCTGCAGAATCCGGTCGACTCGTCCTACTTCTACCGGCTGCCTGGCGGCGGCGGAACGTGCGACTCGTCCAACGACGTGGTGCGCATGGTCAAGACCGGAATGACTGCGAACGACGCGCCGATCACGGTGTCGGCGATGCCTGTTGCGACGGTGCACACGGCCGGCGGCGGCATCTCGGGCTTCGTTGTGCCGAGCGGGACACAGCTCCTGCTCGTCGACGCCAACTTCGCCAACCCAGTCGTGCTGGGCACATTTGCGTCGACCATCGTCACGGCCCAGGCGTTGCCGATCGGCATGACCTCGGGTTACCCCACCGGCCAGCTGTTCGAGGTCAACGGCGACATTGTCTTCGTGGATTACGCGGCGCACGCCGTTTCGACCTCGCTGTTTTCGCTGCCGCGGTGGTCGGCCACATCGGCAGGCGCGATATTCGCCGCTTCGCCCACGCGTTTGTACTTCGCCGAGAATTTACCGGCAACATCCGCCGCCGCCGCCACAACCATGGTCTATGCGATGCCTGCCGATGGGTCTGCAGCGCCCACGCTGATCGACCAAGAGTCCGGCCGAACGCAGCAGATCGCCTTCGCGGTGGACGGCACCGCGGCAGTGTGGAGCGTATCTAACGGTGGCTGGAGCCTGCGCGCGCTCTCGGAGTCTGGTGGAACGGTCGGCACGTTGGCTGCTAGCACCGCGAACGACGGCAGCTTCACGGCGACGGCGACGAACGTTTTCTACACGACCTGGACCGGCAGCACGGATTCGACCACGCACGTCGCGACGCGCAGCGGTACGTCGAGCGGTATCGTCCGTATCGACGGCACTGTGGTGCAGGCACCGCTAGCCGGCTCGATGTTCGCGAGCGGCGGCGAGCAGCAGCCTTGGCCCGACGACAGCGCGACCATCGCCAGCCCGTACGTGGCACTGCTGCAGGTGCAGGGCCTCACGACGGTTACCGTCACCGATCCGATCTCCGGCTCGACCTACACAGTGGACGGCGTGAGTGGCGGCACACTGGTGTCGATTGATTCCGGCACGGGCAAGCCTGTCGCGACGCTCGGAACGTTGCCGGTGTCCAGTGCAGCCTTCCTGACTGGTAGCTTCCGCGATACTGGCGACACTGGATTCATTGAAGCAACTAACTCGCTGTCCACCAATGATCCGGCCACCCGCGACTTGTACATACTCAATACACACCAGTCAGACAGCCTTGTGCGCGTGACGCACAACCTGTGACGAGCCAGCTGCCGATCACTAACGGCAGCTCCCTCTGAACGATTGCTGTTCCGACAGCGCCTCCGTGGAACCACTTCAAGAAATTGCCTGGTCATAAGTAGGTCAAATCAACTTCAGCTTGACGCAATCAGGACTAGCTGAGCCCAAGGTAGTCTTGGGGTCTATCAATCCTGACTCGAATCTTAGGTACTTCTATGCGACTGATCCGCTCCCTGCTTGTTGCTCTTGCTGCTTGGGCTGCTGCCTCGGCATTTGCCTTCGGCGGTAACCACTTGACCATCCACAATGAAGTTGGTGGAGATCGCTTTTGCATGGACGCTAGTCTGGACCACGGCGTCAAAGACGGCGACCCTGTGTACGTCTACAGGTGCCACGGTCGAGAGAACCAGCGCTGGACTGTGACGCAGAGCGTTGGTGGTCAGAGTGCACTCGTCGGCATTGATGGCTTTTGCGCCGATGTGCGCGGTGCATCGAGACAGTCCGGCGCCCCTCTGCAGTTGTATCAGTGCCATTTCGGGGCCAATCAGCGCTTCCAAGTACAGCCGGAAGGACATATTCGAGAGGTGGGTAGCGGCAAGTGCCTGGCCGCGCTCGGCGCCGGCGACCGCGCGCCAATCGTGCTTGATTTCTGCCAGGATTCACCGAATCAGCGGTGGTTCCTGGAGCGCTGAACCGCGGAGCTCGCGGTGTAGCGTTTCCTGCACCGGTACTCGCTTCGAGCCGAAGTGGCTCGCCATTCGTCTGTTGCTGCAAATGCTGACAACTGCGAATGTCGGCCCCTAGGGAAGGTCTGATCAAGTCCAAATCTCTGGCGCGATAGGGCCGCCGAGCCGTTGCGGTGTCAGATGCACGATGGCTTCCGCACGGCCCGGTGCCTCGCAGTAGGCTCCAAGGCCTGTCATGCGCGCTGCGGACGGACTGCTGCCATCGCCATCAACTGCCTGCGCACCATCCACAGGTTCGACAGCGCGAACAGCGTGATCACGTGTGCGGTGTTTTTGGCCAGTCCGCGGAAGCGAACCTTCGTCAAACCGAACTGCCGCTTGATGACCCGGAACGGATGTTCGACCTTGGCTCGGATGCTGGCCTTGCGATGCTCCTGCTTCTGGATCGCCGTCTTGCGCCGGCCCTCCGGCAACTTGGCGATGTTGCTGGGCCGAGCTGCGATATGCCATTGCAGGTCTGCGCGATACACGCGCGATTGCGCGCCGCGATAGCCCGAGTCGGCCCACACCTGCCGCTCTTTGCCGTGCAGTAGATCGGCGATCTGCTCGACATCGGACTCGTTGGCCGCCGTCGTGGTCACGGTGTGCACCAGGCCGCTGTCGGCATCGACCCCGATGTGGGCCTTCATTCCGAAGTGCCACTGGTTGCCCTTCTTGGTCTGGTGCATGTCCGGATCGCGCCCGCCCTCGGCGTTCTTGGTGGAACTCGGCGCGGCGATGATCGTGGCGTCCACGATGCTGCCTTTCTTCAGCAGCAGTCCCTTGCGTGCCAGAAGCTTGTTGACTGCGGCCAGGATGTCCTCGGCCAAGTCGTTCTCTTCGAGCAGATGACGGAAGTTCAGGATCGTGGTCTCGTCGGGAATCGGCTCGCCCAGGCTCAGGCGCGCGAACGCCCTCAGCGAAGCGATCTCGTACAGCGCCTCTTCCATCGCTGGGTCGCTCAGCGCGAACCAGTTCTGCATCAGATGAACGCGTAGCATCGACTCCAGCGGATACGGCCTGCGGCCGCGGCCGGCGACCGGGTAGTGCGGTGCGATCAGCCCCAGCATCACCTTCCACGGTACGACCTGCTCCATCTCGTCGAGGAAGACCTCGCGCCGCGTCTTCTTGCGCTTGCCGGCGTACTCTGCATCCGAGAAACTCATCTGGCTCATCGTCGTCGCTGCCTTCCAGCGTTCAACGCTTAAGCGGCAGGATCGGTGGACCTGTTCAGACCTTCCTTAGCGCGATGGGAGCGAGGCCTGCCAGTTCGAGCTCCCGTCACGGCAATCTGCGCTCTGCTAGTTGCCGGAGGAGAAGAGATACGGTTGATGGGGCCATCGTCCACCTCCATCATTGCCTTGCACCCTCGGAACGTTGAGCACCTTCATTGAGGAGACTCTGGAGCGCACTCACTCTCAGCTTGGCTCGATGCCTCTTGAATGCTGACAGCACCTTTCCAAAGACGCCGCGTCTCGGCTCGGCCGTGAAGCGCAACAGGATCTGAAGCATCCTCCTTTCTTGGTCGTTCAACTGACCCATGAAGTCGTGCCATTGAGACACCGCCTCACGCCATCCATAACCGCGCGAGGGCGCGTGCATGACGGTCTGTCCGTCCTCCCGCAAGACTTCAAGTCCGTGCGTGTAGCAATGGCAGATGGCATTCCAGTCGATGCCCCAGCCCAGGTTGTTGCGGTCGTAGTCGAGTTCGCGCATCCGTCGCATGACTGAACTTGAGAAGGCAAGGACCACTCCATCGGTTTGCGCCACCGCCGTCAGACCCTGGTCCGGTATCGACTCGACGTCCACTCGGTCGGAGGTCCACGGCGTGTGATCGATGCGAGGGGTCCATAGACCCAGGCGCGGTCGCTCGGCGAAGCGAGTCTGGCAGCGCGCAACGATCTGGCGCCAGTCGGCAAACAGCGCGTCTGCTTGAACGATCAGCAGCACGTCGCTTCGACAGCTTGTCAGTGCCGCGGCGAACTTTGCGCCAAAGAAGCATGCGTTCGGCACCTGCTCCCACTGCCCTGGCCCGTGCTCCGGTTCGCCGGTCGCGTTGGAGTAGATGACCCGAAGATTCACGCCCGGCATCCCGACGATTTGGGAGGCGATGCGGCGGCTGCGCTCACCCATGCCATGCCAACTGACAACGACGGCATCTATGGTAGGAAGTCCGGCGTCATGCGTCGCGCCAGCTTCGAAAGAACCCATTGAAATGATCAGCTCCGAAAGATCAAAAGGAGATTCTTCGCGATCGCCAGGCACGAATCAAAGCCAAGTTGCAAATGAGTTGACGAACTTGCTGCCCGCTTCCGCAACCGTCTGCCTGGCTCAGTTTTCGAAAGCGCCGCTGTTGAGGACCACATTCTTTGCAGCCTCCACGCCTGCACCAGAGGCCGCGTCATGCAACCGACGTTGTGAGCCTCGGGTCTCCATTGCGGTGTCCAGATTGCCGCGGCGGAATTTTGGTGGTCAGACGCCCTTGAAGACTTTGATATACCCAATCATTTTGCAGGTGCTGGCTCTGAACCTTTCGCCGAATGCACGCAGTCGATTGAAGAGCGCCAGCCAAACCACTTGATAGCAAAAAGAAAACCCAGTGCAAGGCTGGGTTCAGGCCGGCAGCCAAGGAGGAAGGAATTGCGTTGCCGATCAAAATTGTCTGCCCGGCCGTTGTCAAATGGCTATCAACAACTGAGCATAGAGTAAATGCGCTTCGTTCGGCAGCTTCGCCCGTTAACCAGAGGATGCTCTCGCTGCGGAGGCCTTGGACAAAGGCCTGGACTGCGCCTGCCGTCTTGCCAGTGCTTGCGTTAGCAGGCCACGGGCTACGATGCCATGCATGCAGAGCTTTTCTCGCTCAATTTTCAGAGCACATCGGAGGACCATGAAAAGTACATCACCAATCAACGGCAGCGCGCGTCACCACATGCGCGTTGACACCGCAGTTCTTGATGCCAGCACCGCCTCAGGAGTCCTCTACGACTACGGCTCCCCCGTGTCTCGTGGTGTCGCAGCCTCAAAATCAGCTCGAGGCCAAGTCAGTATCCCTGAGACGCCATGTGTCCTCGCGGTGATTCCGCCACCCGCTCCCAATCGGGCGAGATCCTTTGTGGTTCGTCTTCTCACGGCGTGCCTTGTCGCTCTTGCGATCATTACTATCGCTGTAGCCATTGCGGCGAGTGGCGATCCCGCGCTGATCGAACCACCCCTCCTGTACAGTCTCCCACCGCTCGAACTCCTTAGTCAGAGCTGGACGCACAGCACTTCCGGTCGTCAGGCAGGGCCGTATGATTTTCGCCCCGTCACCGTCGTAGGCGCTGCATAAGGACCAGGAACACTAACGGGGCGGTATATCGACACGCGTCGCATTTGCAGAACCTCGCATGTGGACGGGGCAAGAGTATCTCGTGTATCGCCGCCTGGGGTCTGTCCACATCGGTGTCGGCGGCTGCAGTGTCGTGGATACCCAGTCTCGTGGCCATGCGTGAGCCGTCTACTGGCGGAGGCGCACTACTGCGTAATCGACACTGTCAGTCCGGTAACGCGGTAGCGCACTCCAGCCCCACCTCCGCCTCGGCCACTGCCCACCTTGACGATGTAGCTGGTGACCTGGTAGCTGTAGGTCATGCTGAAAGGCAAGCCATCGGAATCAACGTTCTGACACGTTCCGCCACTGCCCGTGAATGTCGCGCTGCCCACGGCACCACCCGGTGTGATGTAAGGGTCGCCGCAGACGTATTCCTTCACCGCGTGGTACGAAGGTGTCCAAGAGGCTAGCTCGAAGATGACGAAACCTGTGTCGGCCGTGGAGTAGTCCCACCAGAGCGATTGGGTCTCGTTGTTCGCGTAGATGGTGCAGTTGTTCGAATGGACACAGACACCCGAACCCAAGTTATAGACGGTCGTCGTCTGGGCGCTTGTACTGGTCATCAGGCCAACCGAAACGGCCAGGAAGATCGAAAGATTGCGAAGCATACGTCCTCCGTGGAGCTGAGGTGAGCGCGCAAGGCGGAATCCATCTCCAACAAGGCCGCACATATGCCCGCGCGCATGGGCGCATCGCGCCAGCCGTTGCCGAGGTAGGAAGTTTAGTCCTCGCAAGGTCATGCGTCTCTCCCGATTGCAGCGAATCGCGGTCTGTCGCTCGCGCCGAGGCTCCCCTCAACGCCGGTCACCCGATCAAGGCCGAGCCTTCTGCGGGCAGACAAGGGCTACGCAATCCTGGAGCGCAATCATTTCCATGTACTCGACGTAGGGATGCGATCGCTGGCGTCACGTGAACGACACGACGCGCCACGCGCCAAACAGCCAGACCCATGCGGCCGCGGCGGCGCCGAGCACGAACACCGGCGCATCGACCTTGGGCTGGAACAGGCCCAGCCGCGCGAAGATGACCGCGTTGATCGGGTAGATGGCCAGGCCGATGAACGACGTCGCGGTCATCAGGCCCAGCACGCCGCCCAGCCAATAGCCGAGCGTCAGCAGGCCGACCAGCAGCAGCGCCTGCGCCGCCAGGATCACCGTGTTCAGGCCCGCGCGGCCCATCGCCCACAGCACGTTCGCGTACGAGGAGCTGACGAACGCGAACACCGTGCCCACCGCCTGGATCTGCAGCAGCGCGCCCACGGGCCGGTAGCGCGGGTCGTAGAGCGTCGCGACGAGGCGGTCGCCGGCCAGCACCAGCACGACGGCGACCGCGCATGCGCCCAGCAGCTGCACGCGGCGCGAGCGCGCGACCACGCGCGGGAAGTCGCCGGGGCGGTGCCGCCACACCTCCGCGTACGCCGGGAACAGCACGCGCCCGCTGATCTGCTGGATCGCGTTCCAGGCGACGAGCGCCAGCGTCGTCGACAGGCCGATGTAGGCCACCGACCGCGTGCCCACCAGCGACGCGGTCAGGAGATTGCTGCCCTCGCCGAGCAGGAAGGTCACGCCCGAGGACATCAGCACCCAGCCGCCGAACGACAGCACCTCGCGCACGATCGCCGCGTCCCACAGCAGGCGGTTGCCGCGGCCGGCGATCAGCAGGTGGCTGCCGGCGACGGTGGCCAGCGTGCTGGCCCAGTTGCCCGCCACCAGCGCCCACGGCGATGCATCGACGCTCGCCCACGCGATCATCGTCGCGATGCCGCAGGCCTGCGACGCCAGCTCCAGCAGCGTGAGCCGACGGATCTCCAGCCGGCGGTTGATCAGCGCCACCTTGGTCGACGCGAACGCGCCGATGATCGTGGGCAGCGCCATCGCCGGCACGATCCTCAGCAGCGCGGGCTGCGAATAGACATGCGCGGCGATCGGCGCGGCCACGCACATCAGCAGGCCGATCAGCATCGACTTGGCGATGTTGAGCGTCCAGATCGTGTCCTGGTAGCGCGTCTCGTGGCCGCGTTCGCTGCGCACGATGCTTTGCGTCAGGCCGACGTCGGACAACAGGTGCGCCGCGGTCACGATGGACTGCGCGATCGACATCAGGCCGAAGGCCTCGGGAAACAGCAGCCGCGTCAGCACGAGGTTGCTGGCAAAGCGCAGCAGCTGGCTGCACACCGTGCCGGCCAGCGTCCAGCCGCTGCCGCGCACCACGCGATGGACGAGCCCCGCCGGGGGCACCGCGCTCGCGGCCTCGGGCTGCGCGGCGGCGCTCACGAGGGCGTCCCCGCGGCGCGCGTCGGCAGGCCTGCGGCGCGGCGAAAGCGATGGAAGTCGATCCGCGCCTTGAGCAGCCGCATGCGCGCCAGGCCCGGCCATCCGAGGCGCGCGCGGTGCTTGGCGATGAGCGCCGCGACACGCTGCTTGCCGCGATCGTCGTCGAAGGTCTTGCAGCCCGGCGCCAGGCGAAAGTTGCCCCAGTGGCGCGGCACGTAGCGCATCTGGACGCGGTGCGCGCAGTTCAGGATGAAGTCGAAGTCCATCGAGAAATGGTCGTCGACGTCGTAGCCGCCGGCCAGATCGTGCACGGCCCGGTGATAGAAGTACGCGCTCGGGTTGCACGGGAACTGCGCGTAGGTCCAGCCCAGCAGCAAGGCCTCCAGCCGCAGGTTCGTCGGGCGATTCCAGAAGCGATGCTCGCCGAGCTCGCCGACGACGCGGCAATCCCCCACCACCATGCCCGGGTGGCGCATCGTCTCCAGCTGCGCGAGCGCCTCGGCGCAGGCGGTCGGCTCGTAGGCATCGTCCACGTTCAGGATGCCGATGACCTGGCCGCGCGCCGCGGCCGTGCCCTTGTTCATCGCGTCGGACTGGCCGCGATCGGGGCCGCGGATCAGGCGCAGCGCGGGATGCGCGGCCTGCAATTCCTCCACGAGCCGCAACGTGCCGTCCGTGGAGCCGCCGTCGACGACGAGGTGCTCGAGCACGCAGGCGCCCTGCGCCGCGACGTTCTCGACGCAGCGCCGGATGAAGCGCTCCGAATTCAGGGTGGGCGTGATGACGGAGATCTTCATGCGAGGGTCGA
>Ga0209563_100637_pt1 | contig 11307 bp, 9 predicted proteins | sample AraplaCvi_mMF_r2_FD_184271 | JGI IMG/M metagenome (GOLD analysis project Ga0209563, IMG submission 184271) | Arabidopsis root microbial communities from North Carolina, USA - plate scrape CL_Cvi_mMF_r2 (SPAdes) (version 2) | ecosystem: Host-associated > Plants > Roots > Endosphere | place: USA... | reverse complement strand
CGTTCCGATATATTACTCACCCGTTCGCCACTCGCCGCCAGGTTGCCCCGCGCTGCCGTTCGACTTGCATGTGTAAAGCATGCCGCCAGCGTTCAATCTGAGCCAGGATCAAACTCTTCAGTTTAATTCCTGTTTTTGACACTTTCGTGTCATGTCGCTCACTCAAAATACTGACCGTCACTCATTGCTGAGCAACGTATTTCTTTTGTGTGAACATTTGATAATTTAAGCATTCAGCACCCCGAAGGATGCTGGCACCTCATCAAACGCCCACACTTATCGACTGTTTATTGTTAAAGAACTCGTATTCGGTACTGCCTTGCTGCGCTTTCGAATCGTTGTGTTCGTCAGCAGCAGAGGAATGAGATTATGCAGTGCTTCGCTTAACTCGTCAACCCCTCATCCATTTCGTCGCGCCGTCGTTGCCGACTCCTTCAATGCGCTGCGAAACAGGAGGCGCACTATAGCAATCGGCGTCTCGGCACGCAAGAGCCGTTGCGCGCTTGCCACTTGTATTTACAGGTCGTTGTAATTGACGTTTAAACAATAATCGCCGAGTATTACCCATACCGAACTAGAAATTATATCAATCCGCCTGAAGGATACCGGTGACCCTCGACGCCAATCAGATCCTGGCTCTCGCGCCTGATCCCGCCTCGGCCAAGGCCGGCAGCCAGTTGGCAGTGCCGCGCAACTGGTCGAACCTGGGCAGGAGCGAGGTTGCGCTATGGGGCGAATGCCAGGGCAGCGGCAAGACGCCGTATCGCACCCAGATCGACCTCGGCGGTCCCGCCTTCAAATGCACGTGCCCCAGCCGCAAGTTCCCCTGCAAACACGGTCTCGGCTTGTTCCTGCTGCGGACGGCCGAGCCCGCGTTGTTCGACCCGGCCGACGAACCGGCCTGGGTGCGCGACTGGCTGCAGGGCCGCCAGGCGCGCCAGGAAAAGAAGGCGCCGGCCGAAGTCACGCCCGAAGCGGCGATTGCGGCCGCGGCGCAGGCCCGCAAACGGGAAGAAAAGCGCGAAGACAAAGTCAGCGCCGGCCTCCTGGAATTGCAGACCTGGCTACACGACCTGGCGCGCGAGGGCCTCGCGTCCGTGCGCTCGCGCGGCCAGGGCTTCTGGGATGCGATCGCCGCGCGCATGGCCGACGCCCAGGCGGCGCCGCTGGCACGACGCCTGCGCCGCGCTGGCAGCCTGCTGTACCAGTCCGGCCTGCGCAACGCGGAAGGCCTCGCCGCCAACGAACTCGCGTCGCTGTACCTGCTGGCCCAGGCATGGCAGCGCATCGACCAGCTCGCGCCGGCGCTGCAGGCGGACGTGCGCGCCCTGCTCGGCTGGACGCTGAGCCAGGACGACGTGCTGCGCCAACCCGCCGTCACGGACCAGTGGTGCGTGCTGGCGCAGAATACGTTCGACGACGAGCGCCTGCGCGTGCGCGCGACGTGGCTCCTCGGCGCCCGCACGGGACGCTGGGCGCTGCACCTGCAATACGCCGTCGGCACGCAGGGCTTCGACGTGCAGCTCGCGCCCGGCACGGCATTCGACGGCGACCTGTGCTTCTACCCGAGCGCATGGCCGCTGCGCGCCCAGATCCGCAGGCAGGATGACGCCGGCCCTGTGCCGGCGGATCTCGAACCGTCCGGCCTGGACGGCCTGCTCGACACTTATGCGGACGCCCTCGCGGCACAACCCTTCCTCGAACGGCTGCCCGTGCTGCTGGGCGGCTTCGTGCCGGACGAAGCGAACCACGGCATCGTCCGCGACGCGCAAGGTCGCTGCATCGCGCTCCACCCATCGTTCCGCCATCCGCTGCATTTGCTTGCGCTGAGCGGAGGCCATCCGCTCACCGTGTGCGGCGAATGGGATGGACGGATGCTGCTGCCGCTGAGCGTCCGGCATGAAGGACGCCTGTACAACATCGACAGCGACTTCCCGTCATGAGCGACGACGCCCGCCAGCTGCAGCAGCTGCTCAAGATCGGGATGGCCCGCGCGGGCCGCCCGCCCGCCGGCCTGGCCGCGCCGCTCGATGGGCTGTTGCCGGCCGCCGCCGCGGCACCCGAGGCGACGCTGTGGCTGTCGCTGGGCGCGCTCGACCTGTGGGAGCGCGGCGGCTTCGTGGCGCCCGACCAGCAGCAGCCGCGGCCGGCGCCCGTCGCCGCGGCCGAGACGCTGCGTCCCTGCCCGCCCCGCGCGCAAGCGGTCCTGGTCCAGCTGCTGCGCGGCCTGCATCCGGCCGGCCTGGAAGCCGAGTGGCTACGCCTCTTGCACCGGCACGGCGGCCATCTGCCGGCGCACGTCCTGCCGAAACTGCTCGATGCGGGCACGCGCCAGCCGGCGCTGCGCGCGCCCCTGCTGCCCGTGCTGGGCGAACGCGGACATTGGCTCGCGCGCCTGCAGCCCGAGTGGTCGTGGGCCGGCGACGATCCCGATGCGGCATCGTGGGAGACGGGCACGCCGGAACAACGCGTGGCCGCGCTGCGCGGCTGGCGTGCCCGCGACCCGCAGGCGGCGCGCGCCGCCCTCGCCGCGGCATGGCCCAGCGAGCCGCCGGACCAGCGTGCCGCGCTGCTGGCGACGCTGTCCACGGCGCTCGGCCCGGACGACGAATCCTTCCTCGACGCGGCCCTCGACGACCGCCGCAAGGAAGTACGCACCGTGGCCCAGCGCCTGCTCGCGCGGCTGCCGCAATCGCAGCTGGCGCAGCGCATGGTCGAGCGCCTGCTGCCGCTGCTGCGGCTCGAGCGGCCATTGCTGCGCGCCGCGCGCATCGACCTGACGCTGCCCGAGGCACTCGACGCGGCCATGCGACGCGACGGCATCGGCGTCGCATCGCATCCGGGCCTGGGCGAAAAGGCGGGATGGGTCGTGGACATGCTGGCCGCCGTCGATCCGGACGTCTGGACCCGCCACTTCGACCGCCCGCCGCGCGGCTGTCTCGCGCTCGCCGAACACAGCGAATTCGCCACCGTGTTCGTGCGCGGCTGGGCGCTGGCCTTGCAGCGCCACGCGCAGGACGATCCGTCGCCGCGCCTGCAAGCCTGGCTGCGCGATTTGACCGCATGGTGGCTCGCCGTCCCGGCCCAACGCGAGGCCGTGCCCGACAGCGTGTTCGACGTCGCCGCCGCACATTTCGCGCAGGATGCCGACGGCGCCTCCAGCGCGCTGTTCGACACCCTGCCCGGCAAGTGGATCGCCGACGCCGCGTGCGTGCACCTGCTGGCGCGGCTCGCGGCCGGCGCGGCGGACACGTGGCCGATGGCGTTGAGCCGGCACGCCATGCGGCGCCTGTGCCCCGTGCTGCCGGCGCTCGCGGACACGGGCCATCCGTGGCTCGTGCGCCAGCTGCTGTCCAGCCTCGCCCTCGTGCTCGACCCTACGACGGCCGCCGCATTCGATCCCGTGCGCCTGCCGGACGCCCAGTGGCAAAGCGCCGTCGACGCATTCTTCGATCTCGTCCGCCTGCGCCACGAGATGACTCTTTCCTTCCAGGAGACCGCATGACCGCCACCTCTTCCGTTCTACGCCAGCACGCCGAGCAGCAGTACGCCGACGAGCTGCATGCGCTGATCGCCTCCGACACGCGCCAGCGCCCGCCCCGCTGGAAGATGTCGCCGTGGGCCGTCTCGACCTATCTGCTGGGCGGCGAGCTGGAAAACGGCGTGACGATCAGCCCGAAATACATCGGCAATCCGCGCGTGATCGAGATCGCCGTCGCCACCCTCGCCACGGACCGCGCGCTGCTGCTGCTGGGCGTGCCGGGCACCGCGAAGTCTTGGGTGTCGGAACATCTCGCGGCCGCGATCAGCGGCGACTCCACGCTCGTCGTGCACGGCACCGCGGGCACCAGCGAGGAAGCCGTGCGCTACGGCTGGAACTACGCGCAGCTGCTGGCAAAAGGCCCGTCGCTGGAAGCCATCGTGCCGAGCCCCGTGATGCGCGCGATGCGCACGGGAAGAGTCGCGCGCATCGAGGAACTCACGCGCATGCCGGGCGAGGTGCAGGACAGCCTGATCTCGATCCTGTCCGAAAAAGTCTTGCCCATCGCGGAACTGGACGACGAGGTCCTGGCCGAAAAAGGCTTCAACATCATCGCCACGGCGAACGACCGCGACCGCGGCGTCAACGAGCTGTCGAGCGCCCTGAAGCGCCGCTTCAACACCGTCGTGCTGCCGCCGCCGCGCACCGCCGACGAGGAAGTGCGCATCGTCGAGACGCGCGTGGCCAGCATCGGTCGCGCGCTCGAACTGCCGGCCGAGACGCCGGCGCTGGAAGAGATCCGCCGCATCGTCACCGTGTTCCGCGAGCTGCGCGACGGCGTGACGGGCGACGGCAAGACGAAGCTGAAGGTGCCCAGCGCCACCATGAGCACGGCCGAGGCGATCTCCGTCGTCACCCACGGCCTGTCGCTGGCCGCGCACTTCGGCGACGGCGTGCTGCGCGGCGCCGACCTCGCGGCCGGCATGGTCGGCGCGATCGTCAAGGACCCGCTGCAGGACCGCGTGGCGATGCTCGAATACCTCGAGACGGTCGTCAAGGAGCGCGACGGCTGGAAGGACCTGTACCGCGCCTGCCGCGACGTGATGGCGTGAGGCGATGAGCGTCCACCTGTTCGGCATCCGCCACCACGGCCCCGGTTGCGCGCGCAGCCTGGGCGCAGCGCTGGCCGCGCTGGCGCCGGACTGCATCCTCGTCGAGGGCCCGCCGGAAGCGGACGCGCTCGCGCGCTATGCCGGCCGTGCCGACCTCGTGCCGCCGGTCGCCCTGCTGCTGTATGCGCCGGCCGATCCGCAGCGCGCCGTGTTCTATCCATTCGCCGAGTTCTCGCCCGAATGGCAGGCGCTGCGCTACGCCAGCGCGCACAACGTGGACCTGCGCTTTTGCGACCTGCCGCAGACGCACCGCTTCGGCCTGCGCGCGGCGCGCGAAGAATCGAACGACATCGCCGACGACATCCACGCGGACCCGCTGCGCTGGCTCGCCCGCGCGGCCGGCTACGGCGATACGGAAACGTGGTGGGACCATCTCGTCGAGCAGCGCGGCGACAGCCTCGACCTGTTCGCCGCCATTGCCGAGATGATGACGGCGCTGCGCGCGGAAGCGGGCGCGGCGGCCGACGACGTCGAAGCGAAACGCGAAGCATGGATGCGCACGACGATCCGCCAGGCCGTCAAGGAAGGCCGCGAACGCATCGCCGTCGTGTGCGGCGCGTGGCACGTGCCTGCGCTGGCCGTGCTCCCCAGCGCGAAAAGCGATGCTGACCTGCTCAAGGGACTGGCGAAGGAAAAGGTCGCGGCCACGTGGGTGCCGTGGACGCACGGCCGCCTCACGGTCGCCAGCGGTTACGGCGCGGGTGTGACGGCGCCCGGCTGGTACCGGCACCTGTGGCGGCATCGCGAGCGCGCCGGCCTGCACTGGCTGACGGAAGTCGCGGCGCTGCTGCGCCGGCACGATCTGGACGCGTCGTCGGCCCACGTGATCGAGGCCACGCGCCTGGCCGACACGCTGGCCGCGCTGCGCGAGCGCCCGCGCGCGGGGCTGGACGAATTGATGGAAGCCGTGCGCGCCGTGTTCTGCTACGACAGCGACGCACCGCTGCGCCTGATCCGGCGCGAACTCCTGGTCGACGAGGCGCTGGGCTCCGTCCCGGACTACGTGCCTGCCGTGCCGCTCGCACAGGACGTGGCGGCGCAGCAGAAGCGCTTGCGCATGCCCGTGCGCGCGGACGCGACGGAGCTCGATCTCGACCTGCGCCAGCCCGCGCACCTCGAAAAAAGCGTGCTGCTGCATCGTCTTTCCCTGCTGGGCATCCCGTGGGGCCGGCAGCAATCCGTGCGCGGCCGGACGGGCACCTTCCACGAGCCGTGGCAGCTCGCGTGGGAGCCGGAATTCGCCGTCGACCTGATCGCCGCGAGCCGCTGGGGCGCCACGCTGGAAAGCGCCGCGACGGCCCTCGCGGCCGACCGCGCCGCGCAGGCGCAGTTGCTGCCCGAGCTCACGCGCCTGATGGAGACGATCCTGCTGGCCGACCTGCGCGCGGCCGTCGCGCCGCTGATGGCGCGCATCCAGGAAGTGGGGACGCTGACGCCTGACCTGGGACTGCTGCTGGCGGCGCTGCCGTCGCTCGTCAACGTGCTGCGCTACGGCAGCGCGCGCAATGTCGACACGGGCGCGCTGGGCAGCGTCGTCGACGGCCTCGTCGCGCGCGCGTGCATCGCGCTGCCGTACGGCCTGCGCGGCGTCGCGGACGATGCGGCGGCCGGCCTGCTCGGCCAGATCATCGCGGCCGACCAGGCCGTGCGCCTGCTGCAGGACGACGCCCACGCGGCGGCATGGTTCGACGCGCTGGAAGCGGGCGCCACGAGCGACTTGTCGCACCCGCTGCTGGCTGGACGTGCGAGCCGCATCCTCACGGAACAGGGCCGCTGGGACGCCGAGCGCGCCGCGCGCCAGCTGGCGCTGCGCTGCTCGCCGGCGGTGCCGCCGCTCGTCACGGCGCATTGGCTCGAAGGCTTCCTGCAAGGGAGCGGCGCGCTGCTCGCGCACAGCGACGCGTTGTGGCAGATCGTGAATGGCTGGCTGCTCGCGCAGCCGGAGCACGTGTTCACGGAACTGCTGCCGCTGCTGCGCCGCACGGTCGCCACGTTCAGCGCACCGGAGCGCCGCGAACTGGGCGAGCGCGCGGCGCAGGCCGGCGGGACGACTGCGAGCGCCGCCCCGGCGCAGGCCGTCGATCCGGCGCGCGCGCGGCGCGTGCTGCCCATCCTGCACACGCTGTTCGGAACCCGCCCGATTCAGGAGACCGTCCATGACGCATGAACAAGAAGCGGCGCGGCGCTGGCGCCTCGTGCTGGGCCAGGACGCCAACGACGCGTTGACCTTGAACGCGGGCGACGCGGCCGTCGACGCCGCGCTGGACGCCCTGTACGGCGCCGGTCCGGACACGCGCGGCGGCAGCCTGGGCGGCTCGGCGCCGCGCGTGGCACGCTGGCTGGGCGACATCCGCCAGTACTTCCCGGCGAGCGTCGTGCAGGTGATGCAGAAAGACGCATTCGACCGCCTGGGCCTGCAGCAGATGCTGTGCGAACCGGAGATGCTGGCGGCCGTCGAGCCGGACGTGCACCTCGTCGCCACGCTCCTCAGCCTGAACCGCGTCCTGCCGAACAAGACGCGCGCGACGGCGCGCGCCGTCGTCGCGAAAGTCGTCGAGGATCTGGAAAAGAAGCTCGCGACGCCGCTGCGCCAGGCCGTCGCCGGCAGCCTGCATCGCGCCGCGCGCAACCTGCGCCCGCGCCACCAGGACATCGACTGGCTGCGCACGATCCGCGCGAACCTGCGGCATTACCAGCCCGACTACCGGACCATCATCCCGGAGACGCGCATCGGCTACGGACGGCGCGGTCGCGCGCTGCGCGACATCGTGCTGTGCGTCGACCAGAGCGGATCGATGGCGCCGTCCGTCGTGTACGCGAGCGTGTTCGCGGCGGTCCTCGCGAGCATCAAGGCCGTGACGACGTCGGTCGTCGTGTTCGACACTGCCGTCGTCGACCTGACGCCGCTGCTGCACGACCCGGTCGAGGTCCTGTTCGGCACGCAGCTCGGGGGCGGTACCGACATCAATCGCGCGCTCGCGTATTGCCAGGGCCTCGTCACGCGCCCGCAGGACACGATCTTCGTCCTGATCAGCGATCTTTACGAGGGCGGCAACAATGCCGAGATGCTCCGGCGCGCGGCGAGCCTCGTCGGCAGCGGCGCGCAAGTGATCGCGCTGCTCGCGCTGGACGACGGTGGCGCGCCTTCGTACGACCGCAACAACGCGGCGAAACTGGCGGCACTGGGCATCCCGTGCTTCGCCTGCACGCCCGACCTGTTCCCCGACCTGATGGCGGCCGCGATCCAGCGACACAGCCTCGAACAATGGGCGTCGGCGGCCGGCATCGTGCACGCGTGACGGCGCGCCGGCGTCAATCGTGCGGGCGTTGAACACAGCCGTGTTTGGCGCTACTGTCCTCTCATGGACGATCAAGATTCGCAACAAGAAAAGAACCATCGCACGATGCGCGACATCATCGAGGAAGCGCGCTGCATCCTGCCTGGGCTGCAGGCGGTGTTCGGCTTCCAGACGATCGCCGTGTTCAACGAACGCTTCAACGACCTCGCGTTCTACGCGCAGGCGTGCCACATGGCCGGCCTCGCATTGATGGTGATCGCGATGGCGCTGTTGATGACGCCGGCCGTGTATTACCGCGCCCAGCATGGCGAGGCGACGTCGCACATGGTGAAGGTGTCGCGCAAGGCCATCCGTGTTGCGTTGATGCCGCTGGCCATCGGGCTGTCGCTTGACATGCTGACGGTCGTGTCGCTTGCGACCGACACGCTCTCGATCAGCATCGCAGCCGCCGTGGCGTCCCTGCTCCTCTTCGTCGGACTCTGGTACCTGATTCCGCGCCGCGATCCGGTGCAGGTCGAGGAACCGCCCTCCTGACGCAAACATTACCGCCCGCGTGTTGTGTGAGACGCCTAACGGATGGCGACGCTCACAACCGGATAATGGCCCTCTGTCCGCGGCGATGCTCAGGCGTTGCCGCGGCGTTCGATTTTACGAACTGGGCAACACCGCCACCTTCGGGTTTCGATATCGGGGGAAGCACAGCCGGTGGCGATGTTTGCCCAGCCGTTCATGCGGCGGCGCGATGACCGCGCCGGCCGCTGCGGCTGGACACGACCTGCGCAACCTTGGCCGTTTGCCGGTGTCGAAGCGTTCATGCAGTCGAACGCAAAGGAGGCAACCATGGACCTGATCCTGACCTCGGCCGACTTCCCGCCCGGCGGCCCCATCCCGGCCATCCACACGTGCGACGGCGCGAACACGTCGCCCGCCTTGTCGTGGTCCGGCGTGCCGTCCGATACCCGCAGTCTCGTCCTCATCGTGGACGACCCGGACGCACCCGATCCGGCCGCACCGAAGATGACCTGGGTACACTGGGTCCTCTACAACCTGCCGCCACAGACGACGCGCCTGCCCGCTGCAATCCGCGACGCAGACCTGCCGCGAGGCACGCAAGCCGGCACGAACGACTTCAAGAACACGCGCTACGGCGGCCCCTGCCCGCCCGTGGGACGGCATCGCTACGTGCATAAACTGTACGCGCTCGACACCGTCCTGCCCGACCTGCACCATCCGACCAAGGCCCAGCTGGAAAAGGCGATGCAGGGCCACGTGCGCGCGCAGGCGGAACTCGTCGGCACTTATCAGCGCGGGCGCTGATCCGCGCGAATGAAATCGACGAAGGCGCGCAGCGGGGCTGGCACGAGCCGCCGGCCCGGATAGTAGAGGTAAGGCCCGGAAAAGGACGGCCACCACGGTTCCAGCACCGGCTCCAGGTCGCCCCGTTCGATGTACGGACGCAGCCAGTCCTCGAACAGGTAGACGATGCCTGTGCCGGCGACGGCCGCGTCGATTTTCAGCTCGAGGGCGCCGCCCACCTGGACAAGCAATTGTCCGGGCGGATCGATCGTCACTGTCTCGCCGTCGCGCTCGAACGTCCAGCGGATGGCCGCACCGCTGGCGAACCGGGCGCGCATGCACGCGTGGTCCAGCAAGTCGCGCGGATGCTGCGGACGGCCGCGCCTCGCGAGGTAATCCGGTGACGCGGCCGCAGCCATCCGCTGGACGCGCGGGCCGATCGGGACGGCGATCATGTCCTGCTCGAGCTTTTCTTCGTAGCGGATGCCCGCGTCGCAGCCGGCCGCGAGCACGTCGACGAAGCTTTCGTCCGCGATCACTTCCATGCGGATCTCCGGATACGCGGCAAGAAAGCGCGGCACGATGGATGGCAGCACGAGTCGGGCCGCGCTCATCGGCACATTGAGCTTGAGGGTACCGGTGGGCGTGTCGCGAAATCCATTGACCACGTCCAGTGCGCTTTCCACTTCGTTCAATACGGGGTTCAGGCGCGCGAGCAGGCTATGACCCGCCTCCGTCGGCACGACGCTGCGCGTCGTGCGGTTGAGCAGGCGGATACCGAGCTTCCCTTCGAGGCGGCGCACGGCATCGCTGAGGCCGGACGCACTGCCGCTCGTTGCGCGCGCGGCATCGCGGAACCCGCCGGCGCGCGCGACGGCGACGAACGCCGACAAATCCCCGAGATCGACTTTCATGTGACCCTCATTGTTCGTTTTTACGTACAACCCTTGCGGACTATAACGGATTGTCCGGCGATCGACGTGGATTTATCTTGAATGCTCTGTTCACTGATCATTCAAGGAGTTCCATGTTCACCATTGATTCTGCCGGCACGTATCGGCTCGGCAACCGCACCGTCCGGCGCCTCGGCTATGGCGCCATGCAGCTGGCCGGCCCCGGCGTCTTCGGGCCGCCGCGCGATCCCGACGCTGCCCGCGCCGTGCTGCGCGACGCCGTGACGCTCGGCGTCAACCATATCGACACGTCCGATTTCTACGGGCCCCACGTCACCAACCAGTTGATCCGTGAAGCACTGCATCCGTATCCGGACGACCTCGTCATCGTCACCAAGATCGGGGCACGCCGGGACGGCGCGGGCGCCTGGCTGCCCGCCACGTCGGCGCAGGAATTGCGGCAGGCGGTGCATGACAACCTGCGCAATCTCGGCCTCGACGTGCTGGAGGTGGTCAATTTCCGCAGCATGCTGGATGTTTTCGGTCCCGCCGAAGGATCGCTCGAGGCTCAGGTGACGGCATTGGCCGAGATGCGTGAAGAAGGCCTCATCAGGCACATTGGGCTGAGCAACGTGACGATGAAGCAAGTCGACGACGCGCGGCGCATCGTCCCGATCGCCTGCGTGCAAAACATGTATAACCTCGTCCACCGCAATGACGACGCGATGATCGACGCGCTGGCGCGGAACGACATTGCCTACGTGCCGTTCTTCCCATTGGGCGGAATGTCGCCGCTGCAGTCGGATGCGTTGTCGGCCGTCGCGGCGGAGCTGGAGGCGACGCCCATGCAGGTGGCGATCGCGTGGTTGTTGCAGCGGTCGCCGAATATCCTGCTCATTCCGGGGACGTCGTCGCGTGCGCACTTGCGCGAGAACGTGAAGGCGGCGGAGCTGGTGTTGCCGGAAGACGTGCTGGTGAAGCTGGAACGGATCTAGAAAAGCAAAAAGCCCGCTCAGTCTTGACTGAGCGGGCTTTTCTTAATAACTAGCCTGACGATAACCTACTTTCACACTGGTTGCAGCACTATCATCGGCGCAAAGTCGTTTCACGGTCCTGTTCGGGATGGGAAGGGGTGGTACCGACTTGCTATGGTCATCAGGCATAAC
>Ga0209563_100633_pt1 | contig 11317 bp, 8 predicted proteins | sample AraplaCvi_mMF_r2_FD_184271 | JGI IMG/M metagenome (GOLD analysis project Ga0209563, IMG submission 184271) | Arabidopsis root microbial communities from North Carolina, USA - plate scrape CL_Cvi_mMF_r2 (SPAdes) (version 2) | ecosystem: Host-associated > Plants > Roots > Endosphere | place: USA... | reverse complement strand
GGAGACGTCGTAGTCCTGCGCGATCTTGATCAGCGCCTTGGTGTCCTTCGGGAAGCACGAGCCGCCGAAGCCGGGACCCGCGTGCAGGAACTTGGTGCCGATGCGGTTGTCCAGACCAATGCCGCGCGCGACCTCCTGGACATTGGCGCCGACTTTCTCGGAGAGGTCCGCGATCTCGTTGATAAAGGTAATCTTGGTCGCCAGGAACGCGTTCGCGGCGTATTTGATCATCTCGGCGGTACGCCGTTCCGTGAACATCAGCGGCGCCTGGTTCAGCGACAGCGGGCGGTAGATGTCGCCCATCACCTTGCGGCCGCGCTCGTCGGAGGTGCCGACCACGACGCGATCGGGAAACTTGAAGTCGCGGATCGCAGCGCCTTCGCGCAGGAACTCAGGGTTCGACGCGACGACGACGTCGGCCTTGGGATTGGTCTCGCGGATGATGCGCTCGACCTCGTCGCCGGTGCCGACCGGCACGGTCGATTTCGTCACCACGACGGTGAAGCCGGACAGCGACTGCGCGATCTCTTTCGCCGCGGCGTAGACATAGGACAGATCGGCGTGACCATCGCCGCGGCGCGAGGGCGTCCCGACCGCGATGAATACGGCGTCGGCATCCGCCACCGGCTTCAACAGGTCGGTGGTGAAGTCCAGACGCTTGGCCTTGACGTTGGTCGCGACCAGCTCGTCGAGGCCGGGCTCGTAGATCGGGATCTCGCCGCGATGAAGCGCAGCGATCTTCTTCTCGTCCTTGTCGACGCAGGTGACGTCGTGACCGAAATCCGCAAAGCAGGCTCCGGACACCAGTCCCACATAGCCCGTTCCGATCATCGCGATGCGCATGAAACACTCTTTCCGTTGAAGGCGGATGTTCCACTGAACACCCTAGACGATTTCTCTATCCGGCCGCGCGCCCAACATTCGGGCAGATTGCCGCGCGACCAAAGGCACACGAGCCAGACGGCACGCGAGTCCCACCGATCACGCGATCAGACGCCGTGGTACTTTCGATACCATTCGACGAAGCGGCCGAGGCCATCTGCAAGTGATGTCGAAGGCGCGAAACCGACGTCGCGCTGGAGCGCGGAGATGTCGGCGCGCGTCTCCAGGACGTCGCCTGCCTGCATCGGCAACAGCTTGCGGATCGCGGGCTTGCCGATGAGTTTCTCCAACGTTTCGACGAACTCGATCAGATTGACCGAGCGGTTGTTGCCGATGTTGTAGACGCGATACGGCGCATAGCTCGACGAATTTTCCGGCTGCTCGGCGTTCCACTCGGGATTCGGCGTCGCGGGACGATCGAGCGTGCGGATTACGCCTTCGACGATGTCATCGACATAGGTGAAGTCGCGCCACATGTCGCCATTATTGAAGATCTTGATCGGTTCATTGGCGAAGATCGCCCGCGTGAACAGCCAGGCGGCCATGTCGGGCCGGCCCCACGGACCGTAGACGGTGAAGAAGCGAAGGCCAGTCACCGGCAGCTTGTGAACATGCGCGAACGTGTGCGCCATCAGTTCGTTGGCCTTCTTGCTGGCCGCGTAAAGGCTGACGGGATGGTTCACCGAATGCTCGGTCGAATATGGCAAGGTGCGGTTGGCGCCATACACGGAGCTCGACGAGGCGTACACGAGATGCGCCAGACCATGACGCCTGCCGGCTTCGAGCACGGTGACGAAGCCGTCACAATTGGCGCGGATGCTGGTGATGGGATCGTCGATCGACGCGCGCACGCCGGGCTGGGCCGCCAGGTGCACGACCCGGTCTGGCGCGACCTCTTCGAAAACGCGCGTCACCGCGGCAAAGTTTGCGAGATCGATCTCGTAGAATCTGAACCCAGGACGGTGCTCGAGCGTTGCGAGGCGCGCGCGCTTCAGCGCGGGATCGTAATAGGGCGTAATCGCATCGATGCCGACGACCTGCTCTCCACGTGCCAACAGCCGTTCACAAACGTGCATTCCGATAAAGCCGGCAGCACCGGTAACGATCACTGGCCGCAAAGTTGTCATCTCGTTCATTCCGCGAAGCAATGCCAGACCAGGACATGTGAGGCAAGGTTTGGACGATTGCGAAAATCATCAAATCAGGCGGCCCATGTAAGCGCATCGAAATGTGTAGGAAACATGATGGCGTCATGCATCCTCGCATGCTATCCGCCTGCGAGGATGCTCGGACGATAGCGCCACATGTGCTATACGTCATAGATCGTATATTCGGCGCGAATGCTTAGTCTTGAGGCAATGCTCGCGTAGGACACCTGCGAAGAACAAGACACCCACGAAGAAAAAGATCGGCTTTGAAACTCTCCATCAACGGCAGATTCCTGTCACAATCGCTCACGGGCGTGCAACGCTACGCTGCCGAAATCGTCAAAGCGATGGACCGCTTGCTCGCGAGCGGAGAGGCCCCGCAGCAACTGCTGGATGCAGAATGGCAGATCCTTGCGCCCCCGAATGCGCAGACGCTCGCCGGTCTTAGCCGTATTCAAATCAAGCAGGTCGGATCGCTGCAGGGACACGCGTGGGACCAGGTCGATCTGGCGCGTGCGGCCGCCGGGACGCGCCTCGTCAGCCTCGCCAACTCCGGACCGGTCCTCCACCGCGACCATCTCGTCGTGATCCACGATGCGCAGGTTTTCAGGCGGCCGGACTTCTTCAGCTGGCGCTACCTCGCTTTGCATAGGACGCTCGGCCATTTACTGGCGCGCACGGCAACGATCGCAACAGTTTCGACGTTTTCGCGCAACGAACTTGCCGACGTGCTGTCGCTCGATCCCGCTTCGATTCCCGTCATTGCGAACAGCGCAGAACATTTCGCGACCGTCGAGCCCGATGTCTCGATCATCGATCGACTGCATCTTGTACCCCATCAGTTCTTCCTCTTCGTCGGCTCGATGACGAAGAACAAGAACGTCGACACTGCCATTCGAGCGGCCGAGCGGCTCGGCCGCCCCGATTTTCCGCTGGTCGTCGTCGGCGGCGACAACAGCAAGGTATTTGGAGGCGGCGCCGCCGCGCAGAAAGCCGGAATCGTCATTGCGGGCCGCCTGAAGGACGAGGAGATCGCGGCGCTGTTCTCCCGGGCGACTGCGTTCGTGTTTCCGAGCCTCTATGAGGGCTTCGGGGTGCCCCCCCTGGAAGCCATGTTCTTCGCCTGCCCGGTCATTGCGAGTTCCGCCGATGCCGTGCGCGAGACCTGCGACGATGCTGCCGTCTATTTCGATCCGCTCAGCGCGGATGAGCTATCGGCCCGGATGCGCGAAAGAATTGAACTCAGCAGGATTTCGCCGGCGGAACAGGAGAAGCAGCGACAGCGACTGTCGACGTATTCCTGGGCCAAGTCCGCCGCAGCGATGCTCGAATTCCTTGCCAGACCCGCTTCCCACACCGCATCCGGCCGCACGGCACGATGACGCGGCCCAGATATTGCTGCTTAGAGGCGTTACACGCGCTGTCTGCAAGACCAAGGAAGGACTAACCGTTGTCCAGCGGCCTGAAAGTTCTGCATGTCGCCGAAACGGTCAGGGGCGGCATCGCTACCTACCTCAACGAGCTGCATCCGCATCAGAGCGCGAGCTTCGGACGTGGAAACGTCAATTATGTCGTTCCATCCGACCATCGCGGCGATCTGGTGAACATCGAGGATGATGCCGTCACCACGTTCCCGCGCGACGGCCGCAACGCGATCGGCCTGTTCCGCATGCTGTTTGCGACCATGCGCGCGGTCCGGCAGTTGCGGCCTGACATCATCCACCTTCACTCGTCGTTCGCCGGGCTCGTGGTGCGCCCGGTGCTCTGGCTCACCTATCGGCGGTCGCGCATCGTCTATTGCCCGCACGGATGGGCGTTCGGCCGCGAGACCGGCCGCCTCAGCCGCGATGTCACCAAGTTCACCGAGCTCGTGCTGTCGAAACTCACCCATCGCATCGTCTGCATCTCCGAAAGCGAGCGGACGGATGCAAAACAGGTCGGAATCGCGGACGATCGCCTGGTTCTTGTGCACAATGGGATTTCCAGGCAGCGCCCGGCGCTCGACGACAAAGGCGTGGCACCGTGGCGGTCTGACAAGATCAAGGTTCTCTTCATCGGCCGGCTCGACCGCCAGAAGGGGTATGATCTGCTGATCGAGGCGGCGCGCGCGCTCGGCGACAAGCTCGACGTGCGCCTGATCGGCGCCTCCGTCGTCAGCAAATTCCGCAGAAGCGACCTGCCGGCCAACATAACGTTTCTGGGCTGGATGAGCCGCAACCAGATCGAGGCCGAGCTCGAGCAGGCCGACATGGTCGCCATTCCCTCGCGCTGGGAGGCATTCGGCCTCGTCGCGATCGAGGCGATGCGCGCGGCCAAGCCGATCATCGCCTTCCGCATCGGCGCGCTGCCGGAGATCATCGAAGACAATGCAACCGGCGTGCTGTGCGACGAGGTTTCGGCCGAAAAACTGGTTGAGGGTTTTCAGCGCGCAACCAAGCTTGACCTGCCCGCGGTCGGCCGGGCCGGATATGAGCGCTTTACCCGCCTCTACGACATCGAGCAGACCCACCGTACCCTGAGCCAGGTCTATTCCGACGTGCTGCATGTTCGGGTCAGCGAATCCGGGCAGCGGACGAAGCTGCAATCCGACCTTCCGAACAATCTGCGATCGTAGCGACCGGCCGATCAGGCCAGCCGACGAGCCTCGTCTGGCGCGAATTCGGCGTCGATGACGCGCTTGTCCGAGAATGACCACGCGATTGCGAACATGACGATCATCGTGCAGACGAGAAGACCGGCCGCGAACAGCAGTGATCCGGTGTGCAACATCGTCTTCGCCTTCCCTTTTTGCTTGACCGACCACTAGCCGGATCAGGATTAGGAAGACCTTACGGGCACCAGCGCGACGCCAGCTTCCAAATCTAAGCGTTAATGGAGGCGGAATCCCGTCGCAGAAAAATGGTTGGTCCGATGCTCCGGCGAGAAAGTCGCTTGGGCGTCATGCCTGGCCGCAGGACGGCGAAAACACAACGCAAGGTCGGCCAAAATCGAATCCGATACTGGAAGTTTACGGCAATCGCGTCTCGCGACGATGCCGTCGCATGTCAAGTCCATCATCGCACACCGCTCACGTGTTCAACCCCAGCCTCAATCGTGACATCGATCTGTCACGTGTATGTCCAGTTCGCGAACTGCTTGTTAAAGAGGACGCTCCGCACAAAAATTAAACAGCGATTTGGGCGTGTTTCGAGGTTAACAAGTTGCAATAAGGTCACAGCCATAAGTGCTTTACCATAAAGTCGAAGAGGTAGCAGTGACTCCGCAGCACGATGGTTGGTACGGTGATTCCGATTTTAGATGAGTACGAGGGAATGCTGGTGGCTAAGGCCGAACGTTTTAGTTTTGATTTCGGGATTAGCCGAATCCTGGCTGTTGCTGCGATCAGCATCTCCCTGGCGGGTTGCGGAGGCTTCATTCCGTTAGACGCTCCGGATGCGGCCGCGACGCAAACAAGTGCAGCACTGGTAACCGAGCCGACCGTGCCGCTCGCCTATGCCCTGATGCCGGTCAATCCGGCGGTCCTGCAGGCGACCAACGCGTTCACGGACTCTTCCGGAAAGATCTTCTCCCGCCTCCCCGGCGGCAATTATCGCGACGTCACGATCGGCATCGGCGACATCGTCACCGTCACCGTGTACGAAGCGCAGGCTGGCGGCCTGTTCATTCCGCGCGAGGCGGGCGTGCGGCCGGGCAACTTCGTCGACATTCCGCGCCAGCAGGTAGACCAGTCCGGCAACATCAATATTCCGTACGCCGGTTCGATCAAGGTCTCGGGGCTGACGCCGCGCGCCGTGTCGAACATCATCCGCGAGCGCCTCAAGGACCGTGCCATCGACCCGCAGGCGGTCGTGAGCGTGGCGGAGCAGCGCGGCAACCAGATCAGCGTGCTCGGCGAGGTCAATTCACCGCAGCGCTTTCCGGTCGACCCGGGCGGCATTCGCCTGATGGGCGCAATCGCGCGCGCCGGCGGCCCGAAATATCCGTCGTACGAGAGCACGATCACGATCAAGCGCGAGGGCCGCACCTACAACGAGTCGATGTCCACGGTGGTGCATAACCCCAGCGAGGACGTGCTGCTCGCCCCCGGAGACGTGGTCTTCCTGACCCGCATTCCTAGGGTCTATATGGCGTTCGGTTCGACGCCTTCTCCGGGATCGATCGGCGGCACCAACAATCGCCGCTTCACATTCGAAAACGACAACATGTCGTTGGCTGAAGCGCTGGCAAAGGCCGGCGGTCTCGATGGCGCGCGCGCCGACTCTAAGTCCATCTACGTCTACCGTTTCGAACCGAAACCGCTGCTCGAGAGCATCGGCATCGCGGTTTCGCAGTTCCCGACAAAGACCGTCCCGGCTGTCTACAAGTTCGACATGAGCAAGCCCGACGGCTGGTTCCAGGCAGACACATTCAGAATGCGTGATCATGACGTGATTTCGGTGGCGGAATCGCCGTCAACCGAATTCATCAAGCTCATGAACCCGCTGAATGCAGCAACGACAAATGCGGGCAATATCAGCTCGGTGGTTGTGAACTCCCAGTGATCGCAGCGGCGGCCCGAACGAGCAGCTTCGTCAAATTCGAACCACATGAGGAAGCTATCTCGTTCGGCCAGTAGAGGAGCTGCGGATCGCAAGGGGTGACCGAGCCGAATGGAGTCGTCTTGAGTTGCCTACAGGGAGAGGTTGCCGTATCCATTGCGACAGCCAGCGGTGCGCGGCCGCTGACGGCCCGCGGCGTGGGCGGCCGCAGGTTCCTTGGCTGCCTCGGGTCGAAGGCGCGGACCAGCTATGGAACAGCATGCGCGGTGGGCGCAGCCGCATTGCCACCATTGGGGCAAGGCCCAGCCGTCCAGCCTCGCGATGACCTGCTCGCCGATGATCACGCCGCATATGGGCCGTCATCTGCCGATCTGGCCCGGATCGTTTTGCCGGTTGGTCCGTTGCCGGCAGGCGGGCCGCCAATTCAGGGTGCCTCTTGAAAATAGTCATCGTCAACACGCTCTATCCGCCGGAAATCATCGGCGGCGCTGAAGTATCCGTTTCGTTGCTCGCGGAGACGCTGGCGCAGCGCGGCCAGCAGGTATCAGTTGTCTGCCTTCAGAGGGGGCAGACACAAACCGTTGACGACCGCAACGGCGTGCGCGTCTACCGCGTGCCGCTGGACAACGACTATTGGCCGTTCGGCCAAGACGTAAAGCCGTCGTCGATGCAGCGCCTGAAATGGCACTTGCAGGATACTTGGAATCGCAAGGCCGCTGCCCGCTTCGCCGAGATTCTCGACATCGAAAAGCCAGATGTCGTCCACACTAATAACCTTACGGGGTTCTCAGTCTCGCTGTGGTCAGAGGCCAAGCGTCGTAACATCAGGATTGTGCACACGTTGCGCGATTATGCGCTGATCTGCAAACGGTCGACGCTGTTTCGAGTGGACTCGACCTGTATGAGGCGCTGCGCGGCCTGCACCGCCATGACCGTACCATACCGCCGAGCCTCGCGGATGGTCGATGCGGTCACATCCAACAGCCAATACGTGCTGGATCGTCACCTCGCGCCCGGCTATTTCACCGACATCCCCTGTCGCGTCATCTTCAATATTGCCGACACGACCAACCTCTCCGCGATGCCGGGGCCTGCCAGCGAAGACTTAGTCTTCGGTTATATCGGGCGCCTGGAGCCCGAAAAAGGCATCGACGTCGTCCTCAAGGCAGCGGAATTGCTTCCCGACGCCGGTTGGCAGCTCAAGATCGCCGGCAGAGGCCTCGAAGCCTATGTGAGCGAGATCAAGGCCCGCACACGAAACAAGCGCATACAATGGCTTGGCTTCACCAAATCGGCCGACTTCTACGCCGGCGTCGACGTCTGCCTGATCAGCTCGGTCTGGCCGGAGCCGCTGCCGCGGACGCTCATCGAGGCGATCGGGGCCGGCAAGGCCACAATTTGTACCACAGCCGGTGGAATACCGGAGATATCTGAGTTTTCTAATCTTGTAGGGAGTTATGAGCCGAACGACCACCAACGGCTCGCCGAACTGATGCAGGCGGGCATTCGCCAGACGGCTCGTTGGAAAAAGACGTCACCGGCCAGACCGGATTTTGCGGAAAAATTCACCCCCGATACGATCAAACGGCAATATTTGGAGATGTACGCCGGCGAGCCCGGGACATCTTCACAAGAATAAAGGGCTAAAAGCTGCAAGCACCAATGCCACAATGGATATTGAGAAACATTCTTAATGAAGGTCCTCGTTACCTCATCACTCTATCCGACCCCCGGCGCCCCTAAGGTCGTCGGCGGCGCTGAAATATTTGTGCGGCGGCTGGTCGAGAGCCTGGTCGCGGGTGGCGACAAAATCGAGGTGGTTCGTGCCGCGTCCGTGCCGGATCAAAAGGCAGAGCGACACAACGACGTCGACGTCTATTCCGCCCCGAGCCGAAACATCTATCTGCCGTTTACGGAGCAGCGAAGCGCGCCCGCACGTGGCATTTGGCACGCCATCGAAGACTGGCAGCGCACGGTGGACGTCGTGGGTGCCCGTCTCGATGCCTTCAAGCCCGATTTACTGCATTCCAACAATCTTTCAGGCCTTACGACGGCCGTGTGGAAGGCGGCGCGCGACCGGGGCGTCCCGGTCGTCCACACACTGCACGACTATTATCTGACCTGTCCCCGGTGCTCTCGCTTCTCCGGCGGCCGGGCCTGCAGGCACACCTGCTTCAGCTGCAAGCTGCTGACGGTCAACCGCGGCAGCGCAACCAAGCTGCTGAGCGCCGTAGTCGGCGTGAGCCAGCGAATCCTCGACATCCATACCGAACTCGGGTTGTTCGCGAACATCCAGACGCGGAAGGTCATTCGTCATGCATCTGCGCTGGAGCCGGTCGCGCCATCGGCCCCATCCGTTTCGAACGTTTTGAGGCTGGGCTTCATCGGCAGATTGACCGAAGAGAAGGGCATCTACAACCTGGTCAGGGCCGTCGGCTTGTTACCACCCAACTCCGTCCGGCTCGTCATCGCAGGAAATGCCACCGAGGAAATGAAGCAGGAGCTGAGAGATCTGGCGCCGAGCGCGGCGCTAGAATTCCTCGGCTTCGTCGCGCCGGAGAGATTCTACGAGCAGATCGACGTTGTCGTCATTCCGCCGATCTGGGAGGAGCCGGGCCCGATCGTCGTCGCCGACGCGCGGGCCGCCGGCAAGCCGTTTCTTGGAACGAAATTTGGCGGAATTCCGGAGGCCGTCGAACGCGGTGCAATCGGCTGGCTCACCGAACCAGATCCGAAGTCTCTCGCAGAGAGCATCAGCCAGCTCCTGTCGAAACCGGAAGAACTCGCTGCCATGGTCAAAGAACTTTCGCTGCAGACCAACACATACACGTTTGCGAGCGTCGTCGACGAGTATCGTCAGCTATTCGATGGCATCGTCAGCCGGCGGCAGCCGATATGAGAGCGATCTTGGCGCCAATGTGCCGATCGCAGGAAGCAGCGGTTTCGTGAGCTCTCGCGCATCGTGCCACACGGTTCTTGCGCAGGACCATTGCGGCCGGTTGCCAGCAAGTCGCGCACCACGCCCATGATCCGGCTGTTTGCCCTCGCGAGCTTCGTCTATCAAAGCGCAGCTGCGATTGTCCTCATTTTCGTCCTCAGCCATATCCTGGCGCCGGCCGAGTACACGACATTTTCTCTTGCACTCGCCTCGAGCCAATTCCTCTGCGTGCTGATGTTCGAGTGGCTGCAACTGGCGGGCGTCCGTTTCCTGGCGGCGGCGCATGGCGAAGAAGCCGCACGGCTGCGCTCGTCTCTGATCGCGGCGGCACTTCTGAGCGCAACATTATTGATCGGCGCCGGCAGTGCGGCTTCAATTGCGGGACCGCTCCCGCTCCAGGTGGTGGGCCTCGGCCTCACACTGGCCGTTCTCCAGGGCTTTGCCGACCTGAATCTCATGATGATCCGCGTGTCGGACCGGCTCGCGGCTGCAGCCGCGCTCCTGACGCTACGCGCGACCCTTTTGCTGGCCGCGCCCGTGGCGGGTGCACTGATGTTTGGCACCACTACTGCAACATTGGCCGGCGGTGTCCTCGGACAGACTGCCACCCTCGTTGTGGGATGGCTCGCTTACCGCCCTCCCCTGCAAAAGGTGACGTTCCACGTCTTGTTATCGACATGGCGGCATTTTGCCCGGTACGGAATTCCCGCCGCCGGTGCATCGGTCATCCATCTGTCGGTACCGGTCATGATGCGCTTTATCGTCATCAGTGGATTGGCGGCAGCGGGCCCCGCGGCGACAGCCGGATTCTCGATGGCGGTCGACCTGCTGCAACGCCCCTTTGCCGTAATCATCGCTGCGATCCACACGATCAGCTATCCGGACGTAGTCGCTCAGTTCGAACACAGAACCAAGCAGGAGAGCCGCGACGCAATTGGGCGATTCTACGACTTCATCCTCTGCACGACGATCGTCATGCTCGGCGGCCTCATCGGATTTCTTCCCGATGCCGGACGTCTGTTCATCCCCGCGGACGTGCTGACCAGCTTCCTGAGCTATGGCGCGGCGACCGCAGTCTTCTATTTTTTCCATGTCCATCTGCAGTCGACGCTCGCGGTCATCCCGCATCTGACGACATCCTCGGTCAGGCTGGTCGTCATCGCCGCCTGCCAATTGGCGCTGGTTTCGCTGTTCACGACGCTTGCCGTGGCGCGGAGCCTCTCTCCGGCCTCAGTGGTCACGAGCGCCACGATCGCAACGGGCGTCGTCACCATCCTCGGCAGTGGACCGGCGATCCGTAACCGCGCCACCCCGCGATGGTCCGTGGTTGCGGGCGCGACGGTCGCAGCCATGGTAATTGGAGCATCCGAGATGCTGCCGTCCGAGTCGCCAGTCTGGCTCGCCGCGAAGATCGCTATCGCGGCGGTTGCCGTCGCGCTGGTCGCGTGGCACGGCAATTTTCTGTCCGCGACAGGCGGCACGGACCTTCAGCGACGATCAAGGGACAAGTCGTAGATGCGGAGCGTTCGATCGACCATGGGCTCGACGCCGAAAACCTTCTGAGCCCGGGCGATGCAGTTCGCGGCCATGGTCTGACGTGTCGCAGGGTTCGTCAATTTCATGATAGCCTGCTCCAGCGCGGGCACGTCCTCGAACGGGACGATGAATCCGGTTTCGCCATCGACGATCTGGTCGGACGCGCCTCCGGTCGGGGTCCGAACTGGAACGAGGCCGGTCGCCATCGCCTCGACGATGCTCAAAGCAAATCCTTCGAACCGGCTCGGGAGAACGCAGGCATCGGCAGCCCAGAG
>Ga0209563_100628_pt1 | contig 11403 bp, 11 predicted proteins | sample AraplaCvi_mMF_r2_FD_184271 | JGI IMG/M metagenome (GOLD analysis project Ga0209563, IMG submission 184271) | Arabidopsis root microbial communities from North Carolina, USA - plate scrape CL_Cvi_mMF_r2 (SPAdes) (version 2) | ecosystem: Host-associated > Plants > Roots > Endosphere | place: USA... | reverse complement strand
TGCCGTTGCGCACGGGACGGCGGTCGGGGGTCGGAGCGGAAGGGGCGGGGGAGACGGAGGGGGTCGGGGCGGAGGCCTCGGCGGTGTCGGTCACGGGTGTCCTCAACGTGGTGGGGGCGGGAATGTCCCCCATCGTAAAGCGATATTCTTGAGAGGACGTTCAGGATTCGAGCATCGCGCGGTTGAGCGCCAGCAGCTGGTCGGTGAACAGGCGGGCGCCGCCCTGGGCGGGGTGACGGATCGCCGGCGCCTCGATGCCCGCCTCCGCGAGCGCACCCTGCGCCTTCCGTCCCACCGCGACCACGGTCCTGATGCCGAGCGCCTCGATCAGCTCCAGCGCTGGCGGCCCGCCGGCGCGCACCTCGGAGGAGCGCGGCGTGCGGTTGGTCAGCGGCTTCCCCGCGACGAACGGGTGGTGCGGGTACACGGGCCACGACAGCGGAAGCGGCCCCTGCCAGTCGGCCATCGTCTGCCAGAAGACACGGCTCGACGCCTCCCACGGCGCCTGCGGGTCGGGCGGGAGCTCCAGGCCCGGCAGCACCCCGGCCTCCACCTCGCGCACCGACGTGAACGGCACACCGGTCACCGTCATCCCGCGCCAGCCCGGCGCCTCGCCGAGCAGCAGGATGGGCGCGTGCGGGCGCTCCAGGTAGCGCCGGAGGTTGCGCTCCCTCCGTCGCCCCTCCTCGTCGTCGCCGTACAGCAGCTCGGCGTCGACGGGAACGGGCACCGCACGGACGAGGTCGAAGAAGCGGTCGAGCACCACCCCAGGCTACGGCCGCACCGCCACGCGCGGGTGCTCCGTGGCGGCGAGGGCTCGATCCACCTCCGCCAGCGGGAAGGTCTGCCCGACCTGCTCCGCGAACGGGTAGCGCTGCCACGCCCCGGCGAGGAAGGCGACCGCCTGCTCCAGGTGGCGCGGCGCGTAGTTGTGGACGCCGCGGATCGTCAGCAGGCGCCGCACCAGCTGCTCCGGCACGATCCCGAGCTCCGGCCCGGGCGACACCGACCCGACCAGGACGAGCACGCCGCCCACGTCGACCGCGGCCAGCAGCGTACGGACCGCGGACGGGTTGCCCGAGAGCTCCAGCGCGATAGTGGGCGCCGGTGCGCGGCCGCCCGCCTTCGCGAGCACTGCGGCCAGGCCCGACGGCGACCCGGCGGCGGCGCGCGGATCGGCGGCCCCGACAGCGCCGAAGGCGAGCGCCGCCTCGCGCCGCTCCGGCAGCGGATCGCTCACGACCACCCGCGCGCCGGCGTCCGTGGCCATCGCGGTCGCGGTGAGGCCGAGCATGCCCGCCCCGGCGATGAGCACGAGGGCGCCATCGACCGGCACGATCGCCGACGCCGCCTCCAGCGCGGCGGCGACGGTCGCGGTGGAGCACGACGCGGGCGCGAGCACCTCCGCCGGGATGTCGTCGGGCACCCGGACCAGCGGCGTGCCGTCGAGGATGTGCGTGTGCGTGGCGAAGCCGCCGGACAGCTCCCAGCCGCGCCGCATCCGCTCGTGCCCGTACTTCTGCAGGCTCGTGCACTTCTGCGGGAGGCCGCGGCGGCAGCGCACACAGCGCCCGCATGGTACCGCCACCGACCAGACCACGCGCTCCCCCAGCGAGACGCGGTGGCCGTCGGTCGTCTTCGCGCCGCCGCGGCCCAGCGCGACGACCCGGCCGACCTGCTCGTGGCCGAGCACCAGCGGCGCCGGCGCCTGCCGGTGGCCGAGCACCGTATGGACGTCGGATCCGCAGACCGTGGCGAGCTCCACCTTCACCAGGGCGTCGCCCGGGGCCAGCCGCACGCCCGGCACGGCGACCGCCTCGTGCGCATGCCCCTCCCCCGGCCACACCATCGCCGTCGCCGACGGGTACACGCTGACCCCCATCCCCAGGCGCGCCGGCGGCTCGACGACGCGCGGGGTCACCGCCTTGACCGTCACCGGGCGCCGGGCCCCTCCGCGGCGCCGGCGCGGCCCGCGGCGGCCGAGCGGGAGACCGCATCCGCGGCGTTGTAGCCGAGCAGCTCGGGCAGGTCGGCGACGCTCGGCAGCACCGCATCCGCTCCCGCTTCGAGCAGCGTCTCCTCGTCGTGGGCGCCGGTCAGCACGCCGACGACGAGGCCCGCACCCGCGGCGATGCCCGAGCGGATGTCGCTGGCGGTGTCGCCGACGACGACCATGCCCTCGACGCTGGTTGCGCCGGTGCGCAGCAGCGCGGTCAGCGGCAGGTCGGGGAACGGCCGTCCGCGGCCCGCCTCGGCCGGGCTCAGCGTGACGTCGGCGAGGTCGCCCCAGCCGAGCGCGTCGAGCACCGCATCCTGGGTGCGGCGGGAGAAGCCCGTGGTCAGCGCGACCTTCACACCCGTGGCACGGAGCAGGCGGACGAGGTCCTCGGCGCCCGGCACGGCGCTCAGCCCCTCCGTGGCGGCGAGGTCGGCGTAGGCCGACTCGAAGACGGCGTTGGCGTGCTGCGCCTGGTCCTCGTCGCCGGTGAGCGCGCGGAACACGGCGATCTTCGACTGCCCCATCGTCTCGCGCACGTAGTCGAGGGCGGACTCCCGCTCGGCCGGCGTTGTGCCGATGCCGGCGACGTCGGCGGCGCGCTCGAAGGCCCGCTCCACGAGGCCGTCGTCGACGACCGTGGTGCCCGCCATGTCGAGCACGACGAGCTCCAGGTCGGCGAGGTCGCCCTCGTCGCGATCGCCCTCGTCGGCGGCGTCCTCGTCGAGGCCGTCGTCGAACGCGTCCCACTCCTCCTCGGAGACGGCGCCGGCCGCCTGCGCGGGGGCCGCGTCCGGGGTCACATCGTCGAACTCGCTGGTGAGCGTTCCGTCGGGGGTCATGGTGGTGCCTTTCGTTGCGGTCGGACTAGCGGTCGCGGGCCGGGCCCGCGGAGATGAGGGAGCGGGGCGCGCCCGCGAACAGGTCGTCGACGACGCGGTCGGCGAGCCCGAGGCCGGTCGTCATCCCGATGCCGGTCGTCACCGAGACGACGCGGACGGAGGGCGCGGGCGACGCGACGAGGAACTCGTCCGGGGCCGAGGCGTACACGCCCTGCCAGCGCTCCCGGATGCGCAGCGCGGCGGTGCCGAACAGCTCCCGCGCCTGCTCCAGCAGCAGCTCGAACGCCGCCTCGGACTGGAACGGCGGCACGTCGGCATCGCGATAGTGCGTGTCTCCCACGATGAGGGAGCCGTCCGGCCGCTGGCTGTACATCTGGTTGACGTCGAGGGCGGCGAGCGCCGGCTGCTCCGCCGCGAGGCGCTCCCGCAGGGCACCGGCGCTCGGCGTCTGCGCGAACCCGGAGTAGCGCACGAGCGACCACCCGGTGAGGAGCGGCGCGGAGAGCGGACGGTCGAGCTCCGCCTCCACGAGCATCATGTCGAGGCCGCAGCGCCGGATGCCGTGGTCCTCCGCGAGCCCCGGGAAGAGCTGGTCCACGTCGTGGTTCACGGCGACGACGACCGCGTCGGCCGTCACCCGGCCACGGGTGGTGTGCACCCGTCCCGTCTCGACGCCCATCGCGGCCGTCTGCCAGAAGAAGTCGACGCCGTGCGCGTCGAGCCAGCGCGCGATCGCCGCCGCGGCCTCCCGCGGGTCCACCTGCAGGTCGGCGGGGAGGAACGCGCCGCCCACGGCGACACCCTCCGCGACGGGCACCCGCTCCCGCACCTCGGCCGGGGTGAGGATGCGCACGTCCTGATCGCCGCGCCGCTGCCGGAACTCCTCCAGCACTGCCAGCTCGTCCTCCGCCCGGGCGACGACGACCGTGCCCGACTCGCGCAGCCAGAAGCCCGCCTCCGGCGCGAGCGTCAGCCACAGCTCGCGCGCCAGCTCGGCGTACGCCCGGGCCTCGCCCTCCTGCCCGGTCACGCACAGGTGGCCGAAGTTGCGGACGGACGCGCCGCTGATGCCCGACGCGCGGTCCACCACCGCGACGGTGAGGCCGCGGCGCAGCGCGGCGACGGCGGTCCCGAGACCGACGATGCCCGCGCCGACCACCGCGAGGTCGTAGTGCCTGCCCATGGTGTGCCCCTCTCCTGCTCTCCGTGACGCGCCGCGCCTCAGCGCAGCGCCCTCCGCATCCACACGGCCAGGCCCTCGACGAGGAAGACGGTGGCCATGATGACGAGGACGAACGCGAACACCTCGTTGTACGCGGAGACCCGCGCCGCGTTGTTCAGGTAGAAGCCGATCCCTCCGCTGCCGACGACGCCGAGCACGGTCGCCGCCCGGATGTTGCTGTCGAACAGGTAGAAGCTGTGGCCGACGAAGGCGGGGACGCTCGGCGGCACGGTCGCGGCCGAGTACACCTGCAGGCGGCGGGCGCCGACGGCGGTGAGCGCGCGCTGCGGACCGGCAGGGACCTCCTCGATGGAGTCGGCGAAGAGCTTCCCGAGCAGGCCGACGCCGCCGAAGGCGAGCGCGAAGACGGCCGCCGTCGGGCCGAGGCCCGTGATGATGATGAGCACGATCGCCAGCACCAGCTCCGGCACGCCGCGCACGGCGACCAGCAGCGTCCGGAAGCCGTTGCGGGTGACCGGCCCCGGCGCGACGTTGCGGGCGGCGAGCGACCCGATCACCAGCGAGAAGACCAGGCTGACGACCGTCGCGGCGAGCGCGATGAGCACGGTGTCGCGCATGGCGACCGCGATCTGCTCCACGGTGTACGGCTGGAAGGTCGGCGGCCAGAAGTGGATGAGGCCCAAATTGCGCCAGAAGGTCAGGAAGTCGCCCCAGTGGATCTGGGCGATCCAGAACGAGCCGAGCACCACGATCGCGAGCACGGCGACGGAGATCGTGTTCTGCACCCGGCGCTGCTCGCGCGTGCGAGGCCTCCCGCCGCCGAGCATCGCCCGCCGCACCGACGAGGAGACCACCTCCATCACCACGCACAGCGCGAACATGACGAAGGCGAGCGCGATCGCGGTGCGGTAGTCGAGCGTCGCCAGCGCGCGCCACATCTCGTAGCCCAGGCCGGCGACGCCGACGTAGCCGAGGATGATCGAGCCGCGCAGATTGATGTCGTTGCGGTGCAGCACCGTCGCCACCCAGCTGGGCGCCACCTGCGGCAGCACGCCGGAGAAGAACTCCTGCGCCCGGCTCCCGCCCGCCGCGCGGATGGCGAGCCGCGGGCCCTCGTCGATCTGCTCGATCGCGTCGGCGAACAGCTTCGAGATCATCCCGATCGAGTGGATGCCGATGGCCAGAATGCCCGGGAGGGTGCCCAGCGTGAACAGCACGGCGAAGACCATGGCGAGCACCACATCCGGGATGGAGCGGGTCGCCACCGTGATGAAGCGCCCAACCCACTGCAGGCTGCTGTGCGGCGTCGTGTTCGACGCGGCGATGAACGCCACCGGCACCGAGAGCAGCGCCGCGAGGAGGGTGCCGAGGATGACCATGCCGAGGGTCTCCCCGATCGCCGGCCAGAGCACCTCCGGCGGCGGGAAGTGAAGCGGGAACGCCCGCTGCAGGAACGCCTCCGCCTGGGGGAGGCTGCGCTCGAAGGTCTGCAGGCTCACCCCGAGCAGGGGGAACGCGGCGACGCCGAGCACCAGCAGGGCGAGCAGCACGGCCACGGCGGCCGTGCGCGAGACGGAGGGGCGGGGACGCCGCAGCGGTGCCGGCGTCGCGACGGGGACGGTGGCCATCAGAGGTGCGGGACGGGGACGTCGACGAGCTCGGTCGCGATCGCGGCCAGCTCGCTGGTGGTGGTCGCGACGCGACCGTAGATCTCCATCACCTGCGCCTTGTCGAGCCCGTCCGTCGGAGTGTCGAGCACGACGCTCCCGTGGCGCAGGCCGACGATGCGGTCGCCCCAGCCGAGGGCGAGATCCACCTGGTGGAGGCTGCACACGACGGTGAGACCGTCGTCCAGCGCGATCTCGCGGATCAGGCTCATGACCTGCTCGCTCGACTCCGGGTCGAGGGAGGCGACGGGCTCGTCGGCGAGCAGCACCTCCGGCTCCTGCATCAGGGCGCGGGCGATCGCGACGCGCTGCTGCTGGCCGCCGGAGAGGGTGTCCGCGCGCTGGTACGCCTTGTCGGCGAGGCCGACCCGCTCCAGGTGGGCGAGGGCGCGACGGCGCAGCGGCGCCGGGTAGCTGAAGACGCCCAGGCGCGGACCGCGGAGGGTGGCCAGGGCACCGGTCAGCACGTTCTCGAGCACGGTCAGCGGGCCGACCAGCTCGAACTGCTGGAAGATGAAGCCGACCCGGGACCGGAGGGCGCGAAGCCCCCGGCCCTTCAGCCCCGGGACGGACTGGCCGAGCACGCGCACGTCGCCGCTCGTCGGCAGCTCCAGCCCGTCGAGGTGCCGCAGCAGCGTCGACTTGCCGGAGCCGGAGAGCCCGAGGAGGACCACGATCTCGCCGCGGTCCACGGTGAGGCTGACATCGTCGAGGGCGGTGGTCTCGGCGAACCGCTTGGTCACGCGGGTGACCTCGACGGCGCGTGCAGTGTCGGACATGGGCCCCTCATCGCTCGAACGGCTGGCGTGCCGTCAGGCTAGGAGCCGGGGGCGACGGAGGGCGCAACCACCGGTAACGGCCGGGTGAACGCCGGACGACGAACCGCCCGCCCCGGGGGCCCGGGACGGGCGGTTGGTCAGCGTCGGCGCTCGCCGTTCGTGCGGCCGCTCGGTGCCCGAACCGCTAAAACCATCCAGGCGATCGCCACAGCGATCACCATGCCGAGCGAAACGAAGGTGAAAGCCTGGGGCACGTTCGGCACGGTGAGAGTGATCACCCCCGTGGATACCGCGAAACCGAACACCGACCATGCCACGAGCGAGAACGGTGCGCGGGTGAGGACCGTCCAGTACGGATTTCGCATCCTGATCTCCTCACCGGTCAGGCGTAGCAGCCGACATACACCAGATGTGTGGTGGTCGGTAATCCGGCGCGAGCGGTGCGCACGCCGATGCACTTCTTGTTCGCGAGCGCGATGCTCGCCATCGCCGCACCGCCCACGAGGAGCGCTACGCAGATGGGTGCAGCGGGTCCGGCCGCTCCGCACGCGATCGCGCCGCCACCGCCTTGTGCGACGATGCTGGTCTCTGTGCGCGTCAGTTCGAGAGTGCACCACAGCAGGTCGCAGGCGAGCCGGGGATCAGCGACCACCGGATACACCGCACCGGCGTGGTCGACGTGCTGTACAACCACGTCGCCTTCGAGGGTGTACGAGGTCGCCACTGGCTTGCCGTCGGCGGCGATGGCCCAGGGTGCGTGTATCGCGTTCAGAAGCGTGCCACGTGCGTCTTTCACCAGGACCATTCCGTCTGCGGCGCTTTCCAGGATGGCCGGCTCGGCGTCCGCGGTGATGCGGAAGCGGTACTCGGCGGGCGCGTCCTCGCTATCGATGACGACATACCCGGCATTCGCAGCGCTTCCTTCTCCGGTGACCGCGTAGGCGAAGTTGCCGCTCTCGTCGCTGTACACAACCGCGGCTCCTCCGCTCGCCAGTGAGCCAGGTGCATCTGTGTCCGGCTTCAGCCCCACCGACGTGGCGCCAGACCCCACGACCACACCGGTATCGACTGCCAGATCACCCTTGACGCTTCCGTCGGACGCCAGAAGGTTCAGGCCGCCGAGGGCACTCACCGTGTCATCCGTTTCGCCGGCTTCCGCGGCTCGCGCGGGTGCGGCTATCGCAATCGCGACCGTCGCCGCCGTGAAGATCGCCATCGCCAGGACAGCCTTTCGGCCCAGTGTCCGCATAGTGGGCATCCGAGTTCCCTTCGTCACACATTGCGCGGCCACATTGCGCTCGCAGCCGTGATGCTTCTTCGCATCAACAACACTCGTATGATATTTGAATCTGTGTGTAAGAATCAACTTCCTGAACGCCGGACGGACGGCCGGTGCGCTCGATGCGAGGATGGTGCCCATGCAGCTGGACGCCTACGGACCCGACGGCGCCGCGAAACGGGCGGAGCTCGTCCACTCGGTGTACTCGGCCGAGTATCCGCCCGGGCCGGAGTTCGACGCCTGGCGCGACGGCCTGTGGGCACGACACCGCGGCCGGCCGGGGTTCCGGCTCCTCGTCGCCCGCGACGGGTCAGCTGTCACCGGCATCGCCTGGGCCTACATCGGGGACCGGGGTCAGTACTGGTCGGATGCCGTCGCCGCATCGATCCCTCCCGCGACAGCCGATGCGTGGGTCGGCGGGCACCTCGAAGTGGTCGAGCTGATCGTGGTCCCCGAGTTCTGGAGGCGCGGCGTGGGCCGGGCGCTCCTGACCGCGCTCGTGGACGGGACGTCCGCGGACCGGGCGCTGCTCACCGTACGGGACACCGCGGGGCCGGCCCGAGCGCTGTACCGCAGCCTCGGCTGGCGGGAACTGGGGCGACTGGGCTCGGAGCTGACCGTCATGGGTCTCGACCTGCGCCGGCCCTGATGGGCACCGAGCGCCGGACGACGAACCGCCCGCCCCGGGGTCCGGGACGGGCGGTGCGGTGACGTGCGGTGCTGTGACCTAGCAGGCGGTCACTTGGGCTGGCACTGCGTGGCCTTCGTGACCGTGCAGATGTCGCGGATCTGGTCGTAGTACTTGTCGTCGACCGGGCTGAACGCGTAGAAGGTGGCCTTGAAGCCGTCGGAGTCGGCGTTCTTGATCCCGGCCTTCTGGATGTCGTCGATGGTGACCTTCGAGAGCTTGTCGCTCAGCGTCTTCTTGAGGTCGTCCGGCAGCGTGGTCGAGAACACCATCGGTGCACCGGGGACCATCGTCTTGGCGACCACTTTGAGACCGGGCTGCGCCTCCACCGCGGAGTCCTCGGCGAAGCCGGCGTCGCATTCGGCCCCCTGCGAGACCTTCAGAGCGGAGGCGTCGTGCTTGCCCGCGAACACCGGCGTGATGTCCTTCTGCGGGTCGATGCCGGCCTTGATCAGGTTGTAGGTCGGGAAGAGGTAGCCGGAGGTGGAGCTGGGGTCGACGAAGCAGACCTTCTTGCCCTTGAAGTCGGCCAGCTTGGTGATGGTGGACTTCTCCGGCACGATCGCCTCGGAGTAGTAGCCGGGCTTCTGGCCCTCCGTGGTGATGATCGAGGCGAACGGCTCGATCTTGGCGCCGCCGTTCGTGGCGGTCACGTAGGTGAAGCCGGAGAAGCTGGCCACGTCGATCTGGCCGGCGATGGCCGCCTGGATGAGCGCGGTGTAGTCGCTGGACTCGCGGTACTCCACCTTCTTGCCGGTGATCTTGGCGATGTAGTCGGCGATCGGCTGGTAGTTGGACTGCGTGTTCACGGTGTCCGGGACCACGCCGAAGACGAGCGTGTTCGAGTCCTTGGCGAACGTCGCGGCGGCGGAGCCGGACGCGCCGTCGGTCGACGCCGCGCCGGCGGGGCCGCTGCACGCGGCGAGGCCGAGTGACAGCACGAGCGCCGCGCCGACGGCGAGCGCCTTGGTGAGGGAGAGCTTCATGGGTGACCTTCCAGGTGAGGGATGTCGGGCGGACCGCCGCATCCCGGCCGGTCACGCTCCGACGGCACGCTAGGGAGGCCAGTCGACGCCGCGGGCAACCCGCGGTTACGGGGCTGTAAACGTTCCGTGCGGGGGCCGGCCACTCAGCACGCGACGCCTGTTGCAGATTGCGGACGGTCGGCGCAGAATTGCAGCATGGCCGATGGTGACAACGCCCGCGAGTTCGATCCCGACATCGTCACGGACTTCCGGGAGCGGATGTCGTACGGGTCGTACCTCGACCTCGGGACGCTGCTGAGCGCGCAGCGGCCCGTGAGCCGGCCGCCGCACCACGACGAGCTGCTGTTCATCGTCCAGCACCAGACGACGGAGCTGTGGCTGAAGCTGGTGCTGCACGAGCTGGAGTCCGCGCGCGACCTGCTCCGCGCCGACGATCTCTCCCCCGCGCTGAAGCGCATCGCACGGGTGAAGCACATCCAGCGCACGCTGACGGAGCAGTGGTCGGTGCTCGCCACGCTGACGCCGACGGAGTACGCCGAGTTCCGCGGGTTCCTCGGCAACTCGTCGGGCTTCCAGTCGTACCAGTACCGCGCGGTCGAGTTCGTGCTCGGCAACAAGAACCGGCGGATGCTGAGCGTCTTCGAGAGCGACCCCGACGCCCACGCCCTCCTGGCGGAGTTGCTGGAGGCGCCGAGCATCTACGACGAGTTCCTGCGCTACCTGGCCCGCGCGGGGTTCGCTGTTCCCACGGCTCTGCTGGAGCGGGATGTGACCCAGGCGCACGTGTTCACGCCCGAGCTGGTCCCGGTGTTCCGAGAGATCTACGAGCACGCGACCGACCACTGGCGCGAGTACGAGGCGTGCGAGGAGTTCGTCGATCTGGAGGACAACTTCCAGCTGTGGCGGTTCCGCCACCTGAAGACGGTCCAGCGCACCATCGGGATGAAGACCGGCACCGGCGGATCGAGCGGCGCGGCCTTCCTGCAGAAGGCGCTGGAGCTCACGTTCTTCCCCGAGCTGTACGCCGTGCGTACCGAGATCGGGAGCCCGGCGTGACCGAGCCGCACGCCGCCGACTCCGCCGCCGCTGCGGACCCCGCTCCCGCCGCCGACCCGGCCCGCGCCCAGGCACAGGCCCAGGCACAGGCCCAGGCCCAGGCCCAGGCCCCCGCCTACGTCACGGTCGACGCGGTCTGGACAGGGCACCGCTTCCTCGGCGAGACCACCTTCCGCAGCGACGGCGAGCGCCTGCACCCGGTCGACCCGGACGACGTGCCGCACCGCCGCGGCGGCACCCACCACCTCCGCATCGACGGCACGCTCTTCCCGCGCCTCACCGACCATCACACGCACCTCGGCCTCACCGACCAGCCGGCCGTCTTCGCCGGAGGCATCACCCACGCCATCGACCTCGGCTGGGTGCCCGAGATCGCGGCGGGATGGCTGACCGACGACCTCACGCGTCCCGCGGTCGGCATCGTCGGTTCGCTCCTCACGTGCAGGGGCGGCTACCCGGTCAACGCCGGGTGGGGGCCGCCGGGCTCCTCGACGGAGGTCGGCGGCGAGCGGGAGGCGCGGCGGGCGGTGCGGGCGAATGTCATGCTGGGAGCCTCCCGCATCAAGGTCACCCTCAACACCGAGGCCGGCGAAACTGTGGACAACCGCGTCCTGCTCGGAATTGTGAGGGAATCCCACGCGCAGGGCGTCCCGGTCACGGTGCACGTCCAGGGCGACGGCCAGACAGCGCGGGCGGTCGCCGCGGGCGCGGACCAGCTGGCGCACACCCCGTTCACCGAGCGACTGGACGACGACCTGATCGCGGAGTGCGTGCGGCGCGGCGTCGGCTGGGTCACCACCCTCGACATCCACGGCTGGGGAGAACCGACCGAGCAGCACCGCATCGCGTCCGACAACCTGGGCCGGTTCGCGCGCGCCGGCGGCCGCATCCTGTACGGCACCGACCTGGGCAACGGCCCGCTCGCGG
>Ga0209563_100627_pt1 | contig 11417 bp, 7 predicted proteins | sample AraplaCvi_mMF_r2_FD_184271 | JGI IMG/M metagenome (GOLD analysis project Ga0209563, IMG submission 184271) | Arabidopsis root microbial communities from North Carolina, USA - plate scrape CL_Cvi_mMF_r2 (SPAdes) (version 2) | ecosystem: Host-associated > Plants > Roots > Endosphere | place: USA... | reverse complement strand
TCCACGGTCGAGATCCCGGTCGCCGCCCAGGCGGGGCTCACCGTCGTGAAGGAGACGACCACCGCCACAGTCGAGACGCTCGGGCAGCGCATCCCGTACACCTTCCGCGTCACCAACACCGGCACCGTCACCCTCACCGGGATAGCGGTCACCGATACGGTCGCCGCCCCGTCCCTTCCCGGCGACCTCACGGCCGTGAGCTGCCCGGCGACCGTTCTCGCGCCCAGCGCGGACATGACGTGCACGGCGGAGTACACCGTCAGCCAGGCCGACCTCGACAGCGGGAGCGTGGGCGACACGGCCACCGCCACCGGCCTCCCGCCCGCGACGGCGGCCGACCCGGACCCGGCACCGATCGACGCACCGCCGTCCACGGTCGTGCTCGCGGTGGGTCCGCTGCCGGCCCTCACCGTGGCGAAGGCGAGCACGACGCAGACCATCGCGCGGGCGGGCCAGATCGTCCCGTACACGTTCACGGTGGCGAACCCGGGCCTCGTGACCGTGACCGGGATCACCGTCGCCGACACGGTCGCCGCACCCTCCGATCCGTCCGGCCTCTCCCCGGTCGTCTGCCCGGCGACCGAGCTGGCACCGGGATCGTCGATGGAGTGCACCGCCGCCTACACGACGACACAGGCCGATGTGGACAGCGGGGCCGTCGCCGACACCGCCTCCGCGTCCGGCGCCTCCCCGGGCGGCACGCCGGTCGACGCGCCCGACTCGACCGTCGCGATCCCCGTCGACGCGAGTGCCGGCCTCACCGTCGTCAAGTCGTCGACCACGACGGAGATCGCCGCCGCCGGTGAGACCGTGCCGTACCGCTTCACCGTGACCAACACCGGCGCCGTGACCCTGACGGGGATCGCGGTGACCGACACGGTCGCCGCTCCGTCCGACCCGGCGAACCTCACTCCGATCGACTGTCCGGCGACCACCCTGGCGCCCGCCGCGACGATGGAGTGCACCGCCGAGTACACGACGACGGCCGCCGATGTCGACCACGGCACGGTCTCCGACACGGCGTCGGCGAGCGCGGCCGCCGCGGACGGCACCGCGGTGCTCGCGCCCGAGTCGACGGTCACCCTGCCGGTCACCGAGGAGCTGGCCCTCGCGCTCGTGAAGTCGACCACCACCACGGCGATCACCGGGGCGGGACAGGTCGTGCCCTACACCTTCACCGTTCAGAACACCGGCAACCGGACGCTGACCGGGGTCACCGTGACCGACCGCGTCGCGCCGCCCTCCGACCCGGCCGCCCTGTCGGCGATCGACTGCCCGGCCACCACGCTCGCCCCCGGGGCTTCGATGGAGTGCACCGCGACATACCAGGCGTCGCAGGCGGATGTGGATGCCGGCGCAGTGACCGACACCGCCTCCGCCACCGCGACCGGCCCCGGCGGCGCGACCGTCACGGCGCCGGACTCCGAGGTGACGGTCGCCGTCGACAGCACGCCGGGGCTGGAGGTCGTGAAGGCCTCCACGACCGGCTCCGTCACGGCGGTCGGGCAGCAGATCCCGTACACGTTCACGGTGACGAACACCGGCAACACCACGATCTCGGACATCGCCGTCATGGACACGGTGGCCGCCCCCTCCGACCCGGCGAACCTGACCGCGCCGTCCTGCCCGCAGACGAGCCTCGCGCCCGGCGCGAGCATCGTCTGCACGGCCGCCTACACCGTCACGCAGGCCGATCTCGACAATGGCAGCGTCGCCGACACCGCCGCGGCGACCGGGACCGACCCGGACGGCGCCGCGGTGACCTCGCCGCCCAGCGGAGTCGTCGTCGGTGTGGACCAGCGCCCGGCGCTGACCCTCGTCAAGTCGGCGACGCGCTCCGGCGATCCCTCCACTCCGCTCGCCGTCGGCGAGAGGGTCCGGTACACCTTCGTGGTCACGAACACGGGCAACGTCACCGAGGAGGCGCCGACCATCGACGAGACGGCATTCACCGGAGCAGGCCCGGCTCCCGCGGTGACGTGCCCCGCCGGAGCGCTGCCTCCGGGCGCCCAGGTGGTGTGCACCAGCGACCCGTACATCGTGCTCCCCGCCGACGCGGCCGCCGGCCGGATCGACAACACCGCCGTCGCGACCGTCCCGCCCGTCGGGGGCACGCCGGTGAGTTCGCCGCCCTCCTCGTTCGACGTGCCGTTCGTCCCCGCCCCCGAGCTCCAGCTGATCAAGTCGGTCAGCCCGACGGTCGTCACGGCGGCCGACGGGGACGTGCAGTACACCTTCGAGGTCACCAACACCGGCAACGTCCCGGTGGATGCGCTCGCCATCGACGAGGTCGCGTTCTCGGGCACGGGCGTGGTGCCGGAGGCGACCTGCGCGGCGGGCGAGCTGCTGCCGGGCCAGCGGACCACCTGCACCGCGCCGTACGCGGTCACCCAGGCGGACATGGATGCCGGGGTGATCGACAACACCGCCCGCGCGAGCGCCCAGACCGAAGACACGACCCACGCACCCGTCGCCTCCAACGACTCCAGCGCCCTGGTCGCCGCCCTCGACGCCCCGGCCCTCACGCTCGCCAAGACCGCGACGCCGAGCGTAGTGCACACGGCGGGCGAGACCGTCACCTTCCGGTACGTCATCGAGAACACCGGGAACGTCACGCTCCTGAACCCGTCGATCGTCGAGTCCGCCTTCACCGGCACCGGCACCCTCCCGCCGGCCGACTGCCCGGCCTCCCTCGCACCGGGGGCGACCGGCGAGTGCACCACGAGCTACACGGTGACGCAGGCCGACATCGACGCGGGGACGGTCAGCAACACCGCGACCGCGCACGCCGAAACCGCCGCGGGCGCGGGGACGGACAGCGATCCCGCCACCGCCGCATTCACCGTGACGCAGGCTCCGGCGGTCGCGATCGTGAAGTCCGTCGCGATCGATCACGACACCGCGATGTACACCTTCGTCGTCACCGACACGGGCAACACGAGTCTCACCGGCATCCAGGTGACCGAGACGGGATTCACGGGCACCGGGGCCGCCCCCACGCCGGACTGCCCGGATGTGACCCTCCAGCCGGGCGAGTCGGTCACCTGCACGGCGCAGTACCAGCTCACCGCGGCCGACCGGGAGGCGGGGATGCTCGGCAACACCGCCGCCGTGACGGCGGCCGGCCCGGGCGGCGCGGCCGTGGACGGCCGTCCGTCCACGGCGGAGGTCGAACTCGCCGGAGGGTCCGGCGGCGGCTCGTCCACCCCGCCCGCCGCGCCCGGGAACGGCTCGGGCACCGGCCTCGCGGCGACGGGCAGCGCGCTGCCGACCGGGCTCGCGATCGCCGCCGCCCTCCTCCTCTTCTCCGGAATCGCCGCCCTCTCCGTCGTCGCGGTCCGCCGCCGACGGCGCCAGGAGGGCCGGTGACGACCGCCGGAGGAACCGCCCGGCCCGCCGGGACCCGCACCGCACGAAAGGAAAACGACATGCGCCCGAACCGCCCCGTCCCCTCTCCGGCTCGGAGACTCCTCACCGTCGCCGCGCTCGCGGCAGGCACCGCCCTGCTGGCCGCCGGATGCACGGCCGCACCGGGGACCGCCCCGACCGGCACCCACACCTCCACGCCCGTCGCCGTCGCGGGCCTTCCCACCGGCGTCCGCCAGGCCACCGCCGTGCCGACCGACGTCCCCAACACCCCGGGGCTGCGTCACGACGTGACCGTCGCCTCCTGCGGCAAGACGGACGGCGGCTGGAAGGCTTCAGGAACCGCCGCCAACCGCGGCGACTCCGCGCACAAGTACCGCATCGCGGTCTTCTTCACGACCGACACCGGCACGGTCATCGGCACCGGTGACACCACCGTGACCGTGAAGCCGGGCAAGAAGGGGGACTGGACCGTCACGTCGAAGCTCACGCCGGCGCCGAAGACGGTCTGCGTGCTCCGCGGGGTCGGCTGACCGGGACCGCGCCGGGCGGGTGGCGCTTGGCCGCTGTCGGCGGTGGGCGATAGCGTGCAAGCATGAGCGACACAGTGGTCCGGCCGGTCGACGACGCCGCCTGGAGCGACCTCGAGACGGTGTTCGGCGAGCGGGGCGATGCGGCCGGGTGCTGGTGCCAATGGTTCAAGGTCCCCGGCCGGCAGCGCGACGCGCTGTCGGTCGAGGACCGGCGCGACCGCCTGCACGACCAGGTGGCCTCCGGCTCCCCGGGCGTCCTGGCCTGGATCGACGGCGAGCCGGTCGGATGGGCCGCCGTCGAGCCGTACTCGGCCTACCCGAACCTGGCCCGCTCCCCCATCAGCAAGCGTCTCGCCGACGACCCCGCCGACCCGTGGGCGGTGACGTGCTTCGTGGTGCGGACCGACTTCCGCAAGCAGGGCGTCGCCCGTTCCCTGCTCGACGGCGCGGTCGCGCACGCCGCGGCCCAGGGCGCCGACGTGATCGAGGGGTACCCGGTCGACCCGGAGGTGCGCCCGTCGCTCAGCAGCGCCGAGCGCTACCACGGCACCGTCTCGCTGTTCCGCGACGGCGGCTTCGAGGTCGTCCGCCGCCCGAGCGCGACCCGCGCGATCATGCGGCGAACGCTCTGACGCGGGGAGGCCGGTCCGTCGCGACGCCACCGGTAAGCTCGATCGGGTGAGCTCCACCCGTCGCGACCGCCTCGTCGGCGCGGGCACCCAGGTCGCGACGGAGATCAGCATCAACTACGGCTCGTCGCTGGCCGGGCTGCTCATCCCGGTGGTCGGATCGATCGTCGTCGTCGCCGCGCGACAGGTGGTCACAGCCGCGGTCGTGCTGCCGTTCTACCGGCCTCGGCGCGCCGAGCTGACCTGGCGCCGGCTCTGGCCCGCACTCGCGCTCGGGGTCGTCCTCGCGGCGATGAACCTCAGCTTCTACGAGGCCGTCGGCCGGCTGGGGCTCGGGATGGCCGCGACCATCGAGTTCCTCGGACCGTTCGCGCTCGCCCTGGCCGGGTCGCGACGCTGGCTCGACGCCGGCTGCGCGGTGGCCGCCGCCGCGGGCGTCGTGCTGCTGACCGCCACCGAGGGGGCGGTCGACCCCCTCGGCGTGGTGCTCGCGCTGACCGCCGCCGCAGCCTGGGCGGCCTACATCCTGCTCACCCGGCAGGTCGCCACGCGACTCCCCGGCCTCGAAGGACTGAGCGTGGCGAGCGTGGTCTCGACCGTGCTCACCGTGCCGCTCGCGCTGGCCGTCGTCGACTACGGCCGCCTGGATGCGAACGTGCTCCTCTTGCTCCTCGCCCTCGGCGTGCTCTCGTCGGCGGTTCCGTACAGCCTGGACACGTTCATCCTGCGCCGCATCACGCCGCGGCTGTACGCGGTGATCACGAGCTTCGGGCCGGTCGTCGCCACCGTGTTCGGCGTGCTCGTGCTCGGCGAGCGGTTCTCGCTCGTGCAGCTCGTCGGCATCCTCATCGTGTGCGCCGCCGCTGGCATCACCATCGCCACGCAGCGGGAGCAGCCGCGGTCCGAGCTGGAGCAGACGGCCGAGTCCATCCCCTGAGCTGCACCTCAGCTGAGGATGTCCTTGGTCGTGAACCGGCCGACGGCCAGCGCGCCGAAGACGGCCACGTAGCCGAGCTGCAGCACCGCGTTGGAGCCGAAGGAGTCCCACGAGATCGGGTCGCGCAGCAGGTCGCCGAAGCCCAGCCAGTAATGGCTGAACAGCCACGGGTGGAGGGCGTCCAGCTGCGGCAGCTGGTCGAGCACCTGCGAGACGACCGCGAGCACGGCGGTGGCGGCCATCGCGCCGACCGGCACGTCGGTCAGCGTCGAGAGGAATAGTCCGATGGCGCACAGCCCCAGCAGCGACACGACGATGTAGAGCGCGATCAGGAGCAGGCGGAGGTACGCCTCCCCGAGGGTCACCTGCACGCCGGACAGCAGCGTCACCGGACCGATCGGGAAGAGCAGCATGCCGATCAGCGCGCCCGCGACGGCCACCACCAGCGCGGCGGCGACGCAGAACGCGGCGCACCCCGCGTACTTCACCGCGAGCAGGCGCAGGCGTCCGGCGGGCGCGATGACGAGGTAGCGCAGCGTTCCGTGGCTCGCCTCGCCCGCGATGGTGTCGCCGGCGACCACGCCGATGGTCAGCGGCAGGAACAGCGGCACGCACACGACCAGCGCGGTGAAGGCGACGAAGACGCCGTTGGAAGTGATGTCGCTGAGGAACGCCGGCCCGCGCGAGCTGCCGCCCGTGATCCGCACCGCGATCGCGATCAGCAGCGGGATGGCCGCGAGGGCGCCCAGCATCGCCCAGGTGCGCCAGCGGCGGAACAGGACGGACAGCTCAGAGCCCAGCAGCGCCCATCCGGCGGCCGGACGGTCGCGACGCGCGGCGACGGAGGCGGCCGCCCTTTCGCGGGACGCGCCCGGCGCATCCCCCTCCGGCACCGCGGTCAGCTCACTGCTCGACATCGAAGCCCTCCCCGGTGAGCTCGACGAACCGCTCCTCCAGGCTGGAGGAGCGCACCGCGAAGCCGCGCAGCCGCACCCCGTCGCCCACCAGGGCCGCGGAGAGCTGCTCGGCGGCCGGCGCGTCCTCCCCGAGCGCCGCCTCCACGCCGGACCCGGTGGCCACCGGTTCGAGCCCGAACCGGCCCAGCACGGTCGACGCGAGTGCGGTGTCCGGCGTCTCCACCGCGACGCGGGGACCGGATGCGCTGCGCAGCTCGTCGAGCGACCCCTGCGCCACCAGCCGCCCGGCGCGCATGATGGCGGCGTGCGTGCACACCTGCTCGATCTCCGCGAGCAGGTGGCTGGAGACGAACACCGTGGTCCCCTCGTCGGCGAGCGACCGGACCAGCGCCCGCACCTCGCGCGTCCCCTGCGGGTCGAGGCCGTTCGTCGGCTCGTCGAGCACCAGGAGGTCACGATCGGTGAGCAGCGCGCCGGCGATGCCGAGCCGCTGCTTCATGCCGAGGGAGTACGCCCGCACGTGCTTGCCCGCCGCATGGGACAGGCCGACCCGCTCCAGCGCGGTCTCGACCCGGGCGCGCCGCGTCGCGCCCGGCGCGTAGCGGTCGGCGGTGTCGCGGCGGAGCAGGTTCGCGGTGCCGGACAGGTACGGCGCGAACGCCGGTCCTTCGACCAGCGCCCCCACCCGCGGCAGCACGCGGGCGCCGCGGTCGGGCATCGCCTCCCCCAGCACCCGGATGGAGCCGGCGGACGGCGACACGAGGCCCAGCAGCATCCGGATCGTGGTCGTCTTGCCCGAGCCGTTGGGGCCGAGGAACCCGAACACCGACCCGCGCGGGACGTGCAGGTCGAGGCCGTCGACGACCGCCCGCGACCGGAAGCGCTTGGTGAGCCCGCTGGTCGCGATCGCCGCGTCGGTCACTTGCCCGGGGCCTGCGGCGCCGGCTGCGCGGCCGCGGCCTGCAGGGCGGAGACCGGCACGGAGCCGGCGAGCACGCGGCCGTCCGGAGTGACCAGCACCGAGACCACCGACGAGCTGAGGGCACGGCCTCCGTCGACCGCCTGGGTCAGCTGACCGAACAGCGGGTCGTTCGCGACCGAGGCCGGCGCGGAGCCGGCGGGCAGCTGCACGATGGTCGCCCATCCCGTGCCCGTCACGGTCGGCTCGGGGTGCTCGTGCGTGCCCTTGTCGGCCGTGCCGCCCTTCGGCAGCGCCTGCTCGGTGACGGAGGCGCCCTTCGGCGGCGTGAACGAGAAGACGTTTGCGTCGGGACGCTGGTCGCTGAACGCGGTGAACCCCGCCTCGAACGCCGGCGCGCTCGCGCCGCGGGCGGTCACGGCCACCTTGAGCGGGATGCCGGTCTTGCCGTCGACGGCGATCGACACGCTCCCGATGAGGGTGCTGTCGGCCTTCGGCTTCAGCACCAGGTCGTAGGCGTCGCGGCCGGCCACCGAGGTGTCGGATCCGAGCGTGACCGAGGTGGTCGGGTCGACCGCGTCGAGGAAGCGCTGCGCGAGCTGCGACGGGGTCAGCGCGGTCGCATCCGGGGCCGGCGTCTTGTCGGCGTGCGCGGGGACGGTCGCATGCAGCACCTTCTCGCCGCTCGACTGGTACAGCCACAGGTCGGAGCCGTTGCGGATCGCGTCGCGCTCGGCCAGGCGGTCGAGGACCTGCACGCGCACCTTGCTCGGGCCGTCGACCCAGACCTTCGCGGTGTGGTCGGCGAGGGCCAGTTCGAGGAGGCCGGCGGCGCTGCCGTCGGCGCCCTTGGAGGCGGTGACCGGGAGGTCGGGGAGCCCGAGGTCGGAGCTCTGCTCGACCGTGCCGGAGAACGATCGGGTGTCGCTCGCGGCGACGAACCGCAGCACGTCGGCCGGCGACTTCACGGGCAGATCCGACGCCCCCGCGGCGAGCGGTGCGACGATCACGGCGGCGGCGATCGCGGCCGGCACGACGACGGCGGGCGCCCAGCGCATCCAGCGGTGTTCCATGACCTCAGGGTACGCGCGCCGACCCCCATCCGACCCTGCGGATTGCATGGGAAAGCGGGAGTTCATCCCCCGGTCTGACGCCGCATCGTCCCGCAGGATGACACGGCGCGCGAACGGAGGAGATCCGCCCGCCCCCGGCTCTCAACTCCTCCGTTCACGGCCGCCGCGCGGCGTGTCGCCGCGGACTTCCTCCCCTTCGCGCACGGGGCGGAACGGAGGAGTTCCGCCGCGACACGCCGGGGCCGGGCAGCGGAGGGAGGAGGCCGGAGGCCGCAGCGGCCGCAACTCCTCCGTTCCGCACCCCGGACGCACGGAGGGCCCCGCTCGACGAGCGGGGCCCTCCGTGGGTGCTACAGGACGTCGCCGACCCGGTGCACGCGGATGTCGTTGGTGGTTCCAGGGATCCCGGGAGGGGAACCGGAGATGATGATCACCTTGTCGCCGTCGACGGCACGGCCGGTCGACTTGAGCGCCTCGTCCACCTGCGCGACCATCTGGTCGGTGTGGGTGACACGGCCGACGACGAAGGACTCGACGCCCCAGAACAGCGACATGCGGCGGCGCACCGACTCCTCCGGCGTGAACGCCAGGATCGGGATCTTGTTGCGCAGGCGCGCCATGCGGCGGGCCGACTCGCCCGACTCGGTGAAGACGCAGAGGAACTTCGCCTCGACGAAGTCGGCGACCTCGGTCGCGGCGAGGGTGATCGCGCCCGACTGCGTGCGCGGACGGGTGCCGAGCGGCTGGATGCGCTCCAGGCCGTGCTCCTCGGTGGAGGTGACGATCCGGGACATGGTCTGCACCGTGATCGCCGGGTACTCGCCGACGCTGGTCTCGCCCGAGAGCATGACCGCGTCCGCACCGTCGAGCACCGCGTTCGCGACGTCGGACGTCTCGGCGCGGGTCGGCACGGGGCTGGAGATCATGGACTCCAGCATCTGCGTGGCGACGATGACCGGCTTCGCGGCACGGCGGGCGAGTTCGACCGCACGCTTCTGCACGATCGGGACCGCCTCCAGCGGCAGCTCGACGCCCAGGTCGCCGCGGGCGACCATGATGGCGTCGAACGCCTCGATGATCTCCTCCAGCGCCTCGACGGCCTGCGGCTTCTCGATCTTGGCGACCACGGGGACCTTGCGGCCCTCCTCCGCCATGATCTCGTGCACGCGGCGGATGTCGATGGCGTTGCGGACGAACGACAGCGCGATCAGGTCGGCGCCGAGCTTCAGACCCCAGCGGAGGTCGGCCTCGTCCTTCTCGGACAGCGCAGGCACGTTCACCGCGACGCCCGGGAGGTTGATGCCCTTGTTGTTGGACACCGGTCCGGCGACGACGACCTCGGTCGTGACGACGGGTCCGTCGACCGAGACGACGCGGACGCGGACCTTGCCGTCGTCGATGAGCAGGTAGTCACCGGGACGCACGTCGTGCGGGAGGCCCTTGAAGGTCGTCGACGAGATCTCCTTGGTACCGATGATGTCCTCGGTGGTGATCTTGAAGATGTCGCCCTCGGCGAGCTCGTAGGGGCCGGCCTCGAACTTGCCGAGGCGGATCTTCGGACCCTGGAGGTCGACGAGCACGGCGACCGGCTTACCGGCGTCTTCGGCGGCCTTCCGCACGTTCGCGTAGACCCCCTCGTGCACCTCGTAGCTGCCGTGGCTGAGGTTCATGCGCGCCACGTCCACACCCGCGTCGATGATCGCGCGGATGTTGTCGTAGCTGGAGGTCGCCGGCCCGAGGGTCGCGACGATTTTCGCCCTTCTCATGCGTTTCTGTTGCTCCGTGATTCTGCGCTCACCGCGCGATTTTCGGTCGTGGGGTCCGGTCGTGCGGGTGTCGTCTCGGGTCAGACGAGGATGCCGCGGTCGGTGGGACGGATCGGAGACGGCAGCTGCGTCTCCCCTTCAAGATACCGGTCCACGGCCGCGGCTGCTGCACGGCCCTCGGCGATCGCCCACACGATGAGCGACTGTCCGCGGCCGGCGTCGCCCGCCACGAACACGCCCTCCTGCTCGGTCTGGTACTCGCCGTCGCGCGCGACGTTGCCGCGCGCGTCGAACGGGAGGGACAGCTGCGACGTGAGGTCCTGCTGCTCCGGGCCGGTGAAGCCGAGGGCCAGCAGCACGAGGTCTGCGGGGATCTCGCGCTCGGTGCCGGCCTTGGGGACGCGGCGCCCGTCGAGGAACTCGGTCTCGGCCACGCGCAGCGCGCGCACCTCGCCGAACTCGTTCGCCAGGAACTCGACGGTCGACGCGAGGTACTCGCGCTTCCCGCCCTCCTCGTGCGCCGACTGCACCTCGAACAGCGTCGGGGTCATCGGCCACGGCTGGTTCTCCGGGCGCTCCGCGGGCGGCTGCTTGCCGATCGCGAGGTTGGTGACGCTGGCCGCACCCTGGCGGTGCGCGGTGCCGATGCAGTCCGCGCCGGTGTCGCCGCCGCCGAGGACGACGACGTGCTTGCCGTCCGCGGTGATCTGGTCGGCGACCTGGTCGCCGGCGCCCGCCTTGTTCTGCTGCACGAGGTACTCCATGGCGAAGTGCACGCCGGAGAGCTCACGGCCCGGGATGGGCAGGTCGCGCGGCACCATGGCGCCGGTCGCGACGACGACCGCGTCGTACCGGGCGCGCAGGTCGTCCCAGGTGATGTCGACGCCGATGTTGACGCCCGCACGGAATCGGGTGCCCTCGGCCATCATCTGGTTGAGCCGCGCCTCCAGGTGCTTCTTCTCCATCTTGAAGTCCGGGATGCCGTACCGCAGCAGACCGCCGATCCGGTCGTCGCGCTCGTACACCGCGACCGTGTGGCCGGCGCGGGTCAGCTGCTGCGCGGCGGCGAGGCCGGCGGGGCCGGAGCCGACGACGGCGACCGTCTTACCGGTCAGGCGCTCCGGCGGGTGCGGCTGCACCCATCCGTTCTGCCACGCCTGGTCGATGATCGAGACCTCGACCTGCTTGATCGTCACGGCCGGCTGGTTGATGCCGAGCACGCAGGACGACTCGCAGGGCGCGGGGCACAGGCGGCCGGTGAACTCGGGGAAGTTGTT
>Ga0209563_100623_pt1 | contig 11450 bp, 11 predicted proteins | sample AraplaCvi_mMF_r2_FD_184271 | JGI IMG/M metagenome (GOLD analysis project Ga0209563, IMG submission 184271) | Arabidopsis root microbial communities from North Carolina, USA - plate scrape CL_Cvi_mMF_r2 (SPAdes) (version 2) | ecosystem: Host-associated > Plants > Roots > Endosphere | place: USA... | reverse complement strand
TGCTCGTCCAGGGCCAGGCGGTTGGCGCCCTCGGCGAGATGATCCTGCACTTCCTGATAGCTCTGGGTCAGCTTCTTGACCAGCATCGCGGTGCTGTTGAAGTGGGTGACCACCTCGTTTTGATAGCTGTCGAAACGCTCCTGGATATCATCCAGTTGACGCTGCGTGCGGCTCGGCGCGGCATTCGGTGCGACGCGAGCGATCAGGAATCCAATGGCGACACCCACAACCAGGGCAAGAGTCGGTAACAACCAAACTAAGAGCGAGTGTTCCACGAGTCCTTCCTCTATAAACGGCTTTGCTTTACGTTAACGGCTCGAACCTGCGCTGTATACCGCGATTCACTCGCAATAGATTGGCACAGACAATTTGCTAGACGAGTCGACCCGATTCGAGGTCACGGAGTTCCTTCCTTGCTGATGCGTGAAACCCCTGTAGTGATTGATGGCCCAGTCGGCCAAATCGAAGCGCTGTACCTCGATAACGAGCAGCCAATCGGCATCGCGCTGATCTGCCATCCGAACCCGGTGCAGGGCGGCACCATGCTCAACAAGGTCGTCTCGACCCTGCAGCGCACCGCGCGTGATGCCGGGCTGATCACCTTGCGCTTCAACTATCGCGGCGTCGGCGCCAGCGAAGGCTCCCACGATATGGGCAGCGGTGAAGTCGATGACGCCCAGGCTGCTGCTGCATGGTTGCGGGAAAAACACCCGGATCTGCCGCTGACCCTGTTCGGTTTCTCCTTCGGCGGATTTGTTGCAGCAAGTCTCGGCGGTCGTCTCGAAGCCCAAGGCGTGCAGCTCAAGCAGCTGTTCATGGTCGCGCCGGCGGTGATGCGCCTGGGCGATCAGGATCAACTGCCACAGCACGGCGAGCTGACCGTGATCCAGCCGGAAACCGACGAAGTGATCGATCCACAATTGGTCTACGACTGGTCGGAACAACTCCAGCGCCCCCATGAGCTGCTGAAAGTGGCAGAATGCGGACACTTTTTTCATGGCAAGCTGACCGATCTCAAGGATCTGATCCTGCCGCGTCTCTCGAATTGATTGCAGTCTGACAAGCGATTACCCATGACGAACCGTACCCGTATCCTCACCGGCATCACCACCACCGGCACGCCGCACCTGGGCAACTACGCCGGCGCCATCCGCCCGGCGATCCTCGCCAGCCGCGACAGCAATGCCGACTCGTTCTACTTCCTGGCCGACTACCACGCTCTGATCAAATGCGATGACCCGCTGCGCATCCAGCGCTCGCGTCTGGAAATCGCCGCGACCTGGCTGGCCGGTGGCCTGGATGTCGACCGTGTGACCTTCTATCGCCAGTCCGACATTCCGGAAATCCCTGAGCTGACCTGGCTGCTGACCTGCGTCGCCGCCAAGGGCCTGCTCAACCGTGCGCACGCCTACAAGGCCTCGGTGGACAAGAACGTCGAGAGCGGTGAAGACCCGGATGCCGGCATCACCATGGGCCTCTACAGCTACCCGGTGCTGATGGCGGCGGACATTCTGATGTTCAACGCGCACAAGGTGCCGGTCGGTCGTGACCAGATCCAGCACGTGGAAATGGCCCGCGACATCGGCCAGCGCTTCAACCACCTGTTCGGCCAGGGCAAAGAGTTCTTCACCATGCCTGAAGCGCTGATCGAGGAAAGCGTGGCGACGTTGCCAGGCCTCGACGGTCGCAAGATGTCGAAGAGCTACGACAACACCATCCCGCTGTTCTCGAGCGCCAAAGAGATGAAGGACGCGATCTCGCGGATCGTCACCGACTCCAAAGCGCCGGGCGAAGCCAAAGATCCGGACAACTCGCACCTGTTCACCCTGTTCCAGGCGTTCGCCACACCGGCGCAGGCTGACGAATTCCGCAGTGAACTGCTCGGCGGTCTGGGTTGGGGTGAGGCGAAAAATCGTCTGTTCCAGTTGCTCGACAATGAACTGGGCGAGTCCCGCGAACGCTATCACCAACTGATCGAGCGTCCGGCGGATCTGGAAGACATCCTGCAACACGGCGCGAAAAAGGCCCGTGCGGTGGCGACGCCGTTCCTCAACGAACTGCGTGAAGCGGTCGGCCTGCGTTCGTTCGTCAATCAGGTGCAAGTCGCGGCGACCACCAAGAAGAAAGCCGCGAAAGCTGCACGTTTCGTCAGCTTCCGTGAAGACGACGGCAGCTTCCGTTTCCGCCTGCTGGCGGCCGATGGCGAGCAACTGCTGCTGTCGCGCAACTTTGCCGACGGCAAAACAGCCGGCCAGGTGACCAAGCAACTGCAAACCGGTCAGGCGCTGGACATCCGCAATCAAGACCTGAGCTTCAGCGTGTGGCTGGAAGGTGATTGCGTTGGCGACAGCCCGGCGTTCGCTGATGCTGCTGCGCGGGACGCCGCGATCGAAGCTTTGCGCGTAGCGCTGACCCCGGTTCAGGACTAAACAACGGTGCGGCCCGACCAAGGGCTGATTGCCATTCCCACGGGCCGTCGCTACAGTGACGGCCCGTTTTTGTTGCCTTGCTAACGAATTATGACGCCCCTAGAACGATACCAAGCTGATCTGAAACGCCCGGACTTCTTCCATGACGCCGCGCAGGAAACTGCTGTGCGTCATCTGCAGCGCCTGTACGACGATCTGATCGCGGCCGAGCAGAACAAGCCGGGTTTGCTGGGCAAGCTGTTTGGCAAGAAGGATCAGACGCCGGTCAAGGGCCTGTACTTCTGGGGCGGCGTGGGGCGCGGCAAGACTTACCTGGTCGACACCTTCTTTGAAGCGCTGCCGTTCAAGGAAAAGACCCGCACTCACTTCCACCGCTTCATGAAGCGCGTGCACGAAGAGATGAAAACCCTCGGCGGCGAGAAAAACCCGCTGACCATCATCGCCAAGCGCTTTGCGACCGAGTCGCGGGTGATCTGCTTCGATGAATTCTTCGTCTCGGACATCACCGACGCGATGATCCTCGGCACGCTGATGGAAGAGCTGTTCAAGAACGGCGTGACCCTGGTCGCGACCTCGAACATCGTTCCGGACGGCCTGTACAAGGACGGCCTGCAGCGCGCGCGTTTCTTGCCGGCCATTGCGCTGATCAAGCAGAACACCGAAATCGTCAACGTCGACAGTGGTGTTGACTACCGTCTGCGTCACCTCGAGCAAGCGGAACTGTTCCACTATCCGCTGGACGAAGCGGCCCACGAAAGCCTGCGCAAGAGCTTCAAGGCCCTGACGCCGGAATGCACGGCGGCGGTGGAAAACGATGTGCTGATCATCGAGAACCGCGAAATCCGTGCCCTGCGCACCTGTGACGACGTGGCCTGGTTTGACTTCCGCGAACTGTGCGACGGCCCGCGCAGCCAGAACGACTACATCGAGCTGGGCAAGATCTTCCACGCGGTGCTGCTCAGTGGCGTCGAACAGATGAGCGTCACCACCGACGACATCGCCCGGCGTTTCATCAACATGGTCGACGAATTCTACGACCGTAACGTCAAGCTGATCATTTCTGCCGAAGTCGAGCTGAAAGACCTGTACACCGGCGGGCGCCTGACGTTCGAATTTCAGCGTACGCTGAGCCGTTTGCTGGAGATGCAATCACACGAATTCCTTTCGCGGGCGCACAAGCCCTAAACCGATTCGGTGCATAAAAAAGGGCCTGCGATTGCAGGCCCTTTTTTGTGCTGAAGAAAATCTCTAATGCACTGCAATCCCTGTGGGAGCTGGCTTGCCAGCGATAGCGGTATGTCAGAGAAATAGATATCACCTGACACGACGCCATCGCTGGCAAGCCAGCTCCCACAGGTTTTGTATTTGCTCAGGGGCCTACGCAGCCTGCTGAAACTGCTGCCGATACTGGTTCGGCGACAACTCGGTGTGCTGGCGGAACAGCCGCGCAAAGAAGCTCGCATCGTCGTAGCCGACCTCATAACTGATGGTCTTGATGCTCTTGCGGCTGCCCGACAACAGACCTTTGGCAGTCTCGATGCGCAGGCGTTGCAGGTAGTGCAGCGGCTTGTCGCCAGTCGCGGTCTGGAAGCGGCGCATGAAGTTGCGGATGCTCATGCCGTGCTCGCGGGCCACGTCTTCGAAGCGGAACTTGTCGGCGAAATGCTCTTCAAGCCAGTGCTGGATCTGCAGGATGATCACGTCCTGGTGCAGCTTCTGTCCGCCGAAACCGATACGTCCCGGCGAATAACTGCGCTGCACTTCATACAGAATGTCGCGGGCCACGGCTTGCGCCACATTGGCGCCGCAGAAGCGTTCGATCAGGTAGATATACAGGTCGCAGGCCGAAGTGGTGCCGCCGGCGCAATAAAGGTTATCGGCGTCGGTCAGGTGCTTGTCCTGATTGAGGTACACCTTGGGAAAGCGCTCGGCAAAGGCATTGAAGAAGCGCCAGTAGGTGGTCGCTTCCTTACCGTTGAGCAGCCCGGCCTCGGCCAGCCAGAATACCCCGGTGGCTTCGCCGCAGAGCACGGCGCCACGGGCGTGCTGCTCGCGCAGCCACGGCAGGATCTGTGGATAACGGCTGCACAGCGTATCGAAATCGTCCCAGAACGCCGGGAGGATGATGACGTCGGCGTTTTCCAGGCCGCCGTCCACCGGCATCATCACGTCACTGAAACTGTTCACTGGTTTGCCGTCGGGGCTGACCAGCCGGGTTTCGAACGCCGGTGTCAGGCCGTGACCCAGTTGCTTACCGTAACGCAGGCTGGCCAGATGGAAAAAATCCTTGGCCTGCATGAGAGTGGATGCGAAAACCCGGTCGATTGCCAGGATGCTGACGCGCCGCAAGGGCGTGGAGACTTGCTTGGACATAATTCAACTTTTGTTTTGTTTTTATAAGGGAAAGTGGTCACCAGACGGCTGGATCGTCTTATTTTTTGTCGGATGTGTCCAGTGTCCTGTGTCGGAGGTGAGGCTTAGTCTCTGAAGGCCATATTCCTCCAACAACAATGAAAGGTGCCGCATGATCCCCAGAACCTTGTTCAGCTCCGAGCACGAATTGTTCCGCGACAGCGTACGAACCTTCCTCGAAAAAGAGGCCGTGCCGTTCCATGCGCAATGGGAGAAACAAGGCCACATCGACCGCAAACTGTGGAATAAGGCGGGGGAGGCGGGGATGCTCTGCTCGCACCTTCCGGAAGAGTACGGCGGCCTGGGCGCGGACTTTCTGTACAGCGCAGTGGTAATCGAAGAGGTCGGTCGTCTGGGTCTGACCGGGATCGGTTTCTCGTTGCATTCGGACATCGTTGCGCCATACATCCTGCATTACGGCAGTGAAGCGCTGAAGCAAAAATACCTGCCGAAACTGGTCTCGGGCGAGATGGTCAGCGCGATTGCGATGACCGAGCCGGGTGCCGGTTCCGACCTGCAAGGGGTCAAGACCACCGCCGTGCTGGACGGCGACGAGTACGTGATCAACGGCTCCAAGACCTTCATCACCAACGGCTTTCTCGCTGATTTGGTGATCGTGGTCGCCAAAACCGATCCCAAGGCCGGCGCCAAAGGCACCAGCCTGTTTGTGGTAGAGGCGAATACGCCGGGCTTCGAGAAGGGCAAACGCCTGGAGAAGGTCGGAATGAAGGCTCAGGACACGTCGGAATTGTTCTTCCAGGACGTACGCGTGCCGAAAGAAAACCTGTTGGGGCAGGCCGGGGCAGGGTTCGCTTATTTGATGCAGGAATTGCCACAGGAGCGACTGACGGTAGCGATCGGTGGTCTGGCCTCAGCCGAAGCTGCGCTGAAATGGACGCTGGATTACACCCGTGATCGCAAGGCGTTCGGCAAGGCGATCGCCGATTTCCAGAACACCCGCTTCAAACTGGCGGAGATGGCTACCGAGATTCAGATCGGCCGAGTATTTGTCGACAAGTGCCTGGAACTGCATCTCCAGGGCAAGCTCGATGTGCCGACAGCTGCGATGGCCAAATACTGGGGCACGGACCTGCAATGCAAGGTGCTCGACGAGTGCGTGCAGTTGCATGGCGGCTACGGCTTCATGTGGGAGTACCCGGTGGCCCGGGCGTGGGCGGATGCACGGGTGCAGCGGATCTATGCCGGTACCAATGAAATCATGAAGGAGATCATTGCGCGGTCGCTGTGAGTTCTGCAGTGAATTGACGGGCCCCTTCGCGAGCAGGCTCGCTCCCACAAGGATCACGCTGTACCTGTGGGAGCGAGCCTGCTCGCGAAGCTTTTAACGGCCGATCAAGGCGCCGGGTTCGGATGATCCTTGTGGATCGCCTCAATCCCCGCCAGCACCTCATCGGAAAGCTTCAGATCAAAACTGGCAATGTTGCTGTCCAGTTGCTCCAGCGTCGTGGCGCCAATGATGTTGCTGGTGACGAACGGTTGCTGGGTGACGAATGCAAGGGCCATCTGCGCCGGATCAAGACCGTGTTCACGGGCCAGGGCCACGTAACGGCTGCAGGCCGCTTCCGATTGCGCGTTGAAATAGCGGCTAAAGCGGCTGTAGAGGCTCAGGCGACCTTTCGGCGGACGCGCGCCGCCTTCGTACTTGCCGGACAGGAAACCGAATGCCAGCGGCGAGTAGGCGAGCAGGCCGCACTGTTCGCGGATGGCGATTTCCGCCAGGCCGATTTCAAAGCTGCGGTTGAGCAGGTTGTACGGATTCTGGATCGACACCGCGCGCGGCCAGCCCCGGGCTTCGGCCAGGGCAAGGAAGCGCATGGTGCCCCACGGCGTCTCGTTGGACAGGCCGATGTGGCGGATCTTGCCGGCCTTCACTTGCTCATCGAGGGCTTCGAGGGTGTCCTCGAGCGGCGTCAGGTTGGCTTCGATCTTGTGTTTGTAGCCCAGTTGTCCGAAAAAGTTGGTGCTGCGCTCCGGCCAGTGCAACTGGTAGAGGTCGATGTAATCGGTCTGCAGGCGCTTGAGGCTGGCATCCACCGCTTCAGTGATGTGCTGGCGGTTGTGGCGCAGGTTTTTGTCGCGGATGTAGTCGATGGTGTTGCCCGGGCCGGCGATCTTGCTGGCGAGGATCCAGTCGGCACGATCACCACGGCTTTTGAAATAATTGCCGATGTAGCGCTCGGTGGTGGCGTAGGTTTCGGCTTTCGGCGGCACCGGGTACATCTCGGCGGTGTCGATGAAATTGATCCCGGCTTCCTTGGCCCGCTCGATCTGGGCGAAGGCTTCAGCTTCAGTGTTTTGCTCGCCCCAGGTCATGGTGCCGAGGCAGATTGCACTCACGTTCAGGTCGGTACGGCCTAGCTGGCGATAGTCCATCGGGTGCTCCTTGGGCAAAACAAGCATAAAAGCAGGTTGAAATTTTTTTCGCAATCTGCATAATTGCCGACCTCTTTCTGCAGTGGAAGTGATGCGCCGCCGCCGAAGAATCTTGCCGTTGAACGGACGCGCCGACCCGAGCCCCCGAAAGCGTCTGTATCCGGCTGCCTTTGACTTGTCAAAGTACGCACTATTCAGTAAGATCCGCCGTCTTATTTACAGGCGGCCCCTGAGGCTATAAAGAATGAAAACTTTTACTGCTAAACCGGAAACAGTAAAGCGCGACTGGTTTGTCGTCGACGCTGCTGGTCAGACCCTGGGTCGTCTGGCCACCGAAATCGCGAGCCGTCTGCGTGGCAAGCACAAGCCTGAGTACACTCCTCACGTTGACACCGGCGACTACATCGTCGTAATCAACGCCGAGCAGATCCGTGTAACCGGCGCTAAAACCACTGACAAAATGTACTACTCCCACTCCGGTTTCCCGGGCGGCATCAAGTCGATCAACTTTGAAAAGCTGATCGCCAAGGCCCCTGAGCGCGTGATCGAGACCGCGGTTAAAGGCATGCTGCCTAAGAACCCGCTGGGTCGTGACATGTACCGTAAGCTGAAAGTCTATGCGGGCGCTGCACACCCTCATACTGCTCAGCAGCCCCAAGAACTGAAGATTTAACGGAATAGTTCATTATGTCGGCGACTCAAAATTACGGCACTGGCCGTCGCAAGACCGCAACCGCACGCGTTTTCCTGCGTCCGGGTACTGGTAACATCTCCATCAACAACCGCTCCCTGGACTCGTTCTTCGGCCGCGAAACTGCCCGCATGGTAGTTCGTCAGCCGCTGGAACTGACCGAGACTGTCGAGAAGTTCGACATCTACGTCACTGTCATCGGTGGTGGTGTAAGTGGTCAGGCTGGCGCAATCCGCCACGGCATCACTCGCGCTCTGATGGACTACGACGAAACCCTGCGTAGCGCTCTGCGCAAAGCTGGCTTCGTTACTCGCGACGCCCGTGAAGTTGAACGTAAGAAAGTTGGTCTGCGTAAAGCGCGTAAGCGTCCGCAGTACTCGAAGCGTTAATTCGTTTCCACGTTCAAAAAAGAACGCCCGATTCCTCACGGAACCGGGCGTTTTTTTATGCCTGCGATTTATTAAAGAATTGCGCTGTGACAACTTGCCACATTCGTAGACCCCCTATACTACAAGGCTTGAGGGTGGGAGCCCCGGGTAATTCCCTTGTCAGAATTGGGGCTTTTCATTACCATCTCGGCAAAATTTTTATAAGTAACATTGATTTATTTAGTAGATGCCTGATTTAACAGGCCACAAAGCTGATGGGAGAGGACTGAATGAGCAATGACGGCGTGAATGCAGGCCGGCGTCGCTTCTTGGTAGCAGCCACATCCGTGGTGGGTGCTGCAGGAGCGGTGGGGGCTGCGGTCCCGTTCGTGGGGTCATGGTTTCCCAGTGCCAAGGCGAAAGCCGCCGGTGCACCGGTGAAAGTGAATGTCAGCAAGATCGAGCCAGGACAGCAGATGATTGCCGAATGGCGCGGTCAGCCGGTGTTCATTGTCCGCCGTACTGCGGAAATCCTGGGGAATCTCAAGAAGATCGAGGGCCAGCTCTCCGATCCGACTTCCAAAAACTCCACGCAACCTACTTATGTCGATCCTGAAGTGCGCTCGATCAAGCCGGAAATCCTGCTGCTGATCGGGATCTGCACTCACCTGGGTTGCTCTCCCACCTTCCGTCCCGAAGTGGCGCCTGCGGACTTGGGTAAAGACTGGGTCGGCGGCTATTTCTGCCCTTGCCACGGTTCCCACTACGATCTGGCTGGCCGCGTCTACAAGTCGCAACCCGCGCCTTTGAACCTGCCAGTTCCCCCGCATTCCTATGAGACCGATGACCTGATTGTCATTGGCGTCGATACGGAGAAAGCGTGATGAGCAAGTTCATGGATTGGGTGGATGCGCGCTTCCCGGCGACCAAAATGTGGGAAGACCATCTCAGCAAGTATTACGCGCCAAAAAACTTCAACTTCTTCTATTTCTTCGGCTCGCTGGCACTGCTGGTGCTGGTCAACCAGATCGTCACCGGTGTCTGGCTGACGATGAGCTACACCCCGTCGGCAGAAGAGGCGTTCGCTTCCGTCGAGTACATCATGCGCGACGTCGAGTACGGCTCGATCCTGCGTCTGCTGCACTCCACCGGCGCTTCGGCGTTCTTCATCGTGGTTTATCTGCACATGTTCCGGGGCCTGCTCTACGGTTCGTACCAGAAACCGCGTGAGCTCGTCTGGGTGTTCGGCATGCTGATCTACCTGGCGCTGATGGCTGAGGCCTTCATGGGTTATCTGCTGCCTTGGGGGCAGATGTCCTACTGGGGTGCCCAGGTGATCATCTCGCTGTTCGGTGCGATTCCGGTGATCGGCAACGACCTGACCCAGTGGATTCGGGGTGACTACCTGATCTCCGGAATCACTCTGAACCGCTTCTTCGCACTGCACGTCGTGGCGCTGCCGATCGTGATTCTCGGTCTGGTGGTGTTGCACATTCTGGCGCTGCACGAAGTCGGTTCGAACAACCCCGATGGCGTCGACATCAAGAAGCACAAAGACGAAAACGGTGTCCCGCTGGACGGCATTGCCTTCCACCCGTACTACACCGTGAAAGACATCGTCGGCGTGGTGGTGTTCCTGTTCATCTTCTGCTTTATCGTGTTCTTCTTCCCGGAAATGGGCGGCTACTTCCTCGAAAAGCCAAACTTTGAGCAAGCCAACCCGTTCAAGACGCCTGAGCACATTGCCCCGGTCTGGTACTTCACGCCGTTCTACGCGATCTTGCGTGCGATCCCGGACAAACTCATGGGCGTGATCGCCATGGGGGCCTCGATTGCCATGCTGTTCGTGCTGCCGTGGCTGGACCGCAGTCCGGTCAAATCGATGCGCTACAAAGGCTGGATGAGCAAAATCTGGCTGCTGGTGTTCTGCATTTCCTTCGTGATCCTCGGCATTCTGGGCGTACTGGCCCCGACGCCCGAGCGCACGCTGGTGTCGCAGATTTGCACCTTCCTGTACTTCGCCTACTTCATTCTGATGCCGTTCTACACCAGGCTCGAGAAGACCAAACCGGTTCCGGAAAGGGTGACTGGCTGATGAAAAAGTTATTTTTTGCTCTGATTTTTGCTGCGCTGCCTGTGCTGTCTTTCGCCGCCGAACACGGTGGTCCGGAGCTGGAAAAAGTCGACATCGACGTGTCCGATAAAGCTGCCCTGCAGGACGGTGCGCGCACCTTTGCCAACTATTGCATGGGTTGCCACAGTGCCAAGTTCCAGCGTTACGAACGGGTGGCCGATGACCTCGGCATTCCCCACGACATGATGCTCGAGAAGCTGGTGTTCACCGGCGCCAAGATCGGCGACCACATGAACATCGGCATGCAGCCGGCAGACGCCAAGACTTGGTTCGGTGCGGCACCGCCGGACCTGACCCTGGTGGCGCGCGTGCGTGGCACCGACTGGCTCTATGGTTATCTGCGCTCGTTCTACGAAGATCCGGCGCGTCCCTGGGGCGTGAACAACAAGGTCTTCCCAAACGTCGGCATGCCTAACGTGCTGGTCGGCCTGCAAGGTCGTCAGGTGGTGGGCTGCAAGCAAGTGCAGATCGTCGAGGACGGCAAGAAGCAATACGATCCGCTGACCGGTACGCCGCTGACTCATGAAGCGTGCGATCAGTTGACCATCGTGCCGAAAACCGGTGCTCTGAACGAAGAGCAGTTCGATGAGAAGGTCAAGAATCTGGTAACCTTCCTGGCTTACTCGGCTAACCCGGTTAAGCTGCAACATCAGCGCATCGGTACTTACGTCTTGCTGTATCTGGCGTTCTTCTTTGTGTTCGCCTACCTGCTCAAGCGTGAATACTGGAAAGACGTGCACTGATACGCTTCAAGCATTGCTGTTAATCGCGCGCGCCCAAGGGCGCCTCCGATAACGCAATGTCTGGTTCGCCAGGCATTGCGGGAGGCGCCCTCTGGGCGCGCGCGTTTTTCCGGTTCCAATCATTTCAACAAGCGAGGAGGATCGCCATGGGCGTGACCAATCGGTTGGCCTGTTACTCCGACCCCGCCGACCACTATTCCCACCGAGTGCGCATCGTGCTTGCAGAGAAGGGTGTCAGCGCCGAAATCATTTACGTGGAAGCTGGCCGCCAGCCGCCTA
>Ga0209563_100621_pt1 | contig 11509 bp, 10 predicted proteins | sample AraplaCvi_mMF_r2_FD_184271 | JGI IMG/M metagenome (GOLD analysis project Ga0209563, IMG submission 184271) | Arabidopsis root microbial communities from North Carolina, USA - plate scrape CL_Cvi_mMF_r2 (SPAdes) (version 2) | ecosystem: Host-associated > Plants > Roots > Endosphere | place: USA... | reverse complement strand
GCATGCCCGCCCGGCATCGAACTATCGATCGTATCCAGCACGCGCAGCGTGCGGATCGCGGCATCAGGCAGATCGACCAGGAACATGCAGGCGCCGTCGGCCGACTTCGCCATGACGATGCCGACCTTGGCGCCTTCGGCCCCGGTGATGAACTTCTTCCGCCCGTTGATGACCCAGTGATTGCCGTCGAGCCTGCACGTGGTCTGCATCATCGACGGGTCAGATCCCGCGCCGCCCTCATCCGCCGGCTCGGTCATGAAGAACGCCGAACGCGCCTTGCCCGACACCAGGGGCTCCAGGAAGCGCGCCTTCTGCTCGGCGGTTCCGACCTTGCCGAGCAGGTACATGTTGCCCTCGTCGGGCGCCATGGTGTTGCACGCCAGCGGTCCGAGCGGCGACAGGCCGGATTTGATCAAGGCCGTCGCGGTCTCGCGTTGCGTCAGATGAGATCCATCCGGCAGGATGTGCGGCGTCAGAACACCGGCCTTGCGTGCCTTGGCGCGCAATTCCTGCACGAGTTCGTCGCTCGGACCGTGCGGACCCGTCCGCGGATCCTTCTCGTAGGGGATCACCTCGGCGCGGATGAAGGCCTCGATCTTCGCGGCAATGGTTTCGGCTCGGTCAGTCATCGATGCAGATACTCCGGTCGGCCTCCGCCTGGGCGGAATGTTGGTGCCGCAAAGACGGTGATGGGTGAGACCATATAGACGGGAGGACGAGACATGAGCAACAGCCGCCGGTGCGGCCGTCCTCACTCACTGTGGTTCGATTCCGGCGGCCTTGATGATCCGTCCCCATTTGCCGATCTCGGACTTCAGGAAGGCCTCGAGGGCTTGCGGGGTTGCGCGGTCGGGCTCGACCGGCGCCATGCTGAGCTCGGCAAAGCGGCTGATCAGAGCGGGATCCTTCAGCGCGGTCTGGAGCGCGCCCACGAGATGGTCGATCACAGGCTTCGGCGTGCCGCGCGGTGCGTAGAGACCATACCAGGTCGTCACGTCGAATTCGGGAACGCCAGCCTCCGCCGAGGTGGGCACATCAGGCAGCGTCGCGACACGTGCCTTGCTGGTGATCGCATAGCCCTTGATGGTACCCGACTGGATATAGGGCGTTGGCCCCGTCGCGGGATCGCAATAGACATCGATATGGCCCGCAATGACGTCGTTCAGCGCCGGTCCGCCGCCCTTGTAGTAGATCGGCGTGAGTTTCGTATCGGTGGTGCTCATCAGCATCAGGCCGCAGAGCTGCGAGGCCGAGCCGAGACCGACATTGCCGAAGGTGGTCTTGTCGCCGTTGTTGCGGATATGCGCGATCAGTTCGCTGAGATTCTTGGCTGGAAAATTCGGCCGCGTCACGAGAAGCATCGGGACATCCGTGACCAGCCCGATCGGGGCAAAGTCGCCGACGGGGTCGAACGGCAGCTTGGCGTAGAGCGCGGGTGCAGTGGCTTGGCCGACATGCATCAGCAGCAGCGTATAGCCGTCGGGCGCGGCCTTGGCGACGCGGTTGGTGCCGAGCGTGCCGCCGGCGCCGACGACATTCTCGATGACCATGGACTGCTTCAGCGTCGCGCTCATGGCGTTGCCGAGAATGCGCGCAATGACGTCGCCGGGGCCGCCGGCGGAGAAGGGCACGATCATCGTGACCGGCCGGGAGGGGTAGTCGTCCGCGATTGCGGTGCCGCAGGGATAGAGCAGGAAAAACAGGACCAGCGATCGTACAACAAACCTCATCGAACACTCCCTGGCGGCAGTTCTTGTTAGTCGTCGGTAGGCGCCGCCTCCTTGGCCGCCGACGATTTTTCGATCATGTCGAGCGCAGCCACCGCGGCCGCGTTGATGTGATCGACACAGCAACGTTCGGCGAGGTCAGCATCGCCGCTCTGGATCGCGCGCCAGATCGCGGTGACCTCACGCAAGCTCTTGTTGATCCGCTTCGGTTGCGACATCGACGTGATCCGCAACAGTTGAATCCGGTCGTGCAAAGGCCTCAGCATCCGCTCGATGAAGGCATTGCGGCAGCCGCCGATCAGCGCGCCGTAGAAATCGGTCTTGGCCTCGAGACACCCGACCAGGTCCTGCCTGGCCGCGGCAGCCTTCAGCCGGGTCAGGGCTTCCCCGATCCGGCGCGCCACCTCGGGGTCGTGGAGCCTGGCGCATTCGCGGCCGGCGAATCCTTCGAGGACCGCGCGCGCCGCGTAGAGCTGGCGAGCCTCCTCGAGGCTGATCGTGGAGACCACGGGGCCGCGATGCGGCACCATGTTGATCAGTCCGTCTGCCTCGAGGGCACGGAGCGCTTCGCGGATCGAGGGGCGGCTGACGCCCATCATCTCGCAAAGCTCGCGCTCGACCAGGCGCTGGCCCGGTTTCAGCGTTCCGGACATGATCGCCTCGCGCAGCTTTTGCGCGACCATCGCCCGGACGGTCGGGACGTCCTCGATGCGGAGCGTCGACTGCAATTCGCTACGTCTTTCCATGTCCGGATCCTGGTTGGGAAAAGTCAGTACCGGTTTACAGGTAGAATCATCATTTCGGCAATTTGAACGTGGGCGGGCTGGTCGAGGGCGAAGACGATCGACCGGGCAATATCGGCAGGTTCGAGCGCCAGCTTGAACTGGTCGAAATAGTCCCGTTCCTTCTGCTTGTCTCCGCGGTAGCGGGTCAGGATGATGTTGGTCCTGGTCAGGCCGGGCTGGAGCTCGGTGACCCGGATCGCGGTCTCCGCCAGTTCGCCCCGCAGGGTCTCGGTGAACATGTGCACGCCAGCCTTGCTGGTGCTGTAGGCGGCCATATCCGGGACAATGCGGACCGCGTTGATCGAGCTGATGTTGACGACATGGCCGACATTGCGCCGAACCATGTCGGGGAGGATCGCGCGGGTCACGCGCATCAGGCCGATCAGATTGGTCTGGATGATGTTGGACCAGTCGTCGGCCGAGCCGGCATCGAACCGCGTTCGCCCGCCGATGTCGTGGCCGGCGTTGTTGATCAGGATATCGACCGGCTTGAACTGGGCCGGAATGGCGTCCGGCAGGCGATCCACGGCCTTTGCGTCGCTGATGTCGAGCTGGATCGGAAACACGGCATTGCCTGCCGTCGCCGCCAGTTCCTGAAGCGCCTTGGCGTCGCGGTCGACCAGCACGACACGGCGGCCACTCTCCAGCAGCGCCTTGGTGATGGCGTGGCCCATGCCGCCGGCGGCACCCGTCAGCACGGCGGTCTGGCCCGATTGTTCAGTCATCGCAACACTCCCATTCCAATGCTCTCACGCGACCGACCAGCCGCCGTCGATCGGCAGGCTGGCCCCGGTGATGTCGTTTGCGGCCGTGCCGCAGAGAAAGACGACCATGGCGGCGACGGCATTCATCTCGATGAAGCGCTGTGTCGGCTGACGCTCGCCGAGATAGTCGCGGGTCACGTCCTCGACAGCACGGCTGCTGTTCGTTGCCATGGTAGCGATCTTGTTGAGGATGGCGGGCGTCGGCAGCGTGCCGGGGCAGAGCGTATTGCAGGTGATGCCGCTGCGCGCCGTCTCGATCGCCACCGCGCGGGTCATGCCCAGGATCGCCGTCTTGGTGGTGACGTAGTCGATGCGGTCCTCGACCGCGCGGCTCGAATAAATCGAGCCCATGTTGATGATCCGGCCCCAGCCGCGCTGCTTCATTGCCGGCAGCGCCAGGCGAATGAGGTGGAACGGCGCGGAGAGGTTCACGGCCAGCGCCTGCTCCCAGCGCTCGGGCGGAAACTGTTCGATCGCGGCGAAGTGCCTGACGACCGCGTTGTTGACGAGGATGTCGATGGCGCCGCAGCGATCGAGCAGGTCGGCCATCATGGCCTCGATCGCATCGCGCTGGGACAGATCGACGCCCGCGGTGATCACCTCGACGCCGAAGCGGGCGCGGAGATCATCCGCGGCCTGCTTCGGCGCAACGAGATCGTGAAGGACGATGCTGGCGCCCGCGCCGGCCAGCCCTTCAGCGACGGCAAAGCCAAGGCCCGCAGTCGCGCCGGTCACGAGTGCCCATTTGCCCTTCATCGCAGTCACGCGTCTTTACTTCTTGTCGAGCTCGGCGAAGACGTCCTTCGCGTTCCGGAACGCATCGACGCCGGCAGGTACGCCGCAATAGATCGCGACCTGCATGAAGACCTCGCGGATTTCCTCCTTGGTCGCGCCGTTGGCGAGCGCGCCGCGGACATGGGTCTTCAGCTCGTGCGGGCGATTGAGCGCACAGAGCATTGCCAGATTGAGGAAGCTGCGGGTCTTGCGCGTCAGGCCTTCGCGCCCCCAGACGTAACCCCAGCAATACTCGGTGGTGAGGTCCTGCATCGGACGATTGAAATCGTCCGCGGATGCGATCGCCTTGTCGACGAACTCGTTGCCGAGCACGCTCTTGCGGATTTCGAGACCGCGGTCGTAAGTCGCCTTGTCCATGTTATGCTCCGTTTCTTGTCAGTTTTTCGGCCAGAACGGCTTTGCCAGCGCGAGCTCGGGCGGGAACACCGTCACCGGCACGCCGGCCTGCCACTGCACGATGGTCATGCCGGCGCCGACGCGGCGGCCCTTCTCGTCGAACTTGATCTCGCCCAGCGGATAGTATTTCGAAGGGCCGCCATCCATGGTGCGCAGCGCCTCGCCGACGGCGACGCGGTCGGCCTTGCCGGCCTTCTCCAGCGCGTCCTTGATCACCCACATGTCGCCATAGGTGGAGATCGCGTTCTGCGTCATCCACGGCTCCTTGTAGCGGGTCTTCAATTCGGCGATCAGCGCCTCGTGGCCCTTGGCGCCCCAGCTGGCGACGCAGGTCAGCACGCCCTGGAGCAGTTCGGGGCTCACGGTCTGAAGCATGTCCGGCTCGGCGATCGCGATGCCGAAGGAGATGGTGGGCACCTTGCCCTGGCCGAGGCCGAACTCGTTCATCTTCTCGAGCAGCAGTTTTGCGTCGGAGATCACCGTCGGCAGGAAGAACAGCAGATCGGGCTTGGCCGAGCGGATCTTCTGCACCAGCGACGTCGCATCCGCCAGCGGCGGCGTGAATGTCTCGTCGACGACCAGCTGCAACTGGTTCTCCGCCAGCAGGCCTTCGCGCATGGCCTTGGCGGAGGCGATCGAGGCGCCGGTGTTGTCGGTCAGGATCGCGACCGTCTTCGGCCGCTTGCCCGAGGCCGTCTCTGCCAGCTTGATGAGCTGGGGCAATGCCTGCTTCGCCTGCGAGCCCGCGGTGGCCGCGGTCTGGAACACGTATTTGAATCCGCGCTCGGTGATGAGGTCGGAGTAGGAGAGGGTCAGCATTGGCAGGTTGGCGCGCTCGGTGACTTCAGTCACCGCGAGCGTGAACGAGGACAGATAAGCGCCGCTGGCGGCAACCAGATCGGTTTCCTGCGCGACCATGCGCTGTGCGGCGTTCTTGGCCTTCTCCGTAGTGTCGCCGGAATCCAGCACCACCAGCTTCAGCTTGGCGCCGCCGAGTGCCTTGATCCCGCCTTGCGCGTTGATGTGATCCACCGCCATTTCGGCGCCCTCGCGCATCACCGTTCCCGGGCGGGCGTAGAGCCCGGAGATCGGGACCAGCAGGCCGACCTTCACCTCGGCGGGCTGCTGCGCCCATGCGGCGCGGGATGCGATCAGCGTGCCGGAGGCGCCGGCCAGCAACGTTCGTCTTGAGATCGTAAACTTGTTCTTTGCAGTCATGACAATTCTCCTCCCTGAAAAATCGCGCGGCGCTTACGGCTTCTTCGGCCAGAACGGTTCTGCCTGCGCGAGTTCGGGCGGATAAACGGTGACAGGCACGCCCGATTGCCATTGCACGATGACGACGCCGGCGCCGACGCGACGGCCCTTCTCATCGAATTTGAGCTGACCGCCGGGATAGTATTTCGAATCTCCGGAATCCAGTGTCCGAAGCGCCTGCGCGACCGCATTGCGGTCGGCCTTGCCGGCCTTCTCCAGCGCTTCCTTCATCACCCACATGTCGCCATAGGTCGAGATGACGTTCTGCGTTGCCCAGGGCTCCTTGTACTTGGCCTTGAGCTCGGCGATCAGGGCCTCGTGGCCCTTCGCGCCCCAACTGGCGACGATGGTCATGATGCCCTGCACGATCTCGGGGCTCACGCTCTGGAGCATGTCGGGCTCCGCAATGGTGATGCTGAAGGACACGGTCGGAATCTTGCCCTGGCCGAGGCCGAACTCGCTGATCTTCTCCAGGCCGAGCTTGGCGTCCGACACGGCGTTGGGCATGAACAGCAGCAGGTCGGGCTTTGCGGAGCGCACCTTCTGGATCAGCGGCGTCGCATCCGACAGCGGCGGGGTCCAGACTTCCTCGACGACGAGCTGGAGACCTTCCTGCGCGAATAGCCTCTCCTTGAGCGCCTTGGCAGTGGCGACCGAGGTCGCGGTGTTGTCCATCAGCATCGCCACGGTCTTCGGCCGCTTGCCGGAGGCCTTTTCGGCGAGCTTCATCAGCGTCGGCAGGCCGAGCTCGGATTGGCGGCTCGCGGTCGCTGCGGTCTGGAAGATGTATTTGAAGCCGCGGTCGGTCAGCAGGTCCGAATAGGACAGCGTCAGCACCGGCAATTCGGCGCGTTCGGTCACCTCGGTCACCGCGAGCGTGAAGGAGGAGAGATAGGAGCCGGTGGCGGCGACGAGATCGGGCTCCTGCGCGACCATGCGCTGCGCCGCGTTCTTGGCCTTCTCGGTGGTGTCGCCGCAGTCGATCACCACCAGCTTCAGCTTGGCGCCGCCGAGCGCCTTGATGCCGCCCTGCGCGTTGATGTGCTCGATGCCCATCTCGGCGCCCATCTTCATGACCTGGCCGGGGCGGGTGTAGATGCCCGACAGCGGCACGATCAGTCCGACCTTCACCTCGGCCGGTGTCTGCGCGCGTGCCACGCCGGCAAGGCCGACGGCGGCGGCACCGGACAGCACGGTCCGGCGCGTCAGTCCGTTCGATATCCTGCCCTTCGATGTCTTGTTCATTTTGTTATCTCCCTGGTCTTTGTTTTTTATTGATCACATGCCGAGATAGGCTTTGCGCACCCGGTCGTCGGCGCGCAGCGTGTCGTTGTTGCCTTCGAGCACGACATGTCCGGCTTCGAGGACATAGCCGTGATCGGCGGACTCCAGCGCTTCCGCCACGCGCTGCTCGACCAGCAGCATGGTCAGGCCGGACTGCCGGCGGATGTCGATCAGCCGCTCGAAGATGAAATCCGCGGTCGACGGCGCGAGTCCCATCGACGGCTCGTCCAGCATCAGGAGCTTTGGCGAGGAGGCGAGGCCGCGGCCGATCGCGAGCATCTGCTGCTGGCCGCCGGACATGGTGCCGGCGAACTGGTTGCGGCGCTCCTTCAATACCGGCAGCCATTCGAAGATGCGCTCGATATTGGCTTGCCAGTCGCGCCGGCCGCTCTCGGTCATCGCGCCCATTTCCAGGTTCTCCATCACGGTCAGCGACGGGAAGACCTGGCGTCCTTCCGGGACATGGGCGATGCCGAGATGGGCACGCTGAGGCGGCGGCACCGCGAGAAGGTCGACGCCGTCGAACGTGATCTGACCGCCGCTCGGCTTCACGATGCCGGAGATCGTCTTGAACAACGTGGTCTTGCCGGCGCCGTTGGGGCCGACGATCGCGACGAACTGGCCTGCGCCGACGTTGATCGACACGTCGTTCAGGACGGGCTTTGCGGAGTAGCCCGCGCGCAATCCCTCAATGCGGAGCATGGGCCACCCACTTCTTGCCGAGATAGGCTTCGATCACGCGGCTGTCATGAGTCACCACTTCCGGAAGCCCCTCGGTGATGACGGCGCCGTGGTCGAGCACGAGGAAACTGTCGACCAGACGAACCATCGCCTGCATCGTGTGTTCGATGATGGCGATGGTCATACCGTCGCGCGCCAACTGCTGGATCACGGCGACGACCTCGTCCGCCTCGCCGTGGCCGAGGCCCGCCAGTGTCTCGTCGAGCAGCAGGATGCGTGGCTGGCCGGCGATTGCGCGCGCCAGCTCCATCAGTCGCAGCTCCTTGGTCGAGAGCTCGCCGGCGACACGGTCGGCGACGGCGGAGAGCCCGACCCGGGCGACCGCGTCGGCGGCAAGCTTGCGGGCCTCCGCGTCGGTGCGGGCGCGGACATAGGCGCCGACCACGACGTTGTCGAGGATCGACATGCGCAGGAACGGCCGCATCACCTGGAAGGTGCGGCCGATGCCGGCCTCGCAGATCACGTGCGGCCGCTGGCCGGACATGTTGCGGCCGTCGACCAGTACCTCGCCCTGGCTCGGCTTCAGAAAGCCGTTGAGGAGATTGAACAGCGTGGTCTTGCCCGCGCCGTTGGGTCCGATGATGCCGAGGATCTCGTTCTTGTGCAGCTTGAAGCTGACATCCTGGACGGCCTTGAGGCCGCCGAAAGAGCGCGAGAGATTGCGGACCTCCAGAACCACTTCACCGGTCGCGGCGCGCTGCCGTGCGGCCGGCTTCAGGGGGGTGACGCTGACTGCGATCGTTTCCGGAGTGGCGCCGGTCGTCGCTGTGGACGCATTACGCTTGCGCAGGATATCGCGCAGTTTCCAGAACAAGCCTTCCGGAGCGACCAGGATGACGCAAACGATGGCAAAGCCGAAGATCACGCCCTGGATGCCGGGGATGCGCGCGCCGGCTTCCGCGTGCAGGATTTCGGCGAGCGGGATCAGGATCACCGAGCCGATGACCGGCCCCCAGACCGTGCCGACGCCGCCGAACATCGCGACCGTGAGCGCCTGCGCCGACACCAGCATGCCGAACACGGATGCCGGGGTGACGACCAGCAGCACCTGCGCGTAGAACCCGCCGATGGCTGCGGCGATTGCGCCGCTCAGAATGATCGCGCGCAGCTTCCAGGCCAGGGTGTTGATCCCTGCCGCTTCGGCCGCGGCCTCGTTCTGCTTGATTGCGAGCAGCGCCATGCCGAAGCGCGAGCGTTCGATGATCTGCGTCAGCACGATTGTGGCCAGCATGATGGCGAGTCCCAGCAGCGTGTAGATGTGGGGATCGCTGAACTGCATGTAGGCGATCGGGGCGTCGCGCTTGATCGGGAGCGTCACCTCCTGGAAGCCGAGCCACTCGAACACGTAGAGAATGGCGAGCGGGTAGGCGAGCATGGCCAGCGCGAAGTAGTGCCCCTGCAGGCGGAAGGTCGGAAAGCCGATCAGGAGCCCGCCGATGCCGCCGAGCATGGCGGCAACCGGGATCAGCAGCCACGGCGAGATGTCGAAATAGATCTGCCCGAGCGCGGTCGCATAGGCGCCGATTCCGAAGAAGGCCGCATGGCCGAACGAGATCAGCCCGGTGTAGCCGCTGAGCAGATTCCAGGACAGCCCGAACACCGCCCACACCGGCACCAGCGTCAGGATGAGCTGGTAGTAGGAGTTGGTGACACCGAGCGAGATCCCGGCATAGGCGAGCGTGAAGAGCAGGGGAGGCAGGAACGAACGCATCCGGAGCATGGTCACGTCCTCTCGACCATGCGCCCGAAGAAACCTTGCGGGCGGAAGAAGATGATGAGGAGGAAGACGGCAAAGATCGCGGCGTTCTGCAACTGCGTCGGCAGGATCAGCGTCGACATCTGCTGGACGAGGCCGATCGTCATGCCGCCCCAGAACGCGCCGATGATGCTGCCCATCCCGCCGAGCACGACGCCGGCATACATCACGATGACGTATTCGAGCCCCACGAAGGGATGGAACGGATAGTTGGTGGCAAGCAGGCCGCCGGCAATCGCGGTGATGCCGCAGCCGAGCGCGAAGGCGGTGCGGTGCGCGCGGTCGACGTCGATGCCCATGTAGGTCGCGGCGGTCGGATTGTCCGCGGCGGCGCGCAGCGACTTGCCGATCCGTGTGCGCGTGATCAGGAGCGAAAGCAGAACCATGATCGCGAGCGACACGATCGCGTCGATGCTGCGCGCCTTGTTGAGGAAGATGCTGATGTCGAGAAAGGGAACCAGCTCCCACGCCGAGCTCGACAGCGGCGTTCGGATCGAGGCCAGCACGGATCCGAACACGATGAGGCCGCCATTCTGCAGGATCAGCGCGATGCCGAGCGTCAGGATGAGCTGGGCGTAGTGACCGTCGCCTTCCAGCGCGGCGGTGCGCGTGCCCGAGACGCGCGAGATCAGCGCCAGATGGACGAAATAGCCAAACACGGCGAGCACGGGGCCGGCGAGCAGGATGGCCACGAACGGGCCCACCGTGTTGCCGAACAGGGTCTGGATGCCGGCGGCGGTGAAGAGATAGAAGGCGGCATACATGCCGAGCATCATGAAATCGCCGTGCGCGAAGTTGATGACGCGCATGACGCCGAAAATCAGGCCGAGCCCGACGCACATCAGGCCGTAGACGGCGCCGATCAGCAGGCCCGCGGCGAGCGCTTGCAGAAATCCTTCCATCAGCCCCGCCTCCACGCGGTGGTCGCGCCGGTTTGCCGGCGATCGCTGGCTGCTGACGATGCTAGACTGGTCTCGAAGTCGACCATGTTTCCCCCGTTACTCTCCGGCACTTCTTATGATGCCGATCGTAAAACCCGTTCCGGTACATCCAGACGGCATTGTGCTGCGATCACGCCGGCGTCGCCGAGCTGTTCGCAATCGTCGATGAGTTGCTCGAGCCGATGCGCGCGGTCCTCGCCGAGGGCTTTCGCTGCGGCAGCGCGAAAGCGCGCGCGAATATCCGCCGGCGTTGCGGCGATGACATCGGGCAAGGCATGCCGGATCGTCCGGCCGCCGCGCAGATGCACGGTCACTTCCGCGCCCTGCCTGCCCGGGAAGGCGGCGGTGTAGCCGGCGTCTGCCTTGAGATCGGTGACAGAAACAAGGCGGAGGATGTCGGCATCATCGAGCCCGGCGTAGTTCTCTTCCTCGATCTCGCCCCGCGCCAGCGTCGCCGCGACGCTGAAGGGAATGCTCATCTTGGCCTGGAGCGCGTTGCGGTAGGGCCCCATGGAGTCGCAGCCGGGATAGCGAACGGCAGCATCAGGCGCGCGAATGTCGACGCGGTCGATCTCCTCGGCGCCGGCAAGCTCGTGCGAGATGCGGAGCGCCGCCTGAGCGGCGGTCTGCGCGAAATTACAGGCCGGGACCGGCTTGTTGTAGACGGCCATGATCTCGCTCTCTCCGTCGGGGAAGAGCGTGATTCTGTCGGGCGCGGCCTGGCGGCGGTAGGCGGCGAACAGGCCGGCTTCGCCTTCGATGATCGTTTCCGAGCCGAAGGCGCCGGCTGCGGCAAGGCCGATGGCCTTGATCGCGTTGCTGGCCGCAAAGCCCGGATGGAAATACATGTCGGAGCCGCCGGCATGCGGCCATTCGTTCAGACCGCTGGACGTGTTGGCCGCGATGGCGATGGCACTGGTTGCTTGGTCCTCGGAAAGGCCGAGCGCAAAACTTCCCGCCAGCGCCGCGCCCAGCGGCGCCACCAGGCCGGTCGGACGATAAAGCCGCGCGAGATCGGAGGTCAGGAGCGCGCGGCCGATCCGCGCACCGGTCTCGTAGCCGA
>Ga0209563_100619_pt1 | contig 11514 bp, 11 predicted proteins | sample AraplaCvi_mMF_r2_FD_184271 | JGI IMG/M metagenome (GOLD analysis project Ga0209563, IMG submission 184271) | Arabidopsis root microbial communities from North Carolina, USA - plate scrape CL_Cvi_mMF_r2 (SPAdes) (version 2) | ecosystem: Host-associated > Plants > Roots > Endosphere | place: USA... | reverse complement strand
TGGCCGCAGATGACCGCCATTACCGCTCAGGTGCTGCCGGGCAATCGTCCGTCTTTGAATGTGTTTCGTGACGCCGGATTCACCCAGAGTGCCTGCGCGTTCACCCAGGTTTTGAAGGATCACCGCGATGAGTAGTTTCAAGATTGGCGAGCGTCTGATCGGTGCCGATGCGCCGCCGTTCATCATTGCCGAGATGAGCGGCAACCATAACCAGTCGCTGGAGCTGGCGCTGCAGATTGTCGAAGCCGCCGCCAAGGCTGGGGCGCATGCCTTGAAGCTGCAGACTTACACCGCGCAGACCATGACCCTGGATCTGGCCGAGGGCGAGTTTTTCATCAAGGACCCGAATAGCCTGTGGGCGGGTACTTCGCTGTACGACCTGTATGAGAAGGCCCACACCCCGTGGGAGTGGCATGCGCCGATTTTCGCTCGGGCCAAAGAACTGGGCATGCTCGCGTTCTCGACGCCGTTCGATGACACGGCGGTGGACTTTCTCGAAAGCCTCGACGTGCCGGCGTACAAGATCGCCAGTTTCGAAAACACCGATCTGCCGTTGATCCGCCGTGTGGCCGCGACCGGCAAACCGCTGATCATCTCCACCGGCATGGCCAGCATCGCCGAGCTCGACGAAACCGTGCGCGCCGCCCGCGAGGCAGGATGCAAGGATCTGGTGCTGCTCAAGTGCACCAGCACTTACCCGGCGACCCCGCTCAACAGCAACGTGCGCACGATCCCGCATCTGCGTGAACTGTTCGGTTGTGAAGTCGGGCTGTCCGATCACTCCATGGGCGTGGGTGTGTCCGTGGCCGCCGTGGCACTCGGGGCAACGGTGGTGGAAAAACACTTTACCCTCGACCGTTCGGCAGGTGGCGTCGACGCCAGTTTCTCGCTGGAACCTGCGGAGCTGGCCAGTCTGGTGGTGGAAACCGAACGCGCCTGGCAAGCCATGGGTCAGGTGCATTACGGCGTCACCGAGGCCGAGCGCAAGTCGCTGGTCTATCGCCGTTCGCTGTACGTCACTGCTGACATGGCGGCCGGTGAAGCCTTTTCCGGGGACAATCTGCGCGCCATTCGCCCAGGTCTCGGTCTGCCGCCCAAGCACACCGATGCTGTCCTCGGTCGCCGCGCTCGTCAGGCGATCAAACGCGGCACGCCGCTGGACTGGTCGTTGGTCGAATAACCCGATCTGCCACCGATTCGGCAAAATAGCGTGACCTGCGAGTCATTACGCGCATCTTCACTGTATTGTATTGACCGGGGAGATGGCGCCTGGCCGTGTAATCGGTTCCAGTGATAGCCCTTTGCGCTCCCCGTGGCTGCCCTTTGTGGTGGCCGTTTTCTGTTTGTCGGCGCCCCTCGAATCCTTGCGAGCGGTGGTTTTGGGCTGTTTTTTATTGGGAAGCCGTAATGATTGGCATAAAAAGCATTGCGAGCTACGTTCCTGTAGCCGGCGTGGACAATTACGCACAAGGTGCAAAATTCGAGAAGGATGAAGAATTCATCCTCGGTAAAATCGGTTCGGCCTTCCTGCCGCGCAAAGGCGCTGAACAGGAAACCTCCGATCTGTGCGTGGAAGCGGCCAATGCGCTGTTTGCCAGCAACCCTGAATTGAAACGTGAATCGATCGACGCGCTGATCGTCGTCACCCAGAACGGTGACGAAGAAGGTCTGCCGCACACCGCTGCGATCGTCCAGGACAAGCTCGGTCTGCCGACAAATGTTGCGGCGTTCGACATTTCCCTGGGCTGCTCCGGTTACGTCTACGGCATTTACGCGATCAAGGGCTTCATGGAAGCCGCCGGCCTGAAGAACGGCCTGCTGATCACCGCTGACCCGTATTCGAAAATCGTCGACCCGGAAGACCGTAACACCACCATGCTCTTCGGCGATGCCGCCACGGCGACCTGGATGGGCGAAGACCCGACCTGGGCGCTGGGCAAGGCCAAGTTCGGCACCGACGGTTCCGGCGCGCCACACCTGAAAGTCACCGATGGCGTGTTCTTCATGAACGGGCGTCAGGTGTTCAACTTCGCACTGCTCAAAGTCCCGGCGCACTTGCACGAATTGCTCGACGACTCCGGCCTCAAGGCTGACGACATCGACGCCTTCTGCATTCACCAGGGCAGTGCGGCGATTGTCGATGCGGTGGCGCGGCGTTTCGAAGGTGAACCGGAGAAGTTCATCAAGGATATGGTCGAGACCGGCAATACCGTGTCGTCGAGCATCCCGCTGCTGCTGGAAAAACACGTAATCGATTCCGACTGGCAGCGCATTGCCCTGAGCGGTTTCGGTGTCGGTCTGTCGTGGGGCTCGGCGATCATCTATCGTCCTTGAGTCGGTCAAAAACGGCGGATACAAAAATAGCGTTCAAGGTTACCCTTGAACGCTATTTTTTTGCCTGAATGGAGCGCTAGGCGGCATGAGCGAGTTTTTCCAACCCAATGCCCAAGTCATCCAGCAACGCTGGCCGGCGTTGTTTGCGCGCTTGCAGGCTGAAGACACCTCAGTCGTTCAAGCCGAGCTGGTGCAGGGCTTGGGCTCGACGCTCAGCGTCAATGGCATTCAACTGACCAGTCGCCACGACCGCGTCCACGAAGCCCGCATCCAGGCGGCCAGCCTGGCGGATAAGCCGCAGTTGCATGTTTATGGCACCGGTCTCGGTGATCTGCCAACGGTGCTGCTAGAGCGCGCCGGGCTTGAGCGGTTGTACGTGCATATTCTCAATGGCGCGTTGTTCGCCCTGGTGCTGCAACTGCTCGATCAGCGCCAATGGCTGGAAGATCCGCGCGTGCAGTTATTCTATGCCGGTGATCTGTCAGACATCTGCACACCGTTTTTCGCCTTGCCGGCCGAGATGCTGCTGGCTGATGACTTCAACGCGAAGATCCGTGATCGGCTGGTCAGCGAAGTGCACCTGAGCTTCAACAATCGTGAATTCGATCCACATTTGCCGTTCATTCAGCAGCGTCTGCAGGACTGTTTGCCGGTGTTGCTGGGCGATGATGATGTGGCGCAGTTGTTCGGGACGGCCAGTGGCCGGGAAATCTATGTGATAGGCACCGGGCCGACGCTCGAAGGACATTTCCAGCGTCTGGCGGCGGTGCGCGCGCAGGCTGAACGTCCGTTGTTGATGTGTGTGGATACCGCTTACCGGCCATTGCGTGAGCACGGGATCGTCCCGGATCTGGTGGTCACCATTGATCAGCGCATCAGCTTCCGGCATCTGCCGTTCGAGGACTCCGCTGGCATCCCGCTGGTGTATCTGCCCATGAGCGATCCTGCCGTACTGACCGCGTGGAAGGGCAAACGCTACGGCGGTTACTCGGCCAGTCCGGTGTACGCCGCGTTGCGCGAGCAATATCCGCGTGGGCAACTGCATGTCGGTGGCAGCGTGATTCATCCGGCGGTGGATCTGGCGGTGAAGATGGGTGCATCGCGCATTACCCTGTTCGGCGCCGACTTCGCCTTCCCGATGAACAAGACCCATGCCGGCTGGAATGACGGTGATCTGGGGCCGGGAGTCGATCAGGCGCGGCACTGGGTGCAGGACGGCCATGGCCAGCGGGTCAGCACCCAGCTGAACTTTCGCGGCTATCTGTGTGTGCTGGAGCGCTATATCGCCGCGCATCCGCAGGTGCAGTTCTTCAACAGCAGTCGGGCAGGTGCACTGATCGCCGGGACACAGTTCAATCAGGAGTTTGTGCAATGACGACGATTGAGCAGTGCGTCGACGAATGTCGTCAGTGCGCCGGGTTGTTTCGGCTCGGGCGGGATGTCGAGGCGGCGCTGGATATGGTCGAGGTGTTCGAGGGCGCGCAGCAATTGCTGATGTCCGCGCCGGCGACGGTACAGCAGGACTGGGCCTTGGTACTCACGCAGATGCTCGACTGTCAGGAGCGTCAGGACTGGTTGGGCCTGGCTGACTGGATGGAGTACGAGTTGATCGAAGTGTTGCAAAAAGCACGATCGGCAAACTGACCGACCGCACTGGCCCGCGGCTTTGCGTGCGGGTCGGTTTTATGGCGTCATTTTTTCGCAGGTGGGGGGCGCTAAGCCCTTGTTTTCTCGGGGGTGGCAGGGTGATGGCAAATTTTTTTCAAAAAGCCCTCAAGCAACCTGCCAACCCGACGATAACTATTACGAAGGTTCTCTAGGCCATTCCAGGCGGTTGCCAGGGCCGGAAGCCGCAGTACCCAACCAACGAGGAATTCGTCATGGCTTTAACAGTAAACACCAACACCACGTCGCTGAACGTTCAAAAGAACCTGAACCGCGCTTCCGACGCTCTGTCGACTTCGATGCAGCGCCTGTCTTCCGGCCTGAAAATCAACAGCGCTAAAGACGACGCTGCTGGCCTGCAGATCTCGAACCGTATGTCTTCGCAGATCCGTGGTAACACCCAAGCCATCCAGAACGCCAACGACGGTATCTCCGTTGCTCAGACCGCTGAAGGCGCTCTGCAAGCGACTACCGACATTCTGCAGCGTATGCGTGAACTGGCTGTTAAAGCACGTAACGGCACCAACGGCACTGCTGACCAGACCGCTACCAACGCTGAATTCGCTCAGATGTCTGACGAAATCACCCGTATCTCGGCATCGACCAACCTGAACGGCAAAAACCTGCTGGACGGTTCGGCTGGTACTGTGACCCTGCAAGTTGGCGCAAACACTGGTTCGGCTAACCACATCGACCTGGTACTGAGCTCCAAGTTCGACGCCGTCAGCCTGTCGGTTGGTAGCGGTACTCTGTCCCTGACTGGTGCTACCGTAACTGGCGCTTCGCAGAACATCGACAACGCGATCACCGCAATCGACGCCGCTATCGCTGCAATCGGTGCAACTCGTGCCAGCCTGGGTGCTTCGCAAAACCGTCTGACCAGCACCATCCAGAACTTGCAGAACATCACCGAGAACACCACTGCTGCACAGGGTCGCGTACAAGATACCGACTTCGCCGCAGAGACTGCTAACCTGACCAAGCAGCAAACCCTGCAACAGGCTTCGACCTCTGTTCTGGCTCAAGCCAACCAACTGCCTTCCGCTGTACTGAAGCTGCTTCAGTAATTCGGAATGAGTTTGGGCGGGAGGGTGCGCTGGTCGCGCTCTCTCGCTTTTTTACGTTAGGAGGTGATGAGCATGGACATGAGCGTAAAGCTTAACGTGTCTTATCCGGCTCCCAAGCCAGCGACGCCTGTTGCTGATAAGCCGTCGGAGACGCCAAAAGTTGCACCGGCCGACGCTCCGGTCGCTGACAAGAAAAGTCAGCAAACGGATGACGCCAAGTTGAAACTGGCCGTGCAAGAGATCGAGAAGTTCGTTCAATCGATCAAGCGTAACCTGGAGTTCTCGATCGACGAGCACTCTGGCAAGGTCATCGTCAAGGTGATCGCAAGCGAGACGGGTGAGGTCGTACGCCAGATCCCCTCCGCAGAAGCACTCAAGCTCGCAGACAGCCTCGCCAACGCAAGCCATGTGTTGTTCGACGCCAAAGTCTGATAGCTGGCATGAATAGTGTTTGTCTTTCTTGAATGACGCCTGGATGGGTCAAAAGTCTGGCAACAATCTGAAGGGAGATGCACATGGCAAGTCCAATTCTACCGGGTTCCGGACTGGGTTCCGGCCTGGACATCGGCGCGATCGTGACCGCGCTGGTCAACGCCGACAAGTCGCCGAAGCAGACGCAGATCGATTCCGCGACCAAGACCAATACCCTGAAGATTTCCGGTGTCGGCACGTTGAAGAGTGCGCTGACCGCGTACCAGACGGCGATGACCAACCTGGGCAGCAAGACCAACCCGGCATTTGCCGGCTTCACGGCGACCTCGAGCAACACAGCGATTCTCGGCGCCACCTCCGATAACACCGCGGTGTCGGGGACTTACAACGTTGTTGTCAACCAATTGGCCACTGGCTCGAAAGTTGCCAGCGCTTCTTTCGCCGGCGGTGCTGCCAGTGCCATTCCGAGTGGTACCCTGAAAATCAGTCAGAATGGCACTGATTACAATGTCACGATTCCGGCCAATGCGACCTTGCAGAGCACCCGTGACGCGATCAACACGGCTCAGGGCGCCAATGGCATTTCTGCCAACATCGTGACCGATAGCAGCGGCGCTTCGCGTCTGGTGATCAGCTCAAGCAAGACGGGCGCAGGTTCCGACCTGTCTGTCAGCGGGATTGCCGGTCTGGAGATCGACGGTACTCAGCCGATGGGTACCAATCCGGCGGCAGGCGCTTCTGGCAACGTCAACGGTCCTGCACAAGATGCCAAGGTGACCATCGACGGCCTGCAGGTTTCCAGTAAAAGCAACACGGTCAGTGGTGCAATCAGCGGCTTGACCCTGAATCTGACCGCTGTCAGCCCAGTCGTTGGTAGCGTTGCCACGCCGACCGTTGTCAGCGTCGATACCAACACCAAAGGGCTGCAGGCTTCGGTTCAGGCGTTTGTTGACGCCTACAACACCCTGAAGACCACCATCGACACCCTGTCCAAGGCAACACCGGACGCCGATGGCAAACTGACGGTGCAGGCCGCTTTCACCGGTGACTCGTTGCCGCGCTCGCTGATCTCCGACATCCGTGGCCAGTTGACTGCTCCTGGTGCTGGTGCAGATGGTGCTTTGTCCTACCTGTCGGAGATCGGTGTGATGACCGATCGTCTCACCGGTAACCTGACGTTCGATACTGCGGCGTTCACCAAAACCATGAGTCAGCCTGGCAAGGCCGGTCAGGTTCAGCAGATGTTCACCGGGACCAATGACACCAACGGTCTGCTGGCGCGCATGAGCAAAGCGGTGGACCCGTATCTGAAAGCTTCTCCGGATGGTAAAACCACCACGGGTTTGCTTGATCAGCGTATGACCATTTTGAACAACAACACGCGCAACCTTACTTCCCAGCAATTGGCGCTGGATCTGCGTGTGGCCAACCTGACCAAGACGTTGACTGCGAAATACAACGCCATGGACCTGCTGGTTGGGCAAATGAAGGCGACGGCCAGTAACATCACGTCGTTCTTCAGCTCGCTGAACGCTCAGCAATCCGCGAAGTAGCCCGCAAGAACGACAAAAACCCGGCTACGCTTTATCGGCGTGCGCCGGGTTTTTGTCTTTTGATCTAAAGTTCTGTGATTCGTTGGCGATACACTGGTTATACGAGTCATTGTGGCAATGAGGTAGAACATGAACCCAATGTTAGCCCTTCGGCAATATCAGAAAGTCGGCGCGCACGCCCAGACCTCCGAGGCGAGCCCGCACCGTCTGGTACAAATGTTGATGGAAGGCGGGCTGGCCCGCATCGCTCAGGCCAAGGGTGCCATCGAGCGCAAGGACATTCCTGGCAAGTGCACCTCGATCAGCAAGGCCATTGGCATTGTCAGCGGTCTGCGCGAAGGTCTGGACCTGGAAAAGTGTGCCGATGAACTGGCCGATCTGGACGGGCTGTACATCTACATGATGAAGCGCCTCGCCGAGGCCAACATCAACAGCGATCCGCGCATTCTCGATGAGGTCGCCGGCTTGCTGAGCACGGTCAAAGAAGGCTGGGATGCCATCGCCCCCGAGCCTGCTCCGCAGTTTTGAAGGAGAGCACCATGAGTCTTGTATTGCAGCGAATCGCCGACACCCGTGAAGCGCTGGTCAGTGCGCTGGCCGAACGCAACTGGGAAGCCATTGGCGAGCTGGATCTGGCTTGCCGATCCTGCATGGAAGACGTCATGGTCGAGGCCTCGCTGGATGAGGAGGCCTTGCGCAATAACCTTGAGGAGCTGCTCCACGTCTACAAGGAGCTTCTGGAGGCAGCGATGGGTGAGCGGCAGGCGATAGCCAACGAGATGTCGCAGATCACCCAAGCGCAAAAGGCGGCAAAGGTTTACCATCTGTTTGGTTAATTAACCCCCAGTTAATCCAGACATGTGCGCCATAAATTTGACTGTGCACGGTTTTTTGACTTAACTAGTGGCTGTTTTCAGATTTCAGGCGTCTACAGGCACAAGGTGTCCTGCAAGCGTCTCGCTTGCCCCATTTTTCGGGCATTGAGTTGACTAGGGAAGTTGCTATTGCATGTGGCGTGAAACCAAAATTCTGCTGATCGATGACGATAGCGTCCGCCGCCGCGACCTGGCGGTGATTTTAAATTTTCTCGGCGAAGAAAATTTACCCTGCGGCAGCCATGACTGGCAGCAGGCTGTCGGCTCTTTGTCATCAAGTCGTGAAGTCATCTGTGTACTGATCGGGACGGTAAATGCTCCGGGTGCACTGTTGGGCTTGTTAAAGACACTGTCGACATGGGATGAGTTCCTTCCGGTTTTGCTGATGGGCGATAATTCTTCCGTCGACCTGCCGGAAGACCAGCGCCGCCGGGTGCTTTCGACGCTGGAAATGCCACCCAGCTACAGCAAGCTGCTCGACTCCCTGCACCGTGCCCAGGTCTATCGCGAGATGTACGACCAGGCCCGCGAGCGCGGCCGTCATCGCGAACCCAACTTGTTCCGCAGCCTCGTCGGCACCAGCCGGGCGATCCAGCATGTCCGTCAGATGATGCAGCAAGTGGCCGATACCGACGCCAGTGTGCTGATCCTCGGCGAGTCCGGCACCGGCAAGGAAGTGGTTGCGCGCAACCTGCATTACCACTCCAAGCGTCGCGATGCGCCATTCGTGCCAGTCAACTGCGGGGCGATCCCGGCCGAGCTGCTGGAAAGCGAACTGTTCGGCCACGAGAAGGGCGCCTTCACCGGCGCGATCACCAGCCGCGCCGGACGTTTCGAACTGGCCAACGGCGGTACGCTGTTTCTCGATGAAATCGGCGACATGCCGCTGCCGATGCAGGTCAAACTGTTGCGCGTCCTGCAGGAGCGTACCTTCGAGCGTGTGGGCAGCAACAAGACCCAGAGTGTCGATGTGCGCATCATTGCCGCGACGCACAAGAACCTCGAAAGCATGATCGAGGTCGGCACCTTCCGCGAAGACCTCTACTATCGCCTGAATGTGTTCCCGATCGAGATGGCGCCGTTGCGTGAGCGCGTTGAAGACATCCCGCTGCTGATGAACGAACTGATCTCGCGCATGGAGCACGAAAAGCGCGGTTCGATCCGCTTCAACTCGGCAGCGATCATGTCGCTGTGCCGTCACGGCTGGCCGGGCAACGTCCGCGAGCTGGCCAACCTGGTGGAGCGCATGGCGATCATGCACCCGTACGGGGTCATCGGTGTGGTCGAGTTGCCGAAGAAATTCCGCTACGTCGATGATGAAGACGAGCAGATGGTCGACAGCCTGCGCAGCGATCTCGAAGAGCGCGTGGCGATCAACGGTCATACCCCGGACTTCACCGCCAACGCTTTGTTGCCGCCGGAAGGTCTGGACCTCAAAGACTACCTCGGTGGTCTGGAGCAGGGTCTGATCCAGCAGGCACTGGACGATGCCAATGGCATTGTGGCGCGTGCCGCCGAACGCCTGCGCATTCGTCGAACCACGCTGGTCGAGAAGATGCGCAAGTACGGCATGAGCCGGCGCGAAGGTGATGAACAGGCGGATGATTGACGCCTGTTTTTCAACGCCTTCATTTATAAGCAGTTTTTTTTAGGCACGGGTATTGCTACATCCCTCGCAACGTTCCGTTTAACTGACGGTCAGCCAAGCGAGAGAACACAATGCCCCACGCCCAGATGTCATCTGCCTCCCATGCCGAGGGGCAATCGTCGTCCGTAGAGCAGGCGAGCCGTCAGGGACTTGAGCAGGCGTTCGCGCTGTTCAATCAGATGTCCAGTCAATTGACCGACTCCTACAGCATGCTTGAAGCCCGGGTCACCGAGCTCAAGGGCGAGTTGGCCGTGGTCAGTGCCCAACGCATGCAGGAGCTGGCCGAAAAAGAACGTTTGGCCAACCGTCTGCAAAACCTCCTTGATCTGTTGCCCGGTGGTGTCATCGTCATTGACGGCCACGGCATGGTTCGCGAAGCCAATCCGGCGGCTATCGAGTTGTTGGGGTTGCCTTTGGAAGGCGAGTTGTGGCGCCACGTGATCGCCCGATGCTTCGCCCCGCGCGAGGATGATGGTCATGAAATCTCTCTGAAAAACGGTCGGCGACTGTCGATTGCCACCCGCTCGCTGGATGCCGAGCCGGGGCAGTTGGTGCTGCTCAACGACCTGACAGAAACCCGCCACCTTCAAGATCAGCTGGCGCGTCATGAGCGTCTGTCATCGCTGGGGCGCATGGTCGCCTCGCTGGCCCATCAGATCCGCACGCCGTTGTCTGCCGCTTTGCTCTACGCCAGTCATCTGACTGAGCAGGAATTGCCGGTCGCGACACAGCAGCGCTTTGCCGGACGCCTCAAAGAGCGCTTGCATGAGCTGGAGCATCAGGTACGAGACATGCTGGTGTTCGCCCGCGGCGAGTTGCCGTTGACTGACCGCATCACCCCCAATGCCTTGATGCAGTCGCTGCAGGCGGCAGCGTTGACCCATGTGCAGGACTTGCCCATTCGCTGGCAGTGCGACAGTCATGCCGGCGAATTGCTGTGCAACCGCGACACGCTGGTCGGGTCCCTTCTCAATCTGATCGAAAACGCGATTCAGGCCAGTGACGGCAACGTGCGCCTGAAAGTGCATTGCTACACCCGCGACAACAGCCTGCGCCTGTGCGTCAGCGACAGCGGCAGCGGTATAGATCCGGTGGTGCTCGAGCGTCTCGGCGAGCCATTTTTTACCACCAAAGTCACCGGCACCGGGCTCGGCCTGACCGTGGTCAAGGCTGTGGCCCGGGCACATCAGGGAGAATTGCGGCTGCGTTCGCGGGTCGGGCGCGGCACGTGCGCGCAGGTGATCCTGCCGCTGTTTTCCGCTGTACAGGGAGCTGAGTAAACGTCATGGGCATCAAGGTTTTGCTGGTCGAGGATGACCGCTCGTTGCGCGAAGCGCTGGCCGATACGCTGTTGCTGGCGGGCCACGACTACCATGCCGTCGGCAGCGCCGAAGAGGCGTTGCAAGCGGTCGAGCGCGAAGCGTTCAGTCTCGTGGTCAGTGACGTCAACATGCCCGGCATGGACGGCCATCAACTGCTTGGACTGTTGCGCGCCCGGCGGCCGCAACTACCGGTGCTGCTGATGACCGCACACGGCGCGGTGGAGCGAGCGGTCGATGCGATGCGCCAGGGGGCGGCGGATTATCTGGTCAAGCCGTTCGAGCCCAAGGCTCTGCTGGACCTGGTTTCGCGGCATGCGCTGGGCTGTATCAGCGTGGCTGATAGCGACGGGCCGGTGGCGGTCGAGGCGGCCAGTGCGCAACTGCTCGACCTGGCGGCGCGGGTGGCACGCAGCGATTCCACGGTATTGATCTCCGGCGAATCCGGCACCGGCAAGGAAGTGCTGGCGCGCTACATCCATCAGCAATCCCAACGTGCCAGCCAGCCGTTCATCGCGATCAACTGCGCGGCGATTCCCGACAACATGCTCGAGGCCACGCTGTTCGGTCACGAGAAGGGCTCATTCACCGGCGCCATCGCGGCGCAGCCTGGCAAGTTTG
>Ga0209563_100617_pt1 | contig 11548 bp, 8 predicted proteins | sample AraplaCvi_mMF_r2_FD_184271 | JGI IMG/M metagenome (GOLD analysis project Ga0209563, IMG submission 184271) | Arabidopsis root microbial communities from North Carolina, USA - plate scrape CL_Cvi_mMF_r2 (SPAdes) (version 2) | ecosystem: Host-associated > Plants > Roots > Endosphere | place: USA... | reverse complement strand
GTTTTAGATGCGTTCTTTTTTGGCCTGAGGATCCTGTGCCCGTGAGCAGACTGCTGATCGTCGACGATGACGTGGAAATTCTCGCCCTGCTGAAGAAGTTCTTCGTCCAGCACGCCTACGAGGTCGATGTCGCCGCTGATGGCGCAGCGATGTGGGCCGCGATTGCCCAGCAGCGCCCGGACACGATCATTCTCGATCTGATGCTGCCCGGTGAAGGCGGCCTGAGCCTGTGCCAGAAAGTGCGGGCGCAGATGGGCATTCCGATCATCATGCTGACCGCCATGGGCGAATTGAGCGACCGGATTGTCGGCCTCGAACTGGGCGCCGACGACTACGTCACCAAACCGTTTGCCCCGCGTGAACTGCTGGCCCGTCTGCGCGCCGTGCAGCGTCGTGCCGGTGAGCAGGTCAGCCCTGTCAGCGAACCTTCGCGACCGGTGATTGCTTTCGCCGGTTGGCATCTGGATATCACTTGTCGCGAACTGCGCTCCCCGGAAAACGTGATGATTCCGCTGTCCGGTGGCGAGTTTGATCTGCTGGTGGTGTTTCTCGAACACCCGCAACGCATTCTCACCCGCGAGCAACTGATCGACCTGTCTCGCGGCCAGGGCCACGACGCCTTTGATCGCAGCATCGACGTGCAGGTCAGCCGCTTGCGCCGCAAGATCGAGCCGGACAGCAAGCGTCCGGACCTGATCCGCACCGTGCGCAACGGCGGTTACCTGTTCACCGCCAAGGTCACGCGCGCATGATCCGTCGCTTCCTGCGCCGTGATCCGCTGAGTCGGCGGATCGCCCTGACCATCGTCGCGGCCATGCTGGCTTCGCTGGCGCTCAATTTTCTGTTCGTGGAGGTGGCCGGGACCTGGGCGCGGCCACCGATTGAGCGCACCGGGTTGCTGGAGCAGATTGCGGCGACCGTCAAGGTGATCGAGGCTGCACCTGCGCCTTTACGCCCGAAACTCGCGCACGCGGCAACCGGCCCGACGCAGGAGGTGACGTGGAGTGCGCAACGTGACGAACTTGGATTGCCAGCGGGTGGTACGCAGCTCATCGCCAACAAGACGTCGGGGTTGCATCAGTTGCTGGGTGATGAGCGAGACATTCGGGTGTTCAATCCCGCCGACTGGCCGAGCGGAAGTCCGCTGGCGCGCTACGCGGCGCTGATTCAACTGCCGGATGCCAGCTGGTTGTTGTTCTCTTCGCCTGAGCGCTCCTGGGGCCTGGACATCGGCACACGCATCGCGATCATCATCGCCCTCGGTCTGATCGCCACCGTGCTGGTGGCCTGGCTGGCCACGCAGCAACTGGCCAAACCGCTGCAACGCTTTGCCAGTGCCGCCCGCCGCTTTGGCGGTGATCTGCGCGCGCCGCCGATAAAAGTCGAAGGCCCGGACGAGATCCGCCAGGCAATCATCGCTTTCAACACCATGCAGGCGCAGATCCAGCATTACATCAGCGAGCGCACGCACATGCTCGCGTCGATCTCCCACGACTTGCGTGCGCCGCTGACCCGCATGCGCCTGCGCAGCGAGTTCATGGAGGACTTTGATCATCAGGGCAAACTGATCCGCGACATTGAAGAAATGCAGTCGATGATCAACGCTGCGCTGGCGTTCTTTCGGGAAGACACTCAACCGGAGCAAAGCACTGCGTTCGACCTGTCGGAGTTGCTGCAGACCATCATCGACGACTACCGCGACCAGAACATCGCCATCGATTTCCATGGCCCGGCGCATCTGGTCTACGAGGGCCGCCCGCTGGGAATCAAGCGTGTGATCGTCAATCTGCTGGAAAACGCCGAAAAGTACGCGCAGCAGCCGGCCATTACCTTGAGCAGCGATGGCTACAGCGTTTGCGTTGACGTCAGCGACGAGGGGCCGGGGATTCCCGAAGCGTCGTTGCAGCGGGTGTTCGACCCGTTCTTCCGCCTGGAAACCTCGCGCAACCGGGAAACCGGTGGCGTCGGGCTCGGGCTGTCGGCGGCGCGGGCGATCGTGCGCGAGCAGGGCGGCGAACTGACGTTGAGCAATCGCAGCAGCGGCGGCTTGCAGGCTCGGGTTGAGCTGCCTCTGTAATACTTTGAAACATTTGCGCGTGACGGACGGTCAACAGGACACATTCTCTGCAAGAAGCGTCCATGAAAACCCCACGGCCCTCCGCACGCCTCGTACCGCTTTCACAACTTCGCAATCTGAAAATGGCCCGTTCCGCGCACGCTTATGTGCGCGGCAGTACGGTGCAGTTTTATGAGTGGCTGCACAGCCAGCCCGGGCGCCGCCTGCCGAAAGGGCCGGCGGTGTGGATCTGCGGCGATTGTCATGCCGGCAATCTGGGTCCGACCGGTGATCTGAAAGGGCGCATCGATATCCACATCCGCGACCTCGACCAGACGGTTATCGGCAATCCCGCGCATGACCTGGTGCGACTCGCACTGTCGCTGGCGACTGCCGCCCGGGGTTCCGATCTGCCCGGTGTGGCCACCGCACGAATGCTCGAGGAGATGATGCGCGGCTATGAGCAGGCGTTTGAAGACGACGTCGACAAAGAGCCGCCACGCCCCGCGCAAGTCAAGGCCGGGATGCGCAGCGCAGTGCAACGCACGTGGAAGCATCTGGCCCAGGAACGCATCGAAAACACCAAACCGACCATTCCGCTGGGCAAGCACTTCTGGTCGCTGTCACGCGAAGAGCGCAGTGCACTGAAGACCCTTTGCGCCACGCCAGACCTGCACACGCTGGTGACCTCATTGAAGGGGCGCAACAAGGACAACCGGGTGAAAATGCTCGACTCGGCCTATTGGGTCAAAGGCTGCAGTTCGCTGGGACTCAAGCGTTATGCGGTGCTACTCGGTGTGGGCGAGGGTGATGACGAGGAATATTGCTTGCTCGACATCAAGGAGGCCGTTGCCGCCGCAGCGCCGCGGGTCGCCCGCGCCGCGATGCCCCGCGACAACGGCAAACGTGTGGTCGAAGGCGCGCGTTTTCTCTCGCCGGGCCTGGGTAACCGGATGATCGCCACCCGGCTGCTCGACCATGGCTTCTTCATCCGCGAACTGCTGCCACAAGACATGAAACTGGAGCTCGATCAGTTGAGCCAGACCGACGCGATGCTCGCCGCCGGCTATCTGGCTCGCGTCGTGGGGCTGGCCCATGCCCGGCAGATGGACATGAGCACCCGCGCCTCATGGATGCGTGAACTGCAGGCGTGTCGCTCGAAGACCCTGGATGCACCGTCGTGGCTGTGGTCCAGTGTCGTGCAATTGGTGGGTCGTCATGAGAAAGGCTATCTCGAACATTGTCGGCGTTATGCGCTCGAGCATTGATCTGTGTGAGTGAAACAGTTGCCGGTTGCCGATATGAAATTTGTTCTGTAGATTTTCATGAAATTATAAGAAATAAATTTCATGAGGCGCCGAATGTTTCAGCAATCCCAGCAGCATGTCGCCAGTTATTACGCCCACAGTTGCGCCGATGTTCTCAGTACGCGGCCGGCGCTGGAAGGCGCGCACGACACCGACGTGGTGATCATCGGCGCCGGATTCAGCGGGCTGCACACCGCGCTGCGTCTGGCTTTGGCCGGCAAGCGCGTCACTGTGCTCGAAGCCAGTCGCGTGGCCTGGGCCGCGTCGGGACGCAATGGCGGGCAGGCGATTCTGGGCTGGTCGTGCGACATGCCGCCGCTGGAAGCTGCGCTCGGCTATGAGCGCGCCCGTCGCCTATGGGACGGCATGCGCTGGGCCGCGCAGGAACTGCGTGAATTGCCCGGGCGGCATGGTTTCGATTGCGACTATCGCCCCGGCCATTTGTGGACTTCGGTGATGCCGCGTCGGGTCAGCCTGCTGACTGAATGGCAACACGAAGCCAGTCACAAATGGGGCCATGACGGTCTGCAATTCATTCCCCGTGAAGACCTGCCGCAATGGGTCGCCAGCGAACGCTATCAGGCCGGTCTATACGACGCCGAAGGCGCGCACCTCAATCCGCTGAAACTGGCGCTTGGCCTGGCCGCCGCCATCGAGCGTGCTGGCGGGCGTATTCATGAGCAAAGCAAAGCGTTGAGTTATCAGCAGGAGGGCAATGGCTTCCGGGTCAATACCGAGCGCGGTTCGGTGAAGGCCGATGTGCTGGTGCTGGCCTGCAATGCCTATCTCGATGAACTCGATCCGCAGCTCTCCCGTTGCATCCTGCCGGTCGGCACCTATCAAGTCGCCACCGCACCGCTGACGCCTGAGCAAGCCACCGCGCTGCTGCCGAGCAACGTCTGCGTGACCGACAACCAGTTCGTCCTTGATTACTTCCGCCGCACGCCGGACAACCGCTTGTTGTTCGGCGGCGGCTGCACCTATCTGGGTGGCATGCCCAAGGACATTGCGGCGGCGACCCGGCCGTTTCTCGAACGGGTGTTCCCGCAACTCAAGGGCGTTGAACTGCAATTCGCCTGGGGCGGGCACATCGACCTGACCATGAACCGTACGCCTGATGTCGGCGGCGAGGGCAACCGTTATTGGCTTCAGGGTTATTCGGGGCACGGCGTGCTGCCGACACTGGCCGCCGCCCGTGCGGTGTCCGATGCAATTCTCGGCGAGACGGATGAATTGGCGTTGTACCAGGGCCTGAGCAGTGGCCGTTTCCCCGGCGGCAAGCACTTCGCCGCACCGCTGGAGGCCATCGGCAAGGCCTGGTATCGGCTGCGCGACAGTATTTGATGAGATTTTGACCATGAACAAGCAAGAAGAAATCGCGGCGCTGGCGATCCTGATCCACGACCTGCGCAAGCACAAGAAATGCACCCTCAAGGAGCTGGCGGACAAAATCGGCCGTTCGGTGGGGTTTCTCTCGCAAGTCGAACGCGGCCTGTCGCGCCCGACCGTGGCCGACCTCACCGCGATCAGCGAAACCCTCGGCGTGCCGACCACCTATTTCTACAGCTTGCCCAAACCCAGACAAGTGCCGTGGGTCACCCGTCCGGACGAGCGCCGCACGCTGTATTACGCCAGCGGCATTACCGACATTCTGGTGTCGCCGCAGATGCGTGCCTCGTTCTCCATGCTCGAAAGTCATCTGGAGCCGGGCGCGAGCAGCGGCGACCGCCACATGAACGACAGCTCGGAGCAGGGCGGTTATGTGCTCGAAGGCGAACTGACCTTGTGGCTGGGCAACGACGACGATCCGGTCACCTTGAGGGCCGGCGACAGCTTTCAATTCGACAGTCACACCCATTGCCGCTACGGCAACCTCACCGGGCAGCTCACTCGCGTGCTCTGGGTCTACACCTGATAACAACAAAGGAAATCCAAGATGGACGCTGTCTGCTCTGACCTGCTCGCCGAAGTGCGCGCGTTTCGCCAACGCTACCCCGAGGTGCGTTATGTCGACCTGATTTCCCTGGACATTCCGGGGCATTTTTACGGCAAGCGCTATCCGGTGGACATGCTCGAAAAAGTCGCGGCGGGAAGCGCTTTGAAACTGCCGCAGAACTGCGTGTTGCTGGGCGTACAGGGCGGTCTGTTCAAGATCGGCGATTACTGCTTCAACGACGGTGATCCGGACGCTTTGCGTCGCTTGGTGCCCGGCACACTCAAGCCCGTGACCTGGGAAAGTCAACCGCTGGGGCAAATGCTGATCACCTCCGACGGCACCGCCAAACCGATCGAATTCGAACCCCGCGAGGTATTGGCGAAAGTGCTGGATCGACTGGCAGCCAAGGGTATTCACCCGGTGGTGGCCTTCGAACTGGAGTTCTACTTATTCGACAAAAAACTTCGCGACGGGCTGCCGCAATTCCCTCGCGACGAGCTGACCGACGACGCCGATGATCAGCCGAACATGCACATCGAACGCCTCTCGCGTTTCGCCCCGGTGCTTGACGACATGGTTGAAGCGACGCGGGCGCAGGGCATCGATGCCACGGTGATTACCGCCGAGCTGGGGCCGGGCCAGTTCGAGATCAATTTCGGCCATCTGGATGACGGTTTGCGCGCCGCCGACTGGGCGGCGCTGTTCTGTCGCAGCACCCGCGGCGTTGCGCTCAAGCACGGCTATCGCGCCAGTTTCATGGCCAAGCCGTACGTGCAGCATCCGGGCAGCGGCATGCATGTGCATGTCAGCCTGTATGACGCCGCCGGCAACAATCTGCTGGCCGCCAATCACCAACAGCCGCTGCGCCATGCAGTGGCCGGTTGCTTGGATCTGCTGCCGCACAGCATGCCGATTTTCGCGCCGAACCAGAACGCCATGCGCCGTTTGAGCGGCACGGTGAACACTGCGACCAAAGCGAGCTGGGGTTACGAGGATCGTGACGCCTGCCTGCGCATCCCCGAGTCGGACACGAAAAACCTGCGCATCGAATACCGACTGGCCGGCGCTGACGCCAACCCGTATCTGGTGCTGGCGGCGATTCTGGTAGGCCTGGAACATGGTCTGGAATCAGGCAAGGAACCGATCCCGCCCCTCAACGACGACCGCAACAGCGGCATCGACTTTCCGACGGAGATCCTCGACGCGGTGCGCGCCTTGCAGCATCAGCCACAACTGCGTGCGGGACTGGGCGCCGAGTTTGTCGACGTGTATTGCGAGAACAAACGTCAGGATCACCTGGCATTCATGCAGGAGATCAGTGCGCGGGAGTATCGCTGGTATTTGTGATCACTGGTTCAGTGACTTCTTCAGCCCTTCACCAAAACCAATACGGCAAAAACTTCGGTGTGGGTTCGATCATGAGTTCCAGGTGATAGGTGATCGGGTTGAAGAAAAACATATCCAGTATCAGAAATGCCGCTACGCCAAACGACAGCGTCATGAGCTCGCGATAGGGATGCTCGGCGAAATACTGGTGTTTGCCATGGTAGAAGCTCAGTAGCGCAGACAATCCCAAGACTACGCCCAGGTAGTTGGGTTGTAACGAAACATCGGCGAAGTTGTTGTAGACCAGCACCGCCACCAGCATCCCCAACCCAAGCAGGGGCAACTTCAGGCAGACGTTGAGCAGGCCGTTTTTGGCGCGGACGAAGGCGGCTTCCTTGCTGACGAAGAGGTAAGCGGCCAGCAGTGAAATTGCCGGGGTGATTGCCAGGATATAGCGTGCTTTCTTGGAACTCGGAAGAGTGAACAGCACCAGCAGCACTAGCAGCCAGCCGGTTAGATAGCGCAGCAGGTCGATGTTTCTATCGCGGTTCGAACGGAAGAACAGTTTGTACTTCTTGAGAATGACGTTGATGGCGTAAAACACCGTGATGCCGTAGGTCAGCAGACCTGCCGAGAAGTAGAAGTAATAGCGTGGCGCGTGGTCGGAACCGAAGCGTGCGATGCCCTGCATGTTCAGCACTTCGTCGAGGAACGCTGGCCCTCCTTGCACGTAGGCCGCCCAGGCCAGTAACACCACCCCAACAGTCAGAATCCCCCCCGAGAGCAGTGAAAACAGCAGCAACATGCGCCACTGCCGGCTCAGTAAGTAATAAGCGCCAATGACACTCGCAGGTCCGATCAAGCCGATAGGCCCACGAAAAGCGAAACCCAGTGCCAGCCCGACGTACAGAAACACTACGCGGCGCGGGTCTTTTTTGATCTCGGCCGTATAGGCAAAGTAGAAGCACATCACCGTTAACAGCGCCGGATAGATATCCAGTGCCAGCGAGTTGACGCCGTCGAGAAAAGCCCAGGTCAGCAGACTGAAAAGAACGCCGTACGCCCCCCACTTCTTGCTGTGCAGCGCGCCCAGTCGATAAATGAATACCAGCATCAGCGACGCGGCCACGCAGGACGGAAAACCCATGGAAAGAATGGACACCTGGCCGAATGGCAGGGAAACCAGATAGACCAACAGGGTATTGAGAACCGTGTAGTCGGGATAAGGCTTGAGGTCGTCGGCAATCGGGAACAGTGTGATGCCGTGCAGCAACATGTAGTCGGCAAAGTCGACAAAGCGTGTTGTGTAGTTGAGGACCGCGGGTTTGTACTGCAATGCCATGAACACGGCCAGTGTCATGAAAAAAATGCTCAGGCATGGATTTCTCGTAATCAGTCCCGTCAACATTCCAACCCGCGAAGTGCGCTCTACAACAAGCGGGGCATCATATCGATCCATCGTTAACCCTTTAGTGAAGTTGTTCTTTTGACCGCAATCCTGACAGTCCGGTGACGCCTGCATTGAACTTCTGTGTGGCGCGAGATTGATGTTGAGCCTGGCCCGCGGCGAGGACTATTCAAGCATGACGGCCCTAAACACACCCTGAACAAAATCAATTGAAGTCAACAGGAAAACCGTATTAACAACGCGTGTCGAAACGGGCTTTGTGCATTTCAATGATTGAATGGCAGTGATACAAGGCCGGCTAGATGACGCGACCTTTCTTCGACGGCGCATGATCGGCCGGCCCGGTTCTGGCGGTTTGCAGCAACCGGGCAAATGCCGCTTTGTCGATGGGCCGACTCATGAAATAGCCCTGAACCTCGTTGCACTGATCCTTGCCCAGAATCGCCAGTTGCTCCTCGGTTTCCACGCCTTCGGCGGTGACGGTCAGGCCCATGGCTTTACCCAGGCCGATGATCGCCTGGACCACGGCGCGATCGTTGGCGCCGTTGCTGATCGAGGCGATGAAGCGCTTGTCGATCTTGATCCCGTCGAACGGGTAGGCGCGCAGGTAGCCGAGGGACGAATAGCCGGTGCCAAAGTCGTCCATGTTCAGGCGCACGCCGAGTTGCTTGAGCGCATTCATGGTGGCCAGCGCGCCGTCGGTGTCGACGAGCATCACGTTTTCGGTGATTTCCAGTTCCAGGCGACTGGCCGGGAAACGGGTCTGGATCAGCGCTTCGCGTACGTCTTCGACGACATCGCTGAGGGCGAACTGTGCCGGGGACAGGTTGACTGACAGGAGGATGTCTGACGGCCATTCGAGTGCGGTTTCACAGGCTTCGCGCAACACCCAGCGTCCCAGCGCGACGATCAGGTCGGTCTGTTCCGCCAGGCCGATGAACACGTCGGGGCCCAGCAGACCCTTGGTCGGGTGCTGCCAGCGCACCAGCGCCTCGACCGAGACGATGTGCTTGCCATCGACGGTGTAGCGCGGCTGGTAATGCAGAATGAATTCGTCGTTTTTCAGCGCGCCGCGCAGGTCGCTTTCCATTTGCCGGCGGGTCTGGATCTGGTCGTTCATGTGCGCTTCGAAATAGCACCAGGTGTTTTTGCCCTCGGACTTGGCCTGATAGAGCGCGATGTCGGCGCAACGGATCAACTCGCTGGGCACGAAGCCCTGGCGGCGGCTCAGGGCGATACCGATGCTGGCCCCGACGTGCAACGGATGGTGCTCGAAGAGCATCGGTTGATGCAGGCTCTCGACCAGCCGGGTACAGAACCGGTCGACTTCCTGCCGAGTGTCCATGCCATTGAGCACCACGACGAATTCGTCGCCACCCAGGCGTGCGACGATGTCGTGCTCGCGGGTGCATTCGCGCAGACGACTGGCGACTTCCTGCAACACCGCGTCGCCTGCCGGATGGCCGAGGGAGTCGTTGATCGGCTTGAAGTTGTCCAGGTCGATCACCAGCAGCGACAGCGGCGGCGCGTGCTCCTTGAGCAGCAGCGCTTCATCCAGATAACGCGCCAACTGGTTGCGATTGGGCAGGCCGGTGAGGGCGTCGTGCATCGACAGGTGCTGGATCTGCGCATGGGCGGCGACTTCGTCGGTGATGTCGCTGGCGGTGCCGCGATAGCCGACCACGGTTTGCTTCTCGATAATTGGCCGCGCCGACAGTCGACAGTGGCGTTGCTGCCCGGCGTGATCGCGGTAGGTGCAACGCAAGTCGCTGGCATTACTGTCTTCGGTGAGTTTCTTCAGCCACAGCTCCAGCGGCGTGGTATCGCACGACACCAGTTGCCCGATGCCCTGGCCCAGCCACTCGCTTTGCGGGTAGCCGGTCACTTCGCTGAAGCGCGCCGAGAGATAGGTCAGGCGCAAGTGTCTGTCGACTTCCCAGATCCAGTCCGACGCCGCTTCGGCGACCGCGCGAAACCGTTCTTCACTGGCTTCCAGCGCATGGTTGGCCGCCTCCAGTGCCTGATTCGAAGCCTGCAGCGTGCTGAAACTGTGGTCGACGTAGGTTGAAGATCGCACGGCGTGACGCAAGAAATAGGCGGTCAACAGCATCAGCACGGCCAGCACGGCGCCAAGCGTGGGCAGCAGTGACCACAGCAGTTGCCGGCCGGGACGTTCAAGGTCTGCGCTGAGGCTGTAACCGGTGTTGTTCAGCGACACCCGAGGCTGTTCGTCGGCAAGCGTGTCATCCGCCGTAAGTTTCAGGTTTTGCAGGCCATAGGCAGTGCCGATCGCCTGCAGTTTGGCAGGCGTCAGCTTGTCGACGAACACCAGCACCGAGGTCTGTGTCGGATCGCCCACCGGACGTTCGTCGTTGGGCAGAATTGCCGCTGCCGTAACCAGTGCCGGCCATCCGTCGAACAGCGAATAGGTATTGATCGGTACCGTCAGATCAGCCTGGTTTTGCACCTGATCAATCAATGACGCGGCAGAAGCCTTGAGCAGACTGCCGACGTCCACGTCGGCGAGTTGTCCTTGCACGACGGCGTACTTCGTGCGGCTGCGATCCAGCACAAACACGCCGTCGTAACCGTCGCTGGTGAACAGGGTCTTGCCGATGTTCTGCTGGGTGTAGGCCCAGTCGGTATCGACGCGGGTGTGCAAGTGTTCGTAAGCCGTGGTCCAGTCGGCATAGCTGGTGATGTAGCTTTTGGAGGTCGCGATGCGATTTTCCAGGGCGCGGGCCGTATAGAAGCGGGTTTGCTCGACATCCTCGCGATCCAGGCGAGCGGCAATGCTGAGCAGGGTGCCAATCGCAGCAATCACCCCGACGATAAACAGCGTGGCAACCGCAAATGCCAGGCGGCGGGTAATGGCGCTTTGCTGAGGCGGAACCGGCGTGGCAGGAGCGAAACTGTCCATATGCTCGTCCTTGGTAGCTAGGGTTTGCTCATCTGGAACAGCGGCCCGAGCGCATTGTTCAATCTGTTGTTGGCAATGGCGCTGCGGCGGATTTCTCAAGCGTAGTGAATACGCGGGGATTTTGCCTTTGGCGCAACGTCATTGCGCTCTGAGCAACTGCCCCAAGACCTCCAATTCTCCTTTCTCTACATCCGACACCAGCACGAAACGCATATGAGCGGCCTGCCACGAGACCACGTTGAATCCGCGCACGCTGCGACTCTGCACAGCTTGGTCCGCCTCGTTCGTCGGCAGGATGAACAGGTTGATGATGTGCTTGGCATGCCCGTAGCTCAGGGCGGCGGTGGTCTGGTGTTGCAGGTAATCCAGACGCCCGCCAAGCAAGGGGAAGCCTTGCGCCGTGTAGTCGAATACCGGCGGCGAGAAATCGAGTTTGCCGGTGAACCACGGTTTGACGGTGTGGCGATCGGACGACACCACGTCGTTGAGGTGTTCGCCCATCAACGAGCGTACGTGGCTGGACACGGCCTCGTCGATCAAGGGTTGCTCGCTGCCGGGAGTGGCGACATACAGCACCAGCGCCAGAGCCAGCACG
>Ga0209563_100616_pt1 | contig 11568 bp, 12 predicted proteins | sample AraplaCvi_mMF_r2_FD_184271 | JGI IMG/M metagenome (GOLD analysis project Ga0209563, IMG submission 184271) | Arabidopsis root microbial communities from North Carolina, USA - plate scrape CL_Cvi_mMF_r2 (SPAdes) (version 2) | ecosystem: Host-associated > Plants > Roots > Endosphere | place: USA... | reverse complement strand
GGGATGCCCTCGCCGATCTTGGCGAGCATCGACGACAGGCTCGGGAACTCGTGCTCCATCTCCCGCGCGCGCTGCCGCACCGACTCGCTGAGCAGCAGCTCGCGGCTCGGCGGCAGGCTGACCGACGGGATGGGGTCGGGCAGCGAGCGCTGGTCGGCGACCGAGAAGACGCGGATCTGGTCGACCTCGTCGCCGAAGAAGTCGATGCGGTAGGGGTGGTCGGCCGTGGGAGGGAAGACGTCGAGGATGCCTCCGCGCACGGCGAACTCGCCGCGCCGGGTCACCATGTCGACCCGCGCGTAGGCGAGGTCGACCAGCTGCAGCGCGAGCCCGCCGAGGTCGAAGCCGCGGCCTCCGATGGTCAGCTCGACGGTGCCGTAGTCGGTGAGGTTGTCGGCGAGCGGCTGCAGCGCGGCGCGCACCGACGCGACGAGGATGAACGGCGTGGTCTGCTCCCCCGCCGACCAGTCGGCGAGACGGCGCAGCGCGTTCAGGCGCTTGCCGACGATCTCGGCGCTCGGGCTCAGCCGCTCGTGCGGCAGCGTCTCCCACGCCGGGAACTCGACGATCTCCGCATCCGGGATCAGGCACGGCAGGGCTCCGCGGATCGACTCGGACTCGCGGCCGGTCGCCGTGATCAGCAGCAACGCCTGCGACGCGCCCTGCTCGGCCCGCCTCCGAAGCAGCGCCGCGAGCAGCGGAGCCCGCAGCCCATCGGTCAGCGAGAAATCGGCGTCGCGCGCGGCGGAGGCGAGCGCGTCGCCGAACGAGGCATCGCGCGCGAGCGCGCCGACCAGACCCTGCAGTATCACTCGGTCGATTCTACGTGGGACCGCCGACAGGTCGAGGGGTGGCGCCGCGTCAGATCCATCCGTCGAGGGCGCGCATGAACCCGTCGTGGTCGTCGCGGTTGACGACATGGCCGGATCCCTCGACGATGCGGACCTCGTAGCCGTCCTCGCGGAGGCGCTCGGCCAGGTGCGGCTTCACCAGCTGGGAGTTGTCGGCCAGGACCACGAGCGACGGGATGGTCATGACCTCCGGCGCCCGCATCGATGCCGGAGTGAGGACGACCGGAAGCACGGCGCGGTCGAACGCCTTGAACGTCTCCACCTCGATCGCGACATCGGCCGGGTCCCAGCGCGGGTTGCGCCGCGCGATGGCCGCCGCGGACTGGCGCGCCAGTGTGCGCAGGAAGGCGGGCGCGAGCATCCGCTGGAACCAGTTCGCCGCCGGGCATGAGAACGCGGGGTCGACGTACACGACGCGCTCGGCGCCCAGCCGCTCGATCGCGAGGCTGACGGTGAGGCCGCCGAGGGAGTGGCCCATGACCAGCTCGGGACGCGCGGGGACGGTGTCGACGATGTCCTGCGCCATCAGCTCGGCCGTGTACTCCTCCGTGCGCGGGCTGTGGCCGTGGCCGCGGAGGTCGACGGCGATGACGTGGTAGCCGCGGGCGGCCAGCACGGGGCCGACCCGACGCCAGTTGCGCGAGTCCGACATCACTCCGTGGACGAGGACGGCGTAACGATCGCCGCTGCCCCACTCGCGCGTGTACAGCTTCATGCCGCTCACGGTACGCGTCGTCGCTGACCGGAGGCAGGACGTCCGCTACGCTCTGGCTGAGCATCCGATGTGGACCGGATGAAGAGCGCGCCGGACCCACGGGCGCACGACAGGGGGACACTGTGACCGACCCGAACGAGACTACGCCGCCGGTGCCGCCGGCCTACCAGCCGGCGCCGACCCACCAGCCGTACGCGAGCGCGCCGCCGGCGCCCACGCCGCCGCCCGCCGCACCGACGTACGGCACGCCGGCCTACGGAACCGCCGCAGGGGCGGGCGCGCCCGGGTCCGCGGCCTATTCGACGCCCGGGTACGGAGCGCCCGCGGGCTGGCCCGCGCCGGCACCGGTGGTCCGCTCGCGTGGCCTCGGGCTGACCGCGATGATCATCGCCGCCGTGGTCTTCGTGCTGTCGGTGGTCGCCTCCGTCGTCGTCGGGATGGCCGCCGGTCCGCTCGCGACGCGCGGCACGTCGAGCTTCTCGTTCAACACGAACAACCTCACCCCCGAGCAGGCGCAGAGTTTCGCGCCCGTTGGTGTGCTGATGGGCGCGCAGATCCTTCTCGGGACCGTGCTCGGCATCCTCGCCCTCGTGCTCGGGATCGTCGCCGTCGCGACAAAGCGCGGACGTCCGTTCGGCGTCGTCGCGATCATCCTCGCCGCCGCCGCGCCGATCGTGTCGTTCGCCGTCTACGCCGCGACCCTCGTCGCGACGCTCCCGCCCGCCTGACATTCCTGCCGAATGTGCGTTATCGCGTCGCGATAGGGCACATTCGGCACGAATCGCGAGGTCAGCGCGCGTGGAAGCGGTTCTGCGCGGCGGTGAGGCCCGCGGAGGCGATCTCCTCGACCGCGTCCGCCGCGTCGGAGACGAGGATCGGGAGGTTCGTCCGTTCCGCCGCGGAGAACGCCTTGAGGACGTGGTCGGCCGCGGCCGACGAACCGGGAGGCCGTCCGACCCCGACGCGAACGCGCGTGAAATCACCGGTCCCGATCGCCGCGATCACATCGCGGACGCCGTTGTGGCCTCCGTGCCCTCCCCCCTGCTTGAGCCGGAGGGTGTCGAACGGGATGTCGAGCTCGTCGTGCACGACGATCAGCCGCGACGCATCGAGCGAGTAGAAGCGCAGCAGCTGCGCCACCGGGCCGCCGGACACGTTCATGTAGGTGTTCGGCTTGGCCAGGACGAAGCGCGGGCCGCCGGGGGCCAGCCGGCCCTCGGCGACCCGGGCGTTCGTCTTGTGGGTCTTGAAGGTGAGGCTGCCGCGCGAGGCGAGCTCGTCCACCACCATCTGCCCCACGTTGTGACGCGTGGCCGCGTAGCCGGACCCGGGGTTACCGAGTCCGACCACGAGCCAGGGCGTCTCCATCGAAGGGGATTACTCCGCGTCGCCCGCGGCCTCGGCCTCGGCGGCCTCCTCCGCAGCCTCGGTCTCCTCGTCCTCGGCGCGCGCGGCGGCCGGGACGACGATGTTGAGGATGAGCAGGTCCTCGTCCTCGGCGAGCGTGGCGCCGGCCGGGAGGTCGAAGTCCTTCGCGTGGTACTGGGTACCCTCCTCGGCGTCCGTCACGTCGATGACGATGCGCTCGGGGATGTGCGTGGCCTCGACCTCGAGCTTGATGGTCTGGATGTCGAGCACCGCGATGGTGCCGGAGAACGGCTCGCCCTCGACGTGCACCGGAACCTCGACGGTGACCTTCTCGCCGCGCCGGATGACGACCAGGTCGAGGTGCTCGATGATCTGCGACACCGGGTCCTTCTGCACGTCCTTCACCAGCGCGAGCTGAGCGGTGCCCTCGATGTCGAGGTCGAGCACAGCGTTCGCCTTGCGGAGCAGGAGCGAGACCTGGTGGCCCGGGAGGGTGACGTGCACGGGGTCGGTGCCGTGGCCGTAGATGACCGCGGGGATCTTGCCGACGGCGCGGATCTTGCGCGCCGCGCCCTTGCCGAAGCTGTCGCGGCGCTCGGCCGCGACCTTGTTGGACTCTTCAGTAGCCATGGTGTCTCCTCGCCGGCCGGGGCCGGCTGTCGGGCGAGCCGAGGGCCCGCAGTGTGTGGTGTGTATTCGACTCGAACGCATCGAAGTGCGCGAGGAAAGACTGCGTAGCCTGCTCCACCGCGTCGATCACGGATGCCGGAAGCATCCCTCGCCGAAGTTCAGTTGACGAGTCTACCCGATCGCCATAAACTAAGCGCGCTTAGTAAATCGAGAAGGGAAACCCCACCATGTGGACCACCCAGCACGCCGCCTCCACCCCCGCTCCCGCATCCGCCGTCTGGTCGGCGCTGCGCGACCTGCACAGCGGCACGCCGCTCGGGCCGGCCAGCGACTCCTTCGAGCTGCACGGCCCCTTCGCCGTCGGGACCGAGGTCACGGTGACGCCCCAGGGTCAGGATGCGATGACCTCCACCATCGTCGAGCTCGACCCCGAGCGCGTCTATGCCGACCGCACGGTGTTCGGGCCCCTCTCCCTCACCTTCCGGCACACGCTCGCGCCGACGGCGGAGGGCGGCACCCGCGTGACGCACACCCTCGAGATCGACGGGGAGGGCGCCGACCAGGCCGGCCCGGAGCTCGGGCCGCAGATCGCCGGCGACTTCCCGGTCGCCATGGCCGAGCTGCTGCACGCCGCCGAGGAGCGCGCGTCCGCCGAGAGCACGACGGCCGCGCGTGGCTGAGCAGGGTCTCGGCAGCCGGTTCCCCGTCGCGGCGCGGAGCCCCGGTCTGCTGCTGTGGCGGGTCACCAACCGCTGGCAGGCGGCGATGCGCTCAGCGCTCGCCCCGCACGGCCTGACCCACGTGCAGTACGTGCTGCTCGCGTCGCTCACCTGGCTGGGCGACCGCGAACCGGAGCGGCTGATCACCCAGGTCGACCTCGCGGCGTTCGCGGCGACCGACCCGATGATGACCTCCCAGGTGGTGCGGACGCTGGAGCGCGGCGGCCTGATAGAGCGGCGGCCGCATCCCACCGACCGTCGTGCGCGGGTGCTGCGCGCCACACCGGAGGGCGCCGCAGCGGCGAGGCGTGCGACGTCCGACGTGGAGGCGGCGGACGCCCGGTTCTTCGCCGGCGTGGACGCGCGGGCGTTCACCGCGCAGCTGGCCGCCCTCGCCGCCACGGAGCCGCAGCAGCCCTCCGAGTCCGATCGACCCTGAGCCCCGGGTCAGTCGGGCTGCCGGCGCACCGCCTCGGCGATGTCGGCGGCCAGCTCCCCCGGCGACCGGGAGACGTCGAACCGCAGGCCGCGCTCGTCCGCCTGCAGCGGCTCCAGGGTCGCGAGCTGGGAGTCGAGAAGCGAGACGGGCATGAAGTGGCCGGGCCGCGCGGCCATCCGTTCCGCGAGCAGGGCCCGGTCGCCGTCGAGCTCGGCGAACACGGCCTCCGGAGCCTCCGAGCGGATGAGGTCGCGGTACCCCCGCTTCAGCGCAGAGCACGCCACGACGACACCCTTCGGCGAAGTCGCGGCCAGTGCCTGACCGACGGCGCGCAACCACGGGATGCGGTCGTCATCGGTCAGCGGAACGCCGGAGGCCATCTTCGCGACGTTCTCGGGCGGATGCAGGGCGTCGCCGTCGATGAAGGGCACCCCGAGCCGCGCGGCCAGCTGTTCGCCGATCGTGGACTTGCCCGAGCCCGACACGCCCATCACCACCACCTGCGGTCGCCGCACGCCGCCTCCCGTCGTTCCGCCGTCACGACAGTATCCCCCGATGACGCCCGTCGACTCGCGGTCGCCCGGGCCGCGCTACGCTGGAGGGACTGCTCGATTCTTGCCACCCGCGGGAGAGCTGACCCCCGAACCTACACGATCGCGGCGGACGGCCTTCCGCCTGCCGCGGCACCACGAAGGAGCACCACGTGTCACAGGAAGCAACCGCCAATATCGGAGTCGTCGGTCTGGCGGTGATGGGATCGAACCTGGCCCGTAATCTCGCGTCGCGGGAGGGGAACACGGTGGCGGTGTACAACCGCACGTTCTCCCGCACTCAGGAGTTGCTGGAGGCGCACCCGGAGGCCGGGTTCGTCGGTTCGGAGGGGATCGATGAGTTCGTGGCGTCGCTGGCGAAGCCGCGGACGGCGATCATCATGGTCCAGGCCGGTGCGGGTACGGATGCGGTGATCGATCAGCTGGTCGAGCGGTTCGAGCCCGGTGACATCATCGTCGACGGTGGCAACGCGAACTTCCAGGACACGATCGCGCGGGAGAAGCGGATCGCGCCGACCGGGATCCATTTCGTCGGCGCCGGGATCTCCGGCGGTGAGGAGGGTGCGCTCAAGGGGCCCTCGATCATGCCGGGCGGTTCGGCGGAGTCGTACGAGACGCTGGGGCCGATCCTGGCCTCGATCGCCGCGGTCGCCGAGGGTGAGCCGTGTGTGACCCATGTCGGCACCGACGGGGCCGGGCATTTCGTGAAGATGATCCACAACGGCATCGAGTACGCCGACATGCAGCTGATCGCGGAGGCGTACGACTTGCTGCGCACCATCGGCGGTCTTGAGCCGGCGCAGATCGCGGACGTGTTCGCGGAGTGGAACAACGGCTACCTGGAGTCCTACCTGATCGAGATCACCGCGGAGGTGCTGCGCCAGGTGGATGCGGAGACCGGGAAGCCGTTCATCGACATCGTGCTGGACCAGGCCGGGTCCAAGGGCACCGGTGTGTGGACGGTGCAGAACGCCCTCGACCTCGGCGTCCCGGTCGGCGGGATCGCGGAGGCCGTGTTCGCCCGCGCCGTCTCCTCCAAGCCGAACCAGCGCGCCGCGGTGCAGGCGACCATCCGGTCCCGCCCGGAGGTGCAGAAGGCCCAGGATGTGCAGGCGTTCGCCGATGACGTGTCCAAGGCGCTGTATGCGTCCAAGGTCGTCGCGTACGCACAGGGGTTCGATGCGATCATCGCCGGCGCCGAGAAGTACGGGTGGGAGATCCACAAGGACAAGATCGCGAAGATCTGGCGCGGCGGGTGCATCATCCGCGCCCAGTTCCTCAACCGCATCGCCGATGCCTACGACGAGAACCCGAACATCGCCACCCTGCTGGAGGCGCCGTACTTCGCCGACGCCGTCCGCGAGGGCGAGGCCGCCTGGCGCCGCATCGTCGCCACCGCCGCCCTCTCCGGCGTCCCCGTCCCCGGGTTCGGCGCGGCACTGTCGTACTACGACTCCCTCGCCGTCAAGCGCCTGCCCGCCGCGCTCGTCCAGGGCCAGCGCGACTTCTTCGGCGCCCACACCTACAAGCGCGTGGACAAGGACGGCACCTTCCACACTCTCTGGTCCGGCGACCGCACCGAAATCGAGACCGAAGGCTCCTCGCACTGACCCTCGGGCGGCTCCGCCCACCGTCGAGTCCGCACAGAGTGCACGCCGATCACCCGATCGGCGTGCACTTTCTGTGTACTCGACGGCGGAGGCGCGAGAGGATGGTGGGGTGAGCTACGAGGACCATCCGGAGCTGGCGGAGTACGAACCGCTCGGCGACCGGCCGCTGCGCGGGCGGACGATGACGGTCGCCTCCCGCGTCTTCGTCGTGGTCGCGCTCGGGGCACTGCTGCTGCCCGGCATCCTGCTGACCATCAGCATCCAGACCCAGACGGCCGACTACACCTGCGGCGTCTACAGCAGGCACTACCAGCCGGAGTCGGTGGCCGCCTCCGCCCGGTTCGAGCTGTTCGGCCCGCTCGGCCCCGGGTGGCAGTGCTACGCGCTCAACACCGAGGGCGACGCCACGTGGGTCGCGCCGCTCGGCCTCATCCCGTCGACGCCGCACCCGCTGCGCTGAGCGCCGCTCGGCACTTCCGGAGGAACACGGGCCTGGCCGGCTCCGCAGCTCCTCCGTTCCGTGCAACACACCGCGGATCCTGTCGGAGTTCCTCCGTTCGGCGCGACGTCAGCCCGCGGCAGCGATGAGCGTGCGGACGGTCGCCAGCAGCCACGCCGCATAGCGCTCGCCGCCCCACCCGCTCTCGCCGACCAGCTGCTGGTGCCCCTCCGGCGACATCACGAACGAGAGCGCATCCGCCAGCTCGCGCCGCCCGGCCGCGTCGAGCCGCGCGATCGACGGGATGCCGCGCTCCCCCAGCAGATCGACCATCGCCCCGTAGTCGGCGTGCCGCCGCTGGAGCAGTCCGGCGAGCACAGTGCCCACCTCGGCGTCGTCACGCGCCGCCGCGGTGAACGTCGCCCACAGCCCCGCGGTGCGCGCGTTCGCGGCGGCGATGAACGGCACCAGCTCGGCGAGCATCCGCTCCGGGTCGTCGAGGTCGGCGATCGCCGCGACCTCCGGGCGCTCCGTGAGCGAGGACTCCCCCGCTTCCCCACCGAAGGTCAGCTCGAACGCGGCCAGCAGCAGCGCGCGCTTCGGGCCGTGCACCTTGACGCTCTCGACCGAGACGCCGGCCGCGGCGGCGATCTCGGAGAGCGAGGCGCTCGCGTAGCCCCGCGCCGAGAACACCGCGGCTGCGGCTTCCAGGATGCGGCGCCGCGTCTGTTGCGCGTGTTCCTGCCGTAGGGTCGATCGGTACGGTCGGGTGCCGGCCACTATTGACTACCTTTCGCGTGTAGTGAATACTGTCAACGTTTACTCGACTCTACCCGAAAGAGGTCCCACCCATGACCGCCCGTCCCCTCGACATCCTCCTGTGCAGCACGCCCGTCCACGGCCACGTCACGCCCCTGCTCGCCGTGAGCCGGGCGCTCGTCGAGCGCGGCCACCGCGTCCACTTCCTCACCGGGAGGCGCTACCTCGACCGCGCCGCGGCCACCGGCGCCCATGTGCTCCGGCTCCCGGCCGAGGCCGACTACGACGACACCGACATGGATGCCGCCTTCCCCGGCCGCGCCGGCCTGACCGGCCCCGCCGGCATCCGCTACGACATGACCGAGATCTTCCTGCGGCCGGCGCGGGCGCAACTGGTCGCGGTGGACGCGGTCATCCGCGAGGTGGGCATCGACGCCGTCCTCGCCGAGAGCCTGTTCCTCGGCGCCGCCCTCCTCGCCTCACGCCCGCGCGCCGAGCGGCCGGCGCTACTCAACCTCGGCATCGTGCCGCTCGGGCTGAAGAGCCGCGACACCGCACCCTTCGGGCTCGGCGTTCCGCCGCGGCCGGGCACGCTCGGGCGCATCCGCAACGCGATGCTCACCGCCGTCGCCGAGAAGGTCGTGTTCGCGCCCGTCCAGCGCGCGGCGGAGCGGGTCGGGATGGAGGCAGGCAGCGGCCTCTCCGGCTTCGTGCTCGACTGGCCCTCGCACGCCGACGGCGTCATCCAGTTCACGGTGCCCGCGTTCGAATACGCGCGACCGGATGTCACGGTCCCGGTCCACTTCGTCGGCCCGGTCTCCCGCACGCAGCCCTCCGACACTCCGCTGCCGGCCTGGTGGTCCGACCTCGACGACGGACGCCCGGTGGTGCACGTCACCCAGGGCACGGTCGCCAACCGGGAGTTCGGCGACCTCCTGCTGCCCACCCTCCGCGCCCTCGCCGACGACGACGTCTGGGTCGTGGCGAGCACCGGCGGCCGGCCGGTGGCGGAGCTCGGCGGCGACCTGCCCGGCAACGCACGCGTCGCCCCGTACCTCCCGTACGACAAGCTGCTCCCCCGCACCGCGGTCTACGTCACCAACGGCGGCTACGGCGGCATCCACTACGCGATGGAGAACGGCGTGCCGGTCGTCGTCGCCGGAACCACCGAAGACAAGACGGAGGTGTCCGCGCGCGTCGCGTGGTCGGGCGTCGGCGTGAAGCTCGGCACCAACCGGCCGGACGCGCGCGCGATCCGGGCGGCCGTCCGCACCGTCCTCGACGACCCCGGGTACGCCCAGCGCAGCGCGCGGATCGGGCGCGCCATCCGCTCCTCCTCCGGACTCGACGGCGTCGAGCGCGCGGTGCGGGAGACCGTGGATGCGACGACGCGGCCCCGTCGGACATCGACGTCACCGAGCGGTCGGTGACGACGAGGTCGCGGTCACCACGGGAGGAGGAATCACCAGCCACGTCGGGCGGATACCCGAAAGGGAGGACTCCCGGCTGGAATCAGCCAGGAAGTCCTCCCTTTCGAACGAAGACGGGCTACGCTGCCCCGTCGAACATCGACGTCACCGAGCCGTCGGTGAAGACCTCGCGGATGGCATTCGCGAGCAGCGGCGCGATCGGCAGCACGGTCAGCTTGTCCCAGCGCTTGTGCTCGGGCAGCGGGAGGGTGTCGGTCACCACGACCGAGTCGATCACGTCGCTCTGCAGCAGCTCCACCGCCGGGTCGCTGAACACGGCGTGCGTGGCCGCGACCACGACGCCGGTCGCGCCGTTCGCCTTGAGGGCCTCCGCAGCCTTCACGATGGTGCGGCCGGTGTCGATCAGGTCGTCGACCAGGAGGCAGACACGGCCGCTCACATCGCCGACGATCTCGTGCACCGAGACCTGGTTGGGGACCAGCGGGTCGCGGCGCTTGTGGATGATCGCCAGCGGCGCGCCCAGCTTGTCGCTCCAGATGTCGGCGACGCGGACGCGGCCCATGTCGGGCGAGACGACGGTGAGCGTCGCCGGGTCGAGCTCGCGGCGCATGTGCTCGAGCAGCACCGGCATCGCGAACAGGTGGTCGACCGGGCCGTCGAAGAAGCCCTGGATCTGCGCGGCGTGCAGGTCGACCGACATGATGCGGTCGGCACCGGCGGCCTTGAACAGGTCGGCGACCAGGCGGGCCGAGATCGGCTCGCGGCCGCGGCCCTTCTTGTCCTGGCGGGCGTACGGGTAGAAGGGGGCCACCACGGTGATGCGCTTCGCCGAAGCGCGCTTCAGCGCATCCACCATGATGAGCTGCTCCATGAGCCACTCGTTGATGGGCGACGTGTGCGACTGGATGACGAACGCATCCGACCCGCGCACGCTCTCGTCGAACCGCGCGTAGATCTCGCCGTTGGCGAAGGTGCGGGCGTCGGTGGGGACCAGCTCGCTGCCGAGGCACTCCGCGATCTCGTGGGCGAGCTGGGGATGCGCGCGACCGGAGATCAGGACGAGTCGTTTCTGGCCGGTCGCGGTGATCCCTGACACTTATTCTCCGCTCTCTGCCGCGGCGCCGCTCTCACGTGCTGCCTTGTCGGCGTCTGTGCCCGGCCGCTTCTGCGCGACCCAGCCTTCGATATTGCGTTGCGGGGCGACCGTGATGGCGAGTGCTCCCGCCGGGACGTCCTTGCGGACGACCGTGCCGGCCCCGGTGTACGCTCCGTCACCCATCCTAACGGGCGCGACGAGCACCGTGTTCGTGCTGATGCGGACGTGCGAGCCGATGACCGTGCGGTGCTTGTTCACGCCGTCGTAGTTGGCGGTGATGACGCCGGCGCCCAGGTTGCCCTTCTCGCCGACCTCGGCGTCGCCGACGTAGTTGAAGTGCGCGAGCTTGGTGCCCTCGCCGATGACCGCGTTCTTGGTCTCGGTGAAGGTGCCGATCTTGCCGCGGGCGCCGAGCACGGTCCCGGGCCGCAGGTAGGCGAACGGGCCGACGGTCGCGCCGGCGCCGATGACCGCCAGCGTCGCGTCGGTACGGGTGACGGTCGCGCCCTCCCCCACCTCCGTGTCGAGCAGGGTGGTGTCGGGGCCGATCGTCGCGCCGGTCTCGACCAGGGTCGCGCCGCGCAGCTGCGTGCCGGGGAGGATGGTGACATCCGGCGCGAGCTTCGCCTTGACGTCGATCCACGTGGTGGCCGGGTCCTGCACCGTGACACCGGCGAGCTGCCAGGTGCGCACGATGAGCGCGTTCAGCTTGGCGGCCGCATCGCTCAGCTGCGCGCGGTCGTTGATGCCCTCCACCAGCCACGACTCGGCGACGGGGAGCGCATCCACGTCGAAGCCGGCCTCGCGCAGCAGGCCGATGACATCGGTCAGGTACTTCTCGCCCTGCGCGTTGTCGGTGGAGACCAGCGCGAGCTTGTCGCGCAGCGCGGCCAGCCCGAAGAGGTAGATGCCGGCGTTGATCTCGCCGATCGCGCGCTCGGCCTCCGTCGCATCCTTGTGC
>Ga0209563_100610_pt1 | contig 11634 bp, 7 predicted proteins | sample AraplaCvi_mMF_r2_FD_184271 | JGI IMG/M metagenome (GOLD analysis project Ga0209563, IMG submission 184271) | Arabidopsis root microbial communities from North Carolina, USA - plate scrape CL_Cvi_mMF_r2 (SPAdes) (version 2) | ecosystem: Host-associated > Plants > Roots > Endosphere | place: USA... | reverse complement strand
GGTCCACGGCCTGGGTGTACAGGGTCTTGTACATTTCCACTACCGGGAAGCCATACAAGTAGGCGTCCTTGGCGATGCCTCGGGCTTCTTCGGGGCTGGCGCTGAAATCGGCCCAGGCGCTGCTGCTCAGGGCGAGGGTGATACCGATCAGCCATAGATTGCGTGTGTTCATGCGGCGTCCTTATTCATTGCACTACCGTGATGTCGTCGAGTTTCCAGCTCTTGTCGAAATAGGCTTCGGTCGGCGCGTACAGGCGGAAGTAGCTGAACCAGTGCTTGCCGGGCACGGTTTGCACCCAGTTGTTTTCGAAGCCTTTGGGCGCGCTCGGGCCGAAGTACAGGTCCACCGAGCCGTCGGCGTTTTTCTTCAGATCCTGGCGTGAGGACAGGTCGGCCTTGCGCTGCGGATTGTCGATCAGGCAACGGCTGTCGATGTCGTACACGGTCATCGACCAGAACTGCTTGGCCGGCGGGTTGGCGCCGACGTGCAGGCGGTAGGTCTTGCCGCCGTCGAGCCAGTCACCCTTGGCATCGGTGTAGGCGCCAAGGTAGGTCTGGCCGAGCCCCGGGGTTTTGGAGACCATGCCCTTGGTGTTAGTGACGGCCTCGTAGAACCAGGCGCTGCGTTCCCACAACTGGTCGTAATAGGCCACGCGTTGCGACGGTTCGGCGATGTTGAGCACCGTGTCCCAATGTCGGTCGGGCCAGTACTGTGCGTCAGGAAAGCGCTTGGCAAACGTGTTGGCCTTGGCGATCAGCTCACCGACCTGCGCGCCGGACTCCAGAGCCTGACGCTGCTGAGTGTTGGGGTTGAAGGGTTTGTCCTTCTCGATGCCGAGACTGGCGAGCATCGCCATGTAGAAGCGGTCACGTTCATTGACCGGCTCTTTCTGGATGATCTGGTGCAGCCGCTGCCAGTAAGCGATGCCGCGTGGCTGGGTACCCGACCACTTTTTACCGTCAGGCGACAGCAGGCGGGTCTTGCTCGGCTCGGCACGTTTGGCGTAAGGGTACATCTTGAATTTTTCAACCAGCGCCTTGCCCTTGGCCGGATCCGGATCCAGCACCCGGAAGCCCACGAGCACGTTCATGGTTTCCGATTTGGCCAGGTAATACTTGTCGGCGTCGGCGGGTGGTTCTGCGCCCGGTGGCAGTACCAGGTATTTGCCACCCTGGCCTTTGTCCGGGCCGGTCTGGCCCATGTCGATGATCGCCCGCTGCCAGAAATCGCCAATGCCGCCGGCGGTCGGTCCCGGTGGCAGTTCAATCACCAGCGGCCCGGTTTCGCTGAGGTCGACGAAGCCGAGAATGTACGGCGTGGTGGCGTTGGCGGTGATCACGCCGAGTTTGTCTTCGTAGCTGTTGAGCACCAGCAGATCGCCGCTGCGTGCGCCAAGCTTGTCGCGAAACTCTTCCTGCCACTGCGCGTAGGACACCAGTGGCAAGGCCCACAGGTAACTCTGGGTCGCCTGCTGGAAATCCAGCTCGGCGTAGAGTTTGGCAATCGACTCATGGGCCGGCAGTTCGCCCTCCATGGCGATCTTGCCGATACGGGTGTCGAGCTCCTGAGCACCGACGCCGCAGCTGGCGAACAGGGTCATCAGGCTGAAACCGGCTGCGCGTAAAGCGATGTGCATGGCGATGTCCTTATTTTCCGAATGTCACGTTGATCCCGGCGAACAGGGTGAACTGCGGCACACCGTCGCCTTTACGCTCGACGGTCCACTGCGGTTCGAGGAAGGCGTTGAGTATGTTGCTGCCGGACTTCCAGACCTTGCCCGCACCCAGTCCGATCGGGACGTAGTGGGTGTTGTTCTTCAGGTCGAACGTCCAGATGCCGGTGGAGCGCAGGTACCAGCCCTTGTCGAGGTTATGGATGATGAAGGGCTGCAGGGTTGCGCTTTCGACGTGTGCACGGTCGTGGTCGCCGGCGAACGAACTCTGGTACTGCACCAGCGCTCCGAGCAGGCCACGCGGTGACGAATCAATCGCCACCGCCGAGAGGCCGGCCTGCCACTTGCCGGTGCCCAGCTCATCTTCGGCAGCGGTCGGTGCGGTGATTTGCGGGCCGATGCCCAACTGCACGCCGTCGGTCTTGAGCAGGAAGATGTCGAACAGATTGAGATCGCCGATGCCAGTGCTGTAGCCGCCGTGCGGATCGGGGCGGGTGCTGATCGGCATCGTTGCGCGCAGCAGTTGCGGTACGCCGATGAAATCGTTGGGCGCAATCGGCAAAGTGCCGCGCAGCAGAGCGTCGTTGGTGTGCAGGTTGCTGTCGAACAGCTTCGGCGTGTAGTAATCCTGCAGGTTGGCGCCGGGCGCCAGGTTCAGCGGGTTGTTGCTTTTGTTGGCCTCTTCGGCGTTATTCGCCAAGGCACAAACTGCAGGCGCCAGCGAACTCGCCAGCAGCAAGGCGTGAATCCCCAATTTTTTTGACATGGTCCCCGTTTCCCTGGTGGCTACTGCATGGACGTCCCGGCGCCTCTCGGCCGTTGGACGTATTTCCTTTTTTATCAAGCCTGTAGGACACGTCTGAATGACGCTAGCAGCTAATCGGGAGTTAGCCAGTCGAAGGGATTAATTCTTTGGTTTTGTCTACAGAGTCAAACTAAAGGTGGGCGCTGAATTTTTACGACCCTGTAGGAGCTGCCGCAGGCTGCGATCTTTTGATCTGGTTTTTAAAAAGCAAAGTCAAAAGATCGCAGCCTGCGGCAGCTCCTACAGGGGCGGGGATTACAGGTTTTTCTTTGCCAGCTCGCGAACACGCTCTTCCTGCGCCCGCGCCTCAGGCGTGAACTCGGCACCGAAATCTTCGGCGGAGAAGATCTGGCGGATTTCGATATCGGAATCGCCCGGCATCGGATTGGGGCAGCGCTTGACCCATTCGATAGCCTCTTCCTTGGACTTCACTTCCCAGATCCAGTAGCCGGCCACCAGCTCCTTGGTCTCGATGAAAGGGCCATCGATGACGGTGCGCTTGTCGCCGGAGAAATGCACGCGGGTGCCTTTGCTGCTCGGGTGCAGGCCATTGCCGTCGATGAGGATGCCGGCCTTGACCAGTTCTTCGTTGAAGTTGCCCATGGCAGTGATCAGCTCTTCACTGGGCATGATGCCGGCTTCGGAGTCGGCGCTGGCTTTGACAAGGATCATGAATCGCATGGTGGTTTCTCCAGGGAATGGGGTTGATTCACTGCTTAGTCGAACGGGAGGGGCGTGAATCGACAGGTCTCTGAATAAAAGATGCAGTCCGGCGTTTTAACAAACGCAATCCGACACGCTGCACTGCCAAGGTAGGAGCTGCCGCAGGCTGCGATTTTTTGCTCCTGTCGTTAAAAACCAACATCAAAAAATTGCAGCCTTCGGCAACTCCCCGTGCGTATTTCAATTCAGGATGTTTAAACGTTGTTTCGATTTTGCGGAACGTTCCCACAAGGTTTCAGGTTGTCCGTCGGACGTCGGGTCTCTAGCCTGTGTTCGTCGCTGCCAATTCAGCGACCGGGACTGGAAACCCCGATGGGTATTAGTGGCACGTACACGCCTTTCATAACGTATCCTTGCGCACATTCGAATGTGTGCACTCCGTTATGGCGGCTGTGCGCGGGGGATCTTCGGGTCGTCCGGGTCGCCGCTGCCCGGGTTTCCAACCTGCGTACAACTGCCACCTCTTCGTCCGGAAACCGAAGGGGGCAGCTCCGACTATTCAGTGGAGTTACACCTATCATCCGACTACGAATAACTGCACAACCGTGACAATTGCAGGAGCAAAGGTTTCGGGAAAGTCAATTGTGCAGAACCCGGCGAAATTCAATGAGATGCGAGGTCTTTCATCGAAAGACAGGCAGCGCGTACGCAAAGTAGTTCGAAGGACGGTATTTCATGCCTGCGGATTTACAAGCCATGCTCGAAGCGAATACCGAGGCCCCCTGTGATAAGAAAAATGTTTACAAATAGGTGTATTGGCCTATGGCTGGTGGCGGTTTTATCCGTCAATGCGATTTTTTTGGCTTTTCTGATTTTTGGCGATATTGCGAAAGCGCCCAATATGAAAATGATCAAAACTAAAGAACCGTTGCTGATTGAAGGGCCGAATGGCGACGAGAATTACTATGTCCTGCCTTTGGGTACTACCCTTTATCACGATAAAAGTTTTCCTGAAGGGCATGACCGTTATGTGGTGTATCTCAATCATAAAGGTGCAATTGCACACGAAGAAGTACCCATGAAGCCTGAGTATGGCGGTTCATTTATAGATCCGCTCTGGCTGGCCAATGTCGATGAGGAAACCTTGAAAGAAATTTTCAAACGGTTCCCGCTCTCCAAAACCGATATTGCCGCTGCGATCAAGGCCAATGAAATAACCAAGGACGATCTAGCCGACATCATTCGATCCATGCCCGACTGACCAATTCTTTTAGCTGTCGGTGAAACGAAGCTGCGATCTTTTGATCTTGATGAAAAGATCGCAGCCTGCGGCAGCTCCTACAGGAGGGTTGTATACAATTTTTTGTGCAGGCCGCTGACAATTTTCTGTCAGGGCATAGGTCGTCGGACAATTTCGTGGTTAACTTCGGCCTCTTGCATGCTCAATCACCACATTAAGAAGGACTAAAGTCATGGCTCAAGTCACCCTCAAAGGCAACCCGGTTCAAGTCAACGGCCAGTTGCCACAAGCCGGTTCCAAGGCGCCAGCCTTTTCCCTGGTTGCCGGCAATCTGTCCGACGTCACCCTGAAAGACTTTGCCGGCAAGCGCAAAGTGCTGAACATCTTCCCAAGCGTCGACACCCCGACCTGCGCGACTTCGGTACGCAAGTTCAACGCTCAGGCCAACGAACTGAACAACACCGTGGTGCTGTGCATTTCGGCTGACCTGCCATTCGCCCAGGCCCGTTTCTGCGGCGCCGAAGGCCTGGAAAACGTGCAGAACCTGTCGACCCTGCGCGGTGCCGAGTTCATCGAAAACTACGGCGTAGCCATCGCTGACGGCCCGCTCAAAGGCCTGACCGCCCGTGCCGTGGTGGTGCTGGACGAGAACGACAACGTGCTGCACAGCGAACTGGTCAAGGAAATCGCTGAAGAGCCGAACTACGACGCAGCACTCGCCGTACTCAAATAAGCGCTTTTACAATTGTTAACGGCCTGGCCCTGTCCAGGCCGTTTTCATTTGTGTATCAGTGTTTTGCCTCACACCTTGAAACGTAAGTTGAAGGTAAATTGCCGGTAAAGCTGCTTTGCTTAAATCCCATCAGTGCTTATCGTTCAGCCTCCCGTAAAAGAAGCCCACGCGCCCAATGGTTAATCAATCCATGCAATCGTCCCCTCGCAACGCCCGTCGCTGGCTGATCAGCCTGCTCGTCCTGTTGGTCATCGCCGTCCTGTGCTGGAAGTTCTGGCCCGCCGGTTCGGCCCACAAGGAGGGCGCCGACAGGACGGCGAGCGGTCATGCCGGGCGTTCGGGGATGATGCGGCCGGGCTTCGGCGGCGCGGCCGGGCCGATTCCGGTGCGGGTGGCCCCGGCGGTCACGGGCGACTTCCCGCTGTATTACAAGGCGCTGGGCACGGTGACCGCGCTCAACACCATCAACGTGCGCAGCCGGGTCGGCGGCGAGTTGGTGAAGATCAATTTCGAAGAAGGACAGATGGTCAAGGCCGGCGACTTGCTGGCAGAGATCGATCCGCGTCCGTACCAGAACGCCTTGCTCCAGGCTGAAGGCACCTTGCTGCAGAACCAGGCGCAGTTGAAAAATGCGCAGGTCGACGTCGAGCGTTATCGCGGCCTGTACAAGGAAGACAGCATTGCCAAGCAAACCCTGGACACCGCCGAAGCACTGGTCGGCCAGTACCTGGGCACGGTCAAGACCAATCAGGCGGCGGTCAACGACGCCAAGCTGAATCTCGAATTCACCAAGATCCGCGCACCGATTGCCGGTCGCGTCGGTCTGCGTCAGGTCGACGTCGGCAACCTCGTTGCGGCCAACGACACCACGTTCCTTGCAGTGATCACTCAGACCCAACCGATCAGCGTGGTCTTCACCCTGCCGGAAAACAGTCTCGAAACCGTATTGGCGCGCTACCACAGCGGCGCCAAACTGCCGGCCGAGGCATGGGATCGCGGCGATACCAAGATCCAGGCCAGCGGCGTCCTGCAAAGTCTCGACAACCAGATCGACGTCGCCACCGGCACCCTGAAATTCAAGGCCCGTTACGATAACCGCGACCAGTCGCTGTTCCCCAATCAGTTCGTCAACGTCCATCTGCTGGCCGATACCTTGAAAGGCGTGGTACTGGCACCGTCGGCGGCGATTCAGTTCGGCACCAACGGCACGTTCGTTTACGCATTGGACGGCGACAAGAAAGTCACCATCCGCCAACTGAAGATCGGCGCCAGTGACGGCACCAACACCGTGGTCACCGAAGGCCTCGCCGCGGGCGATCGCGTGGTGCTGGAAGGCACCGACCGTCTGAAGGAAGGCAGTGAAGTGGAAGTGGTCAACGACAGCAATGACGTGCCGACCACCCCGACCGGCCACCTGCAAGGCAAACCCGCCGCCAGTGCACCGGACGCTGCCGCGGCTGACAAGGCCAAGAAGGGCGCATGAACATTTCGCGGCTGTTCATCCTCCGTCCGGTAGCCACCACCCTGAGCATGCTGGCCATTGTTCTGGCCGGCCTGATTGCCTATCGCTTGCTGCCAGTCTCGGCGTTGCCGCAGGTCGATTACCCGACCATTCGCGTCATGACCCTGTACCCCGGCGCCAGTCCCGACGTGATGACCAGTGCCGTCACCGCGCCGCTCGAACGTCAGTTCGGGCAGATGCCGGGCCTGACGCAAATGGCCTCGACCAGCTCCGGCGGCGCTTCGGTGCTGACCCTGCGTTTCAGCCTCGACATCAACATGGACGTCGCCGAACAGCAGGTGCAGGCCGCGATCAACGCCGCGACCAACCTGCTGCCGACCGACTTGCCGGCACCGCCGGTGTACAACAAGGTCAACCCGGCGGATACCCCGGTGCTGACCTTGGCGATCACCTCGAAAACCATGCTGCTGCCCAAGCTCAATGACCTGGTCGACACGCGCATGGCGCAGAAGATCGCCCAGATCAGCGGCGTCGGCATGGTCAGTATTGCCGGCGGTCAGCGTCAGGCCGTGCGGATCAAGGTCAACCCGGAAGCATTGGCGGCGAACAGCCTGAACCTGGAAGACGTGCGCACCCTGATCGGTGCGTCCAACGTCAACCAGCCCAAGGGTAACTTCGACGGCCCGACCCGGGTCTCCATGCTCGATGCCAACGACCAGCTGACGTCGCCCAAGGACTACGCCAACCTGATCCTCGCCTACAAGAACGGCGCGCCGCTGCGCCTGAAGGATGTGGCGGAAATCGTCGACGGCGCCGAGAACGAACGTCTCGCCGCGTGGGCCAACCAGAATCAGGCCGTGCTGCTGAACATCCAGCGTCAGCCGGGCGCCAACGTGATCGAGGTGGTCGACCGGATCAAGGCCTTGCTGCCGAGCATCACCGACAACCTGCCGGCTGGCCTCGACGTCACCGTGCTCACCGACCGCACCCAGACCATCCGCGCCTCGGTCACCGACGTGCAGCACGAACTGCTGATCGCCATCGCGTTGGTGGTGATGGTGACGTTCCTCTTTCTGCGGCGCGCCAGCGCGACGATCATTCCGTCAGTGGCGGTGCCGCTGTCGCTGATCGGTACGTTTGGCGTGATGTACCTCGCCGGCTTCTCGGTCAACAACCTGACCTTGATGGCGCTGACCATCGCCACCGGTTTCGTGGTCGACGATGCGATCGTGATGCTGGAAAACATCGCGCGCTTCATCGAGGAGGGCGACAGCCCGATGCTGGCGGCACTCAAAGGCGCCAAGCAGATCGGTTTCACCCTGATTTCCCTGACCCTGTCGCTGATCGCGGTACTGATTCCATTGCTGTTCATGGCTGACGTGGTCGGGCGGCTGTTTCGCGAGTTCGCCATCACCCTGGCGGTGGCGATCCTTATTTCGCTGGTGGTCTCGCTGACGCTGACGCCGATGATGTGTGCACGCCTGCTCAAGCGAGAGCCAGAACCCCACGAACAGGGGCGTTTCTACCGGGCCAGCGGTGGCTTCATCGACTGGATGATCGCCGCCTACGGGCGCAAGTTGCAGTGGGTGCTCAAACACCAGCCGCTGACCCTGTTGGTGGCCATCGGAACGCTGGCACTGACCGTGTTCCTTTACATGGTGGTGCCCAAGGGCTTCTTCCCGGTGCAGGACACCGGGGTGATCCAGGGTATTTCCGAAGCACCGCAGTCGATTTCCTTCGCGGCGATGGGCGAGCGTCAGCAGGCGCTGGCCAAGGTGATTCTTGAAGATCCGGCGGTGGAGAGTCTGTCGTCCTACATCGGTGTCGACGGCGACAACGCCACGCTCAACAGCGGTCGTCTGCTGATCAACCTCAAGCCTCACGGCCAGCGTGACCTGAGCGCCACCGAGGTGATCGCGCGCCTGCAGCCGCAACTGGACAAACTGGTCGGCATCCGTCTGTTCATGCAACCGGTGCAGGATTTGACCATCGAGGATCGGGTCAGCCGTACCCAGTACCAGTTCAGCATGTCCTCACCGGACGCCGAATTGCTCAGCCAGTGGAGCGGGCGTCTGGTCGAAGCCTTGGCGCAGCAACCGGAATTGACCGACGTTGCCAGCGACTTGCAGGACAAAGGCTTGCAAGTCTATCTGGTGATCGACCGCGATGCGGCTTCACGCCTCGGCGTTTCGGTGCAGAACATCACCGATGCGCTGTATGACGCCTTCGGCCAGCGGCAGATCTCGACCATTTACACCCAGGCCAGCCAGTACCGCGTGGTGCTGCAGGCACAGGCCGGGGAGAAAATCGGGCCGGCGGCGCTGGACCAGATTCACGTCAAGACCACTGACGGTGCGCAGGTGCGCCTGTCGAGTCTGGCCCATGTCGAGGAGCGTCAGGCGCAACTGGCGATCACCCACATCGGCCAGTTCCCGGCGGTGATGATGTCGTTCAACCTGGCGCCCGGCGTGGCGCTGGGGCATGCGGTGGACATCATCGAACAGGTGCAGAAGGACATCGGCATGCCGATTGGCGTGCAGACCCAGTTCCAGGGCGCGGCCGAGGCATTCCAGGCCTCGCTGTCGAGCACCTTGCTGCTGATTCTGGCGGCGGTGGTGACCATGTACATCGTACTCGGCGTGCTTTACGAAAGTTACATTCACCCGATCACCATCCTCTCGACCCTGCCGTCGGCGGCGGTCGGCGCCTTGCTGGCGTTGCTGCTCAGCGGCAATGACCTGGGCATGATCGCGATCATCGGCATCATCCTGCTGATCGGCATCGTCAAGAAGAACGCGATCATGATGATCGACTTCGCCCTCGACGCCGAACGCACCCAGGGCATGGCGCCGGAACAGGCGATCTATCAGGCGGCGCTGCTGCGCTTCCGGCCGATTCTGATGACGACGCTGGCGGCGCTGTTCGGCGCCGTGCCGTTGATGCTCGCCACCGGTTCCGGGGCTGAACTGCGTCAGCCATTGGGTCTGGTGATGGTCGGCGGTCTGCTGGTGAGTCAGGTGCTGACGCTGTTCACCACGCCGGTGATCTACCTGTACTTCGATCGCCTCGGTCGGCGCTTTGGCAAGACCAATGCCGACCGTGATGAGGTGGCTGTATGAATTTGCAGCACCAAATGACCTGTGGGAGCGAGCTTGCTCGCGAAAGCGGTAAGTCAGTCACTGACGATGTTGGATGTGCCGGCCTCTTCGCGAGCAAGCTCGCTCCCACAGGGGTTGGTGGTTGGAGCTGGCCTGAATGAACCTCTCCGGTCCTTTCATCAAGCGCCCGGTCGCGACCATGCTCCTGAGCCTGGCGATCATGTTGCTGGGCGGTGTCAGTTTCGGTCTGTTGCCGGTATCGCCGCTGCCGCAAATGGATTTCCCGGTGATCGTGGTCCAGGCCAGTCTGCCCGGTGCCAGTCCCGAAGTGATGGCGTCCACGGTGGCGACGCCGCTGGAACGCTCGTTCGGCGCGATTGCCGGCGTCAACACCATGAGCAGCCGTTCCAGCCAGGGTTCGACCCGGGTCATTCTGCAATTTGACCTCGACCGTGATATCAACGGCGCGGCGCGCGAGGTGCAGGCAGCCATCAACGCTTCGCGCAACCTGTTGCCGAGCGGGATGCGCAGCATGCCGACCTACAAGAAGGTCAACCCGTCGCAGGCGCCGATCATGGTGCTGTCGCTGACCTCGGACGTGTTGGAAAAAGGCCAGCTCTACGACCTGGCCTCGACCATCCTGTCGCAGAGCCTGTCCCAGGTGCAGGGCGTGGGTGAGGTGCAGATCGGTGGCAGTTCGCTGCCGGCGGTGCGTATCGAACTCGAACCGCAGGCGCTGAACCAGTACGGCGTGGCGCTCGACGATGTACGCAAGACCATCGCCGCGGCCAACGTACGCCGGCCCAAGGGCTCGGTCGAAGACGGCGAGCGCCTGTGGCAGATCCAGGCCAACGACCAGTTGGAGAAAGCCAAGGATTACGAGTCGCTGATCATCCATTACAAGGACGGCGCGGCTCTGCGTCTGAAGGACGTGGCCAAGGTCAGCGACGGCGTCGAAGACCGTTACAACAGCGGTTTCTTCAACGATGATTCGGCGGTGCTGCTGGTGATCAACCGCCAGGCCGGCGCCAACATCATCGAGACAGTCAACGAGATCAAGGCGCAGTTGCCGGCGTTGCAAGCGGTGCTGCCGGCCAGCGTGAAGCTGAATCTGGCGATGGACCGCTCGCCGGTGATCAAGGCCACCCTCCACGAAGCGGAAATGACCTTGCTGATCGCTGTGGCGCTGGTGATTCTGGTGGTGTTCCTGTTCCTGGGTAACTTCCGCGCCTCGCTGATTCCGACGCTGGCGGTGCCGGTGTCGCTGGTCGGCACGTTCGCGGTGATGTACCTCTACGGTTTTTCACTGAATAACCTGTCGCTGATGGCGTTGATTCTGGCTACAGGGCTGGTGGTGGACGATGCCATCGTGGTGCTGGAAAACATTTCCCGGCACATCGACGAAGGCGTCAAACCGATGCAGGCCGCGTACCTCGGGGCCAAGGAAGTCGGTTTTACCTTGTTGTCGATGAACGTGTCGCTGGTGGCGGTGTTCCTGTCGATCCTGTTCATGGGCGGTATTGTCGAAAGCCTGTTCCGCGAGTTTTCCATCACCCTGGCGGCGGCGATCGTGGTGTCGCTGGTGGTCTCGCTGACGCTGACGCCGATGCTCTGCGCGCGCTGGCTCAAGCCGCATACGCCGGGCCAGGAAAACCGTTTGCAACGCTGGAGCCGCAAGACCAACGACTGGATGGTCGGCAAATATGCGACCAGCCTCGACTGGGTGTTGCGCCACCGCCGCCTGACCTTGCTCAGCCTGATCATCACCGTAGGTGTCAACGTCGCGCTGTACGTGGTGGTGCCGAAGACGTTCATGCCGCAGCAGGACACCGGCCAGTTGATCGGTTTCGTGCGGGGCGACGACGGCCTGTCGTTCAGCGTGATGCAGCCGAAAATGGAAACCTTCCGCCGCGCCGTGCTCAAGGACGAAGCGGTCGAGAGCGTGGCCGGGTTCATCGGT
>Ga0209563_100609_pt1 | contig 11639 bp, 11 predicted proteins | sample AraplaCvi_mMF_r2_FD_184271 | JGI IMG/M metagenome (GOLD analysis project Ga0209563, IMG submission 184271) | Arabidopsis root microbial communities from North Carolina, USA - plate scrape CL_Cvi_mMF_r2 (SPAdes) (version 2) | ecosystem: Host-associated > Plants > Roots > Endosphere | place: USA... | reverse complement strand
CGCGGTGCCGGGACCGGGTGCCGGTCCGGGAGGCCGTGGCGCGGTGCCGGGAGGGGACGCCGGTCCGGGAGGCCGTGGCGCGGTGCCGGGAGGGGACGCCGGTCCGGGAGGCCGTGGCGCGGTGCCCGGAGGGCCGTCGCTGTCGGCCGCGGAACGCGCCGCCGAGCGGTACACCGACGGCGAGTGGCACCGCCTCCATCCGGCGACTCCGTTGCTGCGCGGCGGCATCGTCTTCATCGCCGTCTTCGGTTTCGTGCTCTCCAATCTGCGCGAGCGGCTCATCTCGTTCTTCGTCGGCGCGCCCGACTACGGGGGCGACCCGCTCGACGCCATCTACAACCACGGCTGGGAGGGCTGGGCACTGCTCGGCGTCGCCGTGGTCCTGCTGCTGTGCCTCGGCGCCTTCTACCTGTCGTGGCGCATGCACAGCTTCCGCATCACGGGCGACGCCGTCGAGGTGCGCAGCGGCATCCTGTTCCGGACGCAGCGCAAGGCACGGCTGGACCGCATCCAGGGCATCAACCTCGTGCGGCCCGTGTTCGCGCGCATCTTCGGCGCGGCGAAGCTGGACATCTCCGTGGCCGGCCACGACGCCAACGTGCAGCTCGCCTACCTGGGCTCGTCCCTCGCGGACGGGCTGCGTGGTGACGTGCTACGGCTCGCCTCCGGTGTGCGTGCCGCCGAGGCGGAGGCGGCTGCGGGCGGGACGGCTCCGGGCGGGGGCACGTCGGGCGTCGGCGGAGCTGTGGGCGGTTCCGGGGGAGAGCCGGGTGTCGCCGGTCTCCCCGGTGCGCCGGGAGCCGTGAGCGCCGCGGGTCCTCCGTCCCGCGTCGCCGCCGTCGGCGACCTCGTCGGCCGTCGCGTGAACGAGTTCCTCGCCCCCGAGCTCGACCCGAACGCCGCCCCGCCGGAGTCGGTCGTGAAGATCCCGCCGCTGCGGCTGCTGGGGTCGCTGCTCTTGAGCGGTTTCACGGTCTTCGTGGTGGTGGTCGTCGCCTTCCTGATCTGGGGGACGTCGACCGGTGCGCCCTGGTTGCTCATCGTGGTGCTGCCCGGCCTCATCGGGTCGGCGAGCTTCTACGTCAACCGCTTCACCAAGTCGCTGCGGTACTCGATTGCCGGCACCCCCGACGGCGTCCGCGTCGGCTTCGGTCTGCTCAGCACGAGCAACGAGACGCTGCCGCCCGGCCGTATCCATGCCATCGAGGTGCTCCAGCCACTGCTGTGGCGCCCGTTCGGCTGGTGGCAGATCCGCATCGACACCGCCGGGCATTCGCGCGAGAAGGGCGCGGCCGGCCAGCCGAACACGACCATGCTGCCGGTGGGCGACGCCGCCGACGTCTCGCGGGTGCTCGCGCTCGTGCTCCCCGGTTTCGCGACGGACGAGAACCGCCGGGTGATCCAGGACGGAATGGTCTCCTCCGGGCGCGACGCGTTCGTCGGCAGCCCGCGCCGTGCCGCGTGGATCCGTCCGCTGTCGTGGCAGCGCACGGGGTACCTGCTGCTCGACGACGTCGTGCTGCTGCGCCGCGGCTTCGTGTGGCGGAGCCTGGCCATCGTGCCGCTCGCGCGACTTCAGAGCCTCGAACTGCAGCAGGGTCCGATCGATGCGGCGCTCACGCTGGCGCGGGCGCGCTTCCACACCGTGTCGGGCCCCGTGCGCCCGCGGCTCGGTGCGATCGACGCTCCGACCGGCGTCCGGCTCTTCACCGAGGTCGCGGCCCGCGCGATCACGGCGGCCGGCGCCGACCGCAGTCACCGCTGGGGCCGCGGCGCGCACGACTCCACCCCCATCCCGTCGCACCCGGCTGCTGCTGCGCCGCCGCACCCGGCTGCCGCCGTGCCGTCGCACCCGTCCGCCCCCGCTCCACCGCACCCGCCCATCGAGGAGGAACGCTGATGCTCCCGTCCGCCCGCCCGCCGTCGCAGCGATCCGGACGGCTGGGTCTCGGCATCGTGGGCGCCGGCCGCGTCGGTCCGGTGCTCGGCCTCGCGCTCGCGGGCGCCGGCCACGCGATCGTCGGCGTCTCGGCCGTGTCCGAGCCCAGCCGGGAACGTGCGGAGGGGATGCTGCCGAACGTGCCCATCCTCGACGTGCCGACGGTGGTCGAGCGCAGCGAACTGGTCATCCTCGCCGTACCGGATGCGGAGCTGCCGCCCCTGGTGTCGGGCCTCGCCGCGACCGGCACCTGGCAGCCGGGCCAGATCGTGGTGCACACCGCGCCCGGGTATGGGATCGAGGTGCTCGCGCCCGCGGCCGCGGCCGGTGCGATCCCTCTCGCCATCCATCCCGCGCTCCAGTTCACGGGCACCAGCCTGGACCTCGCCCGGCTCTCGGAGAGCTACTTCGCGGTCACCGCTCCCGCGGCAGTGCTGCCGATCGCGCAGGCGCTCGTCGTCGAGATGGGTGGCGAGCCGGTGGTCGTGGCCGAGGCGGACCGCGCCGCCTACGCGGAGGCGATCGCCACCGCGACCTCGTTCTCGCGTTCGATCGTCGAGCAATCCACCGGTCTGCTGCGGGGCATCGGTGTGGACAACCCCGGCTCGTTCCTCAGCTCCCTCATCCGCTCGGCTGTCGACAACGCTCTCACCCGGGCAGGTGCGCCGACCCGGCTGGACCTCGACGTGCTGGACGCGATCGAGGACGGCCCCGACCATCCGGCCCCGGGCGACGACGGGCGCGGCTGGTACCTCCGCGGCGAGTAGCCTGGACCCGGCCGCCGAACGACGGCCGGAGGGACGAGCATGCCAGAGATCATCACCAGCATCGCCGAGCTGCGCGAGCGGATCGCCCAGGCGCGGCGTGATGCCCGGCAGGACGGCCCGGCGGATGCGCCGACAGGGCGGGTGATTCTGGTCCCGACGATGGGCGCCCTCCACGAGGGCCATCTGCGGCTCGTGTCGCGCGCGCGGGACCTGGGCGGGATCGTCGTGGTGTCGATCTTCGTCAATCCGCTGCAGTTCGGGCCGGGCGAGGACCTCGACCGCTACCCGCGTACGCTCGACGCCGACGTGGTCGCGCTGGAGGGATTGGCCGACATCGTCTTCGCCCCCAACGCGGCCGAGATGTATCCGAAGGGCCCGAGCGAGACCCGGGTGACGGCGGGGGAGTCGGGCACGCTGTTCGAGGGCGCTTCGCGGCCGGGCCACTTCGACGGTGTGCTGACCGTCGTCAGCAAGCTCTTCAACATCGTCCAGCCGGACGTCGCGGTGTTCGGACAGAAGGACGCCCAGCAGGTGCACGTCATCGGCCGGATGGTCGACGACCTCAATCTGCCGGTCACGATCGCCGTGGTCGACACGGTGCGGGAGGACGACGGCCTCGCGCTTTCGAGCCGCAACCGCTACCTGGAGGGCGACGACCGTCTCGCCGCTGTCGCGCTCTCGCGGGCGCTGGCCGCCGGGGCGGATGCGGCCGCCGGCGGGGTCGATGCGGCGCTCGCCGCGGCCCGCGCGCGCATCGCCGAGCAGCCGGACGTTAAACTGGACTATCTGGCGATCGTCGACCCGGAGACCTTCCGGGAGGCCTCGCCCGACCATCACGGTCCCGCCTTGATGCTGATCGCCGCCCGTGTCGGCACGACCCGGCTCATCGACAACCAGCGCCTCACGACGTGACCGCCAGCACCCTCTGAACCACCCGCCATCTCCGGATAAGGAACGACAGCGATGACCGACGCGCAGACCACCGCGGCCGACCTCCAGCCCGACGCCGACGAGGACGACGTCAGCGAGCAGAAGGCGGTCCGGCTCGGCAAGCGCGACCGCCTCATCGCCGAGGCGACGGATGCGGCGGGTGGCGCCTACCCGGTGCAGGTGCCGGTGACCACGACCATCCCGGCCGTTCGCGCCGCCTGGGAGCACCTGCAGGCGGACGAGGCCTCCGGCGAGATCGTCGGCATCGCGGGCCGAGTGGTGCACCTGCGCAATACGGGCAAGCTGTGCTTCGCGGTGCTGCAGTCGGGCGACGGCTCGCGCATCCAGGTGATGGTGTCGCTGGGTGCGGTCGGCGAGGAGTCGCTCGCCGCCTGGAAGGAGCTCGTCGACCTCGGCGACCACGTGTTCGTCTCGGGCGAGGTCATCTCCAGCCGCCGCGGCGAGCTCTCGGTCATGGCGCAGGAGTGGCGCATCGCCGCGAAGGCGCTGCTGCCGCTGCCGAACCTGCACAACGAGCTGAGCGAGGAGACGCGGGTGCGTGCCCGCTACCTCGACCTCATCGCCCGTGAGCAGGCGCGCAAGACTGTGCTCGACCGCGCCAAGGCTGTCGCCAGCCTGCGCCGCACCTTCGCCGAGCGCGACTTCGTCGAGGTCGAGACGCCGATGCTGCAGGTCATGCACGGCGGCGCCTCCGCGCGCCCGTTCGTCACTCACTCCAACGCGTTCGACACCGAGCTCTACCTGCGCATCGCGCCCGAGCTGTATCTCAAGCGCGCCGTCGTCGGCGGCATCGATCGCGTCTTCGAGATCAACCGCAATTTCCGCAACGAGGGCGCCGACTCCACGCATTCGCCCGAGTTCGCGATGCTGGAGGCGTACCAGGCGTACGGCGACTACAACTCGATCGCCGACCTGACCCAGACGTTGATCCAGGATGCGGCCATCGCCGTCTCCGGGTCGCACGTGGTCACGTGGGCCGACGGCACCGAGTACGACCTCGGCGGCCAGTGGGACCGCATCCGGATGTACGACAGCCTCTCCGACGCCATCGGCGAGGAGATCACGCCGGAGACGCCGATCGAGCGGCTGCGCGAACTGGCCGCTCTCGCGGGCATCGAGATCGAGCACCCGCTCGCCGGCAAGTACGTCGAGGAGCTCTGGGAGCACTACGTCAAGACCGACCTCGTGCGCCCGACCTTCGTCATGGACTTCCCGGTCGACACCAGCCCGCTCGTGCGCGCCCACCGGTCGCGCGAGGGCGTCGTGGAGAAGTGGGATCTGTACACCCGCGGGTTCGAGCTGGCCACGGGCTACTCCGAGCTCGTCGACCCCGTCGTGCAGCGCGAGCGCTTCGTCGAGCAGGCGAAGCTCGCAGCGGCGGGCGACAACGAGGCCATGCGTCTCGACGAGGAGTTCCTGCGCGCCCTCGAGTTCGGCATGCCGCCGACCGGCGGCATGGGCATGGGCATCGACCGCCTGCTGATGGCCCTGACCGGCCTCGGCATCCGAGAGACGATCCTCTTCCCGCTCGTCAAGTAGGCTCTGCGCCCGGGTCAGCGACGCTGCCCGAGGTGCTGCCGGTTCAGCTCGTCGAGCTGCTCGTCGGTGAGGTCGTCGATGCGCTTCGCCTCCCGGCGGTCGAGCCGCATCCAGCGCACGAACAGGATCACCAGGATCGGGACGTCGGCCACCTCGGCGATGAACCACAGGAAGTCGCCGCTCAGGTGCTGGTCGTGCAGCGGTGTCGGGAACCAGAGCGGCATACGCTGCAGGATCTCCGGAGCCCGGTCGAGGACCGCATCGTTCAGCCGCAGCAGCAGCCCGGGGATCGCGTCGAGCAGCAGTTCGACGAACGCGAGCAGGAACTCCACCGTGATGAAGAAGCTCGTGCGGATGACCGAGTGGGCCGCGATCGGCAGCACCACGAGCAGGCCGGCGAGCGGCGTGAGCACCGAGATCGTCCACTCCCAGCCCGGAGTGGTGCGCAGGACGGCCGCGACCGGCGTGAGGAAGATCAGGAAGACCGCGCATGCGAACACCGGCGCGAAGACGGCGTTGCCGAAGAGCCGCACGAGGCGCGAGCCCAGGAAGCCGTCGGTGCCGCGCCGAACGGAGCGCGAGCCGGCCACCCGCGCCAGCGCGATCGGCCGCCCCAGACTGACCAGGGCCGGCACCACGAACAGCAGGAGGGCGATGCGCGTCGTGAACGCCCAGCGCAGGTCGCTGCTGTAGGCCTCGAGGAAACCGAACGAGATCCACGCGTACGATCCGAGGCCCAGCACGAAGAAGGCGAGCGTCAGCCGGGCGGGCCAGCGGTGCCCGCGCCGACGGAGCCGCCACACGCCGAGCGCGTACAGCGCGGCCGCGGCCACGAGCAGCGCGGCGGCCGCGGGGTCGAAGGACCACGTGGTGAGGAAGGCGGCGAGAGGCGGCATGCGGTCCGGGGCTTTCAGGTGCGGGAGGTACCATTATCGCGTTATGAACGACATCATCGGCGGGATCGTCTGGGCGCTCGCACCCACCGTGCTGGTCGGCCTGCTGTTCTGGGCGATCATGCGCTTCATCGTCCGCGCCGACCGCAATGAGCGGAAGGCGTACAGCCGCCTGGAGGCCGAGGAGCGCGCCCGCCGGGGACTCGCCCCGAAGCCGTAATGCATATCGCCGGTGGTCTCCACCCGATACGGTAGCCTCGGGGACGCGTTCGCGTCGCTCTGACATCGCCGGAGGGACGCGTACATGGAAACGGGATTCTGGGTCTCGTTCTCCATCGTTCTGGCACTTCTCGTCGACTTCGTCATCCGCGTGCTCGCCGTCATCATCGTGCCGCGCAACCGCAAGCCCACCTCGGCGACCGCCTGGCTGCTGGCGATCTTCCTCATCCCGTACATCGGCATCCTGTTCTTCCTGCTCATCGGCAGCTACAAGCTGCCGAAGCGACGCCGGCAGAAGCAGGAGGAGATCAACCGCTTCATCATCGACAGCACGGAGGGCATCGAGCGGGTGCGCCGCGACCACCCGTGGCCGCCGTGGCTGGAGGGGGTGGTCGAGCTCAACCGGAAGCTGGGCGCGATGCCGCTGGTCGGCGGCAACCGGGCCAAGCTGTACGGCGACTATCAGGGCTCGCTGGATGCGATGGCGGACGAGATCCGGACGTCGCGTCGCTACGTGCACGTCGAGTTCTACATCCTGACGCTCGACAAGACGACCGCCGCCTTCTTCGACGCACTCGAGGACGCCGTCTCGCGCGGCGTGACCGTACGCGTGCTGCTCGACCACATCGCGTCGCTGCGCACCCCCGACTACAAGCGGACCATCAAGCGGCTGACCGCCATGGGTGCGAAGTGGCAGCTCATGCTCCCGGTGCAGCCGTTGAAGGGGAAGTACCAGCGCCCCGACCTGCGCAACCACCGCAAGCTGCTCATCGTCGACGGCCGCGTGGCCTTCATGGGTTCGCAGAACATCATCGATCGCAGCTACAACAAGAAGTCGAACATCCGGCGCGGGCTCAAATGGAAGGAGCTCATCGTCCGGGTCGAGGGCCCGATCGTCGCCGGCCTCAACGCCATCTTCATCACCGACTGGTACAGCGAGACGGACGAGCTGCTCCGGCGCGAGAGCGAGCCCATCACCGACGAGATCCAACCCGACGAGCTCGACGCGCAGGTGGTGCCCTCCGGACCCGGGTTCGCGGGCGAGAACAACCTGCGGCTCTTCCTCGCGCTGCTCTACTACGCGCAGGAGCGCATCGTCATCACGTCGCCCTACTTCGTGCCCGACGACGCCATGCTGATGGCCATCACCTCGGCCGTGCAGCGCGGGATCTCTGTGGACCTGTTCGTCTCCGAGATCGGCGACCAGGCGCTCGTCTACCACGCGCAGCGCTCGTACTACGAGGCTCTGCTGCGCGCGGGCGTGCGCATCTGGATGTACAAGGCGCCGTACATCCTGCACGCCAAGCACTTCACGATCGACAACGACGTTGCGGTGATCGGGTCGAGCAATATGGACATGCGCTCGTTCCAGCTCAACATGGAGGTCTCGCTCATGGTGCGCGGGCGCTCCTTCGTCGACGAGATGCGCAAGGTCGAACACGGCTACCGGAAGGACAGCCGCGAACTCACGCTCGATGAGTGGATGAAGCAGCCTCTGCGCTCCACCGTTCTCGACAACCTGGCTCGCCTCACCTCTGCGCTCCAGTAATGCGGGGGCGATCATGGCCGGTCACGCCGCGGCCAACTCGCGCACCAGCCGCACCTCGCACCACGGCTGTGCGGCCGCGGCCAAGCGCTCGTCGGCGGTGAGCAGCGGGATCTCGAGCACATGCGCAAGCGCCACGTACATCGCGTCGTACGCGCTCAGGTCCTCGCGCCACCGCCAGACGTACTCCCAGAGCGGATCGTGCTCCATGCGCATGATGTCGAGCCGGTAGAACGAGAGGATGAACCGCTCGTAGTGCTCGCCGGACCCGCGCTGGCGCATCGCGCGCCGCCGGACCGTGCTGAGGAACTCGGGATCGAGGAGGTGCGGTGCGACCAGGATGCACTCCTCCAGGTCGGCATTCTGCTCGAAGACCGCGGGCCCGCCGCTGTCGAGGAGGTCGATGACGGCGCTGCAGTCCACGACGGCGGACTTCATCGGTCGTCCCGGTCTGCGCGGTCGTCCCGGTCTTGGCGAACGGAGGCCACGATCTCGTCGGTGGTCATGCCGAGCGGCTGCCAGGGCTCCGGGTCGATCGACGGCACGTCGGCGCGCGAGCGCGCGGACGACGACACCTCGTTCCAGCGCTCGTCGATCCGCAGCTTCTCGGCGATGCGCGTCAGTTCGCGACGCAGGTACTCGGAGTAGGACAGCCCTTTGGCCGCCGCCGCTCCCTTCAGGCGGTCGTTGACCGCGGGGTCCAAATCTCTTACTTGCACGGTGACTCCCATGGGCTCGATTGTAGGGGGTGGATGCATGCGAAAACAAGGTATTTGCATGCACATGAGCCATTGTGGTCGGCAGGGTGCCCCGAGGAGACGCGGGGAGTGCAATCTGTGGAGAACCGGGCGGTCGTGGCGCCTGTGGACGGAGAAGTCCGGCGTCAGCCGCGCGGGCGCAGGCGGACCGTCGGCAGTTCCGGCGCGGGAAGCGGCGCGCCGTCGTAGCCGTCAACGGTGCCGAACCGGCCGTGCGGGTCGGCGCCGGCGATCACCTCGCCCTGCCAGTCGGCCCGGAACGCGACGACCTCGTCGTGGCTGCGGCCGATGAAGTTCCACCACATCACGATCTCCTCGCCCAGCGGCTCGCCGCCGAGCAGCACCAGGCGAGCCGGCGTCGCGGCCGAGACCGTCACGCTTCCGCGGCCGGGGTGCAGGTACGCGAGATGCGAGACGGGCACCGCAACGCCCTCCACGCTCACCTCACCCGCATCGACGAGGATGCCGTGCTCGAACGAGGCGTCGAGCGGCACCTCGATGGTCTCGCCGGCGGGGACGAGCACCTCGGCCCCGACGAGCGGGGAGAAGACCGTCGCCGACGTGCCGCTGCCGGCGAGCGAGCCGACGAAGGTGCGCACCGTCGCGGCGCCGATCGCACCGGCCACGGGCACGTGGTGCTCGAAGAACGGCGCGACACCCCGTGATGCCTCGGGCAGCGCCACCCACAGCTGAACGCCGTGCAGTCGCCGCGTGCCGGGCGTCGACACCTCCGAATGGCTGATCCCGCGCCCGGCGGTCATCAGGTTCAGCTCGCCCGGCCGCACGAGCGCGTGGCTGCCGACGCTGTCGCGGTGGTCGACCTCCCCCTCGAACAGCCAGCTCACGGTCTGCAACCCGGTGTGCGGATGCGGCGGGACGCGCATCCCGCCCGTCGCCGCGACGTCGTCCGGGCCGTAGTGGTCGACGAAGCACCAGCCGCCGATCAGCGACCGGCGGCGCTGCGGCAGCGTCCGGCGGACGGTCATCGCACGCGGCCCGCCGAGCGGGACGTCCCGCGGCTCCAGCAGCTCGACGCCCGCGTCGGCGAGCACGGCCGTGCCCGCCACGAGTTCGGCCGGGTCGCGCTCCAGGTTGCTCATAGCGGCATCCTAGGCGTGCTCGGCGGCCTCGGAGCCGCCCTTCCTAGAATGGACCCGTGCCCCGCCCCTCCCCCCGCCTCCTGCCCGCCGTCGCGGCGCTGACGGCCGTCGCCGCCCTCGCCGGCTGCAGCTCGTCGCCGGGCCGCCCGGTGGAGGACTACGCCGGCGAGCCGAAGGGAGTGCCGGCGCCCGCCAGCAGCGCCGGCGGTGCTTCGTGGGCGGCCTGGCTGGAGGGTGGCGACCGGCTGGCGATCGTGCTGTACGGCTCCTCCACCTGCCCGCCGAAGGTGGACCACATCCGCTCGACCGGAGCGACCGCGATCGAGGCGACGCTCGCCCCCGCGCCCGGCGGGATCTGCACGCACGACTACGTGCCGTTCACGACCGTCTTCGCGACGCCGGACGGGACATCGAAGACGGCGCAGGTGAGCGTCGCCCTGCCCGACCAGACCCTCACGCTCCCGGCCAGGAACGGCTGAGCCGAGCCCTTCCTGCACGTCTCCTTAGACGCGTCACGCCCACGGCGAACAGGGGCACGCGACGGGGGGACCGGTGGTTACTCTCTTTGTATCGGCGCCGAACCTGCAACGGTGTCGCGAGGAGTAGACATGTTCGAGAGATTCACCGACCGCGCCCGCCGTGTCGTCGTCCTGGCCCAGGAAGAGGCCAAGATGCTCAACCACAACTACATCGGGACGGAGCACATCCTGCTCGGCCTGATCCACGAGGGGGAGGGCGTCGCCGCGAAGGCGCTCGAGTCGCTCGGCATCTCGCTCGACGCGGTGCGCGAGCAGGTCCAGGACATCATCGGCCAGGGCCAGCAGCAGCCGACCGGCCACATCCCGTTCACCCCGCGTGCCAAGAAGGTGCTGGAGCTGAGCCTCCGCGAGGCCCTTCAGCTCGGCCACAACTACATCGGCACCGAGCACATCCTGCTCGGCCTGATCCGCGAGGGCGAGGGCGTCGCCGCCCAGGTGCTCGTGAAGCTGGGCGCCGACCTCAACCGCGTCCGCCAGCAGGTCATCCAGCTCCTCTCGGGCTACCAGGGCAAGGAGCAGGTCCAGGTCGGGGGCAACGATCAGACCACCGCGCAGGCCGGTAGCCAGATCCTCGACCAGTTCGGCCGCAACCTCACGCAGGCCGCTCGCGACAACAAGCTCGACCCGGTGATCGGGCGCGAGAAGGAGATCGAGCGCGTCATGCAGATCCTGTCGCGCCGCTCCAAGAACAACCCCGTGCTGATCGGCGAGCCCGGCGTCGGCAAGACCGCCGTCGTCGAGGGCCTCGCGCAGGCGATCGTCCGCGGTGACGTGCCGGAGACGCTGAAGGACAAGCAGCTCTACACGCTCGACCTCGGCTCGCTCATCGCCGGCTCCCGCTACCGCGGTGACTTCGAGGAGCGCCTGAAGAAGGTCACCAAGGAGATCCGCACCCGCGGCGACATCATCACCTTCATCGACGAGATCCACACGCTCGTCGGCGCGGGTGCCGCCGAAGGCGCCATCGACGCGGCGAGCATCCTCAAGCCGCTCCTCGCCCGCGGCGAACTGCAGACGATCGGCGCGACGACCCTCGACGAGTACCGCAAGCACTTCGAGAAGGACGCCGCGCTGGAGCGCCGGTTCCAGCCCATCCAGGTCGCGGAGCCCTCGCTGCCCCACGCGATCAACATCCTGAAGGGCCTGCGCGACCGCTACGAGGCGCACCACAAGGTGTCCATCACCGACGGCGCGATCGTCGCGGCGGCCAACCTGGCCGACCGCTACATCCAGGACCGTTTCCTCCCGGACAAGGCGATCGACCTGATCGACGAGGCCGGCGCGCGCCTCCGCCTGTCGATCCTGTCGGCGCCGCCGGAGCTGCGCGAGTTCGACGACAAGATCGCCGCCGTGCGCTCCCAGAAGGAGGCCGCGATCGAGGACCAGGA
>Ga0209563_100606_pt1 | contig 11672 bp, 6 predicted proteins | sample AraplaCvi_mMF_r2_FD_184271 | JGI IMG/M metagenome (GOLD analysis project Ga0209563, IMG submission 184271) | Arabidopsis root microbial communities from North Carolina, USA - plate scrape CL_Cvi_mMF_r2 (SPAdes) (version 2) | ecosystem: Host-associated > Plants > Roots > Endosphere | place: USA... | reverse complement strand
CGCCCACCTCGCCTAACCCGCGCCCATCCCGTCCCCCGCCATCAGCTCCTGAGTTCTTCGAGCAACACGCCGCGCGCAGCTCGAAAAACTCAGGAGCTGCTGGCTGGGGGTCAGGGGTGGCGGGGGCGGCGGGTGATGCGGTCGTCGAGCCAGTGGGCGGCGATGGCGCGGGACGGACGGGACGAGGCGGGGTCGCGCGGGGGCGGCGCGGCGCGGTCGGGCTGCGGGGCGCGGACGAAGGGGGAGTCCTGGCGGGCGAAGCGCTCGTGCGCCGCGCGGTCGGATTCGAGCAGGATGCCGTCGCGTACGTCGAAACGGACGGCATCCTGCTCTCCCTCGAGGCCGGCCGACTGCTCGGCCGTGCCCTCGAGCTCGCTCTCCAGCGCTGCTGCAGCCGTTGCAGCGTCCTGCGGCAGGCGGATCGCGAAGAAGGGGAGGGTGAGGCTGCACAGCGGGCCGACGAGCAGCGCGAACGCGAGCGTCCCGATGCCGACGTTGCCGCCGAGAGCCCACCCGATGATCAGCACGGTGACCTCGATGGCGGTCCGCACCATCCAGATCGGCCGGCCGGTGCGCGCGTGCAGCCCGGTCATCAGCCCGTCGCGCGGGCCCGGCCCGAGCCGCGGGCCGATGTACAGGCCGGTGGCGACGGCCAGGAGCGCGAGCCCGGCCGCGAAGAACAGCACCTGCGCCCACAGCTCGGTCTGCTGCGGCAGCAGGTCGAGGCCCAGCTGGGCGCTCGGGCCCACCAGCAGCACGTTGAGGATGGTGCCGACTCCCGGACGCTGCCGGAGCGGGATCCAGAACGCCAGCACCACGAGTCCGATCAGGTTGGTGACGAAGCCGAACGGGATGCCGGTCTTGATGGACACCCCCTGCGCCAGCACATCCCACGGCGACAGCCCGATTCCGGCGCGGACCATGAGCGCGATCGCGATGCCGTAGAGGAACAGGCCGATCAGCAGCTGCACGAGGCGCCGGGTGAGGAGGAGTCGGGTGGTCATGGCTGCAATCCAATCGCGACGATTGGACTGGCGGCAAGATGCCAATCCGACTAAAGTGGCCTGCATGTCGGATGCACAGCTCACCGCGCGCTCGCTCGAACAGCTCCTCGGCTCGTGGCGGACGTCCGCGGCGGGATACCAGGCGCTCGCCGACCGCATCCGGCTGCTGGTGCTCGACGGCCGCGTCCCGATCGGCACGCGTCTGCCCGCCGAGCGCGACCTCGCCGGGCGGCTCGAACTCAGCCGCACCACCGTCGCCGCGGCCTACCGGCAGCTGCGCGAGGGCGGCTTCATCGACAGCGTCCGCGGGTCGGGCAGCGTCACGCGCCTCCCCGGCCGCACCCTCCCGCTCCCGGCCGTCGCCGGCGAGGGGATGCTCGACTTCACCAAGGCGTCGCTGCCCGCCGCGTCCACCCTCCCGGCCGCCGCCCGTGCCGCCGCCGAAGAGCTGCCGCGGTTCCTGCCGGACCCCGGCTACGACCCGGTCGGCCTGCCGCACCTGCGCGAGGAGATCGCGGCCCGCTACACCCGCCGCGGCCTGCCCACCACGGCCGACCAGATCCTCGTCACCGTCGGCGCGCAGCAGGCGATCGCCCTGATCGCGCGCACCTTCGTCGGCCGCGGCGACCGCGTCGCCATCGAGGTTCCGACCTACCCCCACGCCATCGAAGCGCTACGGCTCGCCGGCGCGCGGCTGGTCCCGATCACGGTGACGGCGCCGGAGGAGGGCCCGCACCGCATCGACGACGAGCAGCAGGACGGGTGGGATGCGGACGCGATCGAGCAGACGTTCCGCCGCGCCAACCCGGCCCTCGCCTACGTCCTGCCGGACTTCCACAACCCGACCGGAGCCTCCATGTCGCCCGCCACGCGGCAGCGCGTGCTGGCCGCGGCCGCGGCACACGGCACCATCCTCGTCGCCGACGAGACGTGCGCGGAGCTCGACATCGACCGGCCCGGGGAATACCTGCCGATGCCGCGCTACGCCGACCCCGCCTCCGCCGGCGGCCCGATCATCATGATCGGCTCGGCCAGCAAGACCCTGTGGGGCGGCCTCCGCATCGGCTGGATCCGCGCGGAGCGCTCCCACATCCAGCGGCTGATCGGCGCGAAGCCGGCCACCGACCTGGGCACACCGATCCTCGAGCAGCTCGTCGTCGCCCACCTCATGCCGCAGCTGGAGCAGATCGTGGAGGAGCGCAGGGAGCAGCTGCGCCTCGGCCGGGACACGGTGCGCAGGCTGGTCGCCGAGCTGTTCCCCGACTGGTCGGTCCCGGCGCAGCACGGCGGCCTCACGGCGTGGGTCGGCCTCGGGGCACCGGTCAGCTCGGCGCTCGCGCTCGCCGCGCGCAGCCACGGCCTGCTCATCGCCGCCGGCCCGCGGTTCGGCATCGACGGCGCCTTCGAGCGCTTCCTCCGCATCCCGATCACGTACACGCCGGAGGAGTACGACCGCGCGTTCGCCGCGCTCGCGCGGGCCTGGGCGGTCGCCGCCAACGAGCCCGCCCCGTACTTCGACGCGGGCGCTCTTCCCAGCGTCGTGTGACCGTCCGGCGGGGCCCCTGACTCCCGGGGGAGTAGCCCAAAGTCGTACCACGGCATGAAGAGGGCGCCCATGGCTCCCTGACATACTTTCGATGCGCCACCGTCGCCGCGCGCCCTGCAACCCGCCCTCGAGGGGAATTTCCGTGCACAACCTCGCCGTCCTGAGCATGAAGAACCGCGCCCTGATCGCGCTCATCACGATCGTCGCCGCGTTCTTCGGCGGACTCGCGCTGACCAACCTCAAGCAGGAGCTCGCGCCGTCGATCTCCTTCCCGCAGCTCGTCGTGCTCTCCAGCTACCCCGGCGCCTCGCCCGAGGTGGTCAATAACGATGTCAGCACCCCGGTAGAGGCGGCGATCCAGGGCGTGCCGGACCTTGACAGCACCTCGGCGGTCAGCAGCACCAACCAGTCGATCATCACCGCGAAGTTCACCTACGGGACCGACCTTGCCACGGCCGAGCAGAAGATCGACCAGGCGATCAACCGGATCAAGTCGAACCTGCCCTCCGGGGTCGAGCCGCAGGTGCTCTCCGGCAGCATCGACGATCTGCCGGTCATCCAGCTCGCCGTCACCGGCGGGAAGGATCAACGGACGCTGGGCGACGACATCACGAAGCTGGTCCTGCCGGACATCAAGAACCTGAAGGGCGTCAACGACGCCCAGCTGGTCGGCGAGGTGGGCCGCCGCATCGCGATCACGCCGGACCCGGCGAAGCTCGCAGCCGCGGGCGTCTCGTCGTCGGCGATCAAGAATGCGCTGCAGCAGAACGGCGTGCTCATCCCCGGCGGCCAGATCACCGAGAACGGGTCGACGCTGTCGATCCAGTCGGGCTCGCAGCTGGGGTCGGTCGACGACATCGCGGGGCTGCCGCTGGTGCCGACCGCGTCGGCTTCGGCCGGCGCGGGCGGTGGCGCCAGCGCCGGCGGTGGCGCGGGAGCACAGGCGGGCGCGGGTGCGCAGGCCGGCGCAGGCGCGCAGGCGGGCGCGGGCGCGCAGGCGGGCGCGGGCGCCCAGGCCGCGGCCGTCGCCGTCACCCCCACCACGATCGGAGCCGTCGCGACCGTCGTCGAGACCGACGACCCGGTCACCTCCCTCTCGCGCGTCGACGGGAAGCCCGCCCTCACGATCGCGGTCACCAAGCTCCCGTCCGCCAACACGGTCGCCGTCTCGCACGCTGTGAGCGACCTCGTCCCGAGCCTGGAGAAGAAGCTCGGCTCCGGCGCGAAGATCACCGTCGTCTTCGACCAGGCGCCGTTCATCACCCAGTCGATCAACTCGCTCGCCGAGGAGGGGCTGCTCGGCCTCCTCTTCGCCGTCATCGTCATCCTGGTGTTCCTGCTGTCGATCCGGTCCACCCTGGTGACGGCGATCTCCATCCCGACCAGCGTGCTGATCACCTTCATCGTGATGTGGGCGACCGGCTACACCCTCAACATCATCACGCTGGGCGCGCTCACGATCGCCATCGGACGCGTGGTGGACGACTCCATCGTCGTGATCGAGAACATCAAGCGGCAGCTCGTGCCCGGCGCCGACCGCGCCGTCACGATCGTCCGCGCCGTGCGTGAGGTGGCCGGTGCGATCACCGCGTCGACCATCACGACGGTCGCCGTCTTCCTGCCGCTGGCGTTCGTGGGCGACGTGACCGGCGAGCTGTTCCGGCCGTTCGCCCTCACCGTGACCATCGCGCTGCTGTCGTCGCTGCTCGTGGCGCTCACCATCGTCCCTGTGCTCGCGTACTGGTTCCTGCGCGCACCGAAGGCGCACAAGCACGAGGACGCGGCACAGGCCGACGCGGCCCAGCTCCCCATCGACGAGGCGACCGCCTCCGGGCTCGACGAGCTGGAGCACCCCTCGCGGCTGCAGAAGGGGTACCTGCCGATCATCCGGTGGACGCTGCGGCACTCGTGGCTCACCATCCTCGCGGCCGCGGTCGTGCTGGTCCTCACCTTCCTCGCGCTGCCGTTCGTCAAGACCAACTTCCTCGGGTCGAGCGGCCAGAACTCCCTCACCGTCACCCAGACCCTCGACCCGGGTGCGAGCCTGCAGTCGAAGGACGACGCGGCGAAGGTCGTCGAGCAGAAGCTCCTGGACACGGAGGGCGTCAAGACGGTCCAGGTGTCCATCGGCTCCAGCGGTTCGTCGCTGCGCGACGCGTTCACCGGCGGAGGCGGCGGAACGACGTTCTCGATCACGACCGACCCGAACGCCGACCAGGAGAAGCTGCAGAACACCATCCAGGACGAGCTGGCCGGCATCAAGGACCAGGGCGAGATCACGCTGTCGGCATCGTCGGGCTTCGGCGGGTCGACCGACATCCAGGTCGACATCAGCGCGAGCAGCAACGCCGACCTGCAGAAGGCGACGGATGCGGTGGTGAAGCAGCTGCAGGGCAAGTCGTCGCTGAAGCAGGTCACCGACAACCTGAGCGCGTCGCTGCCGTACGTGGCGGTGGACGTCGACCGGCAGAAGGCCGCGGCCGTCGGGCTCAGCGAGGTCGCCGTCGGAACGCTGGTCTCGCAGGCGATGCAGCCGACGCAGGCGGGGTCGGTCGCGATCGACAACACGACCCTGAAGATCTACATCCAGTCGGAGAACCCGCCGACGACCGTCGCCGGGCTGTCGCAGCTGGGCATCCCGACGGCCGGAGGGGTGGTGCCGCTCGACTCGCTCGCCTCGGTGAAGGAGGTGAAGGGTCCATCGACGGTGACCACCGAGCGCGGGCTGCGCACGGCGAGCGTGACCGCGACGCCGGCGACCGACAACCTCACGACGGCGAACGCGGACGTCAACGCGGCGCTCAAGGCGGCCGAGCTGCCCGCGGGGGCGACGGCGAAGATCGGCGGAGTCACCTCCAGCCAGTCGGACGCGTTCAGCCAGCTGCTGCTCGCGCTGCTCGCGGCCATCCTCATCGTCTACATCGTCATGGTGGCGACGTTCCGCTCGCTCCTGCAGCCGATCCTGCTGCTCTCCTCCGTGCCGTTCGCGGCGACGGGCGCCATCCTGCTGCAGCTCGCCTCCGGCATCCCGCTCGGGGTGGCGTCGATGATCGGCCTCCTGATGCTCGTCGGCATCGTGGTCACGAACGCGATCGTGCTGATCGACCTCGTCAACCAGTACCGGCGCCGCGGGCTCACGGTCGCGGACGCGGTGGCGCACGGCGCCTCCCGCCGTCTGCGGCCCATCCTGATGACGGCGCTCGCGACGATCGCCGCCCTGACGCCGATGGCGATCGGGCTCACCGGGCATGGGGGTTTCATCTCGCAGCCCCTCGCGATCGTGGTCATCGGCGGCCTCATCTCGTCGACCGTGCTCACGCTGGTCGTGCTGCCGACGCTGTACAACCTCGTCATCGGCCGCCGCGAGCGGAAGGCGGCGAAGAAGGCCGCACGGGCCGGCGGGGCGGGCGAGGGGCCGTCGGGCGGATCGGACGGCTCGGGCGGCTCTGGGCCGGGCGACGGACCCCGCGAGGGCGGACCTGTCGCCGGTGCGCCCACGGCCGAGGAGCCGGAGCCGGCCGGGGTCGCCACCCGCGTGCCGCATTCGGCGGATTCGCCGGAGCCGCCGTTGTTCCCGCGGCCGGCGGGAGGGTCGCAGGTCTGAGGCCTCGGCCGCCGTCCGGGATACCAGACGGCGGCCGTGGCGTCTCGAGCCGGCGGGCGGCCGGGCCTCGCTAGGGTCGCGGGTATGAGCGAGCAGGTGCTGTCCGTCGATCCGTTGTGGCCGCGCGCGGGAGGCTGGCCGCCGTCGTGGCCGGACGGCGCGGACCTGACGCTGATCGGCATCCCGACGCATGCGACCTCGCTCTCGGCGACCGGCGCCCACGCCACTCCTGCGGCGGTGCGGGATGCGCTGCGGCGCTACTCCACGTTCGTCCCCGGCCGCGACGTGGAGGCGCTGCGGTTCGCCGACGCGGGCGATGTCGCGGCGCCCGACGGGCCGGAGGGGCGCGAGCGGGCGCGCCGCGCGGTGGCCGCCGCCGTCGCCGGGTCACGCCTGACGGTCGCGGTCGGCGGGGACAACAGCCTCACCGTCCCGGTCGCGCTCGGCGCGGCGGGGGACGGCCTGGCGGATGCCGGGCTGATCACCCTGGATGCGCACCACGACCTGCGCGACGGGACCTCCAACGGCTCCCCCGTGCGCGAGCTGCTCGACGCCGGGCTCGACGGCCGACGCGTCGTCCAGATCGGCATCGCCGACTTCGCGAACTCGGCCGCCTACGCCCACCGCGCGGCCGAGCACGGCATCACCGTCGTCACCCGCGACGAGCTGCACACCCGGCCGATCGACGACGTGATGGCGGAGGCGCTGGAGATCGCGGGAGCGGGCGGCGGACCGGTGCACGTCGACCTCGACGTCGACGTCTGCGACCGGTCGGTCGCCCCGGCCTGCCCGGCCTCCGTGCCCGGCGGGCTGGCCGCGTGGGAGCTGCGCCGTTTCGCGCGCCTGGCCGCCGCCTCCCCGCGCGTCCGCTCGATCGACATCGCCGAGGTCGACGCCACCGCCGACACCCCCGACCAGCGCACCATCCGCCTGGCCGCCCTCCTCATCCTCGACTCCGCCGCCGGCCTCACCGCCCGCCCCTGACCCCGCTTCCCAAGCCATCAGCTCCTGAGTTTTTCAAGCACCTCGCCGCGAATCGCTCGAAAAACTCAGGAGCTGATGGCTAGGAACGGAGGGTGCGGGCGACGAGCGGGACGCCGGGGCGGTAGGCGAGGTGGATGTGGCTGGGCGCGTCGAGCACCACGAGGTCGGCCCGCGCGCCGGGGCGCAGGTGGCCGACGTCGCCGCGGCGGAGGGCGGCGGCGCCTCCCACGGTCGCCGCGCGCAGCGCCTCGGTGGGCGTGAGCCCCATCTCGCGCACGGCGAGGGCGATGCAGAACGGCATCGACGACGTGAACGACGACCCGGGGTTGCAGTCGCTCGCGAGCGCCACGGTCGCGCCCGCGTCGAGCAGCCTCCGCGCCGACGGATACGGGTGCCTGGTCGAGAACTCGACGCCCGGGAGCAGCCCGGCCACCGTGTTCGAGGCCGCCAGCCGTTCGACGTCGTCGTCGGTGAGGTAGGTGCAGTGGTCGACGCTCGCCGCATCCAGCTCCACGGCCAGGGCGATGCCGTCGCCCGGGCCGAGCTGGGAGGCGTGCACGCGCACGCCCAGACCGCGCGCGGCTCCCGCGCGGAGGATGCGGCGCGACTGCTCCACGGTGAACGCACCCGTCTCGCAGAACACGTCGATCCATCGCGCGAGCGGCGCGCACGCATCCAGCATCGGGCCGGTGACGAGACCCACGTATGCGTCGGGGTCGTCCGCGTACTCGGCGGGCACGACATGCGCGCCGAGGAATGTGGTCTCCTCTGTCACCCCGCGCGCGAGCCGCAGCAGCCGCGCCTCGTCGTCCACCGTTAGACCGTAACCGCTCTTCACCTCGAAGGTCGTCGTCCCCTGCCGGTGCAGTTCGGCCTCGAATCGCGCCAGCCGTCTCCGCAACTCGTCGTCCGTCGCGGCCCGCGTCGCCGCGACCGTCGACCGTATGCCTCCCGCGGTATACGGCCGCCCGGCCATCCGCGCCGCGAACTCGTCCGAGCGGTCGCCGCCGAAGACCAGGTGGGTGTGCGCATCCACGAAGCCGGGGATCACGGCCGCGCCCTCGACGTCTACGGCCTCGTCCGCATCCTCCCGCGGCGCGGACGCAGCCGGCCCGGTCCAGACGACCCGGCCGTCGACCCCGAGCACGGCGGCGTCGCGCACGATCCCGTCCAGGTCGCCATGCGCCGGGTCGAACGTCACCAGCTCGCCGATGCCGGTGACGAGGAGGGCGCTCATCGCCGGCCGGCCTGCTCGCGCATCGGGATGCGCAGCCCGCGCTCCTCCGCCACCTCCACGGCCCGCTCGTAGCCGGCGTCGACATGGCGCATCACGCCCGTGCCCGGGTCGTTGACGAGCACGCGCTCGATCTTCTCGGCGGCCAGCGGCGTCCCGTCGGCGACGACGACCTGGCCGGCGTGGATGCTGCGCCCGATCCCGACGCCGCCGCCGTGGTGCAGCGACACCCAGGTCGCACCGGATGCGGTGTTGAGCAGGGCGTTCAGCAGCGGCCAGTCGGCGATCGCGTCCGACCCGTCCGCCATCGACTCGGTCTCGCGGTACGGTGAGGCGACGGACCCGGAGTCGAGGTGGTCGCGCCCGATCACCACGGGCGCCGACAGCTCGCCGGAGGCGACCATCTCGTTGAACCTGAGGCCCGCGAGGTGCCGCTCCTTGTAGCCGAGCCAGCAGATCCGCGCGGGCAGGCCCTCGAAGTGCACCTTCTCGCCGGCCTGCGTGATCCAGCGGCGCAGGTGCTCGTCCTCCGGGAACAGCTCCAGCACCGCGCGGTCGGTCGCCGCGATGTCGGCGGGGTCGCCGGAGAGCGCCGCCCAGCGGAACGGCCCCTTGCCCTCCGCGAACAGCGGGCGGATGTAGGCGGGCACGAACCCCGGGAACGCGAAAGCCCGGTCGTAGCCGCCGAGCTGCGCCTCCGTACGGATCGAGTTGCCGTAGTCGAACACCTCGGCACCGGCGTCCTGGAACCCGACCATCGCCTCCACCTGGGCCGCCATGGAGTGTCGCGCGTCCTCGGTGAAGCGCTCGGGGTCCGCCGCCGCCCGTTCGCGCCACTCGTCGACGGTGTAGCCGACCGGCAGGTACGAGAGCGGGTCGTGAGCGCTGGTCTGGTCGGTCACGATGTCGATCGGCACGCCGCGGCGGAGGAGCTCGGGGAAGACCTCGGCGGCGTTGCCGACGACCCCGACCGACAGCGCGTCGCCCGCATCCTTGGCTGCCAGCGCGCGGGCGACCGCGTCGTCGAGGTCGTCGGCCAGCACATCCAGGTAGCCGTGGTCGACGCGGCGCTGCAGGCGCGTGCGGTCGACGTCGACGATGAGCACGGCGCCGCCGTTCATCGTGACGGACAGGGGCTGCGCGCCGCCCATCCCGCCGCATCCGCCGGTGAGCGTGAGCGTGGCCGCCAGCGAGCCGCCGAACCGCTTGCGCGCCACCGCGCCGAAGGTCTCGTACGTGCCCTGCAGGATGCCCTGCGAGCCGATGTAGATCCAGGAGCCGGCGGTCATCTGGCCGTACATGGTGAGCCCGAGGGCCTCGAGCCGGCGGAACTCGGGCCACGTCGCCCAGTCGCCCACGAGGTTGGAGTTGGCGATGAGCACGCGCGGGGCCCACTCGTGCGTGCGGAACACCCCGACCGGCTTGCCCGACTGCACCAGCAGCGTCTCGTCGGCCTCCAGGTCGCGGAGGGTGGCGACGATCGCGTCGAACGCCTCCCAGCTGCGGGCGGCACGCCCCGTTCCGCCGTAGACGACGAGGTCGTCCGGGCGCTCGGCGACCTCGGCGTCGAGGTTGTTCATCAGCATCCGCAGCGGCGCCTCGGTCTGCCAGCTCTTCGCGCTCAGCTCCGAGCCGCGGGGGGCCCGAACCGGCCTAGCTCCATCCATCGTTCTCGTTTCCTTTCGTTCGCCGCCATCAGCTCCTGAGTTCTTCGACCTGCACGCGGCGTGTCGCTCGAAGAACTCAGGAGGCGATGGCTGGGGTCAGGGGGTGGGGAGGCCGGCGGCGGCGCGGAGGGCGCCGGAGGCGACCAGGGCGTGGGCGGCGTCGATCTCGGGGGAGAGGTGGCGGTCGGGCCCGGGGCCGGCGACCGATTCGCGCAGCGCGGCGATGACGGCGCCCGTTCGCGGTCCCGGCCGCAGGGGCGCGCGGAGGTCGGCGCCGCGCGCCGCGGTCATGACCTCGATCGCGATCACCCGCGCGAGCCCGTCGATCGCGCGCCGCAGCTTGCGCGCCGCCGCCCATCCCATCGAGACGTGGTCTTCCTGCATCGCCGACGACGGGATGCTGTCCACGGAGGCCGGCGCCGCCAGCCGCTTCAGCTCGGAGACGATGCCCGCGGCCGTGTACTGCGCGATCATGAGTCCGGAGTCGACGCCCACCTCGTGCGCGAGGAACGGCGGAAGGCCCTGGTTGCGCGCCGGGTCGAGGAAGCGGTCGGTGCGGCGCTCGGACATGCTCGCCACATCCGCGACGGCGATCGCGAGGAAGTCGAGCACGTACGCGATCGGCGCGCCGTGGAAGTTGCCGTTCGACTCCACGCGGCCGTCCGGCGTCAGCACCGGGTTGTCGACGGCGGAGGCGAGCTCGCGCCCGGCGACGAGCTCCGCGTGGGCCAGGGTGTCGCGCGCGGCGCCGTGCACCTGCGGCGAGCAGCGGAGGGAGTAGGCGTCCTGCACGCGGGTGCACTCCGGTCCCTTGTGGCTGGCGACGATCGGCGACCCCTGGAGCAGCAGCCGCAGGTTCGCGGCGGACACCGCCTGCCCCGCCTGCGGCCGCAGCCGCTGCAGGTCGTCGGCGAAGACGGCGTCGGTGCCGAGCAGCGCCTCCACGCTCATGGCCGCGGCGATGTCGGCGTCGGTGAGCAGCCCGTGGAGGTCGTGGATGGCGAGGGCGAGCATCCCCAGCATCCCGTCGGTGCCGTTGATGAGCGCGAGGCCCTCCTTCTCGGCGAGGACGACCGGTGGGATGCCGGCCTCCGCGAGCGCGTCGGCCGCGTCGCGCAGTTCCCCGCCGACGCGGACACGGCCCTCGCCCATGGCCGCGAGCGCGCAGTGCGCGAGCGGCGCGAGGTCGCCGGAGCAGCCGAGCGACCCGTACTCGTGCACGACCGGCGTGATCCGGGCGTTCAGCAGCGCCGCGTACGTCTCGACGGTCTGCGGGCGCGCGCCGGTCCGGCCGGTCAGGAGGGTGGAGAGGCGGAGCAGCATCAGGGCGCGCACCACCTCCTCCTCGACCTCGGGTCCGGAACCGGCGGCGTGCGACCGGACGAGGCTCGCCTGCAGCTGGGCGCGGCGGTCGGCGGGGATGAAGGTGGTCGCGAGCGCGCCGAACCCGGTGGAGATGCCGTAGTGCGGTTCGGTGTCGTCCGCCAGCGCCTCGACGATCGCGCGGGAGGCGGCGACGCCGTCGAGGGCGGCAGGGTCGAGCCGGATGCCCGCGCCGTGGCGTGCGACGGCGACGACCTCGTCGACGGTGAGCGGTCCGGCGCCGACGGTGACGGTGGTCTGGGTCTGGAGC
>Ga0209563_100605_pt1 | contig 11704 bp, 11 predicted proteins | sample AraplaCvi_mMF_r2_FD_184271 | JGI IMG/M metagenome (GOLD analysis project Ga0209563, IMG submission 184271) | Arabidopsis root microbial communities from North Carolina, USA - plate scrape CL_Cvi_mMF_r2 (SPAdes) (version 2) | ecosystem: Host-associated > Plants > Roots > Endosphere | place: USA... | reverse complement strand
CCACGAACGTCTTGATCAGGAACGAGACCAGCACCGCGACCACGAAGATGACCACCACATCCCGCAGCAAGGTCTTCCAGCTGGAGGTGCGCCGCCGGGCGGAGCGTCGCGGGCGCGCGGTGGCAGTACTGTCGGTCACAGTCCCTCACCGTAACGTGCTGACCCTGTGAGCCGCATCCAACCTCATTCGGGTGTCTTGTTGTGCGGAAGACGGGGTGAGAACATCTCACTACGGGTTAGCGGCGAGTGCCACCGGCCCGTACGCATCATGGGGAGAACGCTCAGGCAGTACCGACTCCAGACGCGGTCCGGGGGACCGCGCCGGATGCGTCCTGCGTGGGCCGCGCTGCTCCTGGTCGTGGGGAGCGTGCTGGCGGTGCCGCACGCCGCCATGGCGGACGAGTGCACGGCGGCGTGTGCGACGGCTGCGCCGGACGAGCAGGGAACGCCGTCGCCGACGCCTGACCCGGATCCGAGCGGGACGCCGGACCCGACGCCCACGCCGGACCCGACGCCGACGCCCGACCCGACGCCGACGCCCGATCCGACGCCGACTCCTACGCCCACTCCCACACCCACGCCGACGCCGACCCCGACGCCCACGCCGACCCCGTCGCAGCCGGCGCCGCCCTCCTCCGATCCGGCACCCTCCACTCCGCCGACCGACAACATCACCCTCACAGCGCCCGACCTCCCGGCCTTCGCGACGGTCGATCCCGCCCAGCTGCAGCAGGCCGCGCAACTGGCCAGCGACCTCGCGGCCGCGCAGCAGCAGCTCGCCGCGGCGACGACGCAGTCCGAGGCCGCCCAGCGGGAGCACGACCGCGCCCAGGCGTCCGCCGACTCCCTCGCGAAGCAGGCGGACGCCGCGCAGAAGCGCGCGGAGCGGTCGGCCGCGTTCGTGACGGCGCTGATCCGCGCGTCCGGCACGCGGATGCTCACGCAGGACCCCGTCAGCGCCGCGCTGAAAACCCCGGGCGACCTGCTCACGAAGCTCGGTGCCGCCGACCGTCTGTCGACCCTGTCGAAGGACCGGGAGGCCGCCTTCCGCGAGGCAGCCCAGGACAAGAAGTCGGCGGGCGCCCTCGCCGGTCAGGCGCGGGCCGCAGCCGACGCGGTCACCGCCATCGACGTCGAGGGCAGCCTCCAGGCCGTCACCGTGGCGCAGAGCCGGGTGGATGCGGCTTCAGCGGCCCTCACCGCCGCGCCGACCGTGATGCAGGCCGGATCGGGGTGGCAGGTGCTCACCTCCGACCCGGCGCTCGTCGCGAACGGATGGGCGCTGCCCGTGCACGGACCGCTCACCGACGTCTTCGGGCCCCGGCCGTCGCGTCCGCTCGGCACGGACCCGTTCCACCCCGGCGACGACATCGGCGCCGCGTGCGGCACCACCATCTCGGCCGCCGCGGCCGGGACCGTGGTGCGCGCCGGGCCGTTCAGCGGGTACGGCAACTTCATCCTCATCGACCACGGCGGCGGCGTGCAGACCGCGTACGGTCACATCCGCGACGGAGGGATCGGCGTGACCGTCGGCCAGCAGGTCGCCGCCGGTCAGCCCATCGCGCAGGTCGGCTCCACCGGCCTCTCCACCGGATGCCACCTCCACTTCGAGGTGCGGGTCAACGGGCTGCAGATCGACCCGCAGCCGTTCCTCGCCGCCCGCGGGATCGTGATCGGCACCCGCTGAACCTCCGGATTGCCCGCGACCCGGCGCGCAAAGGCGGGAGCGGGCGTACGGTTCAGGCATGACGGAACTCACGGAGCTGGTCGGGACGTGGATGCGGCGTCAGCGCTGGTATTCGACGAAGAATGTCGAGCCCAGCCTCCGACTGCTGGCCTCGTTCGAGACCGAGCCGACCGACGCCGACCTCCGCATCGTCACCCACTTCTTCTGCGACGACGCGCCCCGCACGCCGCGCGTCTACCAGGTCCCCGTGGTGGCTCGTCCCGAGCGCGACGGCGACGAGTCCGCGCTCATCGGCGAGGCCGGGGGCCGCTTCCTGTACGACGGCCCGACCGAGGAGGTCTACGTCGCCGCGCTGGTCGCGCTCATGACCGGAGCCGGGTACGCGGAGGGGCGGGAGGCGCACGCGCAGGGCCACACGCTCGCACGTCCGATCGGCGTGCGCTCGTCGCGGCGGCTCACGGGGGAGCAGTCCAACACCTCCATCGTCGGCGAGCTGGAGGACGGCACCCCGGCGCTCATCAAGGTCTTCCGTGTGGTGCAGAACGGCGAGAACCCCGACGTCTCCACCCTGGCCGCGCTCACCGCGGGCGGCTCGCGCCGCACCCCGTCGCTGCTCGGCTGGCTGACCGGCCGCTGGCCGATGCCCGACGGCGGAACCGCAGCGGGCGAGCTGGCCCTCATGCAGGACTTCGTGCCGGGCGCGGAGGACGGCTGGGAGCTGGCGGTCAGCGCGGCCGAGCGCGGCGAGGACTTCACCGACCGCGCCTTCGAGCTCGGCGCCGGCACCGCCGAGCTGCACCGCCTGATGGCCCAGGTGCTGCCCACCACCCGCGCGACGCCGGAGGATGTGGCGCGGGCGCTGGACGGCATGTTCCGGCGCCTCACGGTCACCACGACCGAGGTCCCCGAGGTCGAGCAGCTCCGCGCCGGAATCGCGGCGGTCTACGAGCAGGCGGCCGCTGCGCCCCTGCCCGTGCTGCAGCGCATCCACGGCGACCTCCACCTGGGGCAGGTGCTGCACTCGCCGGACCGGGGCTGGCAGTTCATCGACTTCGAGGGCGAGCCGCTTCGTCCCCTCGCCGAGCGTGCCCTCCCGGATGCGACCATGCGCGACGTGGCGGGCATGCTGCGCTCGTTCGACTACGTCGCGGGGTCGCTGGCCCGGCGCGACACCCCGGTGGACGCGAGCGGCTGGGCCGCGGACTCCCGGCGCACATACCTGGAGGGCTACGCGTCGGTGGCCGGCTCGGAGGTCGACGACTTCCGGCAGCTGCTCGACGCCTTCGAGCTCGACAAGGCGGTGTACGAGATCGCGTACGAGGCGCGCCACCGGCCGGCGTGGATCCCCATCCCGCTGGCGGCCGTGGAGCGGCTGCTCGCGGCGCGCGTGCGCTGAGCGGGGCGTCACGGGAGGCGCTGGGGCGCGTCTGTATCGGGTGAAGAGAGGTCGCCCTCGCCGCCGTCACTGCCCGCTGAACCGCGGCTTCCGCTTCTGCTGGAACGCCGCGAATCCCTCGCGGTAGTCCTCCGTGTCGCGCAGCGCCGCCTGGGCGGCGTTCTCGGCCGCGACCGAGTCCCAAAGGTTGAGGGTGCCGTCGCGCAGGCCGGCGACGATGCGCTTGCTGGCCAGGAGCGCCTGCGTCGCCCCGGCCGCCGCGGCGTTCGCGGCCGCGTCCACCGCCGGGCGGAGGTCGTCCGCGGGGAGGGCCCGCGAGAACAGGCCGCCCGCGACGGCCTCCGCGCCCGACAGCAGCCGGCCCGAGTAGATGAGGTCGAGGGCGCGGTGCGGGCCGAGGCGGGAGACCAGGAGCCAGTGGCCGCCGGAGTCGAGGGTGGCGCCGAGGGCGGCGAAGGGGGAGCCGATCTTCGCGTCGTCGGCCACGTAGACCACGTCGGTGGCGGCGAGGAGGCCGAGGCCGACGCCGAGGCATGCGCCCTGGGCGGCGGCGAAGGTGGGGGCGGGGAAGGCCGCGATCCGGCGGAGCAGCGGGGTCACGAGGCCGTCCAGGTAGCCGGACACGTCGTCGGTGGCGGGGTCGACACCGGCGATGTCGCGGCCGGCGCAGAAGGCGCGGCCCTCGCCGCGCAGCACGAGGGCGCGCACGCCGGCGGCGGCCGCGTCGTCGTACGCGGCGGTCAGGGCGCGGAGGTCGTCCGGTCCGAGGGCGTTGAGGCGCGACGGCGCGTTCAGCGTCACGCGGGCGACGCCGTCGGCGATGTCCAGCTCGATCACGGTGCCTCCAGTTCAGACGTCGTAGTCGACGACGACGCGGTCGGTCAGGGGATGCGACTGGCAGGTCAGCACGTAGCCGCGCTCCAGCTCCTCGGGCTCCAGGGCGTAGTTCTCCGTCATGCGCACGTCGCCCGCGGTCAGGCGCGCGCGGCAGGTCCCGCAGACGCCGCCGGTGCAGGCGAACGGAACGTCCGGCCGCACGCGCAGCGCCGCGTTCAGCACCGACTCGTTGGCATCGACCGGCGTGGTCACGGTCGACGTCATCCCGTCGAGGGTGAACTCGATCTCGGCCGTGCGCTCGCCGTCGTGCACCACGACCGGGCGGCCGACGTCGCCGCGCGGTTCGACCGGGTCACCGGTGGTGAACAGCTCGAAGTGGATGCGGTCCCGCGGCACGCCGGACTCCTCCAGCACGTCACGGCACAGCTGCACCAGCTCGAACGGTCCGCACAGGAACCACTCGTCCACCGTCGACGGCGGAACCAGCGCGTCCAGCATCCGGCGCAGCCGCTCCTCGTCGATGCGACCCGACAGCAGCGGCGCCGAGCGCTGCTCGCGCGACAGGACGTGGTGCAGGGCCAGCCGGGACGGGTAGCGGTCCTTCAGGTCCGCCAGCTCCTCCAGGAACATGACGTCGATGGCCGTCCGGTTCGTGTAGACGAGGGTGAACCGGGAGTCGGCCGAGCCCGCCAGCACGCTGCCGGCGAGCGCCATCAGCGGGGTGATGCCGGAGCCTGCGGCGATGCCGACGACGTGGCGGCCGGCGGTGCGCTCCGGGTCGATGGTGAAGGTGCCCTGGGGGCTCATCACGTCGATCCGGTCGCCGGGGCGCAGCTCGCTGGTCGCCCAGGTGGAGAACGCGCCGCCGAGGTCCCGCTTGATCGCGACGCTGAGGCGGCCGGCGGCGGGCGGGCGGCACAGCGAGTAGCTGCGCCGCAGCTCCCGGCCTCCGACGTGCGCCCGCAGCGCGACATGCTGGCCGGGGAGGTAGTCGTACTCGCCGCGCAGGTCCTCCGGAACGGCGAACGTCACCTCGACGCTCGCGGCGGTGAGCGGGCGCACGTCGGCGACGGCGAGCTCGTGGAAGCGGGCGCGCGCCATCCTCACAGCGCCTTGAAGTGGTCGAACGGCTCGCCGCAGCCGCGGCAGACGAAGAGCGCCTTGCACGAGGTCGACCCGAAGTGCGCGACCTCGCGCGTGTCCAGCGAGCCGCAGTGCGGGCACTTCACAGACAGGCGGAGGCTGACGCGGCCGGAGGCGGACGGCGGGGCGATCCCGAACTCCTGCAGCGCGCTGCGGCCCTTCGCGCTGATCCAGTCGGTCGTCCACGCCGGCGAAAGCACGAGACGCACGCGCACGTCGCCGAAGCCGGCCGCGGTCAGGGCGCGCACGACGTCCTCGCGGATCGCATCCATCGCGGGGCAGCCCGAGTAGGTGGGGGTGATGACGACATCCACGCCGTCGTCGGTGACGGTGACCTCGCGCAGCACGCCCAGGTCGTCGATGCTGAGCACGGGCACCTCGGGGTCGACCACCGCGGCGGCGGCGGACCAGGCGCGCACGGCGTCGGCGTGATGCGTCACCATGTCGCCCCCGGATGCTGCCGGGCGAGCACCTGCAGCTCGGCGAGCAGCGGCGCCAGGTGCTCGGAGTGGCGGCCGCGCCGGCCGCCACCGGCCGCGTGGAACGCTTGCGGCGGCTCCAGCCCGGCCTCGGCGAGCACCGGGGCGGTGTCGGCGTCGAAGGCGGCGCGCAGCGTGGAGGGGCGAACGGCGACGCCGTCCAGCTCGTCCAGCACGGGTTCGTCGGCGAACAGCTCGTCGACGTACGGCCAGAGGTCGTCCATCGCACGCAGGACGCGGCGGCGGGACTCGTCGGTGCCGAGGGCCAGGCGCAGCATCCACTGGTCGGCGTGGTCGCGGTGGTAGTCGACCTCCTTGACCGCCTTCGCGGCGACACCGGCGAGCACCGGGTCGGTGGAGGCGCGCAGCCGCTCGTAGAGCGCGAACAGGTAGTGGGAGGCGGCGAACTGGCGCACGATCGTGTGCGCGAAGTCGCCGTTGGGCTGCTCGAACAGGTGCGCAGAGCGGAAGTCGCCCTCGTCGCGCCAGTAGGCGAGGTCGTCCTCGGTGCGGCCGTCGGCCGAGCCGGCGTAGCGCAGCAGCGAGCGGGCGTGGCCGAGCAGGTCGAGGGCGATGTTGGCGAGCGCGACATCCTCCTCCAGCTCCGGCGCGCGGGTGATCCAGCCGCCGAGGCGCTGGGCCAGCACGAGGGAGTCGTCGCCGAGCCACAGTGCGTACTCGGCGACCGCGGGGGAGGCGGGGGCATCTGCGGTGACGAACTCGTCGGACAGCGTCACCGCGCTGAGCTCGACGTGGCCGTGGTCGGTGTCCGTCACAGGTGCTTCACCCCCTCGGCGGCGGTGTAGTAGGTGGCGTGGCGGAAGTTCTTGCCCTCCGGGGAGGTGAAGAAGGCGTCCTTGGCGTCGGGGTCGCTCGCCGTGATCGCGTCGGAGCGGACGACCCAGATCGAGACGCCCTCGCCGCGGCGCGTGTAGAGGTCGCGGGCGTTGCGGACGGCCAACTGCTCGTCCGGCGCGTGGAGGGAACCGACGTGGACGTGGCTGAGACCCCGGGAGGCGCGCACGAAGACCTCCCAGAGGGGCCACGGCTGCTCGCTCATGCGACGGCCTCCGCGGACGCGGCCGCTGCCGCCTGCTTCGCGGCGTACGCGGCGGCGGCCTCCCGAACCCAGGCGCCGTCCTCGTGCGCCTCGCGGCGGCGCTGCAGCCGCTGGGCGTTGCACGGTCCGCGGCCGGCGATGACCTCCTGCAGTTCGGTCCAGTCGATCGGGCCAAGGTCGTACGCCTGGCGCTCCTCGTTCCAGCGGAGGTCCGGGTCGGGGAGGGTGACGCCGAGCGCCTCGGCCTGCGGGACGAGCATCGCGACGAAGCGCTGCCGCAGCTCGTCGTTCGAGAACCGCTTGATCTTCCAGGCCATCGAGCGGGCCGAGTTGGGGGAGTCGGCGTCGGGCGGGCCGAACATCATCAGCGACGGCCAGTACCAGCGGTCGACCGCATCCTGTGCCATCTTCCGCTGCTCGGGCGTCCCGCGCATGAGCGTCAGCAGGATCTCGAAGCCCTGCCGCTGGTGGAACGACTCCTCCTTGCAGATGCGCACCATCGCGCGGCCGTAGGGAGCGTAGGAGCAGCGGCACAGCGGCACCTGGTTGCAGATCGCGGCGCCGTCGACGAGCCAGCCGATCGCGCCGATGTCGGCCCAGCTGAGGGTCGGGTAGTTGAAGATCGACGAGTACTTGGCCTTGCCCGCGAGGAGCTGCTCGGTGAGCTCGTCACGGGTGACGCCGAGGGTCTCGGTCGCCGAGTAGAGGTACAGCCCGTGGCCGGCCTCGTCCTGCACCTTGGCCATGAGGATGGCCTTGCGCTTCAGGCTCGGGGCGCGCGTGATCCAGTTGGCCTCCGGCTGCATGCCGATGATCTCGGAGTGCGCGTGCTGCGACATCTGCCGGATGAGCGTGCGCCGGTAGTCGTCGGGCATCCAGTCGCGCGGCTCGATGCGGTCGTCGCCGGCGATGAGCTCGTCGAAGCGGGCCGCATCGGCGGTCGCAGCAGTGGTGGTCTCCATCGACGCCCCTTTACTGACTGATCGTTCGGTCAGTATATGCCTGCGCGGGCCTGACGTGCCAGACTGACGGGATGACCGACGTCCTGCGCCGCGGCCGGCCCGGCTACGACCAGCGCGGCATCCTCGAGGTCGCGGTGGCCGCGTTCAACGAGCACGGCTACGACGCGACGTCGATCGGGATGCTCGCCGACCGGCTCGGGCTGTCGAAGTCGGCGATCTACCACCACGTCGCCTCGAAGGACGAACTGCTGCGCCTCGCGCTCGACGAAGCGCTCGACGGGCTCGAAGGGGTGCTGGTCGCGCCCGACGCGACCGCGGGCACCGCGGCCGACCGCCTCGCCTTCGTGCTGCGCGGCGCGGTGCGGGTGCTGGCCGACCGGCTGCCCTACGTGACGCTGCTGCTGCGCGTTCGCGGCAACACCGAGGTGGAGCGGGCGGCGCTCGAACGGCGCCGCGCGTTCGACCACGCCGTCGCCGCGCTCGTGGCGGAGGCCCGGGCGGAGGGTTCGCTGCGCACCGACGCGGACCCGGCCGTCGTCGCGCGCCTCCTCTTCGGCATGATCAACTCCCTCACCGAGTGGTACACCCCCGCGGGCCCTCTCAGCCCCGACGACCTCGCCGACACCATCCTCGCCCTCGCCCTCCGCTAGCCCCTGCCGGCCACCACCCCAAGCCATCAGCTCCTGAGTTTTTCGAGCAGATCGCGGCGATTCGCTCGAAAAACTCAGGAGCTGATGGCTTGGGCGGGGCGGGGCGGGGCGCGGGCTATTTGGCGACGAGGGTGAGGACGTCGTAGGTGGCGACGAGCTCGTCGCGCTGGTTCAGGATGCGGGCGTCCCAGCGCACCTCGCCGTAGTCGTCGGTCTCGCGCGGGGTGATCTGCTTCGCGGTCAGCGCGACGCGGATGCTGTCGCCGGGCACGACGGGGGTGAGGAACCGCAGGTCCTCCAGGCCGTAGTTGGCGAGCACCGGGCCGGGCTCGGGGTCGACGAACAGTCCGGCCGCCCACGAGACCAGCAGGTAGCCGTGCGCCACCCGGCCGGGAAAGAACGGGTTCGCGGCCGCCGCATCCTCGTCCATGTGCGCGTAGAAGGTGTCGCCGGTGAACGTCGCGAACTCCTCGATGTCGTCGAGCGTGACCCGCCGCGTGCCCGACTGCACCTGGTCGCCGATGCGCAGCGTCGCGAGCGACTTGCGGAAGGGATGCGGCCCCGACGCGCTCGCCGCGGCGCCCGGATGCCACACCCCGGTGATCGCGGTCAGCAGGTCGGGCGAGCCCTGCAGCGCGGTCCGCTGCATGTGGTTGAGCACGGCGCGGATGCCGCCCAGCTCCTCCCCGCCGCCCGCGCGGCCGGGTCCTCCGTGCACGAGGTGCGGCATCGGGGAGCCGTGTCCGGTCGAGGTGCGCGCGTCGTCCCGGTCGAGCACCAGGATGCGGCCGTTGTACGCGGCGGAGCCGAGCACGAACGCGCGGGCGAAGTCCGGGTCGTGCGTCGCGACACTGGTCACGAGCGACCCGCCACCCCGCGCCACCAGCTCCACCGCCTCGGTCGCATCCCGATAGCCGAGGACGCTCGCGACCGGCCCGAAGGCCTCCACAGTGTGCGCCTCGGGCGTCCACGGGTCGGGGAAGCGCAGGAGCAGCGGCGCGACGAAGGCGCCCTCCGGAGCGACGCCGGTGGTCCCGTCCGCGTGCGTCACCGTCGGCTGGTCGAGGCCGCCGAGCACCAGCTCGCCGCCCGCGGCCACGAGCCGCGACACCTGCCGCAGCACCTCCTCCCGCTGCGCGCGCGAGGCGAGCGGCCCCATGGTCACGCCCTCCGCGCGCGGGTCGCCGACGACGACCCGCGCGGCGATGCGGTCGCGCACGGCGGCGACCACGTCGTCCGCCAGCGGCGCCGGGACGATCGCGCGGCGGATGGCCGTGCACTTCTGGCCCGACTTGGCCGTGAGTTCGACGACGAGCCCCTTCACGTACGCATCGAACTCCGGGGTGCCGGTGACGGCGTCCGGGCCGAGCACGGAGGCGTTGATGGAGTCCGTCTCGCTGGTGAACCGCACCCCGCCGGTCTGCACCGCGTCGTGCGCCTTCAGCCGCTCGGCGGTCGACGCGGAGCCGGTGAAGGCGACCAGGTCGCCGAGCCGCAGGTGGTCGAAGAGGTCGGGGACCGATCCCGAGACCAGCTGCAGCGTGCCCGCGGGGAGCAGTCCGGACTCCACCATGATGCGCACCGCGGCCTCGGCGATGAACGCGGTGGGCGTCGCCGGCTTGACCAGGATCGGCATGCCGGCGAGGAACGACGGGCCGAACTTCTCGAGCATCCCCCACACCGGGAAGTTGAACGCGTTGATCTGCACCGCGACCCCGGGCAGCCGGGTGTAGACGTGGCGGCCGAGGAAGCTGCCGTCCTTCGCCAGCGACTCCGCCGGGCCGTCGAGCACGACCTGGGCGTTCGGCAGTTCGCGGCGGCCCTTCGAGCCGTACGTGAACAGGGCGCCGATGCCGCCGTCCACGTCGATCCAGGCGTCGGAGCGGGTCGCGCCGGCCTGCGCCGACAGCTCGTACAGCTCGCCCTTACGCTCGGTCAGCGCCTGCGCGAGCTGCTTGAGCAGCAGCGCCCGCTGGTGGAAGGTCAGCTCGCCGAGCGACCGCTGGCCGACGGTCCTGGCGTGGTCGAGCGCCCCGGCGAGGTCGAGGCCGGCGGTGCTGACGCGGACGATGGGCTCCCCGGTGGAGGCGTCGAGCACGTCGGCGGCGCCGTCCTCGGTGTCGGGCGTCCACCATCCGTCTCGGATGTAGCTGGGCAGGATCATGAGGGGCCTCCGGGGATCGAGGGGCGGACGGATGCGTAAGCTGACGGCATGGCCGACGGTGACTGGACGATCGAACTGGGCGAGCTCGATACGAAGATGGGCGTGCGCATCCTGGAGCAGTCCGCCGAGCGGGTCGTCGCGACCATGCCGGTGGAGGGCAACCGCCAGTCGTTCGGGCTGCTGCACGGCGGGGCGTCGGTCGCGTTCGCGGAGGCGCTGGGGTCATGGGCGGCGGTCCTCCACGCCGGGCCGGGGCGCAGCGCGGTCGGCGTCGACATCAACGCGACGCACCACCGGTCGGCGCGGTCGGGAGTCGTCACCGGGGTGGCGACGGCGATCCGGCTGGGGCGCACCATCGCGTCGCACGAGATCGTGATCACGGACGAGGAGGGTAACCGGCTGTGCACGGCGCGCATCACCAACCTCATCGTGGACGCTCCGGGGCGGTAGGAGGGTCGGTCGGCGGGACGGTCGGCGGCTCGCCGCCGGTCCAGTCGTAGAAGCCGTGCCCACTCTTGCGGCCGAGCATGCCCTCGGCGACCATGCGCCGCAGCAGGTCCGGCGGCGCGAACCGCGGCCCGAGCTCCCGCGCCAGGTACTCGGCGATGTCGAGCCGCACGTCCAGCCCGACCAGGTCGGTGAGCCGCAGCGGGCCGACGGGGTGCTTGTAGCCGAGGACCATCGCGGTGTCGATGGCCTCGGGGCTCGCCACGCCCTCCTCGACCATCCGGATCGCCTCCAGGCCCAGCAACACGCCGAGCCGCGACGAGGCGAAGCCGGGGGAGTCGCGCACGGTGATCGCCGTCTTGCCGATGGCCGCGACCCAGCGCTCCGCGTCCTCGGCCGCGGACGGCGCGGTCGCCGTGCCGGTGACGAGTTCGACGAGGGCGGAGGCGGGCACCGGGTTGAAGAAGTGCATGCCGAGGAACGCGCCCGGCCGGTCCAGCCCCTCCGCTAAAGCGTCGATCGACAGCGACGACGTGTTGCTGGCGAGCACCACATCCACGGGAAGCAGCCCCTCGGCGCGACGCAGGGCCTCGCGCTTGAGCCCCAGCAGTTCGGGCACCGCCTCGATCGCGAGGCCGGACCCGGCCAGAGCCTCCCAGGTCACCGTGACGAGGAGGCGGTCGGGGTCGGGTGCGGCGGCGCCGCGGCGGACGCTGCCCTCCACCGCGGCGAGGATGCGGTCGCGAGCCTCCGCCGCGGCCGACGCGTCGCGCTCGACGACGACGACCTCGGCGCCGGCCATGAGGAACGCGTGCGCGATGCCTGCGCCCATCCGCCCGCCGCCGATGACGGCGACGCGCTCGGGCAGGTCGGTGTCCG
>Ga0209563_100600_pt1 | contig 11814 bp, 7 predicted proteins | sample AraplaCvi_mMF_r2_FD_184271 | JGI IMG/M metagenome (GOLD analysis project Ga0209563, IMG submission 184271) | Arabidopsis root microbial communities from North Carolina, USA - plate scrape CL_Cvi_mMF_r2 (SPAdes) (version 2) | ecosystem: Host-associated > Plants > Roots > Endosphere | place: USA... | reverse complement strand
CACGTTGACGCGGTACAGCACCGCGATGTGCTCGGGGCGCGCGCCCGCCGCCAGCTCCGCCGCGATCTGCTCGGCGACGGCCCGGGCCTCGGCGCGGTCGTCCTCGTACGCGGCCGGCTCCGGCACCGGCTCGACCGCCTCCGCCGTGTGAGCGAGCTCCGCCGGGCGCAGGGTGAGCGCACCCGACCGGCCGCGCATCAGCCGGTTGGCGGTCGCGATCACGGGCTCGGTCGACCGGTAGTTCTGCTCCAGCCGGACGACGGTCGCGCCGGGATGCTCCCGCTCGAAGCCGAGCAGGTAGTCCGAGCGCGCCCCGGCGAACGAGTAGATCGTCTGGCTGGCGTCTCCGACCACGCACAGGTCGGTGCGGGTGCCGAGCCACAGGTCCAGGAGCTGGTGCTGGAGCGGCGAGACGTCCTGGTACTCGTCGACGACGAAGAAGCGGTACTGCTCGCGGACCTGCATGGCCACGGCCGGTTCGCTCTCGATCATGCCGGCGCACGCGAGCAGCACGTCCTCGAAGTCGATCTGCTTGCGCTCGTCCTTCAGGTCCTCGTAGCGCTGCAGCAGGTCGGCCACCTGCTCCGCCGAGAGAGTGCCGGGCGTCGGACGGCCGGCGGCGGTGTACTGCTCGACGCTCAGCCCCGACACCTTGCGCCACTCGATCTCACCCGCCACATCCCGCAGCGTCGCCGTGTCCACCTTCAGCTTGAGCGTCTCGGCGGCATGGCCGAGCACGCGGCCCTTGCCGTCGAGCACCGACGGCAGCTGGCCGCCGACAACCTGGGGCCAGAAGTAGTTCAGCTGCGCGAGCGCGGCGGAGTGGAAGGTGCGGGCCGAGACGCCTCCGGCGCCCAGCTGCCGCAGCCGGCCGCGCAGCTCCGCCGCGGCCCGGGCGGTGAACGTGAGCGCCATCACCCGGTTGGGCGCGTATGCGCCCGAGGCGACGCCGTAGGCGATGCGGTGCGTGATCGCGCGCGTCTTGCCCGTGCCGGCACCGGCGAGGATGCACACCGGCCCGAACAGCACCTCGGCCGCCACGCGCTGCTGCGCATCCAGGCCCGCGAGCAGCGCCTCCGGGGACGCGGCGCCCGCCTCCGCGGTCACGGCGCGGGCGGCTCGTCGAGCGGGCCGCCGTACCAGTCCTCGATGAGGGCGCGCGCGATCGACGAGCGCCCGGGCAGGATGATCTGCTCCCTGGCCTCCCACAGCTCGCGCCGGCTGAACCAGCGCACGTCGAGGATCTCCTCGCCGTCCGGGTCGAGCTCGGCCGGCGCCTGGTCGTCGGCGAGCCGCGCGGTCATCCCGACCATCACCGACGCCGGGAACGGCCACGGCTGGGAGCCCTTGTACGTCGCGTCGACGACGCGGACCCCGGCCTCCTCGAGCATCTCCCGCTCGACCGCCGCCTCGAACGACTCCCCCGGCTCGACGAAGCCGGCGAGCAGCGAGTAGCGGGAGTTCTCCCACATGGCGTTCGAGCCGAGCAGCAGCCGGTCGTCGGCATCCAGCACGGTGACGATGACCGCGGGGTCGGTGCGCGGGAACACCTCCGAGCCGTCCTCCAGGCAGCGGCGCACCCACCCGGCCTGCTCGACGACGGTCGGGGTCCCGCAGCGCGGGCAGTGCGTGTGGGTCGCGTGCCAGTTGGCCATGGCGAGCGCCTCGGTGAACAGGCCCGCGTCGCGGTCGCTCAGCGCGGTGGCGACGGTACGGAGGTTGCCCCAGCGCGCCTCGTCCGGCTCCAGCTCCTGCGCGGCGGCGTCGGTGAGCACCTCCAGCACGACGGCGGTGCCGGCCGGCTCCGTCGGCGTCGCGACCAGGGTGCGGCCCAGGTACACGCGGAGGAGCGCCGAGGTCACCCGCTCCACCGGCAGCAGCTCCAGGGCAGCGGGGCCCGCGTCCGGGGCGGACCAGCCGTCGGCGGCCGGCGTCGCCGCCGCGACGCTCGCGGCGGTCAGCAGCGCGCGTCCCTTCCACAGCGCAAGCACGCGCGTGGACGGCTCGCTCCACAGTTCGTCGAACAGCGCGGGGCGCGAGCGCGCCGCGTGGTCGCGGTCCGTGGCGTGCCGGGAGAGCGGCAGCGCCGCGAGCGGCAGAGAGGGAGAGGGTGCGGACGACATCGAGGTCCTTTCGGGGCGTGGCGGACGGCCGTCGCAGGGCGGTTTGATTAGCCTAGGTGCATGGCCAGATCCCACTTCACTCTAGCCGCGCTGGCCACCTCGGCCGTCCCCGACCTCGACGTCTCCGGCGCCCGCGCGTACAGCCACCACGGCGCCGGCGAGTTCGACTCCGCGCTGCTGAGCACGAGGGACGGCTCCACCGTGATCGTGCGCGTCCCGTCCACCCAGGTGGCGGAGACCGAGCAGAGCGCCGACCTCGTCGCCCTGCGCGCCCTCACGGCCGGCATCCGCAGCCGCCTGCCCTTCGACGTGCCCCGCTACCTCGGCCAGGCGCCGGTCGGCGGGACGCGCGCGGTCGTCTACGACTTCCTGCCCGGCTCGCACATCACGGTGGAGGATGTCCCGCCCGGCGACGGACTGGCCGGCTCCATCGGCCACGCCATCGCAGCCATCCACGCCCTCCCCACCGCGTTCGTCGGCGAGGCCGGGCTCCCCGTCATGTCGTCGGCCGAGTGCCTCACGGCGGCGAACGCGGTCATCGAGTCCGCCGCCTCCACCGGGCTGCTGCCGACCGCGCTGCGCGACCGCTGGCGCGACGCCGCGGCCGACCACTCCATCTGGCAGTTCCAGCCGACGGTCATCAACGGCTCCCTCACCGCGGACTCGTTCCTCGTCGAGGACGACGTGGTCACCGCGGTGCTCGGCTGGTCGGCGCTGCGCGTCGGCGACCCCGCCCGTGACCTGCACTGGCTGCTCGCCATGAACCCCGGCGCGACCGACGGCGCGCTCGGCGCCTACGCCTCCACCCGCCAGGTCGCCACGGACCGCCAGTTCACGCAGCGCGCCATGCTCTACGCGGAGCTGGAGGTTGCCCGCTGGCTGCTGCACGGCCGCGAGGTGCGCGACCAGCACATCGTCGACGACGCGGTGGAGATGCTCGACGGGCTCGTCGAGCGGGTGCACAGCAACGCGATGAACCCGCTGTCGACCGCCACCGGCCCGATCATGGCGGTCAACGACGTGGAGGCGATGCTCGACCGCACGCCCGGCGACCGCGCAGAGGGCTACCGCCGCTCGGGCGGCATGAAGCCGGTGGCCGACGACCAGAGCGACGTCAGCTCCTCCTCCGCGTAGAGCCGCTCCGGCCGCACCACGCGGTCGTCGGCGACGAAGTAGAACACGGCGTCGATGCGCTCCGGGTCGACGCCCGCGTAGCGCGCGAAGGCCAGCCGGTACAAGGCCAGCTGCAGCTGCTTGCGCTCCAGGTCGTCCGCATCGCGCGGCGCCTTCCCGGTCTTCCAGTCGACGATCTGGAAGTCGTGGAGGCCGTCGTCGACCCGGTAGACCGCGTCCAGCTTGCACACCACCACCTGGCCGGCGAGCGTGACGTGGATCTCCAGCTCCACCTCCTCGGGGCGCCGGCCGGACCACTCGCTGCGCTCGAACGTCGCCCGCAGCTCGGCGAAGCGCTCGGCCTCCAGGACGTCGCCGGCCGGGTCGTCGAGCTCGGCGCCGTACGCATCCAGCACGTCCGCGCTGCCGGCGATGGTGCCGAAGCGCTCCTCCACCCAGTGGTGGAACAGCGTCCCCAGCCGGGTCTGCCGGTACGGCCGCTCCGGCATCGGGCGGCGCAGCGACGCGGCGACCGCCGCCGGGTCGCTCACGTAGTCCTTGAAGCGGGACGCCGGGATGCGCGTGGGCAGCTCGACGAGGCCCGCCTCCTCCGAGCGCCGGGCGCGCTCCGCCAGCAGGAGGTCGAGGTCGTGCGCGTAGACGCCTCCCCCACCCGCGCCGCGCTCGCGCGCCCGGCGGACCGCTTCGGCGGCGGCCTCCACGCGGCTGCGCCGGGCGCCGAGCGGCTCCAGCGGCCACGTCACCGTCGCCGCCGTGAGGGCGAGCGGGTTCTCGTCGGGCTCGTCGCACTCGGGGAAGGCGTCGTCGGGCAGCAGGCCGGCCGCCTGCAGCTCCAGCAGGTACGACCCGGGGCCGCGCGGCTTGGTCTGGGTCGACCAGTACGACCCGGTCAGCAGCAGCCGGCGCCGTGCGCGCGTCACCGCGACGTAGATCAGGCGCCGCTGCTCGTCGAGGTGCCGGGCGACGTTCTCCTGCTCGAAGTCGGCGATCGAGTCGTTCACGTCCTTCTGCGTCTCGGCGGTGCGCCACGCGATCACGGGAAGCTCGGCGGAGTCGCCGCGGAACTCGTTCGGCAGCTGGCCGAACGCGAGCCAGCCCTTCCGGCTCTGCGGCGGTCCGGGGAGCTCGCCGTCGACCAGCCGCGGGATGGCCACGACATCCCACTCCAGGCCCTTCGCGCCGTGGATGGTGAGCACCTGCACGGTGCCCGGCTCCGGCTCCTCGCTGCGGGGCGCCAGGTTGTCGCGCTGCTCGGCCTCGGACAGCCAGGAGAGGAACGACCCGAGCGTCGCCTGCTCGTCGGCCGCGAGGTAGGACGCCACCTGCTCGGCGAACGCGTCAAGGCTGGGCTGCCCGAGCTGCGCCGTCTCGTTGGCGGCCACCTCGATGTCGAGCAGCAGCTCCTGCTGCACGAGCGTGACGAGGTCGAGCAGGTCGAGGCCGACCCGGGAGCGCAGGTGGTCGAGCCGCCGCCCGGCGTCGCGCATCCGGGCGAGCCCCTCCGCGCTGAAGCCCTCCAGGCGGCCGTGGCCCTCCGGCGCCTCGACGACGAAGTCGAGCGCGTCGACCAGCGAGGCGGACTCCTCCCCCGCCACGGATCGGCGCAGCCGGTCGCGCAGCTCCGGGTCGAGCTTCTGGTGCCGGTGGTCGCGTTCGGCCAGCCACGAGGCGACGTCGCGCAGGGCGGCGATGTCCTTCGGGCCGACCCGCCACTTGGCGCCGGTCAGCAGCCGGATCAGCTCCGAGCCCGCGGTCGGGTCGTGCATGACGCGGAGGGCGCTGACCATATCGGCGATGACCGGCTGCTCCAGCAGACCGCCGAGGCCGAGCACGTGATACGGGATGCCGTGCCGGGCGAGCGCACCGGTGAACACGTCCACCTTCTTCAGCGAACGGCAGAGCAGGGCGGCGCTCGGCGGTGCTCCGTCGTCGTCGCGCTCGCGCAGCCGCTCGCCCAGCCAGCGGGCGACGGACTCGGCCTCGTCGGCGACGGTCTGCTCGAAGACGGCCGTCAGCTCGCCCGCGACGGCGCCCGGCCGCGGCTGCAGCCGCTCCACGTGCACCGGCGATGCCGCGGTCAGCGGCTCCACCAGCGCGTTGGCCGCATCCAGCACGCGCGTCGGGTTGCGCCAGCTGGTGCTGAGCGCGTACTCGTCGGCGCCCCCGCGCTCCCCCGTGAAGTCGAGGGAGAAGCGCCCTAGATTGGCCGCGCTCGCGCCGCGCCAGCCGTAGATCGACTGGTGCGGGTCGCCGACGGCCATGACCGGCTGCCCGGCGAACAGCCGGGACAGCATCCGTGTCTGCACCACCGAGGTGTCCTGGTACTCGTCGAGCAGCACGACCCGGTACCGGCGGCGGTAGTCGGCCACCACCTCCGGAAGCCGCTCGCACACTGAGAGGGCCAGCGCGACCTGGTCGGAGTACTCGACGAAGCCGCGGCGCCGCTTCTCGTCCGCGAAGACGCGGGCGAGGTCGAGCAGCGGAGGCAGCGAGCCGACGGCGTCGACCGCGGAGCGCACCGAGGCGTAGACGCTCTTCACCCGGCCGTTGCCCGTCGGAAGCTCGGCGATGCGCGAGAAGCTCTCGACCATCCGCTCGACCTCGGCCGCGTCGGCCACGTTCTCGCTCAGCGCCCGGCTGAGGGTGACGACGGCGCTGGTCACCGCCTCCACTCCGCGGTCGAGCTCGACGAGGCGGTCGTCGGTGGAGGTGACCACCAGCCGGCGCGCCAGCTGCCAGGCCGACGCCTCGCTCAGCACCGCCGACTCCGGCTCGCGGCCGATCAGCAGCGCGTTCTCGCGGAAGATCGCGTTCGCGAACGCGTTGTAGGTCGCCACCTCGGGCGCCTCGAACGGGTCGAACTCCACGTCGGTCACGCCCGAGGCGACCAGCTGCTCGATGCGCGTCCGGATGCGGCCGGCGAGCTCGCCCGCCGCCTTCCGGGTGAAGGTCAGGCCCAGGATCTCGGGCACGCGGACGTGCCCGTTCGCGAGCAGCCAGACCACCCGGTTCGCCATGGTCTCGGTCTTGCCGCTGCCCGCGCCGGCAACCACGATCGCCGGCCGAAGCGGCGCCTCGATGACGGCCTGCTGCTGCGGGGTCGGGATCGGGAGGCCGAGCGCACCGGCGATCTCGGCGGCGCTCAGCGCGCGCGACGGGCGCAGTCGCTCGGCCTCCGCCTCCGCTTCGGCGTCGTCGAGCGAGAAGGCCTGCTCGACGAGGTCGAGCCCCGCCTGCTCGGTCGCCCACTCCAGCAGGCCGTCGTCGTCAACGTGGGTCGCCTCGTCCGTCATGCTCCTCCTCCCGCGCTCACCGCAGGCACCAGATGGATGCGGTACTCGTACGACCCGTGCGGGTCGCGCTCGCCCAGGTCGACGACGCCCGCGAACGTCGCCGACGCCATCCCCTCGGCCGCCGCGTCCACGCGCTCGCGCAGCCGCTCCAGCCGCTCCTCGTTGACGCGGTCCTGCGCCACCTCGCGGTAGCCCTTGCCGCGGACGCCCTTCGCCACGTACAGCAGCTTCGCGCCGCCGGACGGGAGGCCGCCGGCCTGCTCGATCGCGCCGTGCTCCATCGCCAGCTGGTAGGCACCCAGCTGCGCGTGCTGCTCGGCCTCCGCCGCCGTCGGCGTGCGGTTGCCGGTCTTGAGGTCGACGATGACCACGGTGCCGTCGGGCGTGCGCTCCACCCGGTCGATGGTGCCGCGCACCAGGGCACGGCCGATCCGCAGCTCGAAGGAGCCCTCCGAGCCCAGCAGCGTGCCGCCCGCACGCTCGAAGTCGCGCAGGTACTCCGAGACGCCCGCGGTCAAGGTCCGGGTGCGGCGGCGCTCCTTCTCCTCCAGCCACGGCGACTCGAAGGCCAGCTCGCTCCAGCGGCGCTCGATGCCCTGCCACAGCCGTTCGACGCTCAGGTCGCGGTCCTCGCTCGTGCTCGCCTCCTCCATCACGGCGTGCACCACGGTGCCGATGCCTGCGGCGAGCCCGCTCGGCGACGCGGCCATGGTGTCGACGAACCACGCGAGCGGCGACTTCTCGAAGGTCTCCAGCCGCGACGGCGAGACGCGCACCACGGCCTCCGCGTCGTCGAGGTCGACCAGCGGCTCGGAGGTCGACGGCTCCAGCAGCCCGTACCAGGAGGACGGGTCGGCACCCTCCACCTCGGCGTCGGCCAGGCGCGCGAGGGCCTCGGCCGCATCCGGCGCCCCCGTGGTCACGAGACGGCGGCGCAGGCGGCCGACCATGCCGCGGAGGGACAGCGGATGGATGCCGTCGTCGGTGTCGTCGACGGCGAGCTCCCCCGCGAGCCGCAGGAAGGGCGAGGGCTGCTCGTCGTCGTTGGCGGTGGCCGTGAGGAACACCTGGCCGCGCGCGCGGGAGACGGCCAGCGCGAACATCCGCAGCTCGTCGCCGAGCACCTCGGCGCGCTCGTCCTCCGTCTCGGTGCTGCGGCCCTCCACCGCGTCCGCGAGCTCCTGCGGGTGCAGCAGCGAGCCGCGCAGCCGCAGGTTGGGCCAGACGCTCTCCTGCAGCCCCGCCACCGCGACGACCTCGAACTCGCGGCCGATCGCGGCGCTCGGCGTGCAGACGAGGACGGCATCGCCCGCGGTCCCGGGCGCCAGCGTGTCCTCCGGCACCTCGGCTCCCAGCAGCTCGACGACGAAGTCGGAGGCCGGGCGCTCGGGGTAGCGCTCGACGAAGCGGCGGGCGGCGGTGAACAGCGCGACCACGCCGTCCAGGTGCCGGTTGGCCTCGTCGGCGACGATCCCGGTGCGCTCGGAGTGCTCCAGCCAGCGCGCGGCCAGGCCGCTGCGCTCCCAGACGTGCCAGAGCAGCTCCTCGATCGACGCGCCGTCGGCGGCCTTCTCGCGGCCGGAGCGGAGGGTCTCGGCGAGCCGCCCGGCGCGGCGGGCCGGGGCGGCGTCGATGGTCGCCAGGTGTGCGGGATGCTGCAGCGCCTCCACGAGCAGCTCGTCGCCCGGGCGGTTGCCGTCCCCGGACAGCTCCTCCTGGCGCAGTGCCAGCCGCAGCCGGCGGAGGCTCACGCTGTCGAGCCCGCCGAAGGGGCCGAGCAGCAGCTCGGTGGCGACGAGCGGGGTGAGCTCGATCGCTCCGAGCTGCACGCCGGCGACGGTGATGAGCTGGCGGGCGGCGAAGTCGTCGCGCAGCGGCCGGCCGGCGATGCTCGTCGTGGTGGGCACCTCCGCCACCGCGAGCGACCGCGCGAGGGACGGCACGTGCGCGCCGGAGCGGACGATGACGGCCATGTCGCTCCAGGCGACGCCGTCGAGCAGGTGGCGCTCGCGCAGCTTGCGGGCCAGGCGCGACGCCTCGGCCGGCGCGGAGGCGGCTACGAGCCGCACGATCTCGGGCCGGCCGACGACCTGCGCCGGCTCGTTGTCCGGCGCGGACCGGTCTGCGGCGTCCTCCCCCTGCGTCGGCGCATCCCCGGGTGCGTCCCGTAGCGCCGACCGCGGGTCGGGCCGGCCGGCGGCGGCCATGCGCTGCACGCCGGCCGCCGCCGCACCGATGCGCTCGGTGGTGCGCGCGGTCAGCTCGCGCAGGGCGGGCGTCTGGCGGTGCGCCGTCGTCAGGACGAAGCGCGTCACCGGCACGCCGAGGCGCGCCTCCAGCTGCCCGAGCGCGGTCGTCTCGGCGCCGCGGAACGTCGTGGACGCGACGTCGGGGTCGCCGAACGCGATCACCGCGACACCGCGCTCCGCGAACGCCCGGAGCAGGGCGAGGGTCGCGACCGTCGCCTCCTGCAGATCGTCGACGAAGACGGCACGCAGCGCGTCGAGCGAGCTGCCCTCGCGCACGACGGTCACGGCCGACGCGATCAGCTCGGCGGAGTCGACGAACCCGCCGCGATAGCTGTCCACGACGAGCTGGTACTCGGCCATGAAGCGCGCCGCCGCACGCCACTCGTCGTGACCCGTGATCGCGCCGAGCTCCGACAGGCGGGAGGGCGTCACACCGCGCTCGGCGCAGCGCGCCATGAGCTCGCGCAGCTCGGTGCGGAACCCGCGCAGGATGCGCACCTCCTCGACCAGCGGCTCCGGCCACGCCGGGCCCGTTCCGTCCTCGATGTGGCCGTTGATCAGCTCCGCGATGATCTGGTCCTGCTCGCCGCCGGTGAGCAGGCGCGGAGGCTCCGCTCCCGTGCGCCGCGCACGCTCCCCGACCAGCTGGAACGCCAGCGACGTCGCCGTGCGGGCGAGCGGGCCGTTCGTCGGCACGCCCAGGCGCAGGGCGATGCGGTCGCGCAGCGCCGTCGCGGCGGTACGGGAGGCGCTCAGCGCGAGCACCTCGCCCGTCGCGTAGCCGCGTGCGGCCACCCGCTCCGCGACGGCCTCGACCAGCGTCGTCGTCTTGCCCGTGCCGGGGGCGCCGAGCACCGCGGCGGACGCGCCGTCGGGCAGCCCGAGCACCTCCGCCTGGGCGCCGTCGAGCCGCGGGGCGCCGGAGGAGGCGGCCCGCGCCTGCCGCATCCGGAAGCCTCGCGTCGTCATGGTTTTCACGCTATCGGCGTCCGCCGACAGAGAACGCGAGCGGGGGCCGCGAGCCGTGTGCCGTAGTCTGAACTCACACCCGCCGGTCAGATTCGAAAGGCACCCACGTGGAGATCCGCATCGGAATCGTCAACGCCCCTCGCGAGCTCAGCTTCGAGTCCTCGCAGTCGGCCGAGGAGCTCGCCGGGCAGGTGGAGGCCGGGCTGACGAGCGGCACCGGCGTCCTCAAGCTGAACGACGACAAGGGCCGCCTCTACGTCGTCCCGACCGCGGGCATCGCCTACATCGAGATCGGGACAGAGGAATCGCGCCGGATCGGCTTCGTCGGCTAGCCTCCCTCTCGTGGAACTGCTCTTCGTCGTCCTCGGCGGGGCCATCATCGGCCTGGCCGGGCGCTACCTGCTCCCCAACCGTCACACGCACGGGTCCGTGCTGATGCCGGCCATCGGCGTCGCCGCCGCCTCGATCCTGTGGGTCGCCCTCACCTGGGCGGGCCTGAAGTGGGACGGCGGCTGGATCTGGTGGATCACGCTCCTCGGCACCGCGCTCATCGTGGCCGTCGCCGACATCGCGATCGGCCGGCTGCGCAGCGCGGCCGACGACCGCATGCTGCACTCCCTCGCCCGCGGCGCCGTCGCCCGCTGACCCCCCCTCCATCGAGTACGCGATAACTGCACGCGACACGCCGCGCTTCCGTTCAGTCTTCGCGGACTCGACGGTGGGCGGAGCGGGTCAGGCGGTCAGGCCGAGCGCGTCCATCCGGCGCGTGTGTGCGGCGATGAGCTCGGTGAAGATCGGCTCGATGCGCTCCTCGTCGGTGGCGCGATTGCCCGAGAGGTGCAGCGCGGAGCGGGCGACGAGCAGCGTGTCGCCGACGAGCCGGCGGCCCCACATGGCCAGCCGCGACGCGAGCCGCGGGTCGTCCGCGATCGCGGCGCGCAGCACCTCCAGCAGACCCTCCTGACCGGATTCCGACCCGAGCAGGTGCGCGACCCGCGGTCCGACATCGCCCGGCAGACCCGCCGCGAGACGGATGAAGAAATCGTCGAGCAGTCCGCCCGTCACGATCGCCGACAGCAGGGTCTCGCGCCAGTCCGCGCCGACGATGAGCGCGCTGAACCCCTCGATCTCGTCGGCGAACGGCTTCATCGCCTCCGCCGGGTCGTCGCCGCGGCGGCGGATCTCCGCGACGATCCCCTGATGCTTCGAGAGCGCGTGCCCGGCGGCGGCCGAGACGAGGCTCTTGGCCCGCAGATCGGGGGTCTCGGCGGCGACGTGCGACAGGGTCTCGAACTGCTCCAGCTGCAGGTAGGCAGCCTGCCCGAGATAGGGCAGCGGCTCCGGCATCACCTCGTGCAGATCCACCCGCACGGTCGGCACCGGGCGCCGCGGAGTCAGACGCGGGAGCTCGACAGCGGGCCGGCGCCGGGTGAACCAAGTTGACACGCTCAGCAGTGTATCGGGACCGTCCAGTAGGCTGGGAACGCCGTCGGCGCAGGATCGACGGCCTCACGCCTGCGACAACGGACAGGGCGTGGACACTCCGATCGAATCGACAGGCAACCCACCAGTGACTTTCTCAGAACTCAACATCGACCAGGACATGGTGGACGCGCTCGCGGCCAAAGGCATCATCGAGCCGTTCCCCATCCAGGCGCAGACCATCCCCCTCGCCCTCACCGGGCAGGACATCATCGGCCAGGCGAAGACCGGAACCGGCAAGACGTTCGGATTCGGCCTCCCGCTCATCCAGCGGCTCGGCCTCGACCCGGAGCCGGGTGTGAAGGCGCTCGTCGTCGTCCCCACCCGTGAGCTCGCCATCCAGGTCTACGAAGACCTGGAGCTGGCCGCGGCCGGTCGTCCCACCGCCATCGCCAGCATCTACGGCGGCAAGGCGTACGAGGGCCAGATCGCCCAGCTGAAGGCGGGCGCGCAGATCGTGGTCGGAACTCCCGGCCGCCTGCTCGACCTGGCCGGCCAGCGCCTCCTCAACCTCGGCAACGTGCAGGAGATGGTGCTCGACGAGGCCGACAAGATGCTCGACCT
>Ga0209563_100592_pt1 | contig 11923 bp, 12 predicted proteins | sample AraplaCvi_mMF_r2_FD_184271 | JGI IMG/M metagenome (GOLD analysis project Ga0209563, IMG submission 184271) | Arabidopsis root microbial communities from North Carolina, USA - plate scrape CL_Cvi_mMF_r2 (SPAdes) (version 2) | ecosystem: Host-associated > Plants > Roots > Endosphere | place: USA... | reverse complement strand
CTTCGTGGCTGCTGCGTTCGTGCTGTGTTCAGACATGTCATCCCTTTTTCGGTTGTACTCGCCCAGCTCTTCGCGCCGTCCGTTTCCGGGTCGCCCCGTGAGGTCGCCGCGAGGGCGAGACACACGGTACGCCGGGATGCGCGCGGGGAGAACCGTTGGTGATCGGTGCGCCGCCGACAGGTGCACACAGCCTGCCGCCTGCGCGAGTTCTGCACAGTTCCCCTCCGCCCGGCCCGCTGGCGCGGCCATCCCCCGAGGCTGGACCTGCCGGCGACCGCCGCCGGCAGGTCGAGGGAGGTGGTGGGATGCGGATCGGGAGTCGCGCGCCCGGACTGCGGGAGGAGCGGCGAGGGGCGGTGCGGCGGGTGCTGTTGCGGGTGCTGTTGCGGGTGCTGATCCTTCCGGCGCTCCTCGTGGTCGTCGCGCCGGTGGGAGCCGCGTCGGGCGCCGCGTCGGACGCCGCGTCGGGAGCGGCGTCGGGTGCGGCGTCGGACGCCGCGTCGGGCGCCCCGCCGGGGCATCCGGTTCGTGCGGCGGTCGGCGAGGGCGGGTGGCAGTGGCCCGTGCCGCCGCATGTTCCCGTCAACGCCTATGCCGCTCCCCCGACGCGGTACGCGGCCGGGCACCGCGGCATCGACCTGGCCGTGTCACCCGGGCAGCCTGTCGCCGCGCCGGCGGACGGGGTCGTGCGGTTCGCGGGCGTGGTCGTGGACCGTCCGGTGCTGACCCTGGACCACGGCGGGGGCGTCCTGTCGAGCTTCGAGCCCGTCGCGTCCGACCTCCCGGTGGGCACCCCGGTGGCGCGCGGCGCCGTCGTCGCGGCCGTGGGCTCCGGCGGTCACTGCGCGGCCGGGTGCCTCCACGTGGGCGTGCGGGTCGACGGGGAGTACGTCTCGCCGCTGCTCTTCTTCGCCCGCGTGCCGCCCGCCGTGCTGCTCCCGCTGGGCCCGGCACCGTGAGGCGCGTCCCGTCGCCGCTCAGGCGCGCGGGTGGGCGATGCGGTAGGCCTCCTTGAGCCGTTCGGAGGAGACGTGCGTGTAGATCTGGGTGGTTCCGAGGCTCGCGTGGCCGAGGAGCTCCTGGACCGCCCGGAGGTCCGCGCCACCATCGAGCAGATGCGTCGCCGCCGTGTGCCGCAGCGCGTGCGGCCCGGAGGGTCCGCTCCCGGGGACGTCGGCCAGGAGCCCCGCGACCAGCTGGTAGACGGCGCGGCTGCCCATCCGCCCGCCGCGGGCACCGAGGAAGAGCGCAGGACCCGAGGTTGCCGTCGCGAGCCGCGGACGTCCCGCGCTGAGCCAGCGACGGATCGCCCGCAACGCCGGCACACCGATCGGGACGACGCGCTCCTTGGACCCCTTGCCGATCACCCGTACCGTCAGCCGCTCGAGGTCGACATCGTCCACGTCCAGCCCCGTCAGCTCGGACACCCGGATGCCGGCCGCGTACAGCACCTCCACGATCGCGACATCCCGCAGCGGACCGGGCTCCCCCTCCTCGGCCCGCGCCGCGAGCGCGGCCAGCATGCCGTCCATCTGCTCTCGGGTGATCACCCGCGGCAGCGTCTTGTCCGCTTTCGGCGCCCGCAACCGCGCAGCCGCGTCGACGACCGCGCTGCTCGCTTCGTCGTGACGCCCGCCTTCGTCGCCGCTCGCGCCGTCCTCCGCCCCGTGGAGGGCGGCACCTCCGACCGCATCCGTGACGGGAGAACCGACCGGGCCGGGGCCCTCTGCGGATGTGCGGGCGAGCCACGCGCTGAACCCGCGAGCACTGGCGGAGCGACGCGCGAGCGTCGACTTGGCGAGACCGCGTTGGGAACCCTCCCAGAGCCAGTCCCGGTACAGGTCGAGCGCGAGCCCCTCCGGCGTCGTCACCCCGCGATGGCCGGCGAATTCGGCGAGCGCCGTCAGATCGGCGCGGTACGCCCGGATCGTCTGCGGCGAGTAGCCGCGCTCTATTCGCAGGTGACGCTCGTATGCGTCGATCGCTGCGGTCAGTTCCACACGTCAAGCTTCGCCCGTCAGCCCGCACTCCCCCGGCAACGACGCGCACCTCCGGCACCTCCCCACCGCCGCCCCCACCGCATCCGCGCACGAGGCCGTCGCGGGCCAGCTGCTGCTGGACGGAACACACGCGGGCGCGCGCCCGTACGCAGACATTCCGCAGCACCGCAATCGCGCCGATACGGGCCGGCACCGCCTCTCCCGCCGTGCAGAGGGCGAGCACGCCTCCCAGACGTGACTGCGCCGCTGCGGAAGGACCGCCACTGCTCGCCCGCACGCAAACGTCCCGCAGCACCGCAGTCGCCGCGACACGGGCGGGCACCATCCCTCGCGCCGCGCGCCGGGTGCCGACACGGCTCCGAGCACCGGGCGGGGCGCCCGCCGCGCGCCAACCGGCAGCAACTGCGCCGGCGCGGAACCACCGCCACCGTTCGCCCGTACGCAAACGTCCCGCAGCACAGCAGTCGCGCCTCACGAGCCAGCCCATACCGAGGACCGGCAGCAACTGCGCCGGCGCGGAACGACCGCCACCGCTCGCCCACGCAAACGTTCCGCAGCACCGCAGTCGCGCCTTACCAGCCAGCCCCGTACCGAGCGCCGAGCGCCGACCGGCAGCACCTGCGCCGGCGCGGAACGACCGCCACCGCTCGCCCGTACGCAAACGTCCCGCAGCACCGCAGTCGCACCGAGACGAGCCGGTGGCGCACGGAGTGCCGACGCCGGCGAACGGGGCCCGCTGACTGGTCGGCCACCGCCACCAGGGCGCGGCCTCCGCGGCAAGCTGGTCGCGCCGCCGACGACCTCGCAGCGTGGCGCGCCAGCTGCCGGGCCCGTCACGAGGTTCCCGCCCGGCGCTCGACCGCCACCCAGCCGCCGGCACGTTCGCGCGCGCGACCGGCGAGGTCGAGGCGGCCGAGGACGGCCGCTACGGTGCCGAAGGGCAGGCCGGCGCGGGCGGCCACCTCGTCGGCGCTCGCGGAGTCGGACCCCGACAGCAGCGTCAGTACCCTGCGCTCGACGTCGGTTCCGGAAGCAGCCTCTGCGGCCTCCGCGGCAGGCGCGCGGTCGGGCGGCGGACCTCCGGTGCCGAGGGGATCCGCCAGCTCGGCCATCTCTTCCACCGTCGTCACGCAGGTCGCGGCGTACTCCCGGATGAGGCGGTGGGTTCCCGCCGACGCCGGAGAGAGCACGCTGCCCGGCACCGCTCCGAGCGGGCGGGCGATCTGCGCGGCGTGGCCCGCGGTGTTGAGCGACCCCGACCGGTGGCCCGCCTCGACCACGACCGTCGCCGTCGCCGCTGCGGCGATCAGCCGGTTCCGCATGAGGAAGCGCCATCGGGTGGGCGTGGATCCCGGCGGGAGTTCGGCCGCCAGCACGCCCTGGGATGCGATCCGGCGGAGCAGTTCACTGTTTCCCGCCGGGTACAGGCGGTCGACACCACCGGCGAGGAAGGCGATGGTCACCCCACCGCTCGCCAGCGCGGCGCGGTGGGCGGCCGCGTCGATGCCGTACGCGCCGCCCGACACGATGGCGAACCCCCGATCGGCGAGACCGGCCGCGCTCTCCATCGCCACGTGCTCGCCGTAGGCGGTGGAGGCGCGCGCACCCACCAGCGCAATGGAGCGGTCGAGGCGGCCGAGGCGGGCCGGGTCGCCGCGGATCCAGACCGCGAGCGGCGCCGCGCTCTCCAGCGCGTCGAAACCCTCGGGCCAGAAGGGCGACGACGGCGTGAGCAGCAGGGACCCGATCCGCGCCGCCCGCTCCAGCACCCTCCGGGTCTCGTCGAGGGACAGGCGCGACCGCCAGCGGGCGATGGACTCGGCGATGCGGCGCTCGGCCGCTCCCCCGTTGTCGGGACCGGTCGACCGAGTCGCGGGTCGGATCACGGGGTCGGCTCGGCCAGCACCGGGCACCGTGCGAGGGCCGGGTGAGGGGACGTCGACAGTTGGGGCGAGGGATGCACCGGCGTCCGTCAGCCGGTCGAGGGCGCGCCCCACCTCCTCGCCGTCGACGATGGTCCGCACGAGTGCGACGGCGCCGAAGGCCTCGACCAGTCGTCCCGCCTCCTGATCGCCCGGCTCGACCACCGTGCTGAGGGCCACCCGCGCGAAGATCTCCTCCGGCGATTCGTCGGGTCCGTCCGCCTCGGGGCGCGCTCCCGCCGACGGGATGAGCGGGGCGAGTAACGAGTACAGCTCCCCGTCGCTCAGCCCGGGAAAGACCTGCGCCCCCGCGGGACGGCGCGGACCGCCTCCCTCCCGCGGCATCTCGGGCGACGTGGGAGCAGCGCTCGCCGCAGGACCCACCCCGGCCTGCGGATCGTCGGCGCTCTGCCGCACCTGCCCTCGCGCGTCCGAAGGACTGCGCGGCCCGCCTCCCTCCCGCAGCGTCTCGGGCGACGAGCGAGCAGCGCTCAGCGCAGGACCCACCCCGGTTAGCGGATCGTCGGCGCTCCGCCGGGCCTCACGCGCGACAGGGCACTCCCCGCAGGCCGCGTTCACGAGCCGATCCCGCGACGGAGGAACAGGGCACGGCCGACGTGGTCGACGTCCGGCGACGTGGCACCGTCGAGATCGGCGAGCGTCCAGGACAGCCGCAGCGTCCGGTCGTACCCGCGCATCGTGATCGCGCCGCGTTCGAGCGCCCGGTCCAGCGGCCCGATGGCCCGCGAGCCGAGGCGGCGTTCGCCCGACCGCAGCCAGCTGCCCGAGACGTCGGCGTTACGCGTCCATTCCGTTGCCGCGAGGCGCTCCGCGGCGGCGGCCCTGGCGGCCTCGACGCGCTCGCGGAGACGGTGGCTGGTGCGGTCCTTCTGCCGCTGGGCGGACGGACGGACGGCGGCCAGCCCTAAGCGCCGCACGGACAGACGGATGTCGACGCGGTCGAGCAGCGGCCCAGAGAGGCGGGCGAGGTACCGGCGCCGCGACATGGGCGAGCAGGTGCACTCGTCATCCGTCGAACCGTAGTGGCCGCACGGGCAGGGGTTGGAGGCGAGCACCAGCTGGAACCGCGCGGGAAAGGAGGCGGCCCCGCTCGCCCGGTGGATGGTGATGGTCCCGTTCTCCAGCGGCTGCCGCAGGGCGTCGAGCACCGACGGAGGAAACTCGGCGGCCTCGTCGAGGAACAGCACGCCGTGCGTCGCCCGCACGATCGCTCCCGGCGTGATGCGGCCCGACCCGCCTCCCACGAGCGCGACAGCCGACGCGGTGTGATGCGGAGCCTCGAACGGCGGGCGGCGCACCAGCTCGCCGCCGACTCCCCGGCCGGTGAGCGAGCGGATGCAGGTGGCCTCCACCGCATCCGCGCCGTGCAGGTCGGGCAGGATCGACGGCAGCCTGCGGGCCAGCATCGTCTTGCCCGCGCCAGGAGGGCCGACCATCGACACATGGTGGCCTCCCGCCGCCGCGGCGAGCAGCGCTGCGACGGCCTCGTCGTTGCCGGTGACGTCGGCGAGGTCCGGTTCCGGCGGGGGCGGCGCCTCGGACACGGCCGGAAGTACCGGCTTCTCGTCCACCGGATCGAGGGCCGCGCCATGTGCGATCGCCGCGGCTCGCAGGCCGGTGACGCCGAGCACCTGGATGCCCTCGACGAGGGAGGCCTCCTCCGCGTTCCCCGCGGGCACGAGGACGCGCGCGAACCCGGCCTCGCGGGCCGCGAGCACCGCCGGGAGGATGCCGGTCACCGGCCGCAGCCGGCCGTCGAGACCCAGCTCGCCGAGGTGCACCGCCGCGGCGGCGGACTCCGGCGGCACGGCCCCCGCGGCCGACAGTGCGGCGATCGCGATGGCGAGGTCGAACCCCGATCCCTGCTTCGGCAGCGACGCGGGCGACAGGTTGACAGTGAGCTTCTTCTGCGTGAGCGGACACCCCGCGTTCACCGCCGCCGCGCCCACCCGCTTGCGCGATTCGCCGAGAGCGGTGTCGGGCAGGCCGATGAGGACGAACGCGGGCAGCCCCGCGGAGATGTCCGCCTCCACCTCCACCAGATGCCCGCGAACGCCGTCGAGCGCGACCGCGAAGGTTCGTGCCAGCGTCATCACACGACCCCCGCCAGGTGCTCGACGCGCGGCTCCTCGCTCCACGCGTCGGTGACCGCGACGGCGTCGATGCGGATGTCGCCGCTCCCCGGGCTGTGCTCGCGACACCATTCGACCGCCAGCCGCCTCAGGCGCGCGCCCTTGGCCGCCGTGATCGCCTCGAAGGGATGGCCGAAGTCGAGCGACGACCGGGTCTTCACCTCCGCGAACACCAGGCTGGTGCCGAAACGCAGCACCAGGTCGAGCTCACCCGTCGCGCAGCGCCAGTTGCGGTCGACGACCCGGTATCCCCGCTCCGTCAGCCACTCCGCCGCGACCTGCTCGCCGCGACGGCCCAATTCGTCTTTCCGTGCCATGTGAACCTCCGCGTCCAGCCTCGCGGCGGAGGACGTCGGGGAACGGCGGGATGGCAGAACTGTGGAGAAGTCGGCTCAGAGCCGGGCTGTGGACGGAAATGCCGTCACTCGTCGAGCGCGAGCTCCTTGGGCAGCTCGAACTCCTTCGAGGACAGCTCCTCGATGTTGACGTCCTTGAACGTCAGCACGCGCACCGACTTCACGAAGCGGTCTGCGCGGTAGACGTCCCACACCCAGACGTCGTTCATGGTCAGCTCGAAGTAGAAGTCGTGCTCGGTGTCGCGGCGCACGAACTCCACCTCGTTCGCGAGGTAGAACCGCCGCTCCGTCTCGATCACATACTTGAACTGCGAGACGACGTCCCGGTACTCGCGATACAAAGCCAACTCGACCTCGCGGTCGTAGTCGTCGAACTCGTCTTCATCCATCGTCCGTCAAGTCTATGCCGGATGTGCCGGGAGCGCGTCGGGGCTGTGGAAGCCTCCCGCCGAAGAGCTAGTCCGAGAGCTCGAGGAGCGCCGGCTGCTTGAGCCAGGTCAACCGGTGCAGGGCGCTCGGACCGAGCTCTGCGAGGGCCGCGAAATGCTCCGGCGACGAGTACCCCTTGTTGCTCGCCCACCCGTAGCCCGGGTATTCGGCGTCGTGCGCGATCATCATCCGGTCGCGATGCACTTTGGCGATCACGGATGCGGCGGCGACCGAGGCGCAGTCGCGGTCGGCCTTGATGCGCGTGACGACCTTCGCGGGCCGCATCAACGCCGGGTTGAGGTAGTCATAGTTGCCGTCCAGGATGAGGGTGCTCTCGTGCACGAGGGCGCCCTGCTCCTCCAGCTGGGCGAGGGCACGCGCACCGGCGAGGCCGAGGCAGCGCATGATGCCGAGCGCATCGACCTCCTCCGCGCTCGCAAGCCCGACCGCGTCGTGCATCGCCCACTTGCGGCACAGCGGTTCGAGCGACTCGCGCACCGGCTCGGGAAGGAGCTTGGAGTCACGCAGCCCCGGCGGGATGCGCTTCACGGCGGTGTCGATGACGACCATCCCGACCGCGACGGGCCCGGCGAGGGCTCCGCGACCCACCTCGTCCACCGCGACGATCGAGGTCACCCCGTGGCGGTACAGCGCCTTCTCGAAACGCAGTGTCGGCGACACCGGGGCCATCATCCGTTCGTCACTTCCTCACGATCGACTCAGGCTTCAGGATAATCGCTCGCCGCACCTCACAACGCTGTGAAACGGCGAACCCCCGGTCCGAGAAGGACCGGGGGTTCGCAAGAACCGGGAGGCGCGGACGCTCAGTTGTCGCGCTTCTCCTTGATCTTCGCCTTCTTGCCGCGCAGCTCGCGCAGGTAGTAGAGCTTGGCGCGACGGACGTCACCGCGGGTGACGACCTCGATCTTGTCGATGACCGGGGAGTGCACCGGGAAGGTGCGCTCGACGCCGACCTGGAAGCTGATCTTGCGGACCGTGAAGGTCTCGCGCACGCTCTCGCCGGAGCGGCCGATGACGACCCCCTGGAAGACCTGGACGCGAGAGCGGTTGCCCTCGATGATGTTCACGTGCACCTTGACGGTGTCGCCGGCGCGGAAGTCGGGGATGTCCTGCTTGAGGGACGCCGCGTCGAGCTGGTCGAGGATGTGCATGGCTGTTCGCTCTCTGTACCCGCCACAGGTCGGGAACGGATTCGGGGCCGGCTCCGGGGAGAGACGGCCGTTGAGGTCGGTGAGTGCGTGTCCGCGAGAAGTGCTGGCTCCCCCGTGGCAGGGCCTGGCCGCGGCACAAGGATCAATTCTGCCAGACGCGGGGCCTCTTTGCCAAAGCGGCTGTGCGACTCAGTCGCGCTCGCGCCGCTCCTCGATGACGATGTACTCGCCGCCGTCGACAGACTCGCCCGGAGGGGTCGGCACTTCGCGCGGCTGAGCGGCACGCTGGTACGCCTCGAAGGTGAGCTGCACACGGGCGCGCGTCTCGGTCAGCAGCTCCCACAGCGACACCCAGAAGATCGCGACGAACAGCAGGATGCCGAGCACCGCGAACCACCCGGTCGCCCCGGGCGGGAAGAAGCCGAAACCGATGATCGAGAGGTGCCAGACGGCGAACAGGGCCACATCCCACCAGGAGACCGCCCGCTGCTCGCGGACGCTGCGGCGCGCCATGACGATGCCGTCCACCACCAGCATGGCGACGAAGAGGAGCGGGCACAGCACCAGGAGGCCGAGGAACGACCATCCGCTCCCCTGGCTGAAGGCAGCCCAGCCGACCAGCAGCCACGCCGGGAGCACCACGGCGGACGGGAAGAGCCACCAGTAGAACGCCTTGCGGATGAACACGCTTCCAGGGTAGCCGCGGGCGGCTGTGCTGCGGCTGCGGGTTTCCCGGCGCGCACCTGCGAGACTGAGGGGACGACGTCGAGAGGACCCCCCGTGATCGAGTTGAGGACACCCGCCGAGATTGAGCAGATGCGGCCGGCCGGACGTTTCGTCGCGGATGTGCTGGCGCAGACCGCCGCCGCGGCACGTGTCGGCGTCAACCTCCTCGAACTGGATGCGATCGCGCACGACCTGATCCGCCGCCGCGGCGCCGAGTCCTGCTACATCGACTACCACCCGTCGTTCGGCGCGAGCCCGTTCGGCAAGGTGATCTGCACCTCCGTCAACGATGCCGTGCTGCACGGGCTCCCGCACGACTACCGGCTTCAGGACGGCGACCTCCTGACCCTGGACTTCGCGGCCGCCGTCGACGGCTGGGTGGCCGATTCCGCCGTGAGCCTGGTCGTGGGCACGCCGCGCGACGACGACCTGCGCCTGATCGACACCACGCGACGCGCGCTCGCCGCCGGCATCCAGGCCGCCGTGCCCGACGGGAGGATCGGCGACATCTCCGCCGCCATCGCCGCCGTCGCGCACGCGGAGGGCTACTCGGTGAACACGCAGTTCGGCGGCCACGGCGTCGGGCGGACGATGCACGGCGACCCGCACGTCCCCAACGACGGGCGCGCCGGGCGCGGCTTCCCGCTCCGTCCGGGCCTCGTCATCGCGATCGAGCCGTGGTTCCTGGAGACCACCGACGAGATCTACACCGACCCCGACGGCTGGACGCTCCGCAGCGCCGACGGCTCCCGCGGCGCGCACTCCGAGCACACCGTCGCCATCACCCCCGACGGCCCCCTCGTCCTCACCGCCCCAGCCATCACCTCCTGACTTTTTCGACCGACACGCCGCCGCAAGCTCGAAAAACTCAGGAGCTGATGGCTGGGGCGGGGGTTACGGGAGGAGGTCGGGGCGGACGGCGCGGGTGCGCGCGAGCTGCTGCTCGTGGCGCCAGGCGTCGACGGCGCCGTGGTTGCCGGAGAGGAGGACGGGCGGCACCTCGTGGCCGCGCCAGACGGCGGGCTTGGTGTAGCTCGGGTATTCGAGCAGGCCGTCCTCGTGCGACTCCTGCACCAGGCTCTCGGGGTTGCCGACGACGCCGGGGATGAGCCGCCCGATCGCCTCGATCATCGCCATCGTGGCGACTTCTCCCCCGTTGAGCACGTAGTCGCCGATGCTCATCAGCCGCACCCGCGCCCGCGAGGCCGTGTCGTCGAAGACGCGCTGGTCGATGCCTTCGTACCGCCCGCAGCCGAAGACGAGGTGCTGCTCGGCCGCGAGCTCCCGCGCCGTGGCCTGCGTGAACACCTCGCCCGCCGGCGACGGGAAGATCACGACGGGGTCGGAGGCGCCGTCCAGGATGCCGTCGAGCGCTTCACCCCACGGCTCCGGCTTCATGACCATCCCGGCGCCGCCGCCGTACGGCGTGTCGTCGACCGTGCGGTGCCGGTCGTGCGTGTGGTCGCGGAGGTCGTGCACCCCGAGCTCGATCAGTCCGGACTGGCGCGCCTTGCCGAGCAGGGAGATGTCGAGCACATCGAAGAAGGTCGGGAAGATCGTGACGATGTCGATGCGCATGGGGAAAGTCTAGGAGGACCCGGCTTCACGCCGGCACGACCGCCAGCTCCCGGTCGCGCGGCACGAGCGGCGTCGCGACGGCCGGGCAGAGGGCGACCAGCGCGAAGGCGAGCGGGTACCCGACCCAGCCGATGAGCGCGCCGACCGCCGGCCCGACGACCGACGCGGCCAGGAACTGCCCGGTGTTCTGCGTGCCGAGCGCGCGTCCCGACCAGAACGGCCCGGCGATCTCGGCGACGGACGTGTACGCGAGCCCGTTGTCGGCCACGGTGACGATCGCGGCGACGATGAGGATGACGGCCGCGGCGACCGATCCGAGGGCGGACGCGACCGCCATGAGGAGCATGACCGCGACCGCGCACAGCGACACCCAGCGCAGCGGCCGGAGGTGGCTGCCGACCCGGTCGCTCAGCACCCCGACCCCGATGCGGCCGATCGCTCCGGCGAACTGGCTGACGCCGATGACGATGCCGGCGGCCAGGGGCGCGAAGTGCAGCTGTGACACCAGCCACACCAGCCCGAAGGTGGAGACGGTGAACTGCGGCACGACGAGCAGCATCGAGACGGCGTGGATGCGCCAGAGCAGCGAGGTCTCACGGTACGGACTCCAGGCCGCCTGCGGGTGCGCCTGCTCCCCGTCGGCCGCCCGGCGCGGCGGTCGCGGCGGGTCGACGATGCCGATGGCGCACAGCACGGCGGAGACCGCGCACAGCACCGCGGGCACGACGAGCGCCGCGGCGATGCCGCCCGTGGAGGCCAGCACCGGCACGGTGACCGCCGCGATCGCGACGCCCAGCGGCTGGCACATCTGCCGGATGCCCATGGCGAGCCCTCGGCGTTCTTTCGGGAACCAGCCGATCACGACGCGCCCGCTGGCCGCATTGGGGCTGGCCGACGCCATCCCGCCGACCAGGAAGAGCGCACCGAGCGCCAGGTAGGAGTCGGCGAACATCGCCCCGAAGGCGGCCAGCGCCGTCAGGGCGAGTCCGGAGGCGATGACCCAGCGCTCCCCGATCCGGTCGCTGAGCGCGCCCCACGCGATGAGGGTGAGGACGAGGCCGAGGGTGGGAGCCGAGGCGAGCAGGCCCGCCTGCGCCAGGCTGAGGCCGCGCTCGGTGTGGAGCAGCGGGATGAGGAAGGCGGGCGTCGAGACGAAGACGGTGGAGCTGGCCTGGGCGAGGACGCCGAAGGCGAGCATCAGCCAGGGGCGTGGGTGTCGTGCGCGCGTGCCGTTCATGGGTATACCCTAGCGGTATACCAAGCCGGTATACCAAAGGAGGATCGTGACCGACCCGCAGCCCGCCGACGAGCCGTCCGGCGTCTACGACCGCCTCCGCGCGCAGATCCTCGACCTCGACCGCGTCCCCGGTTCCCGCCTCACCGAGCGCGGACTCGAAGGCGAGCTCGGCGCCTCCCGCACACCGCTCCGCGCGGCGCTGATGCGCCTGGAGGCCGACGGCCTGGTGTGCCGCGACGGCCGCGCGTGGCAGGTCTCCCCCATCGACCTCGGCGAGATCGCCCGGCTCAGCGAGCTGCGGGATGCCGTGGAGACGGCGGCCGTCCGGCTCAGCTGCGAACGCGCGACGG
>Ga0209563_100586_pt1 | contig 12043 bp, 10 predicted proteins | sample AraplaCvi_mMF_r2_FD_184271 | JGI IMG/M metagenome (GOLD analysis project Ga0209563, IMG submission 184271) | Arabidopsis root microbial communities from North Carolina, USA - plate scrape CL_Cvi_mMF_r2 (SPAdes) (version 2) | ecosystem: Host-associated > Plants > Roots > Endosphere | place: USA... | reverse complement strand
CACCCCCGGCGTGACGGCGGACACCGTCGCCGAGGTGGTCGAGACCGGCTACCGGCTGGGCTCCACCACCGTCCGGGTGGCGAAGGTCGTCGTCGCGGTGCCGGCCTGACCCGGCAGCAGCGCACGGCGGAGCGGCGGGGACGCGATTCCCGCCGCTCCGGTCGCCGTGCCTGCACGACTCATGCAGACTTCATCCACGACCCACAACGACTGAGAGGAGGCGCCCGTGGCTAGCCAGGACTGGTTCGACAAGGACTTCTACAAGGTGCTTGGCGTCTCCAAAGACGTCAGCGAGGCGGACCTCAAGAAGACGTACCGCAAGCTCGCGCGCAAGTACCACCCCGACTCCAACCCCGGCGACACCGCCGCGGAGGCGAAGTTCAAGGAGATCAGCGAGGCGTACTCGGTGCTCAGCGACCCCGAGGAGCGCAAGGAGTACGACCAGATCCGCGCCATGGGCTCCGGCGCCCGGTTCACAGCGCCAGGCGCGGGCGGGGCCGGCGGCGGCTTCGACGACGTGTTCGGCGGGATGTTCGGCCAGGGCGGCAACCAGCGCCAGTATTTTACGAGCGGAGGGGGCTTCCAGCAGGGCGGCGGCGACTTCGACGACGTCTTCGGCGGGCTCTTCGGCAACGGCCGCTTCGGCTCGTCGTCCGGCGGCTTCCGCGGCTACGGCGGCCCGACCCGCGGCCGCGACGTGACCGCGCACACCACCATCGACTTCGTGACCGCCACGCGCGGCGAGACGATCACGCTGCAGGCCGCCGACGGCAAGCCCATCAAGGTGAAGATCCCCGCGGGCGTCGCCGACGGCCAGAAGATCAAGCTGCGCGGCAAGGGCCAGCCGAGTCCGGACGGCGGCGAGCCGGGCGACATCGTCCTCACCGTGACCGTGCGCAAGCACCCCGTGTTCGAGCGGGACGGCCTCAACCTTCGGGTGAACGTGCCCGTCACGTTCGCGGAGGCGGCGCTCGGCGCGACCATCGAGGTCCCCACCCTCGGCGGCGACCCGGTGAAGCTGCGCGTCGCGCCCGGCACCCCGAGCGGCCGCGTGCTGCGCGTGAAGGGCCGCGGCGTCGAGACGGGCAAGGGCACCGGCGACCTGCTCGCGGTCGTCCAGGTCGCCGTCCCGTCGCACCTGTCGGGCGAGGCGAAGGAGAAGCTGGAGGAGTTCGCCGCGACGCTCCCCGCCGAGAACCCGCGCGACGACATCCTGGCGAAGGCCCGGAGCTGACGATGGACGAGCACAGCCAGGTCTTCGTGATCTCGATCGCGGCGGAGCTCGCGGGCATGCACCCGCAGACGCTCCGCCAGTACGACCGGCTCGGACTCGTCAGCCCCAGCCGGACCGCCGGCAAGTCGCGCCGCTACTCCATGCGCGACATCGAGAAGCTGCAGGAGATCGCCCGGCTGGGCTCGGAGGGCGTGAGCCTGGAGGGCATCCGCCGCATCCTGGAGCTGGAGGATCAGGTCGGCGAGCTGCGCGGCCGCGTCCGCGAGCTGGAGAGCGCGCTCGCCGACGAGCTCCTCAACCGCCCTGGCCGCCGCGTCTTCGCCGCGGGCTCCGCCGGCGAGGTCACCCCGCTCCCCACCGGAACCCGCACCCGCCGCAGCACCTCCCTCGTCGTCTGGCGCCCCCTCGGCCGCTGACCCGCTGAGGTGCTCGCACCTGTCGCCGACACGCCGTGCGGGCGCGCAACAACGAGCACCTCGCCGGACTGAGTCGGCGGGTCAGAGGGACGAGACGCCCTGGCCGACGTAGAGGGTGTTCTCGACGTTGTGCGCCTCCTCGGCCGCGATGTCGCGGTCGATGCCCGCGCGCACGTCCCGCATCAGCTTGTGCAGCTCGGCGTGCTTCTCCGGCAGCCGGGCGTGGCCGGTGCTGTCCCACAGGTTCGAGACCGGGAGGGTGTCGCCGGCCTCGACGGCGAGCGTCCACTCCTCGGTGGTCGCGACAGCCGCGAACTCCGACTGCATCGTGACGAGCACCGAGCGGTGGAGGGCGTCCGCCGAGATCGCGCCCGCCTCATTGACGAGGTCGAGCGTCCCGGTCGCATCCGAGAGGAACTCGACCGTGAAGCCGAGCTCGGCCGCATCCCGTGCCGTGCCCGCGCAGCAGTGCTGCGTCATGTACCCGGCGATGGTCACGGTGTCGATTCCCTCCGACCGCAGCCACGACTCGAGGTCGGTGCCCGGGAAGGCCGACACGCTGCCCTTGGTGACGACGTGCGCGGGCGTCCGGTCGGCGATCGACTCGTGCAGCGCGGCGCCCTCCGATCCGCGGGCGAAGACCGGCGCGCCCTCGTCCTCCAGGTGCTGCACGACGACCACCGGCACGCCGTGGTCGTCGGCCGCATCCCACGCCACCTCGATGTTCGGGATGGACGTCATGAGGTCGGGGTAGCAGATCTTCAGGTTGCCGGTGACGTACTCGTTCTGCAGGTCGATCACGATCAGCGCGCGCTTCATGCGAGCACTCTAGCGCCGGGCGCCCGGGAGCGCAGGGGGCTTCCGGGGCCGCCTCCTGGCGTGTGGGATCGCGGCGCGCGACCACCGACAGCGTCAGCCTCAGCCGGCGGCGGCACCCAGATCCGGGGCCGAGTGGAGGGTCACCGCCGGCCGGTCGAGGCCGTCCAGTTCCAGCACCACGATCTCGTTCGCGCCCGCCCGCGTGACCGGCCACGGCACGTACAGCCGCTGCTGCGGCCCGCGGTTCCAGTAGCGGCCCAGGCAGAAGCCGTTGATCCAGACGTATCCCTTGCGGCCGTGGACCTCGAGGTACCCGTCCGCCTGCCCGGCCAGCTCGGCGCTCCCGGCGTAGTAGCGCGGCGCGTCGGCGGCGGCCGCCGTCTCCGTCCACGCGTCCGACCCGGCGGCCGGCGGCTCTCCGGGCAGGCGGTGCACCGAGTGGTGGATGCGGTTCAGCTGCTGGATGCCGTGGAAGACCCCGCCGAGCCCCTTGTGCTGTCCGAGCCGCGGTCCGTAGTTGGTGCGGCCCATCGACTCGACCAGCACCGTGACGTCGGCCGGGCCGCTCACCGGCGGCAGCATCCCGTCGCCGCCGCGCTCGACGATGCCCAGCAGCGCGCCGTCGACGAAGACATGCGCACGGTCACGCACGTCGCGCACCTCCAGCGGCTCGGGCGCGCGCGGGCCGGGGATCGAAAGGCGGTAGGCGACCAGGCCGTGGTCGACGCCCAGCTCCTCGAAGCTCGCCGGAACAGGCGCCGCGCCGAGCTCCTCGAACACGACGTCGGCGCTGCGGCTGAGCGCGACCTCCTGCTCGGGCATGAGCGGCGGCAGCTCCGGCAGTGCCGGCAGCTCCGCCTCGGGACGCGCCGCGAGGAACAGCTCGCGGAACGCCGCGAACTTCTCCGTCGGCGCACCGCGCTCGTCGAGCGGCGCGTCGTAGTCGTAGCTGGTCACGGTCGGGAGGAACTCGTCGACGCCGTCGACCAGGTGGTGGTTGGCGCCCGCGCCGGTGCCGAAGTTGGTGCCGCCGTGCGCCATGTAGAGGTTGACCGACGCGCCGGCGTCCAGGATGGCGGAGAGAGCGGCACTCGCGGAGGCCACCCCGCGCGTCACCCGTGGCGAGCCCCAGTGGTCGAACCAGCCGTTCCAGAACTCCATGCAGAACGGGTCGTCGTCCGGCCGGTGCTCGGCGAGCTTCGCGAACGCCGCGGCCGGGTTGGAGCCGAAGTTGACGGTCGCGCGCACGCCGGGCACCATCCCGCCGGTGAGCATGACGTCGGTCGGGCCGTCGCTGGTGACGAGCGGGACCGTCACGCCGCGCTCCCGCAGGCCCTCGGCCAGGGCCGACAGGTAGTCGGCGTCGGTGCCGAAGGAGCCGTACTCGTTCTCCACCTGCACCATCGAGAGCGCCGGATGGTCCGCGAACCGCGGCACCACCGCATCCAGGTAGCGCTGCACGGGCTCGAAGAACACGGGGTGCGCGGTACGCACGAACCGCCCCGCCCGCGCCGTCAGCCACGACGGCAGGCCGCCGTTGTCCCACTCGGCGCAGATGTAGGGCCCGGGCCGGACGATGACGCGCAGGCCCTGCTCGGCCGCGGCGTCGAGGTACCGCCGGATGTCGTCGAGACGCCGCCAGTCGCCTTCGGCGGGCTCGTGCACGTTCCAGGCCAGGTAGGTCTCGACGGTGTCGAGCCCCATCGCGCGCAGCGAGCGGAGGCGATGCGGCCACTGCTTGGGGAGCGTGCGGAAGTAGTGCGCGGCGCCCGAATGGATGGGCTGTGTCTCGGTCACGGGCATCCTCACATCTTCATCGCGCCGGCCGAGAGGTCGGCACGCCAGAACTTCTGCAACCCGAAGAACGCGGCGATCAGCGGGATGGTCGACAGCAGCGCGCCGGTGATGACCAGGTTGTAGTTCATCTGGCTGGGCTGGCTGTTCAGGAAGTAGAGGCCGAGGGTCACCGGCCACAGGGAGTTGTCGGTCAGGGTCACCATCGGCAGGAAGAAGTTGTTCCAGATCCCGACGAACGAGAAGAGGAAGACGGTGATGAGCGCGGGCGACATGATCCGCAGGGAGATGGTGAAGAAGATGCGCAGGTCGCCCGCGCCGTCGACGCGAGCCGCCGCGATGAGGTCGTCCGAGATGGAGTCCTTCGCGTAGATGCGCGAGAGGAAGACGCCGAACGGGCTGACCACGCTCGGGATGAGGACGGCCCAGATCGTGTTGATGATCCCCAGCTGCGAGAACAGCAGGTACAGGGGGATGACCAGCAGGGCCGCCGGCAGCAGCACCGAGGCGAGGATGGCGACGAAGATCGCCTCCCGCCCGCGGAACTCGTACTTGGCCAGCACGTATCCCGCCGCCGCACTGAACAGCGTGGCGCCGGCCGCGCCCACCCCGGCGTACAGGAAGGTGTTGAGCAGCCAGCGCCCGAAGAGTCCGTCCTGGGTGGTGAGGATGTCGCGGATGTTGTCGAACAGCGAGAACCCGCCGGCGAACCACAGCGGTGGGCTGCCGAACAGCTGCGTGCTCGACTTCGTCGCCGACACGATCAGCCACCAGATCGGCAGCAGGAAGTACACGGCGCCGAGCAGCAGCACGCCGCGCAGGAGGAACTTGTTGACCGTTGAGCGCATCAGTTGGCCGCCTTCCGTGCGGTCATCGCGCCCGACAGACGCATGAAACCGAAGGACAGCACGGCCGTCCCGAGGGCGAGGAGCACGGCCATCGCGGCCGCGAGACCGTAGTCGTTGAGCGAGAACGCGACGTTCTGCACGGTCATGTTGGGTGTGTAGTTCGCGTCGATCGCCGGGGAGAACGGCCGCAGCAGCATCGGCTCGTTGTAGAGCTGCACCGTGCCGATGATCGAGAAGACGCCGGTGAGGGTGAGCGCCGGCGCCACCAACGGGATCTTGATGCTCCACGCGGTGCGGATGGGGCCGGCACCGTCCATCGATGCGGCCTCGTACAGTTCCCGCGGCACCGCCTTGAGCGCCGAGTAGATGATGATCATGTTGTAGCCGGTCCACGTCCAGGTGATGATGTTGGCCATCGACCAGAGGATGGTGCCGCCCGACAGGAAGTCGAGGTTCACCCCCAGCGGTTGCAGGGCCCGGACGAACGGGCTGGTGCCGCCGAGGTACAGGAAGGCCCAGAGGATCGCGGCGATCACGCCGGGCACCGCGTAGGGCAGGAACGAGACCAGCCGCATGAAGGCGGCGAACCGGTTGGCGAGCGCGTCGATCGCCAGCGCGAGCAGCAGGGCGATGACGAGCATGAGCGGCACCTGCACGACGCCGAGCAGGAGCACCCGCCAGACGCCCGAGGTGAACTCCGGCATCCCGAGCGCCTTGACGTAGTTGCCGAACCCGGCGAAGACGCGCTCGGGCGCCCCGAAGCCGAGGCCGGAGCGCTTCTCGGTGAAGAAGCTCTCGTAGACCGCGTAGCAGAGCGGGATGGCGTAGGCCAGGACGTACAGCGCCAGGAACGGCGCGAGCAGCAGGACGATGGCGCGCCACTTCGAGCGCTTCATCGCCGTGAAGCCGCTTCTGCGGCGTGCGGCGGGCGGGGCGGCCGGTGCGGCCGGTCGGCTGATGGTCGTCGTCATGCTTCGTCCTCTCGGAAAGCGGGCCGCCGGCCGTCGCACGCGCGGCGGCCGGCGGCGGTGCTCACTTGGTGCTGAGGCCCTTCGCCTTGACCACGGCCACGACGGCCTTCTGCGCGGCGGCGAGACCGTCGCTCAGGGTTCCGGCGCCGGTGGCCGCGCCCTTGAAGGCGTCTTTGATCGCCGAGTTGGTCTCGGTGTTCAACGGTCCGTACTGCCAGTGCGGGTCGATCGTCTTCGCGTACTCGGTGAAGTCCTGGAAGATCTTCTGCCCGCCGAAGAAGTCGACGCCCTTCTGCAGCGCCGGGTTCTGCTGGCCCTTCGTGGACGCCGGGAAGAGCGCCGCCTTGTCGATGAGGATCGACATCGCGTCCTGGTCGGTGCTCATCCAGTTGGCGAAGTCGACCGCGCCCTGGACGTTCTTGCAGCCCTTCAGGACCGAGGTCGCCGAGCCCCCGGACGTGCCGGTGCTCTTGGTGTCGGCCGAATAGTTCGGCAGCGGCGCGACGGCCCACTTGCCTGCCGAGTCGGCGGCGGAGCCTTCCAGGACCCCCGCCCACCACACCGGCTCGAAGGCCGTGGCGATGGTGCCGTTCTGCACCTCCTGGTACCAGTCGGGGGTGTCGGACTGCTCGACCTTCGTCGTCTTGGCGTCCAGCTGCTTCTGCCAGACCGCGGCGACCTGCTGCGTCGCCTTCGAGTCGACGGTGACCTTCCAGGCGTCGCCCTCGGTGGAGAAGAACGTGCCGCCCGCCTGCTGCGCGAGCGAGCCCCAGGTGCCGGCGGACGACGGGTCGTACGAGCTGAGGTAGGTGTTCGGGTCGGCCGCGTGCACCTGCGCCGCCTGCTGCACGAACTGGTCCCAGGTGGTCGCGGGTGTGATCCCGAACTTCTGGTAGACGTCGGTGCGGTAGAACATGCCCATCGGTGCGGTGTCGACGGGGATGCCGTACACGCCGTCGCCGACCTTCATCGCCGAGCGGACCGAGTCGGTGTAGTCGCCGTCGTACTTCGCGGACTCCTTCGAGATGTCGACGAGCATCCCGTCGAGCACGAAGCTGGGGATGGACTCGTTGCCGACCTGCGCGAGGCACGGGCCGTTGCCCGCCTTCACGGCCGCCTGCATCTTGGTGTAGCCGCCGGCGCTGCCGGAGGCGATGGTCTGGAACTGCACCTTCTGGTCGTGCGTCTTGTTCCAGAGAGCGGCGGCCTCCTTGTAGCCGGGCGCCCACCCCCAGAACTCGATCGGCGACGAGGTGTCGGAACTCTGGCCGCCCGAGGCGCAGCCGGCCAGTCCGGCGGCCGCGACCGCCACGGTCGCCAGGGCGGCGACTTTGCGCAGGGTGGATCGTCTGGAGAGCTTCATCGCTGTTTCCTTCACTGAGAGGGGAGCGGCACACGTCGAGAAGATAAACGTTTAGCCATTGGTGTGGAACAATACAGCGTGGGTGTCGGCCGGTCAACGCGACTGGTGGGACCAAAGACGGTCGACGAGGGAGGCAGCGATGGCGGACGACAGCGAGGGGACGCACCGTCCCACCGTGCACGAGGTCGCACGGGAGGCGGGGGTGTCGATCGCCACCGTGTCGTACGTGCTGGCCGACCGGCCGGTGCGACCGGGAGGCGGCCGCAGGTACTCGGTCGCCACCGAGGCCCGCGTGAAGGCCGCGGCGGACCGCCTCCGCTACCGGCCGAACCCGTCGGCGCAGGCCGTGCGCACCGGCCGCACCGGCGTCGTCCAGCTCTCGCTGCACATGCTGAGCGACCCCTGGGCGCTCGCGGTCGCGGACAGTGTCAACACCGCGGCCAAGGCCCGCGGACTGAGCACGATGATCCTGGCCGACGGCGACTGGTCCGATGCGCTGGAGCGCCAGCCGACCGACGTCGCCTTCATCGACATCACGCCGGGCGTCTCCGACACGCGGGAGCGGCTCACCCGCCTGGTGGAGCGCGGACAGCGCCTGGTCGTGTTCAGCGACACGCTGGAGCCGGCCGGCTTCGACGTGATCCGCTCGGCCGCCATCCCGGGCTGCTACCTGGCGGTGGAGCACCTGCTGGAGGGCCACGCGCGCGTCGGCTGCCTGACGGCGAGCAGCGCACGGCACGCCGACGGCCCCAGCCGGTTCACGCCGTACGTCGAATTGCTGACAGCCGCAGGGCACGAGGTGCGCGACGACTGGATCGAGGAGTTCACCGACTCCAACGAGAGCGCCTACCTGGCCGCGGCGCAGCTGCTCTCCCGGCCGGACCGTCCGACCGCGATCTACGCGACCACCGACTTCGCCGCGCTCGCCGCGGTGAACGCGGCCCACCGCCTCGGCCTTCGGGTGCCGGAGGATGTGGCGATCATCGGCGTCGGCAACACGCTGGCCGGCGAGCACAGCGATCCGACGCTGAGCACGGTCGGACCGTCGAACTTCTACGAGAGGATGGCCGAGATCATCGTGGCCAAGGCGCTGGAGACCGAGCCGGGCGGTGGGATGCTGCACGACTTCCCGTGGTCGCTGATCGTCCGCGAGTCCACCGCCGGCGGGGCGGCCGCGTGAGCGCGGGCTGGTCGTTCGTCGTCGCGGACGCGCTGGAGAAAGTGCTGCCCGAGGCCGAGCCGCGCGCACTCGACCCGCGACTCGGGCCATCGGCTTTCGCGGGGGAGACGGTCGCTTTCCAGGTGGCGTTCCGGCCGCCGGCGACGCGCTCGCTCAACGCCATCGGCCGCGTGGTGGCCGAGTTGACGGTCGACGGGCCGGCGACCGCCGGCGCGTTCCGGGTGGAGCTCGTGCCGGTGTCGCTCCCCGCGTTCCCCGTCCACGACGACGGCTATCTGCGCGACACGCCCGGTCTCTATCCCGACCTGCTTCGACCCCTCGACTCCGGCGAACCGTTCGTTCCCCTCCTGGCCGGCTGGTCGTCGGTGTGGATCGAGGTGACGCCGCACGCGGACGCCGACCGTGACGTCGCGGTCACCGTGACCCTCCGTGCGGAGTCGACCGGTGAGCTGCTGTTCCAGCACGTCCAGGCCGTCGAGGTCGTGCCGGAGCCGCTGCCCGAGTTGGGCATCGTCCACACCGAGTGGCTGCACGCCGACGCGCTCGCCGACCACTACGGGGTGGCGGTGTTCTCGTCGGAGCACTGGCGCATCCTGGAGGCGTTCCTCGCCGAGGCGCGCGGAATCGGCATGAACACGGTGCTCACCCCGACCTGGACTCCGCCGCTCGACACCGCCGTCGGCCACTACCGCACCCCGGTGCAGCTGGTGGACATCGAGGAGGGCGATGGAGCCTACGCGTTCGGCTTCGAGCGCCTGGAGCGGTGGCTGGAGATGTGCCGCCGCGTCGGCATCCGCCACGTCGAGCTTCCCCCGTTCTTCACCCAGTGGGGCGCCGCCGCCACGCCCGCCTTCCAGGTGCTCTCCGGCGGTGTGCTGCGACGCCGGTTCGGCTGGGACACCCCGGCCGACGCCCCGGAGTATCGCGCCTTCCTGGAGCAGCTGGTGCCGGCGCTCCGCCGGTTCCTCGACCGCGCCTGGGGCCTCGACCGGGTGCTGTTCCACGTCTCCGACGAGCCGACCGGCGACAACCGCAGCGCCTACGGGCGGGCCAGGGAGGTCGTGGCCGACCTGCTCGACGGCTGCACCGTCATCGACGCCCTCAGCGATGTGGAGCTGGTGCGCTCGGGGCTCGTCGACCATCCCGTGGTCGCGTCGGACGCCGTGCACACGTTCGCCGACGCGGGCTTCCCGCCGCCCTGGGTCTACTACTGCGTCGCCCAGCAGGATGCGGTATCCAACCGTTTCATCGCCCAGCCGACCGCGCGCACGCGCGCCATCGGCGCCCAGCTGTTCGCCGGAGGCCATCCCGGGTTCCTGCACTGGGGGTACACGTTCTACTACGACCAGCACAGCCGCCGACGGGTCGATCCGTTCGCCGACACCAGCGCGGGAGGCGCGTACCCGGGCGGCGACGCGTTCCTGGTCTACCCGGGCGAGGGCGGGCGGCCGTGGCGGTCGATCCGGTTCCGCGCGATCGCGGAGGCCATGGACGACCACCGGCTGCTGACCCTCGCGGCCGAGCGGTTCGGGCGCGATGCCGTGCTCGCGGTGCTCGACAGCGAGGGCGGCTGGCCGCTCGACCGCTGGCCGCGCGACCCGGAGGCGATCCTCCGGGTGCGCAGGACCCTGATCGACGCGCTGCGCTCCGCTGCCGCGGTCGGCGCGAACCCCGGCGTCGCGCTCGCGGCGGGCGCCGCATCCACCCTCGGCTGACGAAGGAGAACCGTGGCAAGCAGTACCACCCAGCACACCCTGACGACCGAGCTGCGGATCGGCGTGGTCGGCTACGGTCAGCGCGGTGTCCTCGCACGCGAGGCGCACCGGCCGGGCGCCGGCTCCCGCGTCGTCGCCGTCTGCGACCCGGACGAGCGGGCGCTGAGGGACGCGAGAGCCGAGTTCGGCGACGTGCTGCTCACGGCCGACCTCGCCGAGCTCCTCGGCGCCGGCCTCGACGCGGTCATGGTGCTCACCCCGGACGACCTGCACGCGCCGGTCGCGGTCGCGGCGCTCGAGGCCGGCATCCCGGTGTTCTGCGAGAAGCCGCTCGCCATCTCGATCGAGGACTGCGACCGCATCCTGGAGGCCGCCTACCGGACGGGGACGCGCCTGTACGTCGGCCACAACATGCGGCACATGCCGGTCATCGCGCTGCTGCGGCGGCTGATCGACGAGGGCAGGATCGGCCAGGTGAAGGCGGTCTGGTGCCGGCACTTCGTCGGCAACGGCGGCGACTACTACTTCAAGGACTGGCACGCAGACCGCTCCCGCTCGGTCGGGCTGCTGCTGCAGAAGGGCGTGCACGACCTCGACGTCATCCACTGGCTGGCGGGCGCGTCCTCCCGGGCGGTGCAGGCCATCGGCAGCCTGAGCGTCTACGGCGCGATCGACGACCGGCGCGACCGGAGCGGCGAGCGGATGGGCGACTGGTTCAGCCTCGACAACTGGCCGCCGACCGCCGCCACCGGCCTGAACCCGGTCGTCGACGTCGAGGACATCTCGCAGGTCAACCTGGTGCTCGGGGACGGCGTGCTCGCCTCCTACGAGCAGTGCCACTTCACCCCGGACTACTGGCGCAACTACACCGTGATCGGTACGGAGGGGCGGCTGGAGAACCTGGGTGACATGGAAGGCGCGGAGGTGCGCCTGTGGAACCGTCGGCACGCCGGGTACGCGGAGCCCGACGAGACCTTCACGGTCGCCGGCGGGCAGGGCGGTCACGGCGGGGCCGACGCCCTGCTGCTCGACGAGTTCCTCGCGTTCGTGCGGGACGGCGGCGCCACGGTCACGTCGCCCGTGGCCGCCCGCGACGCGGTCGCCGCCGGGGTGACGGCGACCCGGTCGCTGCGCGGCGACGGTGGCCTGCTGCCCGTGCCTCCGCTCGACCCGCGCCTGGCCGACTACTTCGCCTCCGGACAGCGGCGGTGACGGTCTAGGCTCTATCTCGGCCGCACCCCGCCCACAAGGCGCAGGCGGTCGCGCAACGATGCACACCGACTCCCACGAGGAAGCTTGCGATGAGAGCCCTGTTCAAGAGCGAGGCCGGCCCGGGTCTCGAACTGGTCGACGTGCCGGAGCCCGAGATGGGCCCGGCGGATGTCCGGATCCGCGTGCTGCGCACCGGCATCTGCGGCACCGACCTGCACATCCAGCGCTGGGACGACTGGGCGGCCTCCGCCGTGAAGGCGCCGCTCATCCCCGGCCACGAGTTCTTCGGCGTGGTCGTCGAGGTCGGGCCGCTGGTGCACGACGTCGAGGTCGGCGACCTCGTCTCCGGCGAGGGCCACATCGTGTGCGGCACCTGCCGCAACTGCCGCGCCGGGCGCCGCCAGATGTGCATCCGCACGCAGGGCGTCGGCGTGCAGCGCGACGGTGCGTTCGCGGAGCAGCTCGTGCTGCCCGCCACCAACGTCTGGGTG
>Ga0209563_100584_pt1 | contig 12098 bp, 9 predicted proteins | sample AraplaCvi_mMF_r2_FD_184271 | JGI IMG/M metagenome (GOLD analysis project Ga0209563, IMG submission 184271) | Arabidopsis root microbial communities from North Carolina, USA - plate scrape CL_Cvi_mMF_r2 (SPAdes) (version 2) | ecosystem: Host-associated > Plants > Roots > Endosphere | place: USA... | reverse complement strand
CCACCTCGCCGCGTTCGCGCCCGGTGCGCAGCCGCCGCGGCACTACATCCCCGCATCCACGCAGTTCGTCGACGCCGCGCTGCTCGGGCTCGGCTGGGGGATGCTGCCCGACCTGCAGGCGGACGCGCTGGTGGCCGAGGGTGCGCTCGTCGTGCTCGATGCCGACCGGGTCGAACGCGTGCCCCTCTACTGGCACCAGTGGTCGCTGCGCTCGGCGGCGCTCGACGCGGTCGCCGGGGCGATCGCGGACGAGGCCGCGCGGGTGCTCACAGGGTCGCGAGCACCAGGTCCAGCGCGTCCACGAAGCGGTCGGCGCTCTCGCGCGTGATGCACAGCGGCGGCTTGATCTTCAGCACGTTCTTGTAGTCGCCGGTCGGCTGCACGATGCAGCCCTCGGCGAGCATGCGGTCGCAGACGATGCCGGCCTCGGCCGTCGCCGGTGCGAGCGTCTCGCGGTCGAGCACCAGCTCCATGCCCAGGTACAGCCCCATGCCGTGCACGGCGCCGACGAGCGGATGCCGGTCGCCCAGCGCGCGGAGCCGCGCCGCCAGGTGGTCGCCGACGGTCGCCGCGTTCTGCTGCAGGCCCTCGTCGCGCATCACATCCAGCACGGTGAGTCCGACGACCGACGAGACCGGGCTGCCGCCGGCGGAGGAGAAGAAGCTGCCCTCCGCGGCGAACGACTCGGCGATCTCGCGCCGCGTGATGACCGCGCCGAGCGGCTGCCCGTTGCCCATCGCCTTCGCGATCGTGATCACGTCGGGCACGACGCCCTGCTGCTCTGTTCCCCAGAAGTAGTGCCCGAGGCGGCCGTAGCCGACCTGCACCTCGTCGGCGATGCAGACGCCGCCGCGGGCGCGGATCCGCTCGTACACGCCCTTGAGGTAGCCGTCCGGCAGCATGAGCCCACCGGCGTTGCCGAAGACGGGCTCGGCGATGTACCCGGCGACCTCGGTGCCCGCGGCCTCCAGGGCGGCGAGGTCGCCATCCAGATCGGCCAGGTAGGCCGCGGCCGAGTCGGGGCCGAGATGTTTTCCTCGCAGGGAGTTGGGGGCCGCGACGAGCTTCACCCAGTCCGGCCGCGTCTCCAGCGCCCGCGGGTTGTCGCCGAGCGACGACGAGACGGCGTCGGAGGCCATCGTCCAGCCGTGGTAGGCCTCGGTGACGGCGAGGATGGTGCGCCGCCCGGTGTGGATCTGCGCCAGCCGCAGCGCCAGGTCGACCGCTTCGCTTCCGCTGTTCACCAGGAACACGGTGTCGAGGCCGTCGGGGGCGAGCTCCGCCAGGCGCTCGGTGAAGCGGGAGAGCTCGTCGTAGTGGAAGCGCGAGTTCGTGTTCAGGCGCGCCCACTGGTCGCGGACGGCCTCGACCAGCCGCGGGTGCCCGTGGCCGATCTGCGTCACGTTGTTGACCATGTCGATGTAGCTCTGCGCCCGGGTGTCGACCAGGTGGTGCCGCCAGCCGCGCTCGATGAGCGGGGGATGCGCGAAGTAGTGCTCCTGCACCTGAGCGAAGGTCGCATCCCGTCGCGCCAGCGACGCGTCCGGGTCGTCGGGGGTGACGCCGAGCTCCGCGCCGAACAGGGCGGACGGATCGGGCGACACGGCCGCCCACGCGGCGAACGGGAACGCGGGGGTGACGAAGGCGGGCGGCCGGTGGCCGTCGAGCGTGCTCAGCTGGGCGGTCAGGCGGACGGCCGTGCCGATCGCCTCCCCGGCCTGCACGGCGGTGGTGGTCAGCGGCCGGGTGAGGCCGTCGAGCCACAGCTGGATGCCGTCGCCGCGGAGGAGCCACGAGCCGCCGGTCAGCGCCAGCTCGCCGGCGAAGGGTGCCGTCACCTCGAAGCCGGCGGGGGCGTCGACCGTGACCGCGAGGGCCACGGTGGCGCTCGGCAGGGCGCGGTCGGTGCGCGCCCGGGTCAGGCGGGCCTCCCCGTAGCGGGTCACCGCGTGGCCCTGCTCGCGGCAGATGCGGGCCAGCACGGCCTCCTCGGCGTCCGGGCGCAGCCAGGCGCCGGCGTCGAGGTCGCGGGACTCCACGGAGAGGTCGGCGAGCTGCGCGGGCGTCGTCTCCAGGGCGACGAGGCGGCCCAGGGCCGGAGGCTCCTGCGTCCGCACGCCGGCCAGCCGGGCGCGGATCAGGGTCTCCACCTCGTCCGCGTCGAGCCGGCGGGCCACATCGAACGCCACCCACTCGTGGGCGCGGTTCTCGTCGGCGTAGACGTTGTCGGCCTCCAGGGCCACCTGCTGCTCGCCGCTGACGACCAGGACGGCGCCGCGCAGCACGACGAGCGGCCACAGCGCCGCCAGGTCGGCGTCGTCGAGCGGTGCCTCGGCGTGGAAGGCGTCGATGACCTCCAGGACGGCGAGAGGCTCGTCGGGCACGTGATGCAGGGCGCTGGCGACGGTCGCGGCCAGCTCGGCGACCAGCCAGCCGTCCGAGACGTCGCCGAAGTCGATGACGCCGGGGCCGCCGTCGCCCAGCACGATGTTGTCGTCGGTCACGTCGCCGTGCACCGCCTGCACCCGCAGCCGCTCGCGGAGCGGCTCCAGCCGGGCGAGCGCCGCATCCGTCGCCTGGCGCACGACCTCGCGCTTGGCGGGCTGCCCGACGTGCTCCAGCAGCAGGTCGACGACCTCGCCGCCGATGCGCGCATCCCACTGCGTGGTGCGGTCGAGACCGGGATGCGTCAGCGCCGACAGGCCGCCGGCGACGCGGCCCGCGAGAGCGCCGAGCGTGCGCAGCTGCTCGGCGGATGGGCGGCCGACGCCGGTCAGCGGCTCGCCGTCGAGGTAGCGGAGCACGCGGGCGAGCAGGGTGCGGCCGGCGACCTCCACCTCCACGAGCTCGGCGCCGTCGAGCGCGGCCACGACCTCCGGGATGCGGATGCCGGAACCCGCGAGAGTGGAGAGCGCGGCGTTCTGGGCGAGCAGCTCATCGGAGGAGAAGACGGGGTTGGCGAGCTTCAGCACGAAACGCTCGCCGCCGGTGTCGATGCGGAAGTTGCGGTCCTGGTTGCTGCCCAGCTCCACGATGTCGCCCGTCAGCCCGAACCGGGACGCGGCGATCGCCGCTGCGTCGTCGACCGTGACCTCCGGGCGGGGGAGAGCGGGCTGGGTGAGGAAGTCGAAGTTCGGCAACGGGGCTCCCGGGCTCGGCGGCGATTCGAGGTCAGTCTAATGAGCGCCCACCGACGCCGTGTCGAACGAGGACGGAGGCTGTGGACAACCCGGTGATTGTGCATGACAGTCGGCATCAACACGGCTCGTGCCCAGCCAACGTACGGGAGGCTCCGCGTAGCCTGGAGCGCGTGAAGCCCTGGAGGACCGCGCTCGTCGCCTTCGTCATCGACGTTGCGCTCGTGACCCTCTTCGTGCTGATCGGGAGGCGCAGCCACGGCGAGGCGAACTCGGCCGCCGGCGTGCTCGACACCCTCTGGCCCTTCCTGGTCGCACTCGTGGTCGGCTGGCTCGTCACGTGGGCGTGGCGCCGTCCGCTCGCGATCGTCTGGCCCGGCGTGCCGGTGTGGCTCATGACGGTGGCGCTCGGCATGCTGATCCGTACCTCCGCCGGCCAGGGCGTGCAGCCCTCGTTCATCGCGGTCGCGGCGGTCGTGCTCGGGGTGTTCCTCGTCGGGTGGCGTCTCGTCGCCCTGCCGTTCGCGCGGCGTCGTCGCGTGGCCACGGCTGCCGCCGCTGTGGCCGTCGAGCGGACGCCCCACTAGCCGGTCAGCCGACCAGGTGCAGCTCCCGGCTGGAGTTGTTGAGCCGGTGCGGGCCGTCCTCCGCGGCGACCACGATGTCCTCGATGCGCACGCCGAAACGCCCGGGCAGGTAGATGCCCGGCTCGATCGAGAAGCACATCCCCGCCTCGATCGGCCGCTGCTCGCCCTCCACCAGGTAGGGCGGCTCGTGCGTGGTCACGCCGATGCCATGGCCGACCCGGTGGATGAAGAACTCGCCGTAGCCGGCCTCGCGGATCACCCGGCGGGCGCCACGGTCGATCTCCTCGCACGGGACGCCGACCGCCACCGTGTCGAAGGCGGTCTGCTGTGCCCGCTTGACGACCTCGTAGACCTCGTGCTCCTCGTCGGTCGGCTCCCCGACGTGCACGGTGCGGGTCGTGTCGGAGCCGTAGCCGTCGAGCAGGCCGCCGAAGTCGAGCACGACCGTGTCACCCTCGGCGATGGTTCGCTCGCCCGGTTCGTGGTGGGGGTCGGCGCCGTTGGGGCCGGACGCGACGATCGTGAAGTCGACCTGCTCGTGCCCGTGCTCGCGCAGCAGGCGGTCGAGCTCGGCCGCGAGCTGCCGCTCGGTGCGCCCGGCGAAGGGCAGACGCAGCACGTCCTCGAAGGTCGCGTCCGCCGCCGCGCCGGCCGCGGCGAGACGGTCGACCTCGTCGGGCGACTTCACCGCGCGCAGCATCGGCAGGGCGTGAGAGATCGCCGCGAACCGGGCCTCCGGCAGCTTCTCCTGCAGTGCGAGAAGGTGCATGGCCCAGGTCGCGTCGGAGATGGCGTACCGCCCGTCCGGCCGGAGGAGGCCCGCGGCGGGGAGGTATTCGTCTTCGCCGTCGGCCCAGTCGATCAGCCGCAGGGCGCCGGCGGCGCGGGTCTGGGCGGCGCCGCCGCGCTCCAGTGCCGGCACCAGCATCGTGGGCCCGCCCTCCGCCGGGACGACGAGGAGGGTGATCCGCTCGGTCGTGGCGACCGGCAGATAGTCGGCGAAATAGGCGAGATCGGGGCCGGGGGCGATGACGAGCCCGTCGAAGCCGGCCGCCCGGGCCTGCGCGGCTCCGCGCTCCAGACGCTCGGCGAAGTGGTGCGCCGTGATCTCCTGCATCGGATCCCTCCTACTCCTCGTCCCGGCCGTTCCCGCGGTCACTCGTCGACCGGGCCGAGCCACGCGTTCGCGACGGTGTTGTGCGCCGACTCGGCGTCGGACGGATGGAACAGCCCGGCCAGCACATCCCGGTACAGCCGGCCCAGCTCGTTGCCGGCGAAGAAGGTCGAGCCGCCGGAGACCCGGATGGCCTGGTCGACCACGCGCCGGGCGGTCTCGGTCGCCCGCACCTTCAGCCCGACCAGCTTGGGGAACCAGAGCGGGCCGTGCGCCGCGAGCGTGTCGACGTCGCGGGCGAGCCCGTCGAGCTGGGGGAGCAGCGCATCCTGGTCGATCGCGGCCTCGGCCACCCGCCAGCGGATGTCGGGATCGTTCGCGTAGCTCCGGCCGTCGTTCTTGAGGCTCGTGCGGCGGTGTGCCGCCTCGACGGCGAGCTCGAGCGCCCGCGCGCCGATGCCGGTGTAGACCGCGGCGAGCAGGATCTCGAAGTTCGCGAAGATGGCGAACACCAGCGGGTCGGGGTTGGGGCCGGGATCGAGCCGGCGGACGATCCGGTCGGCGGCGGCCCGTGCGCCGCTCAGCACGGTGGTGTTGCTCTGCGTCGCCCGCATCCCGAGCGTGTCCCAGTCTTCGCGGATCTCGAAGCCGCCTCCGGTGCGCTCGATGAAGCCGTACACGATCTTCGGCGCATCGGCGCTCGTGCTGTCGAGGCCCATGGTGCCCAGCCGCGTCCATGCCGGGGAGAGCGACGTGAAGATCTTGCGGCCGTGGAACCGGTATGAGCCGTCGGACTCCGGCCGCGCCTCGGTCGTGGAGCCGAAGAGGACGAGATCGTTGCCGGCCTCGCTGAGACCGAACGCGAACACCTCGCCCGCGCCGGCCTCCCGCAGCACGAACTCCAGCGAATCGTCGCCGCGGTCGCGCAGCGTCTTTGCGATGCCGGTCCAGACCAGGTGCATGTTGACCGCGAGCGCGGTCGCGGGTGCCGCGCCCGCCAGCCGGACCTGCAGCCGCGCCGTCTCTTCGAGGCTGAGCCCCAGACCGCCGAACTCGGTCGGCACGAGCGCCTTCAGGTAGCCGGCATCGGCCAGCTCGGCGAAGTCTTCCGTGAAGAAGCGGTTCTCGCGGTCGTACTCCGCCGCGCGCGAGCGGATGCGGCGCAGGAGGTCGTCGCTGAGCGGGTCGGGGAGGGGGTCATGCTCGGTCACGCTCCTCACACTAGGGGAGCGTGACCGGGCGGGGCAGTCCTCGGCCGAAGCTGTGGATAACTCGATGCGCGGGGCTTACTGGGCGGTGTAGCCGCCGTCGACGAGGTGGTAGCTGCCCGTGATGAAGCTCGCGGCGTCGGAGGCGAGGAAGGCCACGAGGGAGGCGACCTCCTCCGGCTCGCCCAGGCGGCCGAGCGCGTGCTTGCCCTCCAGGAAGGCGAGGGTGTCGGCATCGAGGTTCGAGGCGACCAGCGGGGTACGGATGAAGCCGGGGCCGACCGCGACGACGCGCACGTTCTTGCCCGCATACTCCAGCGCAGCGTTCTGCGTGAGGCCGAGGAGCGCGTGCTTGGCCGTGACGTAGGCCGAGGAGTTCGCGAAGCCGACGCTGCCGAGGATGGACGCCATGTTGACGATCGCCCCTCCGCCGTTCTCCGCGATCGCGTCGAGCTGCGGCTGCATGCCGTAGAACACGGCGTTCAAGTTCACCTCGATGACCTTGCGCCAGGAGTCGAGCGGGTACTCGCCCACCGGGGCCGACGCTCCTCCGATGCCCGCGTTGTTCACCGCGATCCGCAGCGGGGCGAGCTCGTTGGCGGCGGCGACGCTGGTCACGGCGAAGGCGGGGTCGGTCACGTCGCCCGCGAGAGCCGCGGCCGTTCCGCCGGCCGCCTGGATCTCGGCGACGACCGCTGCCGCGTGCTTCTCGTCGAGGTCGGTGACGAGCACCGAGGCGCCGCTCGCCGCGAGCGTCAGGGCGACGGCACGGCCGATGCCGGAGCCGCCTCCCGTCACGATCGCGGACCGGCCGGCGACATCGTACTGAGCCATGGGAATCTCCTTTCACTATCCGACACCTGTCGGATAACTCCATTGTACGATCGTTCGGTGGATGCGCGGCAGCAGAAGACGTACGCCCGCCTGAGCGCGACGGTGCTCGACCTGGCGACCCGTGGGCCGGTCACCGAGGTGACGGTGTCGGCGCTCGCCGCGGCCGCCGGCGTGCACCGGTCGACGGTGTACGAGTACGCGCCGTCCCCGGCCGCACTGCTCGAACGGGTCCTCCGCGCCGAGCTCGACGACCTGCGGGCGGACTACCTGCTCGACGTCGACCCGGCCGACGCCGCCGACGCGGTGGTCGGCGTCACCCGCGCGGTGCTGCGCCACGTCGACGCGCACGACGCCGTCTACCGGCGCGGACTCGGGGCGGAGAGCGGCGCCGCGAGCCTGCACAGCATGCTCAGCGAGCACTTCCAGGCCTCGATCGACCTGCTCCTGGAGCAGCACAGCCTCGTCGTCCCCGCCCGGGACGACATCGAGCGCCGTGCGGTCGCCCGGTACCTCGCCGACGGCACCATCGGGGCGATCGACGTGTGGCTCACGCGCCCGCGCCCGCGCGACGTGGACGCGTTCCTCGCCCTCGTCGGCCGCCTCACGCCCTCCTGGTGGCCCGGCGGCGACGCGGCGGCGGCCGAGGACGGTGAGCCGCCGCGTCCGCACGGCGGCGGCCCGGAATAGGGTGGGCGGCATGGAACAGCGCATCCTCGGAGGGACCGGCCGCGAGGTCTCGGTCGTCGGACTCGGCACCTGGCAGCTCGGCGCGGACTGGGGCGACGTCTCCGAAGACGACGCGCTCGCCGTGCTCGAAGCCGCGGCGGAGTCCGGCGTCACCTTCTTCGATACGGCGGACGTGTACGGCGACGGCCGCAGCGAGCAGATCATCGGGCGGTTCGTGACCGAGCATCCCGAGCTCCCGCTCACGGTCGCCACCAAGATGGGGCGGCGCGAGGCGCAGGACCCGGCGAACTTCACGCTGGCGAAGTTCCGGGAGTGGACGGACCGCTCCCGGCGCAACCTCAGCGTCGACCGGCTCGACCTCGTCCAACTGCACTGCCCTCCCACTCCGGTGTTCTCGACCGACGCGGTCTACGACGCGCTCGACACCCTCGTGGAGGAGGGGGTCATCGAGAACTACGGCGTGAGCGTGGAGACAGTGGATGAGGCGCTCGCGGCGATCGCGCGACCGGGCACGGCGACGGTGCAGATCATCCTGAACGCCTTCCGGCTGAAGCCGCTCGACCGCGTGCTCCCGGCGGCGCGCAAGGCCGGCGTCGGCATCATCGCGCGGGTCCCGCTCGCCTCCGGGCTGCTCAGCGGGCGCTACACCGAGCGGACGACGTTCGCGGCGGACGACCACCGCACGTACAACCGCCACGGCGAGGCGTTCGACGTGGGCGAGACCTTCTCGGGCGTGGACTACGCCGAGGGCGTGGCCGCGGCGCACGAGTTCGCCGAGCTGGTGCCGGAGGGCGTCACGCCCGCGCAGGCCGCCATCGCCTGGATCGTTGCGCAGGAGGGCGTCAGCACCGTCATCCCGGGCGCCCGCTCGCCGGAGCAGGCCCGTGCGAACGCCGCCGCCGGCGAGATCCACCTCCCCGCGGGCTTCGACGCCGCCGTCCACCGCATCTACGACGACCACTTCCGCGCCGCCATCCACCCCCGCTGGTAACCCTCCACCCCCGATCCCCTGAGGTGCTCGACGTTGTCGTCGCTTCCGGCGTGTCGCGAGCATGTGCGAGCACCTCAGTAGAGGGATTGGCGGGTGCGGAGGAGGTGGCGGATGCGGGCGGCGAGGGGGAGAGGGGCGGCGATGTCGTCGGCGGTGACCCGGACGACGCGCCAGCCGAGATCCTCCACGCGCTCGCGCCGTGCGATGTCCTTGCGCCAGGTGGCCTGGTCGGTGCGGTGGATGTCGCCCTCGTACTCGAGTGCGATGCGCTCGGCGGCATAGGCGAGGTCGACCCGCGCGACGAAGGCGCCGCTCCGGTCGTGGACGTCGAGGTTGAGAAGGGGCAGAGGGAGGCCGGCGTCCTCGAGGAGAAGGCGCAGCCTCGTCTCGCCGGGGGACTCGGATCCGATCCGGACGCGCGCGAGTGCGGCCCGTGCCCGCCCGATCCCGCGACGTCCCGCCGAGGCGGAGATCGCCTCGCGAAGCGCAGCCACGTTCGTCAGGGGATCCCGGCCTCCCACGACGTGGTCGCCGGCGATCACGAGGTCGGAGTGCGGCAGATCGATCGCGAGATCGAGCCAGGTCTGCTCAGGGCTGGTCACCGGGAAGCCGCGGAGATCGACCGTCGCCCACCGGTGCAGCTTGTGCCCGACGAACCCGTTGACGATCGGCGCGCGACAGGAGCCCGGGACGCTCACGTGAAGTTCGCCCCTTCGATGAGCGGGCAGCGGAACTCCGTACAGTTCGGCAGCGGTCGTGTGGCTGAAAGCGAAGTCGACACCGCGGTGGAGCGCGAAAGCGCGAAGGCGGCTCTCGGTGCTGTCGGAGGAACGCTCGATGCGCATCCCGCGAAACGGCTTCACGAGTTCTCGTGACCGGAGCCGCCCCGCGGTCATCCCTCGACGCCGCCCCTCTGAAGTGCTGAAGGTCTGATCCATCCGCAAACCGTCCCACACCCACCCTGACCCCCACGAAACTTATCCACACCCCCTCCGCTGAGGTGCTCGTTGTTGCACGCTCCTTCGGCGTGTCGGCTGCAACTGCGAGCACCTCAGCGGGAAACGGGTTAGGAGGGTTGGACGGGGACGGGCTCGGTGTCGGGGATGGGGGAGGCGTCGCGGCCGCGCAGGTCGGGGTGGACGCGGTGCGCGAGGGCGGGGACGACGAAGCCGACGAGGGCGAACGCGCCGGCGACCCAGAAGGCGCCGACGGCGCCGACGCCGTCGATGAGGAAGCCGGCGACGGCGGACCCGAGCGCGGCGCCGATGAGCTGGCCGGTGCCGACCCAGCCGTACGCCTCGGCGGTGTCGGAGAACTTCACGCTCGCCGAGACGATCGCGAACAGCACGGCGAGGGCCGGCGCGATGCCGAGCCCGGCGATCAGCAGCGTGACCGAGAGTCCCCACCACGACCACAGCATGAAGGTCGAGAGCACGACGCCGACGAAGACGATCAGCATGCGGCGAGCCGTCGCCCAGGGGCCGATCGGGACGTGGCCGAACGCCAGGCCGCCGACCAGCGAGCCGAGAGACCAGATGGCCAGCACGATCCCGGCGAGCGGCGAGCCCTCGCCGAAGGTGGCGACGACCCCCGCCTCCACCGCCGAGCAGGAGCCGATCAGCAGGAAGCCGACCACGGTGGCGAGCAGCACGGGAGGACGGGCCAGCACGGTGCCGAAGCGGCGCTTGCTGCGCGGGATGCGGACACGGCCGACCTCGGGCGACGAGATGAACCAGCAGCCGCCCGCGAGCATGATCGCCACCGACATGAGGATGCCCTCGACGGTGCCGATCTGGGTCGAGACGAAGGTGATCGCGACGGGCCCGGCGATCCAGATGATCTCCTGCGCGGACGCATCGAGCGAGAAGAGCGGGGTCAGCTGCCGCGAGTTGACCATCTTGGGGTAGATCGTGCGCACGGCCGGCTGGATCGGCGGCATGCTGAGGCCGGCGAAGAAGGCGACGGCCATCGTGACCGGGATGGGCATGACGAAGAGGCCGATCGCGGCGACCGCCGCCGAGCACAGGGCGAGCGTCGTCCACAGCACCGTGCGCATGCCCAGCACGCCCATCAGCCGGCTCGTCATCGGACCCGCGATCGCCTGGCCGATGCTCATCGCGCCGAGCACGAGCCCGGCGGCGCCGTAGGAGTGGTGGACGCGCTCGATGTGGAGGAGGAAGGCGAGCGACAGCATGCCGAACGGGAAGCGCGCGGTGAGCTGAGCGGCGATGATGCGGGCGACGCCCGGCGTCTTGAGAAGGCTCGTGTAGCTGCTCACAACAGTCCACATTATCGGTCTGCGCGCCCGCGTCCAGCGGATCTCCACAGGGCGGCATCCCCCCTTCGCGGGGTGTGGAAACTGTGCATAACTTCTCCCCATCTGTGGACGACACGCCCACTAGATGTAGGGGGATGGAAATGTCGTACCCCCGCTATATAGTGGTCGAGCACGAAGAGCTGGATGAGCGTCCCGGACGCCCGATATCGCTGCTTCGTGGGGGTTTTCCGCCGTCTGATCGGCACATCGAAGAGGGAGAGACAGTGGGTATCACAGTCGTCAAGCGCAACGGCGAGCGGGAGCCGTACGACGCCAACAAGATCAACCTGGCCATCGAGAACGCGGCCAAGGGTCTGGACGAGAACATCACCTGGGTGACGCAGATCGCCAGCGAGCTGGAGCTGACGCTGTTCGACGGCATCACCACCCAGCAGCTCGACGAGGCGGTCATCCAGGTCGCCCTGCAGAACGTGAAGGACGACCCGGCGTTCGACACCGTCGCCGCACGCCTGCTCCTCAAGACGATCTACAAGCGCGTCCTCGGCGACTACGAGTCCGACGACGAGCTCGTGCAGCTGCACACCGAGCGCTTCCGCGGCTACATCGAGCGGGGCGTCGCCGAGACGCTCCTCGACGGCCGCTTCACCACCGCTTTCGACCTCGACCGCCTCGCGGGCTACCTCGACCCCTCGCGCGACGAACTGCTGAAGTACATCGGCGTCGTCACCCTCAACAACCGCTACGGCATCAAGGCCCGCAACGGCGACTCGCTCGAGGTGCCGCAGTTCTTCTGGATGCGCATCGCGATGGGCCTCTCGCTCAACGAGGCCGACCCCACCAGCCACGCCATCGCGTTCTACGACAAGATGTCGAAGCTCGAGTACCTGGCCGCCGGCTCCACGCTGGTCAACGCGGGCACCGCGTACCCGCAGCTCTCCAACTGTTTCGTGATGGAGATGCAGGACGACATCGAGCACATCGCGAAGAGCGTGCGCGACGTCATGTGGCTCACCAAGGGCACCGGCGGCATCGGCCTCTCGGTGACCAAGCTGCGTGCGCAGGGCTCGCCGATCCGCTCGAACAACACCACGTCGACCGGCCCGATCCCGTTCATGCACACGATCGACTCGGTGCTGCGCGCGGTCAGCCGCGGCGGCAAGAAGTTCGGCGCCCTGTGCTTCTACATGGAGAACTGGCACATGGACTTCCCGGAGTTCCTGGACCTGCGCCAGAACTCGGGCGACCCGTACCGCCGCACCCGC
>Ga0209563_100583_pt1 | contig 12102 bp, 7 predicted proteins | sample AraplaCvi_mMF_r2_FD_184271 | JGI IMG/M metagenome (GOLD analysis project Ga0209563, IMG submission 184271) | Arabidopsis root microbial communities from North Carolina, USA - plate scrape CL_Cvi_mMF_r2 (SPAdes) (version 2) | ecosystem: Host-associated > Plants > Roots > Endosphere | place: USA... | reverse complement strand
GCGATCGAGCGCGCGATCCTGCCACGCCCTCTCGTACCGCCCCCTGGAGGTCCCTGATGCCCGACCTGATCGAATCGCTCTACCCGCGCCCGCGACGTGCGCGGGTGACCCCCGGCGATGGGCCGGGGCGTGACACCCCGCTCGTGGTGCGCGAGGACTCCTCGCTCCCCGCAGAGGGGTTCCGCATCCGCTCGGACGCGGAGCGCATCCTCGTCGAGCACGCCGACGAGCGCGCGCTCCGCTACGCGCTGGCGACGCTGGGCCAGGCCCGTTCCCATCCGGCCTGGGCGGCGAGTGTCGTCGACCTCTCCGACCATCCCGACTTCCCGGTGCGCGGCTACATGCTCGACGTCAGCCGCGACCGGGTGCCGACGCGCGCGACCCTCCTTCGCTACCTCGACCTCGCCGAGCGTGCCCGCCTGAACCACTTCGAGCTCTACATCGAGCACACCTTCGCCTACCGGGGACACGACGTCGTGTGGCAGGACGCGTCGCCGTTCACCGTCGACGACCTCCGCTGGTTCGACGCGCAGTGCGTCGCGCGCGGGATCGACTTCGTCCCCTCGGTGAACTGCCTCGGGCACATGGAACGCTGGCTGCGGCACGACGAGTACCGGGAGCGGGCCGAGAGCCCCGACGGGTTCGACTGGGCGGGTGAGCACCGCCCGGCGGCGACCCTGCGGCCGACGCGCGAGAACGCGGACTTCGTGCTGGAGCTGCTGACGGAGATCGCCGCCACGACGACGAGCGGCAGGATCAACATCGGCGCGGACGAGCCGTTCGAGCTGGGCCGCGGCGCGTCGGCGGCGGAGATCGCCGAGCGCGGCCGCGGAGCGGTCTACTTCGACTACGTGCAGTACCTTCTGGAGAAGCTGACCGAGCGCGGCTATCAGGTGGAGTTCTGGGCCGACATCTTCGCCGAGCATCCCGAGCTGATGGGGAGGGTGCCGCGCGGTGCCGTCCCGGTCGTCTGGCAGTACGACGGCCCCGAGCTGAGTGCAGCGGCGATCCAGCGGGCCGACGATGAGCAGCGCGCGAAATGGGTGTCGATGGGGTTCGACGTCGAGACGACCAGGAACGGCGCACGCGGCCGGGCGGCCGCGCTGATCGACTCGGGGGAGCCGTTCTGGCTGGCGCCGGGGACGAGCACCTGGCAGTCGTTCGTCGGCCGCCTCGACAACGCGATCGACAACCTGGTCGACGTCGCCCGCACCGGGCTCGACACCGGCGCCGGCGGTTATCTCATCACGCAGTGGGGCGACTACGGATCGTTCGAGGCGCCCTCCGTGTCGTTCGGCCCGCTGCTCGTGGGCGGAGCGATCGCGTGGTGCCTGGAGAGCAACCACTCCCTGGACCCGGCCGACGTGATCGATCGGCACGCGGTCCAGGATGCCGCTGGAGGTTTCGGCCGTGCCGCCGTCGAGGCCGGTCGCGCTGCGTCCGCCCTCGACGCCCCCCTCCTGAACGCCAGCCAGCTCTTCACGGTGCTGTGGCGCGCCGGCGAGATCCCCTCGGCGTCGTGGCCGACCGCATCGGGTGTACAGGCCGCCCGAAGGCACCTCGAGGACGCGCGCCGACTGCTCGCCGATGCAGACCCGAGCGCGAGCGACGGCCGCCTCTGCATCGCCGAACTGGAGCACGGCATCCGCTTGGCGCTCTTCGGAGCCGACGTGCTCGATCACGGCCCCGGCGGGCTCCGACGGCTCGACCCGGGCAGCGCCAGGGCGCTTCGCGACAGGCTCGACGGGTTGATCGCGGACCAACGGGCGCTGTGGCTGCGCCGGTCGCGACCGGGAGGACTGGACGACTCCATCGACAGGCTGAAACCGCTGCGCCGGGTCCTCGAACGGCGCGCCGCTTCCGCTGCCTCTGCCGGTTTCACGCCATGACCTCCGCCCTGCCGTAGTGAGTAATCGAACGTTCGAATCTCCTGCCGGGCTGACTTCCGTCGGAGATTCGAATCCGATTCGGCCATCTCCCCGCCGGAGCGCGGAGGGCGGAGCGCGGGGCGCGGTGGGGGCGGGCAGGTTAGGGGAGGTGGAGGTTGAGGAGGGCGTCGAGTGCCTCTGTCGCCGTTGCGGCGGGGGCGTCGTCGTCGCAGTTGGTCGCCCACCAGAGGAGGGCGGAGAAGTTCGCCGAGCTGATCGCGTCGGCGACGACGCGGACCCGCAGCTCGGAGGCGTCGGCCCCGAGCCTGCGGCCGAGGAACTCGGCGATGAGGTCCCGGCTCGCGGTCAGGCGCAGGACACCGAACGCGATGAGCGCCGGGTCGGAGGCCATCAGCCGCAACCGCAGCCGGGTCGCCTCGAGGGTGTCCGGGTCGAGGTCGAGCGACTCGGTCATGGCGCGGGCGATCACGTCGCGCGTGCTCTCGTCGGCGCCGGCGGAGTCGAGCACCCGGTGCATGCGTTCGACGACCGGCTCCATCCCGCCCCAGACGAGGTCGGGCTTCGACGGGAAGTAGCGGAAGAGCGTGCGGCGGCCGATGCCGGCGAGGTCGGCGATGCTCTCCATCGTGGTCGCCTCGTACCCGTCCGACGCGAAACGCCGGAGGGCGAGCAGGGCGACCCGTTCCGGGTCGCCTGCCGCCGGCCGGCCTCGACGCCGACGGGTCCCGGGGGCCTCCGATGAACTCACAGCGCTAATTATGGCACTCACTGCTATTAATGGTCTGCGACGCCCGATCGAGCGCCGAAGATGTCATCGACAAGGAGTACAGCAGCATGAGCAGCAACGGCACCGGACGCTTCGCCGGCAAGACCGCCATCGTCACCGGCGCGGGGTCCGGCATCGGCAGGGCGACTGCCCTCCGCCTCGGCGAGGAGGGCGCCCGCGTCATCGCGAGCGACATCTCGCCCGAACGTCTGACCGCCCTCACCGAGGAGCATCCGGATCTCGACATCGTCACCGTCGCCGGAGACATCTCCACCGAGTCTGCCATCGCGGCCGTGATCGACGCCGCCGGAGGCCGGGTCGACGCGCTGGCCAACGTCGCCGGCATCATGGATGGTTTCCTCCCGCCCGCGGAGGTCGACGACGCCACCTGGGACCGGGTGTTCCTCATCAACGTGACCGCCATCATGCGACTCACCCGCGCCGTCCTGCCGCTCATGCTGGAGGCGGGCAGCGGCTCCATCGTGAATGTGGCCTCCGAGGCGGGGCTGCGCGGCTCGACGGCGGGAGCGGCCTACACCGCCTCCAAGCACGCCGTCATCGGCCTCACCAAGAGCACGAGCGTCTTCTACGCGCCGAACGGCATCCGCACCAACGCGGTCGCGCCCGGCGCGGTCGCCACGAATGTGGACGGCGCGTTCAAGTCCCAGCTCGCGGGCGAGCGCCTCGGTCCGATCATGCAGACCAACGTCGGTTCGGTCGCGCAGCCGGAGCAGCTCGCCGCCGCGATCACCTGGCTGCTCAGCGACGACTCCGCCAACATCTCCGGTGTCGTGCTCGCGTCGGACGGCGGCTGGTCGGCGATCTAGGAAAGGGCCCGGGAGGGGGTCCCCACCGCATCCCGCCGTCCAGGGATGCGATGCGGCGGGCGCCCTCGCCCGGGCCTTGTCGTGAGCCCACGACCCGGCCAAATCGTATCGATACAAATTCCTGTTGATTTTATCGGTAAAACTGGCTAGCTTGGCGGAGTCGGCGGAGGGCTCCGAACCCTCGTCGGCACCACCCGAAGCGCCGCCACGCGCGGCGCGACTTCTGACAACGGTGTTGAAGGGCATTTCGACGATGAAGTTCACCAGACGGGGCCGGCTGCTGTCGGCCATTGTGACCGCGGCGGTCATCCTGCCGCTCGCGACGCCGGCCCTAGCGGCGACCGCGGCCCCCGCCGCGACCCTGCCGCTGATCGTCGGCACGGAGGCTCTGGCCTCCGGCGCCGGAGCGGCGGGCTCGATCGACCTCACCGCACAGGGCGGCCTCGACTGGCTGCACGCCGACGGCGACGGCGTCGAGACCAAGCGGACGCGCGCCGACGCGATGACCCTGACCGACCTGCACCCCGAGACCCCGCTCGCGACCCTGACCGACAGCCCGCTCGCCTTCAACTGGTCCGACGGCACGAACCGCGCATCCGCCTCGGGTGTCACGACGGGTGCGGTCTACCGCTACGACCTGTCGACCGTGGGCGACACGACCGGATACGACGCGGGATACCGCCTCACCGTCCCCGCCGCCGCCACGACCCGTCAGGTCGTGCTGGTGAGCGGCATCTGGCAGGCGAACGCCGACTTCACCGTCACCACGACGGACGGCACGCCCGCCTACTCGACGCAGCTGTCCGCCGGCGGCTCGGCCGCCGTCAAGAAGACCACGGTGACCATGCGACCGGGACAGGGCGCGGTCATCACTGCGACCCTCCGGAAGACGCTCGGCCGCGACGGCAACGTCTCGTTCATGGCGGCCGCCCTGCGCTCGCTCGAGGACGGACCGCAGCTCGCGACCGCCCCGGCGCCGCAGAGCATGGACCTCACCGCCGAGGGGACGCTCGACTGGCTCCACCTCGACGGGTCCACCATCGAGCGCTCCCGCGACGGCGACGGCGCACTCGGCGTCGTGAACCGCGACGCGGCGGGGAGCATCAACCAGCAGGGCGACAACCCGGTGACCTACTCGTGGTCGAACGGGACGACGCTCGCCACCCAGCCGGGAACGCGCACGGGCGGGGTCTTCCTCGCGCGCAGCTCCGACTTCTCCCAGCCGTGGGGCTGGGACCTCACCGTGCAGGCCGACCCGAACCCGCGGACCGTGACGTTCGTGGCCGGCGCCTGGCAGGCGAGCGCGGTGCTCTCCGTCACGCTGGACGGGGCCTCCGCCCCCGCGCTCACGGACACCGGCCTGTCGGCGGGCGGATCGGCGGTCACCTACCGCTACACGGTCACCATCCCGGCGGGTTCGTCCGCCCGGATCAGCGCGCAGCTGACCAACACCACGGAGGCGAACGGAAACGGCAACGTCACGCTCGCCGGTGTCGCCCTCGCCCCGCAGGACTTCCGCGCGTCGCTGACCGCGCTGGTGCAGCAGGCGGGCACGGCCGACGTCTCGGGCGCCGAGCAGGCCATCCTCACCCAGCTCGACACCGAGACCGCGACCGCGAAGGCGCTCCTCGCCGACGCCGGGTCGAGCGCCGCCGACATCCAGACCGAGACCTACCTGCTGCAGGCGGCCCTGACCGCGGCCACCACGAGCTCCAGCGGGGCACGGTACAGCTACCAGACCAACCCCGGGCTGACCAGCTCCTTCGGCTGGGAGGGCGACAAGGATGCGCCGATCGCGTTCATCGACGGCAGCTACCGGCTGCGCGACCACGGCAACGCGATCATCACGTTCGGCGTACCCGACATCCCCGGCAAGATCTCCTGGACCAACGCCGAGGGCTACCTGCCCGCGTTCGTGAGCACGTACTCCAAGGCCGGGCTGGACTACACGATCCAGAGCTTCGCGGACGAGGCGACCGTGGGAGGCAACCGGTTCGAGGTCGCGTACTCGCGCATGACCGTGAAGAACACGACCGCGCAGAGCGCGGCGCTGCCGCGGGTCTCCAGCGAGCTCGTCCCGCTCAACGCGGGCGCGCAGCAGACCAGCGTCACCGCCGGCGACACCGTCGTGCGGGACTACGCGGTCGGCGCCGACCGCTTCGGCGGCACCTACGCCTGGCCGAGCGACGCGCAGATCGCCGCACTGGGGTCGTACGACCAGCACTACGACCACATGCGCACGTACTGGAACGACCGGCTCGCCGCCGTCGCCGACATCACCTCGCTCCCCGACAACAGCCTGATCAACGCATACAAGGCCGGCTACATCTACACGCTCATCATCCGCGACGACGTGAACGGCCAGAAGCAGCTGCACGTGGGCGAGAACGGCTACGACGAGATGTTCGACCACGACACCATCGGCATCGTCTCCAACCTGCTCAACATGGGCGACTTCACGTACGCCAAGGACTACCTGGCCACCCTGCCGGCGCAGCTGCAGTACCAGGACGCCAAGTGGAAGTACAGCGTCCCCTACGCGATCTACCTGGAGCGGACCGGCGACGACACGTTCGTGCGCGACCACTTCGACGTGATCAAGACCAACACGCACACGATCGAGAGCGACCGCGAGAACGGCGGCACGGGGATCATGAAGATCACCAACGCCATCGACTCCGACGGCCACTGGACGGTCGACAACTGGTCCGCGCTCTACGGCCTGTCCACCTACAAGTACCTGGCCGAGAAGCTCGGCGACACGGCGGAGGCGGCGTGGGCCGGGTCCGAGTACGAGAGCCTGATGGCCGCGGCGAACGCCGAGCTCGACAAGACCCGCAGCACTTACGGTCTCGGCTACATCCCGATGGCCATCGACCAGCCCAACGAGACCGGACCGCGCAGCGACCCGCGGGATGCGAACTGGGCCTCGATGTTCCTGTTCGGCGGATGGGCGTGGGACAGCTACCTCTACGACATGCCGCAATCCGGCACCATGCTGACCGGGATCGACCAGACGTACGCGTACGGGATCGACCGTCGCAAGAACGTCTCCGACTCCCCGGACAACTTCGGCGGCTACCCGCACGGCTACTACTCGAGCGCATACAACGCCGGGTACGGCGGGGCGGCGCTGCGCGGGGAGGACTACCGCGACATCGGCATCAAGGCCTACCAGTTCATGATCCAGCACTCGCAGAGCGGTCCGTTCGGCTGGTGGGAGGGCGTCGACTACCCGAACGCGAACTCCCCGTGGGACATCCCGCACGCTGCGGGCGGAGGCGGGTCCGACCAGCACATGTGGGGCCAGGCCATGGGCACGAAGGTGCTGTTCGACTCCCTGATCTCGCTGAAGTCGGACGGCTCGGTCATCGTCGGACGCGGCCTCCCCGCCGACTGGGCCGGAGCCGGCCAGAAAGTGGCGCTCGACCGCTTCCCGGTGAGCGACGGAGGCCGCATCGGCTACACGCTGCAGGGCGGAGACAAGACGGTCGACCTGTCGTTCACGGGCGATGTGGACAAGGTGCCGAGCATCAGCGTCCAGCTGCTCGCCCTGAAGGGGAACATCGCCGGCGTGGATGTGAAGGGGGCGACGTTCGACGCCGCCGCCGGCACCGTCACCGTGCCCCGGGGCACGACGTCGGTGAAGATCCGGCTCGGGCACCCGCTCCTGACCGCCACGAAGGCGCCGGGCATCTCGGGGACGCCGACGGTCGGAAGCACGCTGACGGCGGACCCGGGCACGTGGTCGGCCGACGGGCTCACCTTCCGGTACGAGTGGCTGCGCGACGGCTCGCCCATCGGGGCGGCTGCGGGTCCCGCTGCGGCGGTCGCCGGCCTCGCGGCTCCGGCCGTCGCCGCTCCCGCCCTCGCCACCCGGGCCCTCGCGGTCACCGCGGCCGCGGCGCCGGCCGGGTCGAGCTACACGCTCACCTCGGCCGACCTCGGCCACCGCATCTCCGTCCGGGTGACGGCGTCGAGGACCGGCTACCAGGACGGCACCGCGACCTCGCAGGAGGTGACGGTCCTCGCGGCCGGCACCGCGGTGGATCCGATCGGCGGAACGGGAGGCGGCCTCGCCGGCGTGCTCGCCAGCACCGGAAGCGTCGTGCTGCTCCCGCTCGCACTGCTGGCCGTCCTGCTCGTCGCGGCCGGCGTCGCGCTGGCCGTCCTGCGCCGGCGGAGGTCCCGCGGGGACGCCGCGGCGGACGGGGTGCGGACCGAGTGACGGTCCGCTGAGATCGGCGGCGGCTCCGGGTTCGGGTTCCCGGGGCCGCCGCCCGCGTCGCATTAGGGTGGGGGAGTGGGTGTGCCGGGTCAGCAGAACGTGACGATGGCGGACGTCGCGCGCGACGCCGGCGTCTCCGTCATGACCGTCTCGTACACCTACAGCGCGCCGCATCGGGTCTCGCCCAAGACCCGGGAGCGGGTGGAGGAATCCGCTCGACGGCTGGGCTACGCCGGCCCCAACCCGTCGGCCCGCTCGCTGCGTCAGGGCAAGAGCAACAGCGTCGCCGTGGTCGTCGGTGAGGGCCTCACGTACGCCTTCGACGACCCCGAGTCGAGCCGGTTCCTCGCCGGGGTGGCCGCCGTCTGCGTCGAGTACCAGCAGAGCCTGACCCTGCTGCCGGTGAACGGCGACCAGAGCGACGCCGGTCGCATCCGGGAGTCCGCGGCCGACGCCTTCATCCTGTGGACCGGTGTCTCGGACGGCCCGCTGCTGGAGGCGATCATCGCCTCAGGCCGGCCGGTCGCGATCCAGGGCGCGGAGCCGGATTCGCTGCGCGGACGCCCCGACGCCGACGTGGTCGGACAGCGGGTCCACGTCGTCACGATCGACGACCGCGCCGCGGCGGACGCGGTCGCCGAGACCACCTTCGCGGGCGCCTCCGCCCCGGCGGTCGTCAGCTTCGCCCTGGAGGACGACCAGGAGGCCGCGATCGTTCGCGGGCCGGCGCTCGACGGCATCCGCTTCCCCGGCGCCCGCCAGCGCCTGCTCGGGTACCGTGACGCGGTCGAGCGGGCGGGTCATCGCTGGGCAGACGTGCCCGTCGCGGTCGTCAGCCGCAACCACCGGCAGGATGCGCGCCCGATCATCGAGGAGCTGCTCCAGCAGCCGGAGCGACCGGATGCCGTGGTGGCCATGAGCGATCAGCTCGCCCTCGCGGTGCTGGACGTGCTGGCGGCCGAGGGGCTGACCAGCCCGGGCGATGTCGCGGTCAGCGGCTGGGACGACTCGGTCGAGGCGGCGCAGTCCGGGCTGACCAGCGTGCACCAGGCTCTTCAGGATCAGGGCACGCAGTGCGCGCTGCTCGCGCTCGGGCAGCGTTCGGAGGCGGTGCAGGCGCCGTGGTCGCTGTCCGTCCGCGCGACGACGCGGCCATCCGACCGCACCTGAGCCGCCGCGCACCGGCTCCCGGGGCTCACCACTGCCACACGGCCCCGCCGGGCTGCAGGTACCCGTCGCGCACGGCGTCCGGCGAGCTCGCTACGGTGTTCGGCCACTCGCCGACGCGGTGTGGCCGGTCGCCCAGGTTCGCCGTGACGCGCACTCCGCGATTGCGGAAGGCGAGGACCCCCTCCGCGCTGCCGTCCTCCGCGACCCCGTCGCGCGCCGGCCACTCGACCTCGCCGCTCCCCAGTCCGAGCTCCCGGCGCAGCGCGATGCAGCGCCGGTAGAGGGCGAGCGTGGAGTCGGGATCGGCGGCCTGCCTGTTCGCGGCGAGCTCCCGGAAGGCCTCCGGCTGCGGCAACCAGGAGGCGCCGGTCGCGCTGAAGCCGAACGCGGGGGCTGCGGCCTCCCACGGGAGGGGGACGCGGCAGCCGTCCCGGCCGCTCTCCGCCCCGCCGGTCCGGCGGAAGGTGGGGTCCTGGCGGGCCGCATCCGGCAGCGTCAGATGGTCGGGCAGCCCGAGCTCCTCCCCGGCGTAGACGTACGCTGAGCCGGGTAGGGCCAGCATCACCAGGGCCGCCGCCCGAGCGCGCCGGCGGCCGAGGGCGTCATCGGGCACCTCGCCCGGTTGCGCGCTCGGAGGCCAGCTGTCGGTGTCCGCGAGCCCGAGGCGGGTGGCCACGCGGACGACGTCGTGGTTGGAGAGCACCCACGTCGTCGTCGCGCCGACGCGGTCGTTCTCCCGCAGGGCGGTCGCGATCGACCGGCGCATCCGCTCGGCGCTCCAGCCGACGGTCAGGAAGTCGAAGTTGAAGGCCTGGTGCATCTCGTCGGGCCGGACGTAGCGGCTGAGCCGCTCGGCCGGCGCCACCCACGCCTCCGCGACGAGGATGCGGTCCGGACCGTACTCGGCGACCACGCGGCGCCAGCGGCGGTAGATCTCGTGCACGCCCTCCTGGTCCCACATCGGCCCGCGGGCGCCGCCGTCGATGATCTCGCCGGACTCCCGGCCCCAGTCGGGCAGCCCGTCGGCCTTGATCAGGCCGTGGGCCACATCCACTCGGAAGCCGTCGACGCCGCGGTCCAGCCAGAACCGGAGGATGCGGTCGAACTCCGCGACGACGTCCGGGTTCGTCCAGTCGAGGTCGGGCTGGCCGGCGTCGAACAGGTGGAGGTACCACTCGCCCTCCGCTCCGATGGGCGACCAGGCCGGTCCGCCGAACACGGACGTCCAGTCGTTGGGCGGCAGCTCGCCGGAGGTTCCGCGTCCGCGGCGGACGATGTAGCGCCGTCGCTCCCTGCTTCCGGAGGGTGCGTCGAGTGCGGCACGGAACCAGGGGTGCTCCGACGAGGTGTGGTTCGGGACGAGGTCGACGATCAGCCGCATCCCCGCTCCGTGCACCGCGTGGAGCAGCGCGTCGAAGTCGGCCAGTGTGCCGAAGGCGGGGTCGACGTCGCAGTAGTCGGCGACGTCGTAGCCCGCGTCGGCCTGGGGCGAGACGTAGAACGGCGAGAGCCAGACGGCGTCGACGCCCAGGTCGCGGATGTGGCCGAGCCGGGCGGCCACTCCGGCGAGGTCGCCGATGCCGTCGCCGTTCGCGTCGGAGAAGGAGCGCGGGTACACCTGGTAGATCACCGCATCCCGCCACCAGTCGGAGCGCTCTGACGCCTCGTCTCCGTCGTGCTCCCGGCGTTCCTGCTCCTGCGTGCGCAGCATCGTGCTTCCTCTTCTTCGCGGACGTTCTTGCGTTGCCGTCACGAAATAGTATCGTTACACAACGCAGCAATAGTATCGTTACACAAACCCGAGGGGCGACGCCCCGCGGGAGCAGGTACAGGCGGCGCCACGGCGCCGAGACCGCTTGCTCACGCAAGCTCAACGAGGAGTGACATGAAAGCAACACGACTGACGATCGCCGCAGCGGTCACCGCGGTGGGCCTGGTGCTCGCCGGCTGTTCCAGCACGAGCGGGTCGGGTGGCGGCGGCGGCGACGCTGGCGCGAATACCGATGGCAAGGGCCCGATCACCTACGTGCAGGGTAAGGACAACTCGAATGTGGTCCGCCCGTTGATCGAGAAGTGGAACAAGGCGCACCCGGATGAGAAGGTGACCTTCAAGGAGCAGACCGATCAGGCCGATCAGCAGCATGATGACCTGGTGCAGCATTTCCAGGCCAAGGACTCCAACTACGACGTGGTGGATGTGGATGTGGTCTGGACGGGTGAGTTCGCCGCGAAGGGCTGGTTGCAGCCGTTGACGGGCACGTTCAAGATGGACAACTCGTCCCTGCTGGCGCCGACGGTGAAGTCGGGCACCTATAACGGGACGCAGTACGCGGCCCCGCAGACCTCCGATGGTGGCATCCTGTACTACCGCAAGGATCTGGTGCAGTCCCCGCCGAAGACGTGGGATGAGATGCTGAAGGACTGCGATATCGCCAAGCAGAAGGGCATCGGCTGCTACGCCGGTCAGTTCGCGCAGTACGAGGGTCTGACGGTGAATGTGGCCGAGGCGATCAACACCAACGGTGGCACGATCGTGGGCTCGGACGGGAAGAAGGTCACCGTCGATAGTCCGGAGGCCAAGGCGGGTCTGACCCGGCTGGTGGACGGGTTCAAGAACGGGCAGATCCCGGCCGAGGCGATCACCTACCAGGAGGAGCAGGGCCGGCAGGCGTTCGAGGCCGGCAAGCTGATGTTCCTGCGGAACTGGCCGTACGTGTACAACCTGGCCAAGACCGATGGGTCCTCGACGGTGAAGGACACTTTCGGGATCGCGCCGCTTCCCGGGATCAGCGCGGACAAGCCGGGCGTGTCCAGCCTGGGCGGTCACAACGCGGCGATCAGCGTGTACTCCAAGCACAAGGCCACCGCGTTCGAGTTCCTGAAGTTCCTGCAGTCCGAGGACACCCAGAAGTTCTTCGTGACCCAGGGGTCTTTGGCACCGGTGGTGGCGTCGCTGTATGACGACACCGCGCTGAACAACCAGCTGCCCTACCTCTCCACCCTGAAGACCTCGATCGCGAACGCGGTACCGCGCCCGGTCTCCCCGTTCTACCCGGCCATCACCAAGGCCGTGCAGGACAACTCCTACGCCGCCCTCAAGGGCGACAAGACCGTCGACCAGGCCCTGAAAGACATGGCCGCGGCGATCAACACCGCCAGCGCCGGCTGACCCCCGGCCTGAACCGGTCGCCGGGCGGCGGGAACACTCCCGCCGCCCGGCCC
>Ga0209563_100578_pt1 | contig 12184 bp, 13 predicted proteins | sample AraplaCvi_mMF_r2_FD_184271 | JGI IMG/M metagenome (GOLD analysis project Ga0209563, IMG submission 184271) | Arabidopsis root microbial communities from North Carolina, USA - plate scrape CL_Cvi_mMF_r2 (SPAdes) (version 2) | ecosystem: Host-associated > Plants > Roots > Endosphere | place: USA... | reverse complement strand
ATCGACTACGGCCGCTACGCGCCGAACGAACACATGGTTTATCAACTCAACGCCCGCGATGAAATCATCGAGCAGTTCCTGGAGGACGTTCTCTAATGTTTACCAACCGCGTAAGACAGGCCATCGCGGCCACCCTGCAAGGCCTGCCGTTGTCGGCGACCGTTGAGGAATTCACGCCACCGAAGATCGACTTCGACATGGAAAACATGACGGGCGGGCGCTTCATCGTTGAGGAAATGGCCAAGAGCGCCAAGCCGCTGAACGCTCAGATCAAGCTGCAAGGCACCGGTGCTGAAGTGTTGCTGGCAATGGGCGTGAAACTGGGCGACGACATCCTGCTGAATGTGCGTGAAGCCGGTCAGGATCAGGATGGCAACACCTGGTTCACCTATCACACCATCGGCGGCAAGCTCAAAACCATGGGTGAGGACGCGATCAAAATGGGCGGCAAAGCCCTTACGACGCTGGACTTCTCCTGCCGCACCTACAACCGCCTGGAAAACGGCATTCCGGTGATCGACATCGACGTGCGCACCCAGAAGTTCGTGCTCAACGGCGTCGACATCCTCGGTGATGCGCGTCGTGCGGTGCTGATGCCGTAACCCCGGCTTACAGGCAATCATAAAACCCTGTGGGAGCGAGCTTGCTCGCGAAGGCGCCAGGTCAGTGGCCATCAATGCTGAATGTCAGGCCGCTTTCGCGAGCAAGCTCGCTCCCACAGTGGATCTAAAAGAATCACCAAGGAATTCATACATGTCGTGGATGCCACCCCAGCATGACCTGTTGTCACCGATCACCGGCGACGACGGCGCGCAGATCGAGCAGATCCAGCTCAAGCCACTGTTCTACGCCGCACAAAAAGAAGCGCTGGAACGCGCCGGCGATGATGAAGACGATCAGTTCTTCGAACTGGCGCTGCTCGCCACCGGCCTGTCGGTCAAGGAACTCGACCAGCTCAAACGCCCGGACTACGTGAGCATCGCCCAGTACGTGCACGAGATGTCGACCCGTCCGGCGTCGTACTTTCTGGAGCAGGTCGAGGATGCAGAAAAGTCCGCCGACCCTGACGAAGTGCAACTGCTGCAACCGCTCGCCGTGACTGGCCGCACCGTGACCTCGCTGTCGCTGGAAATGCCCGCACTGCGCGCGACCAAAGTGATGAAGAAACTGAAAACGGCCAAGGAACGCGCCGAGTTCATCACTGCCCATTGCACCGGGCTGATGATCCCCGATCTGGCCCACATGAGCGTCCCTGACTGGACCCAATTGCAGGTGCGCATCGACGATTTTTTAAACCAGCCGGCGGCCTACTTTCGGAACGCGACATCGAAGTAATCCTCGATATCGTCCCGCTCATTTACCCGGTAAGTGAGGCGGAGATTCTGGAATGGGACGCCGAAAAGGCGTTGCGCCGCTACGACATAGCGATCACTCGCCTTGGCGTGAAACAGGAGTAGAGCGGCATGGCAGAGAGTAAAAATGCGCTCATGAACGCCGGTGAGAGCACGGGTTCCGCGAGCCGCAATATCGGCTTGACCACTGCAGCAACGAGCACGACTACAGCAGGCCTGGATCGGGATAAGGTCGCCGACCTGAGGCATGCGTTGAGTACGGCAAGTGACCGAATCGTTTCGCTGACTGCAGCCATCGATTCGCTGATCCTCACCTTGGCGACCCAACGTTCTTTGTCGAAGAGCGCGGTCAATGGCGACGGCGGATCTTCCGCGCAGAAGGCTGCAGACAAGGTAGCCGGCGCCGTCCCTCCCGAACTGCTCAAAGCCGCTGTCGCGATGGACACAGCCGCTGCGAACCTGAGCGAAGTCGCTCGACTGACTCCGGTTCAGGGCAAGGAAATGGCTCAGGCAAGCCTGATCATGGCCAGCGCCCCGTTGGTGGCTGCCGGAGGAACCACCGGGGTTGAATTGCTCAATGCAGCGGCGTTGGGTGCCAAGGCGGGGATTGGCATCGACTTGTCCAATGCCTCGGACAAGCAGTTCGAACTGCTGAAGTTCGCCGATGACGCTGCGCTCACCGCGTCAGCATTCAAGGTGCCTGCGCTACAAGTCGCCGAGATGATGGCTGCCTGGCGTACCTCGATGAAACTGACCCGTGATCAGGCCATCGATCTGGCAGATGCGGCTCACCACTTGGGCAAAATGCCCGGAGATGTAAACGCGGCAGACATCGGCTCGGTGTTGCAGCGTTCCGGCGACGCGGCGATTGCTGCGGGGTTGCAACCCGAGCAAGCCGCAGCGCTGTCGGCAGCCTTGCTGAACACCGGAACGAAAGAAGGTGAAGCAAGCGTCGCGTTGAAGAGCATTTCCACAGCCTTGAGCAAGGGAGACCAGGTCTCTGTTGCCGAACAGGGGGCGTGGAAACAACTGGGGCTCGATCCCAAGGCCGTGTCTGCGGCGATGCGTGATCCGAACAAGGACAATGCGCAAGGTGCGTTGCTGACAGTGTTGGCCGCATTGAACGCCAGACCGCCAGAACAACGCGCAGTGCTGGCCAGGACGTTGTTCTCCGATGGCGGTGATGCTGCGCAGAAGCTCTCGCAAAACCTCGGTGAGGTTAATGAGACGTTCTGGCAGGTCAAGGACAAGCAGCGATACGCGACGTCGGAGCTGGGCGAGAAGGGGTCGATAAAACAGGCTGCCCTGACGCTTTCCGGTACTCAGCAAGGACAGCTGAATATTCTGAATGCCCGTAGCGAACGATTGGCCGTCGCCAAAGGCAACGCGTTGGCACCCTCCAGCGATTCGCTGGCCTCTGCCGGGGTCGACAAGCTCAGTGAACTGACTGAAGCCTATCCGAAAACTGCTGGCGTGGTGTTGACGGTGAGCGCGTTTCTCAAACCGTTGTTCGATCAAGCGCTCGATGCCATTGGCAGCGATATCAAAGAACGGGTTGGCAAGAAAGTCGTGGATAAGGGCCTGTCTGTTTTCACCGGCGCCGCCACCGGCACAGCGGGGGCCGCCGCTGCTGGCAGTGGTTTGAAGATCCTCGAGCAAACTTCGCGGGTGCGGGCCCCGCTTCTGGAGTCGACCGCTGCTGCCATGCGCCCTCTGTCGCGCGCAATGCCCTGGCCTGTGAAAACCGTCGCTGCCCTCACAGGCCTGGCGGCCGGGGTGGCCAGCGGTGACGAAACCCAGATAGCTAAAAGCGTCGGCGCAGCGGGCGGTGGAATGGCCGGCGCTCTTGCAGGCTCTGCTTTCGGCGCGTCACTCGGAGCCGTGGGTGGCCCACCCGGCATGGCCATAGGTGGCCTTCTCGGTGGATTGCTTGGCGGGTGGCTTGGCAGTGAGGGCGGTTCCCTTCTTGGCGAAAAACTCGGCAATGCTGCACCGGACAAACTGGCAGCACCGGCTCAGGTCAGTCAGGCGCTGGCCAGCGCCCAGGCGCCCACGGTGCCAGCCCCCTACGCGCCCACCGTTCAGGTGTATTGCAGCGACCCGGGCAGTGTGGAAAAGATCGGTCAATTGGTCGACTTTCACCTGAGATCCCAATTCAACAACGAATTCATTCCACTGATGAACACCAACAGCCTCGCCACCCGCCGTGACGCAGCCCTCACCGATGGAGTCGCCTGATGAAACAACAAATGGCGCTGGGCAGTTTCATCTTCGGCCTGTCGCGCAACTTCGCCTACAGCACGCTGGCGCGAAAGTCCGACGGTGGCTGGAGCGAAATTCAGATCCTGACCAGCAAACCCAAGTCCAGTCAGACCGGGCAGAAAGCCGAATCGCTGACCATCAGCGGCACCTCGATGTATGCCGTGGCCATGGATCGACTCGATGAATTGCGCGCACTTCAGGCATTGCGTGTGCCGCTGCCGTTGATTGACGGCATCGGCCGCAACTGGGGCTTGTGGCGGATCAACAGCATCGACGAAAACCAGAGCGAGGTCATCGATGACGGCACCGCGATGGTGATCAAGTGGGTGGTCGGGTTAACGGAGTTCAACAATGCGTAAAGTCCGAAGCGTGGCCGGTGATTCGGTGAATCTGCTGCTCTACCGCGAAACCGGGCGCAGTGATGACGTTGCTGAAGAAGCGCTGTGGACACTCAACCCGACCCTGGCCGAACACGGCCCGATCCTGCCTGCGGGCGTCTGGGTCACGTTGCCGGAACTCGACTCGAAACCGGCCACGATCAAACCGCTCACGGCCTGGGATTAAGGAGGTTGCATGACACTGGGTTTTACGCCGGTCGTTAAGATTTACGGCGCAAACGCGGATCTGCTCAATCAGCGCCTGATCAGTTGGGAGCACATCGACGCTGCCGGTTTCGAGTCCGATCAGTTGACCTTGACGATTGATCTTGAAGGCCTCGAAGGGCTGCCGAATCTGGGTGGAAAAATCGGCCTTGAGGTCGGTTATCTGGAGTCGGGAATGGTCGACAAGGGCCAGTTCAAAGTGACGCGCCTGACGCCGACGCTGTTCCCGTTTCGCCTGACGCTGGTGGCCACGGCGGCACCCTTCAGCAAGGAGGATGAGACGGGCTTCAAGCAACGTCGCACGGCCAGTCATGGCCCGACTACATTGGGTGCGCTGTTTCGCAAACTGGTGTCGAGCCATGGCTTTTCACCGCGCGTCGCGCCCGAGGTGGCGATGATCAGGATCGAGCACGTCGACCAGTCCAACGAAACCGACATGAGCTTTCTGACGCGCCTGGCGAAAAAGTACAACGCGGTGACCAAACCCTACAACGACGTGTACGTGCTGGCCCGTCCCGGTCAGACCAAATCGTTGTCGGGCCAGGTGCTGGCGGACGTGACCTTGTCGGTGACCAGCAACAACCGTCCCGGCGATCACGCATTCATCAGCGCCACGCTGGAGGAGTCCGCCCGCGAGCAAACCAAGGGTTGCAAGACCTGTTTCGTGGAGGCTGCCACAGGTTTGTTGCAGTGGGTCGAAACGGGGCTTGCGCCGTTCAAGATCATCCGCCAGAAGCAACCCAGCGAAGCCGATGCGATTGCCGTTGGCGAAGGCGAAGTGCGCAAGATGCTCCGGCAGAAGTACAAGGTGAAAATCACTTGTCCCGGCAATCCACTGCTGGCGGCCGAAGGGCTGGTGCTGCTCGATGAGACCTGGCCGGACTTCATGCGTGGGCGCTGGTCGATCGAAAAAGTCACCGCCAGTGGCAATCGCGAGAACAGCTATCGCTGTGTGATCGATGCCAGCGGCCTTGATCCCAAGGCTGAAGCCAAGGACTGATTCCCCGCTTTGTCACTGCGATGAAGATCCCTGTGGGAGCGGGCTTGCCCGCGAAGAGGCCAGCCCATTCAAAAGAGACGCCGGCTGATCCACCGCCATCGCTGGCAAGCCAGCTCCCACAGGTTTTGCAGTGTTCTGCAGACCGCTTTTCATTCAACTCTGGAACACCACCATGAAGATCACCCCGATCCTCACGCAGTTGCGTGGGCAATGCCCAAGCCTTGCCAACCACATTGCGGTGGGTGTCGATCTGGCGTTGCTGCAAGGCAATGCCGATCTGCCGACACCCTCGGCCCATGTGCTGCCACTGGCCGATCTCGCCAGTAACAGCACCGCACAAAACCTCACCGCCCAACCGATCCGCGACCGCTTCGACATCGTCCTGGCGCTTGATGCCACGGACGCTACAAAAGCGCTGGATCTGTTGCACGACCTGCGCGCCGAACTGTGGCGCGCGCTGGTGGGATTCAAACCGGGCAATGACTACAGCGCCATCGTCTACGACGGCGGCGAGATGGTCTCGATCAACAGCAGCCGCGCCTTCTATCGGCTGCGCTTTTTTGCCGAGTTCCAGCTCGGCCGCAATCTGCCCAGTCAGCCTGCGGAGAGTTGGCACGAACGTGAACTGGACGGTTTGTCGTCCTTTACCGGGGTCACCGTGCGGGTCGATGCGATCAACCCGGCCGACCCCAATCTGAAACACCCGGGCCCTGACGGGCGCGTGGAACTGACTTTCTCTGGAGACGTAACCCCATGAGCAATCGCATCACCGTACTGCCGGCCGCTGGCCGTGCCGTGCCTGACCCGGAAGCGGGCGATCTGCTGCCCAAGGAAGGCCGTGAAGTGCTGGACAGCGCCTGGTGGCGCCGGCGTCTGGCCGACGGCGATATCACACTCAAAACCGCAAAAGCGGCTAAACCACAGGGAGCCAAATAATGGCGATCGGATTCAGCAACATCCCCGCGGACATTCGTGTACCGCTGTTCTATGCAGAAATGGACAACTCGGCCGCCAATAGCGCGACTTCGGCCATGCGCCGTCTGATCGTCGCTCAGGTCAACGACAACATCGCCCCGACCGAAGTCGGCAAACTGGTGCTGGTCTCCAGCGTCGCGCTGGCAAAAAGCATCGGCGGTCAGGGCTCGATGCTCGCCTCGATGTACGAGACCTTCCGCAAGGCCGACCCGATCGGCGAGATCTGGTGCCTGCCGCTGCACAACACCGAAGGCGCCATCGCCAAAGGCGTGCTGACCCTGACCGGCACCGCCACTCAGGCTGGCGTGCTCAACCTGTACGTCGCTGGTGTGCGGGTGCAGGCCACCGTGGTCAACGGTGCCACCGCTGCTCAAGCGGCTACCGCACTGGCACAGAAAATCAACGCCACCGCCGATCTGCCAGTCAGCGCTGCGGCTGCTGAAGGCGTGGTCACTCTGACCGCCAAATGGACCGGCGACAGCGGTAACGACATCAGCCTGCAGTTCAATCGCCTGGGCAAGAGCAACGGCGAAGAAACCCCGGCCGGCCTGACCACCGCGATCACCGCCATGACCGGTGGCGCCGGTGTGCCGGACCAGGTCGCAGCCGTGGCTGCACTGGGCGACGAGCCGTTCGAATTTATCGCTCTGCCGTGGTCGGATCTGTCGACCCTCAACACCTGGCAAGCGGTGATGGATGACAGCACCGGTCGCTGGTCCTGGGCCAAGCAACTGTTCGGTCACGTCTACAGCGCCAAGCGCGGCACCGTCGGCACCCTGGTTGCTGCTGGCCAGGCACGCAACGACCAGCACATGACCATTCAGGCGCTGGAACCGGGCGTACCGCAACCATTCTGGGTACAAGCGGCAGCACTGGCTGCGCGCACCGCAGTGTTCATTTCCGCCGATGCCAGCCGTCCGACGCAAAGCGGCAGCCTGCCGGGCGTTGATCCGGCGCCGGCCAGCGAGCGTTTCACCCTGACCGAGCGTCAGTCGCTGCTCAACTACGGCATCGCCACTGCGTACTACGAAGGCGGTTACGTGCGCATCCAGCGTTCGATCACCACCTACCAGAAAAACGCTTACGGCCAGGCCGACAACTCCTACCTGGACAGCGAAACCATGCACCAGTCGGCGTTCATCGTGCGTCGTCTGCAAAGCGTGATCACCAGCAAATACGGCCGGCACAAACTGGCTTCCGACGGCACCCGTTTCGGCGCCGGCCAGCCGATCGTCACTCCGGCGACCATTCGCGGCGAGTTGATCGCGCAGTACGCCAAGCTGGAACTGGAAGGCCACGTGGAGAACGCCGAGCTGTTCGCCGAGCACCTGATCGTCGAGCGCGACGTGCAGGACCCGAGCCGCGTGAACGTGCTGTTCCCGCCGGATTACATCAACGGTCTGCGCGTGTTCGCACTGCTCAACCAATTCCGTCTGCAATACGACGACGCGGCCTGATCGCCGCGTTTGGCCGTAAGCATTCAGCCCACCTCGGTGGGCTTTTTTATTTGAAGGGAGTAACACCATGGGTCAAGTGATTGCAGGCACCTGCTACGTCAAAGTCGACGGTGCACAACTGACTATCAACGGCGGCTGCGAAGCCCCGCTGATGGCCGTCAAACGCGAAACCGTCGTACCGGGTTTCTACAAGGAAACCGACGTCGCGCCGTCGTTCAAAGTGACCGCGCTGCACACCGCCGACTTCCCGCTGAAGAAGCTGATCGAAGGCACCGACATCACCGTTACCTGCGAATTCAGCAACGGCAAAGTCTACGTGCTGGCCGGTGCCTATCTGGTCGAAGAGCCGGTTTCCAAAGGCGACGACGCCACCATCGAACTGAAATTCGAAGGCATCAAGGGGACCTGGCAATGAGCGGCGCCGTGAAGCTTCAGGTTGCGATCGAAGCTCACGGCGAGCCCCTGACCGAACTCGTCCTGCGCCGTCCGACGGTGCAGGAAGTGCGAGCGATCAAGGCGCTGCCGTACAAGATCGACAAGAGCGAAGAAGTCAGCCTCGACATGGACGTGGCGGCCAAATACATCGCCGTGTGCGCCGGCATCCCGCCGTCGTCGGTCAACCAGCTCGATCTGGCTGACCTCAATGCGTTGAGCTGGGCCGTTGCGAGTTTTTTCATGAGTGCGGCGTCGGAGCCATCACCGACCTGATCGCAGTCGCCTATGACCTGGCCTGGTTCTGGAAGGTTGACCCCGAACAGATGATGGCCAGGCCACTGGATGTGCTCCGCGAGTCGCTGGAGCACGCGCAACGGATCAATGCGATGCAGCAGGTGCAGTGATGGCAGACGAAGAAAAGCAAGTCAAAACACCGGTGCTGATCACGGGCATCGATGAACTGTCGCCCAAACTCGGCGCCCTGCGAGTAAAGGTCGAGAGCTTCAAGAAAAATCTCGAACAGACCGGCCTCGGCAAACTGGACATCAGCGGTCTGTTCAAGGGCGGCAGTGTGATCACGCCGTTCGTGGACGGGATCAAATCGGCGGCGGCGTTTCAGGGCAAACTGACTGAAGTCAGCGAGACGGCGAAAACCGTTGATCTGCCCGCCGCACCGCAAACCGCCGCGCAGAACATGAACGTGTTCAGTGCGTCGATGGAAAAGGTTTCCTCCGCTGTCGACGCTGCGCTGGTGCCGGCGGTAGGTGCGTTGGTGATCGGGCTTGAGCCGATGATGACTCAGGTCGGCAGCCTGCTTGCCGACAATCCGAAACTGGTTGAGGGGCTGGCGGCGGGGGCCATCGCCTTTTCGGCGATGCAAACCGCCGTCACTGGCGCGACGCAAGTGTTCGATGTCATGAGCATGGTGCTCAAGACCAACCCGATCATGCTGATTGCCATGGGTATCGCGGTGGCGGCCGGTTTGATCTATGCCAACTGGACACCGATCAGCGCGTTCTTCACCGGGATGTGGGAAGGCGTCAAAAACGTCGGGGCGAATGCCATGGCGATCTTGCGTTCGGTGCTCGACTGGCGCCCGCTCGATGCGCTGGCGACGCTCTGGCAACCGGTCACGGGATTTTTCTCGGGGATCTGGGACAAGGTCAAGGCGGTCACCCGCCCGGTGATCGACTTCTTTAAAACAGTTTTCTCCTGGACGCCTTACGGCATGATCCTGGACAACTGGGGGCCGCTGACGGGACTGTTTTCGGCGATCTGGGAACTGCTCAAGGCCTTGAGTGTGCCGGTGATGGCGTTCCTCAGAAATCTGTTCGATTTCTCGCCGATGCAGATGATCAACAGTGCGTGGGGCGGTGTTGTCAGGTTCTTCGAGCCGATGTTCGATGGCCTGCGAAAAGCCGCGCAGCCGGCCAAGGCGTTCCTGGCTTCGTTGTTCGACTTCTCGCCGATGCAGATGATCACCAGCGCCTGGGGCGGTGTTGTTGCGTACTTCCAGCCGCTGTGGACGACGCTGCAATCGGCTGTGCAAAGCACCCGGGAAACATTGCGGACGTTGTTCGATTATTTCCCGATGGAAATGATCACCAGCGCCTGGAGTGGTGTCGTGGGGTACTTCGAACCGATCTGGACGGCCCTGCAAACATCAGTGCAGCGGGTCCAGGGCTTTTTTACCAGCCTGTTCGAGTGGTCGCCGCTGGAGCAGATTGCGCAGTACTGGCAGCCGGTCGGCGAGGTTTTTTCAGCGCTGTGGGATGTTGTGCTGGCAGTGTCTGCGCCGGTCGTGGACTTTCTGCACACGCTGTTCGAATGGAAACCTCTGGATCAGCTCATCGAGAGCTGGGGGCCGATCGTCGGGTGGTTCGGCGAGTTGTGGCAAAAGCTGCAAACCGTCATCGCGCCGATCAAGGAACTGTTCGACGGTGGTTTTGCCGGGTTGATCGCCAAGGTCACCGGCAAGGTCGAAACGCTGACTGAGGCGCAACGCCAGACCAATGCCGAAGGCAAGGGTGAACTGGCGCCGGCATTCTTTGGCGCGAATCCAGCGCCTGCAGGAAACGGGACGTTGCAAAGCGGTTCGCTGCCACAATCCTCCAGCGCCCTGATTCAGCAAAGCGCTGCCAACAACCGCACGCAACTCGAAGGCGGCCTGACCGTGCGCTTCGAAAATGCGCCGGCGGGGCTGCGCACCGATCAACCGCAAACCAATCAACCTGGCCTGGCGCTGTCTTCGCGCATCGGCTATCGCTCGCTGTCGGCAGGAGGTTCCAATGAACTGGCGTGACCGCTTGTTGCCGGCATCGTTTCGCGGTGTCGGGTTCTGGATCGATCAGGCGAAAACCCCGGTCGGTCGCAAAGGTCAGTTGCATGAGTATCCGCAACGCGACCTGCCGTATTTCGAGGATCTCGGCCAGCAGGCCAAGACCCACGACCTGACGGCGTTCATCATCGGCGCCGATTGCCTGGAGCAGCGCGACAAGCTGCTCAAGGCGTTGGAGGCGGGCAGTGGTGAACTGGTGCATCCGTGGCTCGGACGCCTGCAAGTCAAGGTCGGCGAATGCGACATGACCCACACCCGCCAGGATGGCGGGCTGGTGACGTTCAGTCTGAAGTTTTACCCCGACCGGCCGTTGCCGTTTCCGACCGCCACGGTCAGTACGCAAAAAGTTCTGTTGGCCAAGGCAGACACGTTGCTGGGGTCAGCCGTGTCGCGTTTCGAGGAGGTGATTGTCCGGATTCAAGCGGCGCGGATCGGCATCAATAATCTGCGAAACAGCCTGACCGGGGTGTTCGATGTCATCAAGGAACAGCTGAAACCGCTGATCGCGCAATACAAGGAAATCACTGAACTGGTCAGAGCCGTCAAGGAATTGCCCAAGGAAGTGGCGGCGGAGTTCAAGGGCTTGCTCGGCGATATCAAGGAACTCAAGGCATTCGCGAAGGAGGGCTACCGTGGCGTGATTGCCGACGTGTCCCAACAACTCGAAGCCATTCGCAAGGCCGATGCGCCGAAGATCACCACCGGCAAGGACACCAACGCGGCGGCCCAAGCCATGGCCGATCTGGTGCAAGACACCCTGATCGTCAAAGTGGCGCAATGGGTCGCCTCGATGCCGGTGGCGTCGAAGCCAGTGAAGCTGGCGTCGACACCTTCGCTTGATCAGCAATCGAAGCAGCAGGTCACGCGTCAGGACGTGCCGGCCACGGATGATTTGCAGGCGCTGCAGAACAACCTGGTCGAGGCGCTCCAGATGGCCAAAAACAAAGCCGGCCCGGCGCACTATCAAGCGATCAGCGATGTACAGGATGCTTTGGTCGCGCACCTCAAAGCGGTAGCGTCTTCGGGTGTGCGTCTGGTCACCAAGTCGTTTCAGGAGAGTTTTCCGGCGCTGGTGGTGGCGTACAAACAGTTCGGAGATGCGACGCGCGTTACCGAAGTGATCCAGCGTAACGCGGTAACCAACCCGTTGTACCTGCCGCCCAATGACGTGAAAGTCTCCCGGGAGTAGTCATGAGCGAGATAGACAACCGCGTCACGCTGACCGTCAACAACATGGAATACGGCGGCTGGAAAAGCGTGGAAATCACCGCCGATCTTGAGCGCCAGTTCCGCACCTTCAAACTCGACATCACCTGGCAGTGGCCGGGGCAGACGGTGGATCAACGGATCAAACCGGGTGACCCGTGCGAAGTGAAAATCGGCCAGGACCTGGTGCTCACTGGCTACGTGTTCAAGGCCCCGATCAGTTACGACGGACGCCAGATCAGCCTGAGCATCGAGGGCAGTTCCAAGACTCAGGATCTGGTCGATTGCGCAGCCACCAACCGGCCGAACCAATGGCAGGAGCAACCGCTGCTGAGCATCGTCCAGGCTCTGGCGGCGGAATACTCGCTGTACGTGGTCAACGAAATTCCCGAGACCGCGCGGCTCGCCAAACACACCATCGTGCCGGGCGAAACGGTGTTCCAGTCGATCGACCGTCTGCTCTCGCTGTTCCGGGTGTTTTCCACCGATGACGAGCAAGGCCGGCTGGTTCTGGCCAAGCCCGGCAGTAGTGGTCGGGCCAGTGACGCGCTGGAGTT
>Ga0209563_100574_pt1 | contig 12244 bp, 16 predicted proteins | sample AraplaCvi_mMF_r2_FD_184271 | JGI IMG/M metagenome (GOLD analysis project Ga0209563, IMG submission 184271) | Arabidopsis root microbial communities from North Carolina, USA - plate scrape CL_Cvi_mMF_r2 (SPAdes) (version 2) | ecosystem: Host-associated > Plants > Roots > Endosphere | place: USA... | reverse complement strand
CACCTTGCGCGACGCCGGCGCCTACATCGCCGCGCTGCCGACGGCGACGCAGCGCCGCACCGAATGGCAGGCGGCCGCCGAGGCGCTGCTGCTGGTCGCCGAGAGCGGCGGGGACCCGATGCTCGCCCGGATCGGCATGATGCGCGCGCTCAATGCCGGCAAGCCGGCGCCGGTGGCCGAGCCGCGGCGCAAGCGCGCCAGGACTTACCGGCTGATCCGCTGAGACGCAGCCTGCACCAGGACTTCGCTCATCCCCTCTGCGAGTGTCAAACGAAAGGCTCCAGTCCGGGGCTGGCGGGACTGGAGCCTTTGAAAGCCTAAAGCGCGCTCTGTGCAGCGTTCGGCTAGCGAGACCCACCCTCTGCTCATTCTCCGCAAATAGATAGGGGCCGCGCGAACGGCGGCCCCTGCCGGTTGAAATATTGTTCGGGATAGAAATGCCAGCCCCGGCAAGTCCAAGATTAAAATCCCAAACCGAAAAAAATCAAGTGTCCTAATCTGCCAGCCCGGGCGCCCTAATTAGGACAGCACCGCCAAGTGAGGCGGCCTTATTACTTAAAAATGGCTATGGCGGACAGGACCACCGGCACGGCACCGGCGGTAATAACCAGCACTTTATACCAAAGGTCATTGTCCATAGGGTTCGTATAGCAAAGGTTGCCCCCTGCCGGATATGCACTTTGTGCCAAACCAAATCAGGCCACCGCAAACAAAGTAAGCCAATGAGGTCGGAAACAAGCCCGCGGCCAAAGCTCGGGCGCGTCATCGCGCGCCGGGTCAGAACCGGGTCGCGCCAGGGAGATGTTGAGTGCCGCCGCAGGAAACGCGAAACGGTGCCACTGCCTCCCGTAGCGCCTGCGCTCTATTCCGGCTCGTATCTCGAATGCGAATACGATGAAGAGGAGCAACGCGCTCCCGCCAAGCGTCATAATCAGCGTCATCTGCAACATTCGAAACCTGCCCAGCCGCTGCAGTTCCTAAGCGCCAAAGTGCACATTTGTTCCAAACTTAGTCTGGCGGCCGCAGTCCCGGCGAGGTGAGCCAATCGCTGATATGAGAGCCGGTCTCGGCGAGTCTGGCGCGCTTTAGCAAAGCCTCGCGCTCTGCGCCGGCCGGCAGCTGTTGGGCCTGATCCTTGAGCTTGACCGCCTGTTCGGCCATCCGTTCCTCAAGTGAACGGGTCTGGATGATCCTGCGACGCTCCACCATGTTGCTATCCCCCGAATGGCCTTCCGGCGTAACTCCGTCGGGTCCCAGGGGTTCCGGAAATGCAACACGTGTCGCAGCCCTGCCACCCCCCGATTCGCAATTCCGGGCCTTCGCTCCTATCTTCCGAACGTCGGTAGGCGTGGAGTTTGAGTATGCCTGGACGCATCTGGACGCCCTCGATCGTGCCGGCCGGCGACGACCAGACGGTCTACCTGGTGAAGGACGATCTGGGCCTGCACGGCGCCGTCTGGCGAGAAGCCGACGCTGAGACTACGGACCTCGAGACCGTCATCACCGGCCTGATGTCAGGCGAGTACAGCGACCCGGTCAGGGTCATTGCATTCAACACCGTCGAGCGTTGGTCGGAGGATGTCTCCGAAGACGTCGCCCGCGAGATCCGCAGGCGGTTCGATCTGCAGCTCGCCGACGTGCCGTCGGGCTTGCAAGAGTTCGTCGAGCGGCATGAAGGCCATCACCGGCAATTGGCGTTGCGGCTGGTTTGAAACCGGCAGGACTGGCTAGCAGCAATGAGGAGCATCACCAGTCGCGCGTCGCTGTCACCGGTTCAAAACAGATTACCTTGTTTTGGAAACACTCGCCGCCTGGTGCCGCTCAGCGCCTGCCGTAATAGCTCCACGAACACACGCGTGTCAGCGAAGTAATTCGGATAGGCTCGTTGTAGGGCAGCGAGCGAATCGACGGAGACCAGGACCGCGTCCATGCCAGGGTTCTGCTTTAGTGAGCGTTCCGCATCGAGGTAGAACGCCTGGGCCGCTGGCAACTCATCTCGTTGAAAGCCCCTGACGGTCAGTTTTGACGTTTGCGGCTCTAGTTGGAGCAGATAGTAGTGAGCTCGTCCGGTTTGCTGCTCAATGGTCTGGAGAGCATTGGCATATCCGTTGAGCCGATTTTCGACGTTTAGCTGGCCGGCAAGCATTTTCAATTCGTCAATCAGTTCCGTTTCGTCACCGGGCGTGTCCGGCACAGGCGGTGCCTTCTCGCGCATAGCGATGGCGGAGCCCATCAGAGCAAAAAAACGAAGCCAATTTTGCGGCCCGGTGCTCGACTTCAAGGCCTCGCTTACAAACGTGCCGACTGTTTCAACCGCCGTAGCCCATGCGTGTTGATACTGTGACCGTATTTGAATTTCAATTTTCAGCCCGTTATACACCGCTTTTGCCGGTTTGTCCGACAAGTACCTGTAGACGAGATGCACGCCTCGGTAGCCAGATCGTTGAGGATTGCTGATGTAGTCGTCCCGGGTCTGAAGCCGGTGCTTTATTTGGCTCAGACGCGCGTAGAACTGATCAAGTTGCCTGACCGCGCTGATCGAATGAAGCACCGATCGACATCCACCGATATCTTGCATCTGCGAAAGTTTCATATTCGGAAACCGCGCGAGCTTAGTGGCGATGGACGAAAGTCGCTTTGTCCGCTGCGCGATCAATGGCGCGCTGTCGAACCTGCGCGAAGCGTGACGGAGATTGATCTGAAAAGTGTTGAGCGGATAGCCGTGAGACGCGCGCCAATTGTTGATCACCGGCAGAGCTTTTTCGTAAGCACTGTAATCCTCGACCGTCCAATCTGAGGACGTAGCAAATTTCAGGAACCCCTTCCCGGCGGCGTTCACGTGCTGCACCGTAAATGACGGCTCTACCCAGGCCATTTTGTCCCAATCTGAATTCTCAAAATCGGGCAAGCTTAGCGTGCAGCTGGCGGGTGTCACCATATGCTTAACTGCCTCCACAAGAACGATATATCTATATGAGAAGGTTGACGTTTTGGCCCACCCCGCGAGTAGGAGGCCAAGTCTCACAGGGCTTTCTTACCCTTCGGATCGCAATTCCGGCATAGCTGACTATCTCAGCGCGATGCGTTCATTCGAGTATTGCAAGCCCATCAACGCGAAGGCCGTTCCGGCCGGGCCCGACTGGATCCACGAGGTCAAATACGACGGCTACCGCGGGCGCGCGATCCGCGACGGCCGCGACGTCAAGATGCGATTGGGTGAAGGTCAAGAACCGGCAGCATCCGGCGTTCCGGCGGGTGATGGACGCCTTTTCCCGACAGCCTCGCGGAACCGCGATAGTTAAACGTGCTACGGTGACCACTATCGCCCGTTGGAGAGAAACGATGCGACATGACGTGGATCCCAAGAAGTTGACCGTCTATCACGCAACTTGCTTTCAGAAGTTCGACCACCCCAATGCTTTCGGCGGCGTAGTCGAGGCAAATGAATATCAAGGCTTTCGGCATGCCGAAGACGATGGACGAAGCTTTCGCTGCTTCATATCGACCCGCCCAGGCGATCTCTCGGTGGATTGGTTGGATGTGACCGACTACATGCAGTTTTTCAACTTCGTCCTCGATCCAGGGAAAATTGTCGAGCCAGTTGAAGGAGGCGTCCGATGTCGATAAAGCAAGCTGCACTTGAGACCGTCTACAGCGTCCTAGAAAATCCTTTCGCCGACGACCACCGCCAGATCCGATCGGGCGAGCCCATGGCGAACGCGGCCAACAGGGACATTGCTCGGAAGATCGTGGCTGCGTTGTTGCAATCCGACCTTCTGCGCGACGAGACTGGCGAATTTCCAAGCGCGGTCCGATCCTAAATCGACAGCAAATCCTTGATGACCGGCACAGCCTCAGGCGACGGGCCCGTCACGACGATCTCGCCAACGTCGGACCACGCCCCGCCTGCGATCGTGTAGCGCGTCGACACGCTCTCGATCGAGAAGCGAGCGAACACCTCCCGCATCTCCGGAACATCGTTCACCGACAGGATGAACTTGCCGGCGATCGCCGCAAGCCGCGCCGCGACGCAGGCGAAATCTCCGCTCGTGAAGACGCCGGCACCATAGTCGCCTTCCGAGCCGAAATACGGCGGGTCGAGATAGAACAGCGTGCCCGGACTGTCATAGCGATCGATGAATTCCGACCAAGACAAGCATTCGATTACCACGCCGGCGAGCCGTTCATGGATCTCGACCAGCAGCGGGCCAAGCTTGGTCACGTCGAAACGCGCTGATCCGACCGTCTCAACGCCAAAGCTGCGGCCGGCGACCTTGCCGCCGAACGCCAGCCGCTGCAGGTAGAGAAACCGCCCGGCCCGCTCGAGGTCTGTCAACGTGTCGGGGTTGCTGGCAGCGAGCCTCTCGAATTCGCTTCGCGAGGTAATCTGAAACTTCAGCGTTTCCATGAATTGCGGATAGTGCCGCTGCAGGATCCGGAACAGCGTTGCCACGTCCCGCGACACGTCGTTGATCACCTCGCGCCTAGCCGCCCATCGACGGCGGAAGAACACGCCGCCCATGCCAACGAACGGCTCGGCATAGGTCGCGTGGGGCACGGATTCGATGCGCCGTGCCAGTTGCTCTCCGAGCCTCCGTTTTCCGCCGATATAAGCAGCTGCCGGCCGCACCGGGGTGACCGGCCGGAAATTATCTCCATCCATTGCTAAAAGCTCAACCAGTTGGAAAGCCGGCCACTCCTAACCTCGGAAACGGCGGGCTGATGTTGAGCCGATTGACGTCAGGCGGGACCGTCTCAAACGTGCCCCGTGGTTCAAGGTGTTTGCAGCACCTTGGCCCCCGCTACAAACACCCGCGCCGCCGGGGCATGGCGACGCGGGTAGACCGTTGGGTTCTCTCAGAACACTCGCTCGACCCGCACGAAAGCGAGCCCGCCCATGCCAAGCGCGTTGGCGCCAGCACGGCCGAGGTCGACGCAGCGGCCGGCGATGAACGGGCCGAGGTCGGTCGATACGGCCTCAATTGCATTGCCGTTCTTCAGATTGGTGATGCGGAAGCGCCGGCCGAGATCGGCGCGCGAGGGACGCGCGATCGTATAGGGATTTGTCGCATAGGTGTCGAAGATGCGGCCCGACGCGGTACGGCGGCCGTGGTAGCCGTCGCCGACACCGTATTGCGAGGCGACGCAGACTTCGGCCCCAACCGGCAAGGCACAAACGAGCGCGATCGCCGCCAGGATGACGGTGCGGATCATGGTCAGACTCCTCTGAAAGCTAGGGTAAGTATTCGCCGTCGATCGAGCTGCGATGGCCGCGGACGAATCCGTCGCCGTGGCGGAGCTCGTCGATCTGGCGGCCATGCGCTGTGACGCGCTTGTCGAGATTGGCGAGACGCTCGTCGAACCGCGCCATGCCGACCAGGATGTCGCCCATCTTCTTCAGCTCGCTCTGGATGCCGGCGAACTGCTCCCGGCTCTCCTTCTTGGAATCATCCATCTGCTCCTTGAGCGTCCGGACCGTGTTGCGCAGCGTGACGATCGTGGCGATGCCGCCGCCGCCGAGCACCACGGTCTCGATGATGGTGTTGAGCGTGATAGTGAGGTCGACACCGATTCCCATCAGTCATCGTCCCGGGGCTGCAGCAGCTTCTCGATCGCGCTGCGTGGCGGCGGCACCGGACGCGGCTCAATCGCCGGCGGCGCCGGCGCGTAAGGCGGCGCTGGCGCAGGGACATCAGGCACCACCTCGATCTTGGCGGGCGCGGGCGGCAGGACGCGATCGCGGATGAGGCGCACCAGGCTCTTGCGCTTGACCGGCGCCGGCGCCGTCTGGCGCACCGGCGCCGCATCGAGCGCGGGCGGTCGCTGCGCCGGACGCTTCCAGTTGCAGCCGCCGACGCCGCCCTCGACCTGGCTGTCGATCCAGTCCTGGTCGTAGGGCTGCCTGCCGCGCACTTCGTATTGCGGCCGCTCGAAGATCCGGCACTCGCCGCCGACGATCGAGGCCGGCCCGCCATGTCCGCACGCCGCCAGCGGCAGCGTGATGATTGCCGCGAGAACTACCCGCATTATGAGCACCTCCCCTCGCTCTGGATCCAGCGTCCGCCCCGGCCGCGGCAGTCGCTCCAGATCTTGCGCAGCTCGGTGGCGGCGCCGATCGCCCCCTTGTCCTCGGCCGCGATATCGGCGAGCGCGCGGTCGTAGCCGCGCTGATAGACCTTGTGGTGCCAGACGGCGTAAGCCGTTCCGACGATGAGCAGCGGCCCCACGACAGCGGCGATGCGCATGCCCCACGAGGCAGCCTTCCACGCGAGCATGAATGCTTCCATCATTGCCGTTCTCCGGTTTGCACGGCGAGCGTCGAGGTCTTGATCGCGCGCCAGGAATTGTAGGCGATGAAGGCGAGCCCGCCGGCGCCGATCAGGAGCCAGATCTCCGAGGGCACGCCGGTGACGTAACCCCACGCGGTCGAGAGCAGCCCTGGATGGTCGTCGACGACGTCGCGGTGATCGGTGAAGAAGTCCCAGGCAGCCGACACATAGCCGCTGATGGTCTGCCAGACGGCCGTGAGCGCGGCGACGATCGCGCTCCACAGCGCGGCGAGGAAGTTGCGCTTGGCCGGCACCGTTTCCGGCGCCAGCTGGCTCACCACCTTCGGGTCGGCGGCCGCCCTCGCCTCGCTGACCGGACGGAACCAGTTTTCGGTCTCGGCCTTCAGCAGCTCGGCGCTGACCACCTCGGCGATGTCGTGAAACTTTTCGACCGACGACGGCAGCGTCAGTGGTACGCCACGATCGTTCATGAAGCCGCTGAGAGCCCCGCCGGTGCCGCTGCCCCAGCGCCCGTCGATCACGCCGGGGCTGTAGCGCCGCGCCTTCAGGCGCCTCTGCACGTCGAACAGCACGGGATCACCGACGACAGCGGGGTCGAGCGGCTGCACGTTCGGCGGGGCGGCCTGCGGCGCTGCCGCCGACGCCGTCTGATCCTCGAGCTCATCGAGCGGCGCGCCCGTTTCAGGATGCGAGAGCAGCGGCATCGCGCGACCAAAGATCGGCGCCGGCGATTTCGGCTTGCGGCCGCCATTGTCGACGAATTCGAAATGCATCGGATCCTTGCGGCCGCTGTACCAGCCGCCCCACATCGCGCCTTGCCGGCAGAACGCATCGATCACGAATTGCGGCATGTTGCCTTTGGCATAAAGGCCGTTTTCCTCGGCGTTCAAATCGATCGCCGCGGCATAGGCATGGTTCGACCATTTGGTTTGAGAGCCGCGCACCATTCGATGATTGTAGGCGCCGGCGTATTTCGAGACGCCGGCAGCATCGATCTGTTTCTGGTCGCGGCCGCAATAATCCCAGATCTCATTCAACGCCGCGAGCAGCCCAGGCGCCGCCCTGCGATGGAACATGATCGATTTGACGCGACGGCCCTCGTAGTACATCGCAAAGGGCGGAACGACCGGCACCATCTGCGGCGCGATCTCGCCCTTGCCCGGATCGCCATAAAAGGCATTGCGAGCGGCTTGCGTATCTTTCGGCCAGGTCGTCACGGAGCCCCAACAAATGGTTGATATGTCATCGTTCGAGAATCGTGGCCGCTTGCGCGGAAAAGTTGTAACAGCTAGAACGTGCGCAGATCGGCGCACGCAATCGGATGCGCCGCCCGACCGCACGCGGAATTCATGGGCCGAGAAAAGCCACCCAACGACCGACTTTTTGGCTTGCTGTTTTGGGCGCTATTGATCGCGATCGGCGGCCTTGCGGCATGGGCCGTCAGAGCCCTGCCGTACTTCAGCTTTGCCGACCTCTACTGAGGAGGAGGCCTAGAACACAGCGTCGATCGCCGCAGTCCAGAGCGTCGCACATGCATCCGAACCGACGCCGGTGAAGTGCGCATTGTTGCCGCCGGCCTGCCGGTTGGTCGCGCCGGTGAGCGTATCGGTGTCGGGGCCGGCATAGATACCCGCGCCGTTGTTGACAGCCGCCGCCTGCGCCGCTCGCACGTTCGGCAAGGTCACACCGCCCTGCAAGGTCGTCTGCGAGATGATTATCGGCATGTTGTAGCCGAGACCACGGATCCCCGAAACCAGATCGGCGAAGCTCGCAAAGTAGGCCGCCTGTGTCGTCGTGAACTCACTTTCACCCTGCATATAGGTGATGAAGTCCGGCCTCAGCCCGCGCGAGTCGAGCCTCGCCTTCGTCGAAACGACGCGCTGCCAAAGCACCCCGCCCGTCGGCTGCCATTGCGAAATGGTCGTGCCACCAACGCCGATCGGCGCACAGATGACCCGCTGAAATGGGTTGCCGCTGGATGCGATCAGCTTGTCGCACGCCCGCGAATTCCAGTTGCCCCCGAATCCCTGGCAACCGAGCATGGGCGTGTCGGCGCGATAGATCGCGCCGTCATAGCAATTGAAATTCTGCGACTTCGGATTGGTGACGCTGTACTGCGTATCGTCGTTGTTGCAGGCGCCGGTCGACTGGCCGATCGCCAGCCACACGGCCGTGTTTTCGCCGGGGACGATGGCCTGCGGCTGCACCGGCGTGCGGTACGATTGCACGTTGAAGAGATTGCCGACGATGTCGGCGGTCGGCATCGGATAGGGATCCGGCGCCGACCCGAGGGTGATGATCTGCATTTAGTTCCAGACCTCCGCCTGAAGGCCGGACGAAAACGCGGAAATGGCGGCGTCACCCGCGAGCCAGGTCGTCGTTCCAGACGCCGCGGACGCCTCGAGCCAGGCCAAGTAATTGTAACCGAGGTTGAGATTGCCCTCCCATTCGGAGATGCCCTGCGTCGACAAGTTTGCCGCCACGACCGGATGCAGGCCGCCCTTGCCGCTGTTGATCGTCACTGAGTTGACGCCAATGCCCGTAAACATCAGCACGCCGCCAGCTGAATGCTGAGTCGTCCCGATCGCCCGCGCCCTGGCCGGGCCATTCGGCAGGCACTGGAACACCTCGACCTTGTTTGCAGTGTTGCCGGCGGCCTGCCGGAAGGCAAAGAGAGTGTAAGTCCAGCTGGTGCCGAGCGTCTGCGCATTGACGAACATCTTGCGCGGCACGGGGTTGTAGGCGTTCGACAACAGCCGGCGCAGCATGGTGTCGGAGGCCTGCCCGTCCGCCGTTGCGCGGAAGCCGCCGACCATGGTCGCCTGCCTCGCCGGGATTGAGACCGTGTCCCCGGAGAGTGAGCCCTTGCGCAAGGTGATCGTGTTCTTATTGCGCCATGCGCCCTTGAAGAACTCGACCTCGGTCGTACCGGCGCCTGTCCCCGTCGAACTATCGCTCGCCATCGCCGGCCCCGTACCGAACACCAGCGAGCCGCCGGAGTAGGCGACAAAGAACAGAAACTGCTTGCCGGACTGATGGTAGCCGGTGTGCGCCGCATTGCCGTCGAGCGCGAGCGACATCTCGGAGAATTGCCGGAGCACATCGTTGGTGCCGTCATAGATCCGGACATACTCGCCGGTATCCGGCGTGTAGAACACCGTCGAGACAGCCGCCTGATCGCTCGACGGCGCAGCCACACCAGAGACCAGCGTCAGGCGGCCGCCGGGCGGCGCGAGGCCGACGATGCCGGCAAGCGACGCCGCCGATGACGCCGCGGCCGAAGCCGACGACGAGGCGGACGTCGCTGCAGCCTGCGCTGCGGCAAGGATTGCACTGGCGTCGACGTTGGTCGAGACGACGAGTTGAAAATTGGTCGACGGCCGGATCATCAGAACAGGCGAACCGGCGAGTAACGAATTCGCCGCCAGGCTTGTGCCGGAAGAATTCTTGATCTCAACGCTTCCGGTGCCGTTGATATTGATGAATGTGGCGGTTGTGTTCGCCGCCGTCGGCACCAAAATGTAGAGCTTTGCTCCCGGTACAATCGGATTTTCGATCGCGGTCGCAATGATCGCATCGCCCGTGCCGCCCGTGACGCTAAGCACCACGACACTGTTCGGCAAATCTCCGATGCGCGTCCATGTGCCCGACCCGCTCGCGCCGGACTTTTGATAGAGGCCGTTATAGGCCGCCGTGGTGTCGTTGTAGACAAAGGCAAGCGTGCCGGCTCCATGCGCGAGATCACCGTTGAGCAGCGCGAGCGTCGAATAGCCGAGGCCAATCTGGCCGATGCTGGTTTCGAGGAACGTGCCCCAGGTAACCACGTCGTCCTTGTTGACTGGGTTGATCCCCGACGCAGGCACACCGTTCGTGACGTAGCGACGGAAGATCTCAGCGGCTGTCTTGATCGGCGGCATGCACGGGCCTCAAACGGTTGGATGAAAAGCGGCTAGTTCAGCGCTGTCAGCGCGGCGACATCGACCAGATTCCAGTTGAGTGTCACCTTGCCGCCGAGCAGGTCCGTCTCACCCTTGTCCTGGATCTCGACGACACAATCTTCCATGCCCCTGATCCGCGGAAACTGGACCTTGACCCAGCGCTTGCCGAGATACCGCAGGCCGTAGAGCGTGGTGACGAACGTTCCCGAGATCTTCGGATTGACCCGGAGCATGGCGCGCTCGCCGAGCACCTCGGCCTGCTCTGCACTTTGCACCCAGGACAGATCGAGCGGCTTCGGCCGCGCAATGCCTGAAGCCGAGATCGCCGCCTCGTCACGGATCGCGTCGATCGGCGCGGTCACATATCCCGATGCAGGATCGGTGAAGGTGACGTCGAGCTGGTTGACAGCCTCCTCGTCCGGCTGCCCCTTGCGGAACGAATAGCCCCTGATGTGTTTGGCCGTCAGCGGCGGGTCGGTCGGCTCCCGATACACGCCAACCGTGAGTGCCAGCGAACCATCACCGGCCTCGGCCAGCCAGCCGTCGCAGGTGGCGAGGATCTTGTTGATGACGTTCTCGGGCGAATTGTCGAAATCATAGAAGCCCGCCGACGCGTATCGAGGGCGACCACCGACATCCGCGTCGCACAGATCGGCCTCGGTCATCCATTGCGCCAGCGTCGCCGGCGGCAGGATGATGTCGCGGTGCTCGCCCATCCCGCCGTCTGGTTCGGTCGCGTAATCGATGAGTTGAACCACCGGACAGGGCGATGCCTTCCAGCTGAACGGATCAGCGAGCGACTGCGTAACATCGCGCGGATCCCAGATTGGCGCGCATTTGGCGACGATCGACGGCAGAGGCAGGCCCTGCGGATAGATCTTGGTGAACTGCGACGGATCGGCCGCGCTGCCGCACCCCAGGCAGATGCAAGCGATGCCTTGTGCCGCGAAGGCAGGGGTCCATGTGCCCGAGGTGGTCGAGGCATTGATGACGGTCGAGCACACATTCTGTGTGTCAGTGCCATAGAAGATCTGCACCTGGACGTTCTGAAACGCGATCCCGAACGGCGGCACGACAGTATTGTAATTCCCATCACCGAGCGTGCCAGAAACCGCAACCGCATGGTCATGGAGATAAAGCTGCAGCGCTTCCTCGATCCGCCCCGAGTGAAAGGCAATGACGTCCTGGGAATCGCCGCCGGCGGCGATAAACAGCAGATAGGGTCCGCTGAGACGGTTGATCCAGTAGCCCCGCTGCCGTGGCCTGACGCCCTGCTTCAGCGGAACCGCGCCGTTCTCCGGCTTGGGCACGTTCGGATTGTTGAGCGCATATTGCAGACCGATCGAGGCCGCCGTGATCGCGGCGGCGCCGACCACCGAGGCCGCGCTGATGGTGAGGCCGGCGACCTCGATCGTCACCACGGCAGAGCCGATGCCCGTGACCGACGTAGTGGCACCGATCGTCGACAGGATGAGAAGGCCGACGGTCTCAGCCACGGGAAGCGCTCCAGGCAATAACGATCGGCAACGGCGCGACCACGACGCCGCGGGGCCAGGCCAACACGGAGACGAACTCGCCGTCGCTGATACCGCCGGTCGGCCGGCAGAGCGGCCGGCCGGCGCGCACACCGAAGGGTGTCAGCACCAGCGTCACGTCTCCCGCGCGCGGCGTCGTCGTTTCCGCAAGGCCGAGCATGGCGAAACGCCGACGGCAGGACGCGACGATGCCGCCCTCGCTGCGGATGGCAGCGCGGTAGGCTCGCTCGGTCGCGTAGGTGCCGCGCCGATCGGCCATCGGATCGGGCCAGCCGCAGCGGACCAGCCAGTCCGCCATCAGGATCGCGCAGTCGAGTCGGCCGTACCCGCAATCGCGGCCGGCGACCTCGTCAAGATAATCGGCGAGATGCATCAATAGACCGGGAAGATCTTGGTGAAGCCGTGGGCGTAGTTCAGGATCAGGCTGCAGGAGAGATCGCCGGGATGGCGTGCCTGCTGGTCCTTGTCGGACAGATAGCCG